>Ga0136617_10002135_pt1 | contig 17676 bp, 15 predicted proteins | sample AntDrymUQ3222106_2_FD_129672 | JGI IMG/M metagenome (GOLD analysis project Ga0136617, IMG submission 129672) | Polar desert sand microbial communities from Dry Valleys, Antarctica - metaG UQ322 (21.06) | ecosystem: Environmental > Terrestrial > Soil > Desert | place: Antarctica: Dry Valley... | reverse complement strand
TGGGCCGGCGAGCTGAGCTGCGCGGGGCCGATCCCCAGCCGACCCTCGGGATTGTTTCCCCAGCACCACGCCGTGCCGTCGGTGCGGCTCGCGCACGAGTGGAGGCCACCGGAGGAGATCTTGCTCCACGTGGTGGCCGCTCCGATCTGGACGGGGCTGGTCCGGTCGGTGGTATCAGCCAGCCCAAGCTGGCCGAAGTCGTTCCAGCCCCAGCACCACGCCGTGCCGTCGGTGCGGACCGCGCAGGTGTGATAAGCGCCGGCTCGGACGGTGCTCCAGGTCGTCGCGGTGCCCACCTGCACCGGACTGCTCCGTTGCGAGGTGTCCCCCAGGCCGAGCTGGCCGTTCCAGTTGCCGCCCCAGCACCACAGCGTCCCGGCGGTCTGCGTGCCGCAGGTGTGACCGGCGCCTGCGGTGACCGCGTTCCACGTGGTGGCGGTCCCGACCTGGACGGGTGAGTTCCGCGCGACGGTGTCGCCGAGGCCGAGCCGACTGTTGCCGTTGTAGCCCCAGCACCACAGGGTGCCCCCGGTGCGGGTGGCGCAGGTGTCGTGCTCCCCGGCGCTGACGGTGCTCCAGGTCTTGTTCGTGCCGACCTGCACCGGCATGTTCCGGGAGGTGATGTCACCCAGGCCCAGCTGGCCGTACCCGTTGTCCCCCCAGCACCACAACGTGCCGTCGGTACGGGTCGCGCAGCTGTGCTCGGTGAACGAGGCGGCGACCTGGCTCCAGGTGGTGGCCGTCCCTACCTGCACCGGGCTGGTCCGGGAGGTGGTATCACCCAGGCCCAGCTGACCGTCGGCGTTGTTTCCCCAGCACCACAAGGTCCCGTCCGTGCGGATCGCGCAGGTTGAGCCGTTGCCGCTACTGACCGCGCTCCACGTGGTCGCGGATCCGACCTGGGTGGGGGCGTCTCTCGGCTCCTGGTCGCCCAGGCCCAGCCGCCCATCGCTGTTATCACCCCAACACCACAAGGTGCCGTCGGTCTTGATCCCGCAGGTGAAACGGTACCCGCTGCTGATGCTGCTCCAGGTGGTTCCGGTGACCGCCTGCGGCGCCAGGTTAGCGGACAAGGAGATGCTGCCGGTCTGGCCGGCCTTGCCCTCGCCCCAGGCGAACAGCGTCCCTCCCGGGGATGTGACCGTGACCGTGCTGCTGGGCGCGCTCTGCGCGGTCCAGCTGCGCCACACAGCGGTCACCTTGTAGGTGTACGTGCCGGCGGACACCGACAGGTCGGCGCAGGTGAGGGTACCGGCCGGGATGAAGGTGGCGCTGTTGGCCGGGTCGGTGCCGCAAGCGTTCGACGGCGTCCCACCGGCGTAGCGGGTGACGGTGTAGCCGGCGAGTGTCCCCTCGGGAGGGGTAACCGCCGCCCAGTTCACCGTGACGGTTGAACCCGACCCGGAGGCCGTGACGCCGGTCGGAGCGGCGAGGGTGCCACCGGCCCCGGTCCCCGCCCCGGCGCCGGTACTGGTGAAGTACGCCAGCGCCGACGGGGCCACGGTCACCGTCAACACCAGCACCACAGCCACCGCCAGCGTCAGGCGCCTCGCCCGAAACGCCGGCATCCGCATCCGGCCGCTGATCACGGTCCGCCGCGCCCAGGAGCGCGCGAGACTCAGGCGCCGCGAGCGGCTGCCCCGGGTCTGCACTAGCGCGGGCATACGTCTCCTGTCTGAGCGGGCGTGGCGGACTCGTGGCCCGCTGCATATATCGGCTCACCGCGGTGGTAACTGTAGGTGCGTCAGTACGCGCGTACGGTTCCCGTGGATATTGCCGCGCAAGTCGGGCACGAAGGACATGGCGGAGATGCGGCAGGGTCTCACCGGGCCGACGATCACGGCCCTGGCGGCCAATGCGGCGGCGATGCGTTGCTCGGCAACGTCGTACGGCACCTGTACGTCGATGTGGAACCTCTGACGTGATGTCTGGTGCGGATCGGTCTCTTGGAACCACAGGATCGGTACCCGGCTCGTGGCGTCGCGTACGTCGTCGCCGATGGTGCCTCGACCCTGGGCCTCGGTGCGCCGGTCAGCAGGGCTGCCCACACCGGTGCCACGGTGGCGGCGTTCGCCGTGTCGAGCGCCAGCTCGATGGTGGTAATCGATCGCGGATCTGCGAAGAGCAACTGCTCGGCGGCGATCTCACTGATTCGGCGGGCCAGGTCGATGTCCTGTTGGGTCACCCACTCGACCTGGTGCTGGGTGCCCGCGTCGTCGCGATAGATTGCGTCGTCGCTGATCAGCTTCAGGTCGACATAGGCGTTGCCCATCCGAATTTCGGGATAATGACCCGCGGCTTCACCGACCTCGCCGACGGCGGTGAGGAAACGGGTGCCCGCGCGGAAGTCGCGGATAGAGAATCGGGCGTGCAGACCCTGGCCGAGCTTGCGCCAATCCGTGAGGGCGGCCGCGGTGATCTGCTCTCCGCTGAGCATGTCCATGGTCTGCATCCTCCTGTCTGGGGGTGATTCGGCGACGGTAGCGACGACTTCGGACGACAGGCTTCCGGGGAAGAGATCGGGCATCAGGCGCTTCTGCTACGCGGCTATGGGGTTCGGGTGGTCCGCGCGGCGTATCCCGTACGTATGTCCGTCACCGGGAACGCGCCAGCCGCGACAGCGCTGGCCGTGATATTGCAGGACGCACGTCAGCAGTTGCGTCCATATAGACGTGGTGTTTGATCGTCGCTCGATAAGGCGTGGCGTCGAGATGTGAGACGGCCACCGCGTGATCCTCAACGAGTTCCTGCGGGGTGGGCGTCCGCTGGTGTGCCGCAAGCCGAACGGCGTCCGGTGCGTGCTGTCCGTGAGCCGACCGACGCACGGGCGGGGCGAGAGCTCGGCGGTCACCCGCGGGCCGCGGCTGACCGAAACCCGGGGAGGTGACCGTGCGGTGATAGACCTCCACCTTGTGCCGCAACTCCAAATACCGGAAGAAGATCGACAGCGAGCCGCCTTCGCCGATTTTCGTGTGCGGCGCGGCCGCCCGCAACGCCTCACCGAAGAACCGGTCGGTATCGACGGGTTGCATCGTCCACAGTGGCCGGTCCAGCCAGGTTCGGATCTGCCCTCGGTACATCAGATCGTGCTGGATAGTCGCGTCGGCCAGCCCAGCCGAAGCCCGGGCCAGCACGAACAACGGCTGCAGTGACCACGACGAACCCACGGGTCATCCTGTAAGTTAGCGGACTGTTCCCTCGCCGGGCTCGCGGGTTCCCGTGACCTCTTCGTCCCGAACCCGGATGTGGCCTGATAGCCATCAGCGGCTGCCGGCAATTGACGCTCTCGATCGCGAGTCGAACACCGTCTCTTGCGTTCTGTCGACAATGCCTATCAAGGAGTCCGCCCACCTTCCCGCGAATACCAACGGTTGTTAGGTGACAGCAGCACGGTGCGTACGGTGGGCGCGAGCTAGTGGGCCACGACGCTTGGGAGGCAGGCATGACGAGCAGCGACATCGGGTCGGTGGTGGTGCGGCTCGCCGGCCCCGGTGAGGAGCGTGTCATTGCCGACGTGTGCGCGACGGCGTGGCGTGTGACCTATCGCTCGATGATGAGCGAGACCACGATCGACGACGTCATCGGGCGCTACTACACCGAGGAGCGCATCGAGCGGGAGATCCGGACGGCTGGCGACACGGATGGCTGGCTCGGTTACGTCGTCGCGGAGCAGGACGGTTCGGTGGTCGGGGCTGGCGGCGGTGGCCTTACCGCACCCGTGTCGAAAACCCGGCGTGCCGGCGCCGGTGGGAGTTGGGTTTCCCCACAGTCCCCGGCATGAGCCACCTACTGGGCTACGCCCGAGTCTCCACCGTCGACCAAGACCCCCGCCCTTGCAGCCGCTTCCGATGGGTCACCAATGCGAACACCGGTCCCGACGACGCTCACGTCACCCTGGTCGGGCCGGGCGAGACCGTCCCCGACGACGCCCGGATTCCGCCAGGTGGTCGCTGGCCGACACGCCGATAGGGCTTTCTACGCCGATCTACGGTCTGCGCTAGACAACCGAATAGAGTCCGATGATGGACCCGGTACGGAACCCGTACGCGCCTGGCGCCGGCCAGCGGCCGCCCGAGCTGGCCGGCCGCGAGCGTGAGCTGACCCAATTCGAGGTCGTCCTGGAACGGGTCGCCGCCGGCCGGCCCGAGCGCAGCCTGATCCTCACCGGTCTGCGCGGAGTGGGCAAGACCGTCCTGCTCAACGCGATGAAGAGCGCCGCGATCGGGCGATTGTGGGGGACCGGCAAGATCGAAGCGCGGCCGGACTCCTCGTTGCGACAGGCGGTGGCCGGCGCGTTGCACATGGCGATCCGTGAGATTGCACCGCGGCACCGCGCGCCGGACCGGATCGACGGCTTCCTGGCCGTGCTCAAGGCCTTCGCCGTCGGCGATCCAGCAGCGCCGAAGCATGCCCGGCTGCGCTGGCAGCCCAGTATCGGCGTCCCGGCTAGCCGGGGCAGGGCCGACTCCGGCGACCTCGACATCGACCTCACCGAGTTGTTCGTCGACGCGGCGTCGGTGGCGACCGACCTCGGGGTCGGGATCGCCCTGTTCGTCGACGAGTTGCAGGACGTTCCCGCCGAGGGGATCGGCGCGCTCTGCACCGCCTGCCACGAGCTGAGCCAGGCCGGCGCCCCGCTCATCGTCGTGGGGGCGGGACTGCCACACGTGCCGGCGGTGCTCAGCGGCAGCAAGAGCTATTCCGAGCGGCTCTTCCGCTACTTACGCATCGACCGGCTCGACCGCCCGGCGGCCGATCAGGCGCTGACGGTGCCGGCGCGGCGCGAGGGCGCGGAGTTCACCACTGACGCGCTGGACGCCCTCGAGGCACTCGCCGATGGATTCCCGTACTTCATCCAGTCCTATGGCAAGGTCGCCTGGGACGCCGCGCCCGACTCGCCCATCACCGACAAGGACGTGGCGGTGTCCGCGGCCGAGGCGGAGGCGGAGCTGGCGGTCGGCTTCTTCGGTAGCCGTTACGAGCGTGCGACCCCGGCCGAGCGCGAGTACATGCGCACCATGGCGTCGCTGGGGGACTCACCCGCGAGCACGGCAGAGATCGCCGACTCGCTCGGCCGCCGCCCCTCCAGCCTCTCTCCGGCCCGGGACGCCCTGATCAAGAAGGGGCTGGTCTACAGCGCCGAGCGGGGCACCGTCGCGTTCACCGTGCCACACTTCGGCCGCTATCTGCGCGACCAGCCGGCGTGAGCGCTGTGCAGGGCGCAGGACCAGTTGAGTTCACCGTGCCGGCGGCACTCGAGCACGAGTGGAGCGGCGACGACCGGCCTGCGCGGGCCGGATCATCGCCCGCCGGCGTTCCGGACGTCAGTGGTGGCGAGGACCACTCCGACGAGGTCGGGGTCGGTCCGTGGCCTGGCTCCCGGCCGGAAGATCCGCGGTACGACCCGGAGCTGCTGACCGATGGCGACCGACGCAATGTCGCCGACCGCTACCGCTACTGGCGCCTCGAAGCGATCGTCGCCGACCTCGACACGCGCCGGCACGACTTCCACGTGGCTATCGAGAACTGGCAGCACGACATGAACATCGGCACGGTGGTCCGCACCGCCAACGCCTTCCTCGCCCGGGAGGTGCATATCGTCGGCGGCCGCCGGTGGAACCGTCGCGGCGCGATGGTCACCGACCGCTACCAGCATGTCCGACACCACCCGGACATCGCGGATCTGCTTGGGTATGCCCGCCAGCACGGGCTCACCGTCGTCGCCGTCGACAACCTTCACGGCGCTCTACCTCTGGAAACGACAGCCCTGCCACGCCGGTCGTTGCTGCTCTTCGGTCAGGAGGGGCCGGGGCTGTCCGAGCCCGCGCGGCTGACCGCCGACCTGGTCTGCTCCATCGCGCAGTACGGCTCGACTCGGTCGATCAACGCCGGCGTCGCGTCCGGAATAGCCATGCACGCCTGGATCCGCCAGCACGCACCCCCACCGCCACGCTGACCTGGGTTGAGATACCGAGCGGGGCACAGCACCCATCGGCCGGGCAGTGGATCGGACTCGGCAAGCCGCACGGCAAGTAGCCCGCGAACGTCGTCGGGCACCTGCCTGGCTCGACCGCACCCGTGTTCCACTCTTCATATGCGGGTCGCCGGTGGGAGCCGTCTCGTGGAGATCGCTCCCGAGCGGATCGATCCCTGGTTGCTCGGGTTCGTCGACCGGCACGGCACCACTGACTGGGCGGCGACGCCGGAGCAGGTGGTTGTGACGGCGGCGGACGGCGCGTCGGCCACCTTCGAGGTGCCGTTCCCGCCCCTGGCGGTGCACCCCGAAGATCCGTACGGCAGCCTGGCCGCCCACGCCGCGGCCGACCGCCGGGTGGGGGTGCTGTTGGTCCGGCTGGGCGGCTACGCCGCGGGTGTGTTCGAGGGGTCGACTCTGGTGGAGTCCAAGATCGGCTCCCGGTTGGTCCACGGCCGCAACGCCGCCGGGGGCACTTCCCAGCACCGGTTCGCCCGCCGACGGGATGCTCAGGTGAAGGTCGCGTTGCGCGCGGCGGCTGACCTGGCGGTACGAATTCTGGTGCCGGTGGCCGGCTCGCTGGATGCCGTCGTCCTTGGCGGGGACCGGCGGGCCGCGACCGCTGTCCTCGCCGACGCGCGGCTCGCCGCGCTGCGCCCGCTCGCCGTACCCCGCCTCCTCGACGTGCCCGACCCGCGCCTGCGCGTACTCAGAGAAACACCCAAACTGTTCCGCTCCGTACGCATCACGATCGTGGATCCGGCGTGACGCTGGCCGACCGCCTACCGCCGGACCCGGCGCCGGACGACGTCTACGACGCGTTCGTCACCTGGGCCGATCAGCAAGAGCTGAATCTCTACCCGGCCCAGCAGGAAGCGATCATGGAGATCGTCACGGGCTCCAACGTCATCCTCAGCACGCCGACCGGCTCGGGCAAGAGCCTGGTGGCGGTCGGCGCGCACCTCGCGGCGTTGGCGGAAGGCCGGCGCTCCTTCTACACGGCGCCCATCAAGGCGCTGGTGTCGGAGAAGTTCTTCGCGCTGTGCGACACCTTCGGTGCCGACAGGGTCGGGATGGTGACCGGGGACGCCAGCGTCAACGCCGACGCGCCCATCATCTGTGCCACCGCGGAGATCCTGGCCAATCTCGCCCTGCGGAAGGGCCCGGCCGCCGATGTCGGGCTGGTCGTCATGGACGAGTTCCACTTCTACGCCGAGCCGGACCGCGGCTGGGCCTGGCAGGTGCCGCTGCTGGAGCTGCCGCAGGTGCAGTTCCTGCTGATGTCGGCGACCCTCGGCGACGTCGGACACTTCGAAGCCGACCTGACCCGGCGCACCGGCCGGCCCACCACCGTCGTGGCGTCTGCGGACCGCCCGGTGCCGCTCAACTACTCCTACGCGACGACCCCGGTCCACGAGACGCTCGAAGATCTGCTGTACACCGGCCAGGCGCCGATCTATGTCGTGCACTTCACCCAGCTCTCGGCGATCGAGCGGGCGCAGGCCCTGATGAGCGTCAACGTGTGCACCCGCGCCGAGAAGGACGCGATCGCCGACCTCATCGGTGACTTTCGCTTCACCGCCGGCTTCGGTAGGACGCTGTCGCGGCTCGTGCGGCACGGCATCGGCGTGCACCACGCCGGCATGCTGCCCAAGTATCGCCGGCTCGTCGAGTTGCTCACCCAGGCGGGGCTGCTCAAGGTCATCTGCGGCACGGACACGCTCGGCGTGGGCATCAACGTGCCGATCCGCACCGTCCTGTTCACCGGCCTGAGCAAGTACGACGGGGTCACGACCCGGCACCTCAAGGCGCGCGAGTTCCACCAGATCGCCGGCCGGGCTGGCCGGGCGGGCTTCGACACGGTGGGCACCGTGGTCGTGCAGGCACCGGATCACGTCGTGGACAACGTGCGGGCCGTGGCCAAGGCTGGTGACGACCCGAAGAAGCGGCGTAAGGTCGTCCGCAAGAAGCCTCCCGAAGGCTTCGTGTCCTGGGGCGAGCCGACGTTCGAGCGACTGATCGCCGCGCCGCCGGAGATCCTGACGTCGAGCTTCGCGGTCAGCCACTCGATGCTGCTGAACATCCTCGGCCGACCCGGCGACGCGTTCGCTGCTGCCCGCCGCCTGCTGACCGACAACCACGAGGACCGTCGCGCCCAGCTGCGGCACATCCGGCACGCGATCGCGATATACCGTGCCCTGGTCGCCGCCGGCGTGGTGGAGCGGCTCGACGTCCCGGACGACGAGGGCCGCACAGTGCGGCTCACCGGCGACCTGCAAAGGGACTTCGCTCTCAACCAGGCACTGTCGCCATTTGCGATCGCCGCCATCGAGCTGCTGGACCGGACTGCTCCCACGTACGCCCTCGACGTCGTGTCGGTCATCGAGTCCACCCTGGAGGATCCACGGCAGGTCCTGTCCGCGCAGCGGTCCAAGGCGCGCGGCGAGGCCGTCGCGCAGATGAAGGCCGACGGCATCGAATACGACGAGCGGATGGAGCTGCTCGACTCCGTCACCTATCCCAAGCCGTTGGCGGAGCTGCTGGGAGCGGCCCTCGAGATCTACCGCGTCGGCCACCCCTGGGTGGCCGACTACGAGCTGTCACCCAAGTCGGTGGCCCGGGACATGTCCGAACGCGCCATGACCTTCGTCGACTACATCGGCTTCTATTCGCTGGCCCGGTCCGAGGGTCTGGTGCTGCGCTACCTCGCCGACGCCTACAAGGCACTGCGGCAGACCGTGCCCGAAGGGGCGCGGACCGAGGAGTTGGCGGATCTCATCGAGTGGTTGGGTGAGCTGGTGCGGCAGGTCGACTCGAGCCTGCTGGACGAGTGGGAAAAGCTGCGCAGCCCCACCGAGCCCGAAGTGGTGGTGCGCGGCCCGCTGGTCGAGCGACCACCGCCGGTGACCGGGAACGTGCGGGCCTTCCGCGTGCTGGTGCGCAACGCGCTGTTCCGGCGGGTCGAGCTGGCAGCCCTGCGCCGGACGGACCAGCTGGGAGCACTCGACGGCGAGTCCGGCTGGGACGCCGGCGCGTGGGCTGAGGCCCTGGAGGCATACTTCGCGGAGTACGACGAGATCGGCACCGGTCCGGCCGCCCGAGGCCCGGCACTGCTCGTCGTCGACGAGCAACCGGGTCGCTGGCAGGTGCGGCAGATCTTCGACGACCCGGCCGGCGACCGTGACTGGGGCATCAGCGCCGATGTCGATCTCGCCGCCTCCGACGAGGCTGGGGTCGCGGTCGTCCGGGTCACTTCCGTGGCCGCACTGTCAGGCTCCGGTTAGGTGCGTGCCCGCGAGTCGGATGCGGCCGCGGCTCGTTCGCTGACGGCCAGCAGGCCGAAGCCCACGGCCACCCCGAGCATGGTGATCACCCCACGCGGCCAGTAGATATGAGAGTCCAAGAAGGAGACGCTCGCCGCTACGAGCACGAGGCAGCCGGGGATGGCTCGCGGGCCACCCCGGCGCAGGAGTAGCACGGCGGTGACGACGGAGGCCACCAAGAAGGCTCGGGCGCCGATGTCCCCGAGGTCGACGCCCGCGGAGAACAGCCAGGTGATCTCCGGCCGGTCCGCGGGGTCGTCAACTCCGGATCGACGCATGATGGTGCCGGTCGCGATGCCGGCGAGCGCGTCGAGGGCGCCGTAGAAGGTGGCGTAGCAGAAGGCGGCGATGCGAGCGACCCAGGCTACCGGTCCGCGGTGATCGCGCAGCAGCAGCCAGTGGCCAATTCCGAGCAGGGGAAACAGTGGCACCAGCAGGATGTGCAGCGTCGTCCACCAGTCGGCGGTGTCGCCGCCCAGATGATCCGGGTGGGTGGCGCCCAGGGCGGCGAGGACGACCGGCGGCACGATCACCACGAGGAGGACGGGCCAGCGCACGGATCTCAGGCTACCGGAGCCCCGTGAGCAGCAACCCCACTCGGATCGCCGTGGACTGGTGAGCGACAAAGGGCGTGTGACCATGCGCGGGTCGCGCCGGGTGAGCGGTACTTGGGTGATGACACGGCAACGAGGATCGATCGGTCGGGGACGGCAATCCGGGCGGCGCTGGCCCAGGGTCTCGCCCACCGACCAGTGGACTACCACCTACGGCGGTGGCCTCGGACTGATCGTCTACGCCGTGGTCGACGCGCACCAGCGGGTCATCATCTTGCGGCTGGTCACGCCGAGCTCGAAGCGTGGACGTTTGCTGATTCAAGCGGGGTACGGGCTGTACGCCTCCGGGCGGTGGCCTGACCACCTGGGGCCTCGGATAGTGGCGGTGCTCACCGATGGCGCCCGGGGCGTCAGCTGTTGCCCGTGGTCCCCAGAGGCCCGCCGGTCACCGTGCACTTGGCGGTCTGGCCCATCTTGCACTCGACGGTCTGGCCAGCCTTGCCGGCGACTATCTGTTTGCCGTCCTGGTCGATCAGGGTGATCGCACCCGCGTTGCCCAACTCCAGGTGAAAGCTCGGCCCGGTGAACTGCTTCACCGTGCCTTTGGGATAGATGTCGTTGATGCGGACGGCGCCCGTGTGATCGGTGACTCGCACCCAGCTCTGTCCGGCCGTCCAGCGAAGCTCAACCGTCGGGCGGCGCGACGCGGTCGGGGACGTCGTGGGCTGGGTGGTTGCCGATGGCACCGGCGACGTGCCCAGCGGTGCGAACGGGAGGAGCCTGGAGCCGGCGGTGGCCGTCTGCTGAGCCCGGCTGGTGCTGCGGTCGGCCACGCCGGCCGAGCCGAAGATGACAGCTGTGACGAGGATGGCGGCGCCCATCGACAACAGCAGAGAAGGAGCGGGATGTTCACCAGGCGAAGCGAAGCGCTTCGGGCGGCTGTGCTGTCCCATGCCGACATCGTGCCGCAAAGGCAGCATCGAAACCATACAAAGGGGAGATATCTACGGAGAGCAGCGTTGCCATAACAGTGAGTCAGAAAGATTCTTCCTCGGCTGGTCGTGCTGCACGTCCTCGCCGGCGAGAGCGCAGCAGCTCCACGGCGATCGGGACCACTGACACGACGACTACCCCGAGCAGGATCGGCTCGACGTGATCGCGAACAAAGGCGATCTTGCCGAGGAAGTAGCCGAGGACGGTGACTCCGCCGGCCCAGAGGAGGGCACCGATCACGTTGTAGGTGAGGTAGACCCGGTGGGGCATCCGGGCGACACCGGCCATCACGGTGATGAAGGTGCGGATCACGGGGATGAAGCGGCCGAGCACGATGGCGCGCCCGCCATAGCGGTCGAAGAAGGTGTGCGCCCGGTCGACGTACTCCTTGCGGAAGAAGCGACTGTCCGGACGCCGGAAGATGGCCGGCCCGCTCTTGGCCCCGATGATGTACCCGCACTCGTTGCCCAAGATGGCTGCGACGACAAGCAGCACGACCACCAGCCAGAGCGGGGCGGACAGCACGCCGGTGCTGACCAGCAAGCCGGCGGTGAACAGCAGTGAGTCGCCGGGGAGGAAGAAACCGATGAGCAGGCCGCATTCGGCGAAGACAATGACCAAGAGACCGATCAGCCCAAATGTCGCGATCAGGTGTTCGGGCTCGAGCAGGCCGCCGCCGATAGCGAGTGGGGTCACATCGCACGAGGCTACCGGCAGCGCCGGGCAGCCGGAGAACAGCACCTCATCGGGCGCCGCCCGCTCACCGGGGGTGGTCGACCGAGCGGTATCGTCGCCATGCATGGAGAGCGCCGTCATTCCGAAGGTGCGCCTGGTGGCTGGGCGATACCGCCTGCAACGGTGCATCGGACAGGGCGGCATGGGCACGGTCTGGCAAGCCCATGACGAGCTACTGGGCCGCACCATCGCGATCAAAGAGATCAATCTGCCGCAGCTGGCGCAGATCGACCGGGCGGAGCTCCGTGAGCGGGCGATGCGTGAGGCCCGTGCTGCCGCCCTCCTCTCCCATCCCAACGCGATCACCGTGCACGACGTCGTGGAGGAAGACGGCAACCCGTGGATCGTGATGGCGTTCGTCGATTCCGACAGCCTGGCCGATCTGCTGCGTAGCAGCGGGCCGCTGCCGCCGACGCGGGTGGCCGAGATCGGGCTGGCCGTGCTGAACGCGTTGGAGGAGGCGCACGCACTGGGGATCCTGCACCGGGACGTGAAGCCAGGAAACGTGCTGCTCGGCAGTGGGGGACGGATCGTGCTCACCGACTTCGGCATCGCGACGCTCGAGGGCGACCCGGCCATGACCACGGCCGGTCTGCTGCTCGGCGCCCCCGCCTACATGGCTCCCGAGCGGGCAGCCGGCCTGCGACTCGGGCCGGCCTCGGATCTGTGGTCTCTCGGTGCGACGCTGTATGCCGCCGTCGAAGGACGGCCTCCCTACGATCGGGAGTCCGCAGTCGCCACGCTGACCGCCTTGATGAACGAGGACTTGCCCTTTCCGCGGGCAGCCGGCCAGTTGGCCCCCATACTGCTGGGTTTGCTCGTCCGAGACCCGGCCCGACGATTGGATGCGCCCGCAGCCCGACGCATGCTCGAGACCTGCCTGCGAGAGCCGACCATGCACATGACCCGGGTGGCACCAACGCTGATCGCCGGGCCGGTCGACCGGTCCCGGGTTGCCGACCGCAGCCAGGTTGTTGCTCGACCTCAGCCGGCCGCGGTCCCGACCTCGTTCGACAGGGCGCCCCACCCGACCGCTATTCCCACTGTGCTCAACGGACGGCCGGAGCCGCTTGGTGCGACGCCAACGGCCTTCCGATCCCGGCCGGCGGAGCAGCCTGCTCATCAGGGTCGTCGCCCGTCGCGCTGGTGGGCCGCCCGGATCGCGATGACCGCCTCGACGACTGTTGCCCTGCTGATCGCCGCAATCGCCAACCCGTGGATGGCCGACCTCGTCGCGCGGGAGGATGCCGTACCGAGCCGCCTCTATGAGATTCTGAGCTTCCCGTCCTGGGTCGTGACGGATCCGCCCGTGCACTCGCTCAGGACGGCGATCGCCTTTGACGCCCGTGCGGTGCTGCTGGTCGTCCTCGTCGGCATCGTCGGCTTCCGGTTGTGTCGGGCCCTGCGGGTTCGGCGCGGGCGCATCTTCGTCCTCGTCGTCGTGTGGTTCGCGGTCGTCGCCTCGGCGGCGCTGGCCGGTCTACTTGGGTCGCCGCTGATCAACGGCGTTCTCGGCGACGGCATGACCGCCCCGCGCTTCGGGACAGCTGAGTTCGCGCTGAGCCAGGCCTCCGAGGGAGCGATCCATGGGGTTGCCGTCGGCTGGCTGCCGGCTCTGCTGGCGGCTGCGGTGGCCGGCCGGCGCCGTACCTGAGCTGGCGGGATACTGTCGCCGCCAGAGGACAATCAAGTCAAGAGGAGCTCACCGTGCCCGTCGCTACCCCCGAGGTCTACGCCGAGATGCTGGACCGGGCCAAGGCCGGCCGGTTCGCCTATCCGGCCATCAATGTCACCTCGACTCAGACGTTGAACGCCGCCCTCCAGGGCTTCGCCGAGGCCCGCTCCGACGGCATCGTGCAGATTTCGACCGGCGGCGCGGAATACCTGTCCGGCCAGTCGGTCAAGGACATGGTTGTCGGTGCGGTCGCGCTGGCGGAGTTCACCCACATCGTCGCGGCCAGGTACGACGTCAACGTCGCCCTGCACACCGACCACTGTCCGAAGGACAAGCTCGATGGCTACATGCGGCCGCTGATCGCGGTCAGCCAGGAGCGGGTCGACGCCGGCCAGCAGCCGCTGTTCGGCTCGCACATGTGGGACGGTTCCGCGGTCGAGCTGCACGAGAACATCGGCCTTGCCGAGGAACTGCTCGCAGCCTGCGCGCGAGCGCGGATCATCATGGAGATGGAGATCGGCGTCGTCGGTGGCGAGGAGGACGGCGTCGTCGGCGAGATGAACGAAAAGCTCTACACCCATCCCGACGACGCACTGGCCGTCGCCGAGGCGCTCGGCACCGGCGAGCACGGCCGCTACCTGCTGGCCGCGACGTTCGGCAATGTACACGGTGTCTACAAACCGGGCAACGTCAAGCTCGAGCCAGGGATCCTCAAGGAGATCCAGGACGTGGTCGGCGCCAAGGTCGGCAAGGACAAGCCCTTCGACCTGGTCTTCCACGGCGGTTCAGGATCGGCGCTGGCGGAGATTCGCGAGACGCTCGACTACGGCGTGGTCAAGATGAACGTCGACACCGACACGCAGTATGCGTTCACCCGGCCGATTGCCGACCACATGTTCAAGGGCTACGACGGCGTGCTCAAGGTGGACGACGAGGTCGGCAACAAGAAGGTGTACGACCCCCGGGCCTACGGCAAGGCGGCCGAGCAGAGCATGGCGGCGCGAGTGGTCCGGGCCTGCGAAGACCTGCGCTCCGCGGGCACCCGTATCAGCTGAGAGAGGGACCACCTGAAAAACAGGGATCACCTGATCGACAAGGGGCCCGGCATCCCCCTCGAATGCCGGGCCCTGTCACCAGTTCATCGGCAGCTCAGGCCGTAACGTTACGTATTTGACGACCGACCGCGAGTAGAGCGTCACGATCGGCCAGCTGTCTAGCGCGGCAATCATCGTTTGACCAACTCCAGCGGTGCTGGCCGAGCGCCCCGCCAGGCCCGCCGCCGCTGCCGTAGGTGCGGGCGCTACCGTCCTGCCCTGATGCTTGTGCGCCGAAGATCTTCCCGCTGGATCGACCCGACGAAGCTGTTGACGTAGCGACTCCGGGGTCCCATCACTGTGCGGCGGCGACGCAGAACTCGTTGCCCTCGGGGTCGGTGAGCACCGCCCAGGAGTGTCCCCACTCGTCCTTGTCGGCCAGGTGCGTTGCTCCCAGATCGACCAGCCTGGCTACTTCCTCGGCTCGGGGCACGTCCCGGTCACCGAGCAGGTCCAGGTGCAGCCGGTTCTTGGCCGTCTTCGCCTCCGGGACGTTGAGGAACAGGAACCGGGGCAGCGCCGTGCCGGTGCGGTTCAGCGAGGCAACATACGGCGAGGCGTCCGGGTCCAAGGGGATGTCGAGAGCCGCAGACCAAAAGCCCGAGACGATCGCGACGTCGTTGCAGTCGATGGTCACCGAGCCAACGGACAAGGTCATGGCGGTCCTCCTGAGGTGTCGGTGGCCAGCGGCCAGCAGGTATCGGTACGGTAGCTCGCCGGGTCGTCGGTTTCGGTCGGACCCGTGACGTAGCTCTCGCGCACGGGTGCTTCGGCGTAGGTGGCCCGCTCGGCGACCCACCGGCCAGCAACTGGTAGGTGTCGGCGCTGGTAGGTGCCGGCGATCGTGTCGTAGCCGCCGTGGTGGGTGAGGACCGCGATGGTGGCCGTGATCCGAGCGCTCGACGGCCATCTCGTGGCCTGAGCACGGTCGTGTCGAAGGATGGACGAGTCGCGTTCGTCACGGGCGGCAATCGTGGGCTCGGCCTGGAGATAACCAGGCAACTCGCGGACCGAGGCATCCATGTCGTTCTCACCACCAGAGCCGAGTCGAAGGCAGCGCACGCGGCAGACGAGCTCAACGCTCTGACACGGGGACTCGCGGCCGAACTCGCCGGCACCGGAATCCTCGTCAATGCGTGCTCGCCCGGCTGGGTTCGCACCGACATGGGAGGACCGAACGCCACCACCACTATCAAGCAGCGTGCTGAACGTCGCATCGTGGAAGGGACGTTGGACCGGGCCTTCTTCCCGGCCTCGACGAGCGGCTCCTCGCGGCGCTCCGGGTCGGCGTGCGGCTCGACGGCAAGGGAGGCCTGGCAGATGGGACTCGAACCCCTGACCCCCACACTGCCAGTGTGGTACAGACCGTGGGCATGCCAGGCATAGGTGGGCATGAGCGGTGCCAGATACGCCGGATCGGGAATGACAGGCAGCAGTGGGCATCAGTTCGTGTCAAGAATGTGTCCAGAGATCAACTTCGCCAGATGGCACGGATTCCACACCGAGGAACGCACTTCATCGCATGTCATCAGGGACGGAATCGCGAGCGGTGGGCCCTGGGTAATCCGGTGGCCAGCGCCGTACCGCCTTGCTTAGAGTCTTCGCTCGTGATCATCAGAGTGGCCGACAAGCAGGACTGGCCCCGCATCTACCCCTTCTTCTCCTCCATCGTCGCCGCCGGCAGGACTTACGCCTTCCCCGAGAACCTCTCGCTGCAAGACGCCCGACCATGGTGGATGGAGCAGCCACCCGGCCTGACCGTTGTCGCCGTTGACGGTGACACTGTCCTAGGTACGGCCAAGATGGGCCCCAATCGCCCCGGCCGAGGCTCGCACGTAGCCACCGGCAGCTTCATGGTCGACCCGAGCCACCAGGGCCGAGGAGTAGGTCGGGCACTGGGCCGCCATGTCCTGGACTGGGCACGCGCCAGCGGCTACCACAGCATCCAGTTCAACGCGGTCGTGGAGACCAACACCGCTGCGGTCCATCTCTGGCGGTCGCTGGGCTTCGAGATCCTCACCACAGTCCCTGAGGCCTTCAACGACCCCGAGCACGGGCACGTCGGTCTCCACGTGATGTTCCAACGCCTCTAACACAGACAACGCAAACCGCCGCGTTACCCGCCATCCCCCGGCCAGATGACGATCGTCCATCAGCACGTCGCGCTTCCGAGCACGGGCCACAGGCCAGGACCGACAAACGGGCTCACGATGAGGAACGGGTACGAGGAGTACCCCGGCTGGTCACGACTTTCGGCGACGGCATGGGTGCTCCTCACGATGGCGGCGGCTGTTCCTAGTGTGGCGCTACCTCAACACGGCGGCGGCAGCTATCGTCGCGGCCTGCACCGCAATAGCGACACTCCTGAAGGCGGTGCGGGCTGCCATCCAGAAAAGTCGCGGGTTCGCCGATCGGGCCCGCGAGGCGGTCGCCCTGCGTACGGCCGAGTTGGACGACGCTATCCGCAAGACGGCCGCTGCGGAGAGGGTGCGCGGCAACGATTTGTTCTTCGCCGCAGTGAACCGGTGGCGGAGGGCCCACTGAGCGAGGGACCGTGGCCGGGTCACCTGCGACGGTGGCCCGGCCCGATCGCGGAACTGGTCAGGTGTCCGAGGCTGGTAGGCCTCACCGGTGGCCGGTAGTACGACCGTACGGAGCCACCTGGAACCGGCAAAACGAACGGGCCCCCCACGCCGGCTGTGCCGGGCTACCGGACGGGCATGACCCTGTTGGCTGCACTAACGAGTCGAACGGCTCGCGACGGACGGCATCACCGACATCCCTCAAACACTCGATAGCCACACACAGCAAGCGAGCCCTACCCGCGGTCTAACGCGCGGGTTGCCCCCCGAACTCCAGCGCTCCGCAGGCACCAACGACCAGACGAGAATGAGGGCATGGGACATAGCCTGGAAGCGGTCATTGCAACTGAACCCGTGCTGCGCGAGTTGGCCGGCTCCATCAAGGAGGCGCACATCGTGCCCCTTGGCCAGCACCTGTCGCTGTTGCCGATGACCGACGCGCTCTTCGACGCGATCACCGTCATCGGGGCCCCACAACTCGACGGATTCTGGAAAGCTCCCGCCGGCTTCGGCAGCGCACTGGCAGCATGCTCGGCGGCCGGTCTTGTGGCATACGTCGAGGCTGAATTCTTCGGCGGGCTGGGGACACAGTCCGCGCAGGTGTGGGACGGCGGGAAGGTAGTCCTTGGTCCTCTGCATCTGGCCGAAGGGAAACCCGTTCCAGCTGACGGCAGCCCGATCTCGCACGCACTTCGGCAACTCGGCGCCACCAGGAGCGACCACGTCGACGAGTTCGCCGCGGTCGG
>Ga0136617_10002133_pt1 | contig 17681 bp, 13 predicted proteins | sample AntDrymUQ3222106_2_FD_129672 | JGI IMG/M metagenome (GOLD analysis project Ga0136617, IMG submission 129672) | Polar desert sand microbial communities from Dry Valleys, Antarctica - metaG UQ322 (21.06) | ecosystem: Environmental > Terrestrial > Soil > Desert | place: Antarctica: Dry Valley... | reverse complement strand
CGGCGTTCATGGCGCGTTCGATAGTATCGACTGGCAGAAACTTTGCGTCTTCGATCCAAACGGAAGACTGGTGCTTGAGGTCGAGCCAAAACGACAACTCAGAGATTTGTCCATCAGCGGAATCTTCTTTGAGTCGAGAGAGCCCCCCAATGACGAGGTTCCAATCGAAGAAATTCTGGCGCGGTTCCCCGAAGGACGATACTCGGTTCGGGGTCGTGCATTAGATGGGAGGCGACTGACAGGCGCGGCAACATTTACTCATGATATTCCCTCCGCTCCGATCATCACCTTCCCACAGGATGGTGGGGTGGTCTCTTCCGCCGGCTTTGCGGTCACGTGGAACCATGTAACAACCACGCTCGACGGTGATCCACTCAACAGGACGGGTTACGAGGTTATCATTACCAAGGACGTGCCGGACGACCCGAACGGGTTCTCTCGACCCACGTTCGACGTTCACGTTCTACCTTCGGAGACGAGCCTGACAGTTCCCAGCGAGTTTCTTGAGCCCGGTACGAGGTACGAAATCGAGGTGCTGGTACTGGAGGTCAGCGGTAATCAGACCATCACGAGTCTCTTTTTTGAAACCCAATAGCTTGCCGACATCATCTGTTGGGAGGTTCATGATACTGACCGCCGCTCGCCGCTCGGGCGCGGGCGGTGGTCAGTCACCTCAGCGTTTTCGTCGAGCGCCGCTGACACGAAAGGATGGTGAATCATGAAAGAAGGTTTTAAGAGGTTCGTCGCTGTCGCGGGCGCTTTGTTCTGCTACGCCTCAGTCGGCACCGCTCAAAGTGAGCCGCAATATCGAGAACTGCCGAACTTCCATCAGATCAACGACCAGCTTTATCGCGGCGCACAGCCGAAGCGCGGCGGAATCCAGCGGCTCGCGCAGCTTGGCGTCAAAACCATTGTCAATTTGCGCGCCCACGATGAGCATTCACAGACGGAAGAACGGGAAGTGCGCGCGGCGGGCTTGCGTTACTTCAATGTATCTGTCGAGAAAATAACGCTGGTGGCGGCGCTCAAGTCTCTAACGGATTTGCGTTACTTCAATCTACCTGTGAAGAGGTTCGGCAGACCGACAGATGCGCAGGTTGAGCGCGTGTTGTCAATCATCAACGCGCCTGAAAATCAGCCTGTCTTCGTCCACTGCAAGCGCGGCGCTGATCGCACGGGGACAATTATCGCTATCTATCGCATCGAGCATGCCGGCTGGTCGAGCGAGAGGGCGAAGGCAGAGGCTAATCGTTATGGCATGGCGTGGTGGGAGCGAGGAAAGAAAAACTATATCCGCGATTATTACCGGCGCCGGTTGCAGCGCACGACGGCTAGGGTCTTAATGCCAAGCGTGGTTTACTAACACTGCGCCGCCACGAGGCATAGCTCTAACGAAAGAAGGACTACCATGATGCGAAGCAAAGCGAAGCGAACCACGGGTTTGATATTGGGCTGTTCGGTTGCGCTGGCATTTGGCGGGTTCGGGATCAAGGCGGGAGGGCAAGGCACCAAAGCGACCAAAGTGGCTATCCCCGCAGAGCAGGTGATCGCCTCCATTAAAACCGCCATCGCCGCTAAACCCGGCGGTGTGCGGGCGGTGGAAATAGAAAATGAGGGGGGCAAGAGCATCTGTGAAGTGGAGATTCTCGCTTCTGACGGCAAGACTTACGAGGTCGAGGTGGATGTCGCAACAAACACGGTCGTCGAAGTCGAAACGGACGACGATGAGGATGACGACGACCAAGATTAAAATGGTGTTGGAGCAGTCTTTCCGAAGGAGAAATATTTGATAACCGGGCTTCGATTTTGAAGCTGGCGCTCATCGCTTTAAGTGCCGCTGATCATCCCTCGCCGTTTTCCTTAACGCCTCTCTGCTCAAGCATCAAGAACTTAGTCGGCTTGAAATTCTGTCATCTCTTCGTCGGCGGCGTATTTCAGGTCGCGGTCGCCTGTCACTTCGTCCCAGTCGTAGCCGAGATAGAGTGCGAAGCGGTGCAGCCGCGCTTCCCATTCCACGCGGTTCGCGCGGTACTCTTCAAATGCCTCTCCTACCTTCGGGTTCGTGCGGATGCCAGCCGCCGTCAACCCGTCCATCGTCACTCGGAAACGGTGCTGCCAGCGACGCGACTCCTCGAAGCGCGATTCGAGGTTCTTTCGCGCATCATGTTCCAGACCGAGCGCATCGACCAACTCCACGAGCATGTGGCGCGCACTAGCGTGGAGTGTGCGCACCTCCGGATGGTCGCGCGTCTCGGCGTAGGCTACAGCGTCAAGGCACGAGCGGATCACGGAACATATCTCCAGCGATAGAAACAGCATCCGCGGCAGGCTCTTATAGACCTCTCGCGGATGGAAAAAGTGAATCACCGGATGCTCAATGTGCGACTCCAACAACCCCTGTAAATCGCGCGCTGCGGCACCGAGCGATGTCTCCATGCTCTGAAATTTGCCCCCAACGAAGTGATGGGCGAGGAAGCCGGCAACGTCCGCGCCCTCCTCGGCTTGATGGTAAAAAGAGCGCGCGACCGCCCGCTTGCGCTCCAGCGCGCCATAGACGGTGATAAGGTAAGTGACGGCGAGCGAGATCAGAGCAAAGCCGGAGGTACATTCGATCAAGGCGACTATTCTCATACCCGTCGCGCGCGGTGTGATGTCGCCGTAACCGACCGTCGTCAGGGTAATGCCGCTGAAGTAGACCGCTTCGATCCACGGCGGACTCGTCGCCTCCGGGTCGACGCTGAATTCAGCGGGCATGCGCGGCAGGTAGATGAGGGCGAAGCCTATCACGAGGGACAGAATAAGAACGGCGACGAGTAGCGGCAGCAACAGCGGGCCGACGACGTTTAAGACCTGATGCCGGCGCTGCCGCGACAGTCGGAACGCGATGGTGCGCATCACGCGCCAGATCGAACGGTTCAGCGAGTCGCTAAGCGGGCCGGGTCGCTTGCGCGCGTGCAGGATCGTCCCATACACCTCATACGCGACGAGCAGCAGCAACATCACGCCGAGCGTCGTGATCAATGACTTACTCATGCGGTAACCTTACACTCACAGCCGGCGGAATTGACAGCGGGTGCGAACCTTGCGTGCATCCTGGCTCTCTTTGCCGGATAGTCGGTCGCAGTCGGCGTTTCGCGGCGAGTATGCGAAACTGTCGTGCATGACTTCACCCTTTCCGCCAACCGTGCTGCCGGAGAGCGACGAGGAACTACTCGCCGAGTGCGATGTCGACACGTTTCGCGCAAGTGGCAAAGGCGGGCAGCACGTCAATACCACCGAGTCGGCGGTGCGTCTGCGTCACCGTCCGACCGGGGTCGTCACCACCTCGCAGGCCGAGCGCAGCCAGCACCGCAACAAGGCGGTCGCGTTGCGAAATTTAAGACGCAAGATAGAGCGTCTGAATTACCGCCCACCGCCCCGCATCCCGACCCGCGCCACACGCTCTTCGAAGCAACGGACGTTACAGGAGAAGGCGGCGCACTCAAAGAAGAAGCAACTCCGCGCCAAGCCCCGCGCCGACGATGATTAGATGGTCATCACGTCGGCACGAAGGGCGGAGTTCAGCCAGGTCCCGACCAGTGATCATAACCGTGTGGTTGACTTGGCTAAAGATTTAACTTACAAGCACTGAGTCCCGTCGTGTGTTTGCGACGGAATGTTTTTTCATCATTGTGGTAGTTGACTGAATAATGGAAGTGATTAGATTGAAGAAAAAAATCAACGTTCTTGAGAGTCCCGGATTTGTCTTGATGCACTTTGCCTGTCTGCTGGTGATCTTTACCGGCGTTAGTTGGGTGGCGTTGCTGACGTGCGTGGGCTTATACGTGGTCCGGATGTTTGGCATTACCGCCGGGTATCATCGCTATTTTTCTCACCGCAGTTATAAAACCAGTCGGGCATTTCAATTCGTTCTGGCATGGCTCGGGGCATCAGCCGCGCAGCAAGGCCCGCTGTGGTGGGCGGCTCACCACCGGCACCATCATAAATACTCGGACACTGAAAACGACGTGCATTCGCCGGTGACTCAAGGGTTCTTTTGGTCGCACATCGGGTGGCTGCTATCCGCCGACCACCGCTCGACGAATTACCAAATGGTTCCCGATCTGACGGTCTACCCTGAGTTGCGTTTCATCAACAAGTTCTATCTGCTGCCCCCGGCTGTGTTGGCGATCCTGTTGTGGGTGGCGGGCACGTTGCTTGAAACTCACTTCGCTGGTCTCGGTACTAACGGGTGGCAGATGGTGATGTGGGGTTTCGTCATCAGCACGGTGGTGCTCTACCACGGCACTTTCACGGTGAATTCACTGGCTCACGTGATGGGGCGCCGCCGCTTTGAAACGCGCGACGACAGTCGTAACAGTCTGTTCGTGGCGTTGATTACGCTGGGTGAGGGTTGGCACAATAATCATCATTACTATCCGTCGTCGGAGCGACAGGGTTTCTTTTGGTGGGAAGTGGATGTTTCGCATTACGTCCTGCGTGTGTTGGGCTGGCTGCGGGTTGTGTGGGATGTGAAAGCTCCGCCGGCGCGCGTCTACGGTAAAGATTTCGTGCAGCCGGATTTAGCCTCTCAGCAGTCGACCCGTGCGGCGTGAAAATCTACAGCGATTTCTTCGTATGGGTCGCCGATGCGGAAGCTGCCGATGTCGAGGTTGACGGCCAGCCAATCGGAATTGACCATCTTCAAAATGCGTAGCACTTGCTCGGATGTCTTGATGAAGTCAGCGTGATTTTGCAACCCGATGACGACGCCCTGCCGCGCACCGTAGTCGGCACACTCACGAAGCGGAGCGTTGAACGAATACAGATTGCAACTCAGCTTGACGCGCGCGCTTCGTTTCACTCTGCGGTGTGTGGCTGGCGGGCGCACCGGTGGCTGTCAGGCCGACGCCAAATGGAATGGCCGCCGCTGATTTAAGGAGTGTTCTTCGATCCACCGTTTCACCCCTTCGCTTGATACGCGTCGCGTGGCGACGAGTCTATTTCATCGACGAATAGTCGGTGGCACTCATGAACACGGATTCGACTTTGCTGACGATCTTCCCGCCGGCTTCCGACTCCGTTTTCACCTTCACCCACTCCGGGTCGTTGCGGAATCCGTCCCAACTCTTTTTCGCAGCCTCGCGGCTCGGATGCGCGAGAATGTAGACCAGAGTGTTCTGCGCGAGCGGTGCGTCGTCGGGCACCCAGTACCCGACGTTCGTCATGCCGTGCTTCTTGAACAACTTCGTCGTGTGGTTGCGGAAACGACTGTGGAGCGCCTCCAGCTTGCCTTCGTGGGTGGTGTAGGTGCGCATCTCGAACATGCGTGCCGCTCCCGCCGCAGACGTCGCGGCATCTTCGCTCGCATCTCGCCGCGCGCCGAGGACATAGCCCGATGTGAACACCAGGGCGGTTAATACGAAAATGATTATTCTTCTCTGGAACATGCTTCGATCCTGCTTTCTGTCAACGGATTGTGCGAACATTGATGAGGCCGTTTATAACCGGACTGACGTAGACATGCAATTACATGTGTTCGAATTTGCCATCCGGTGACTTCAGGGGAACGATCATCGTTCTCAGAATAGCTCGTGTTGTCAATCGACCAGAGAAGATTTACCACCTAAACACAAAGGGCACAAAGAATGGACCAGCCTTTGTGCCTTTGTAGTAACTGAACAGTGACAGGTGACTGGTAAAGAGTGACAAGATGAAGTACTGGGATAGGAACTGTGCGGCAATCTGCTGTGTGACGAATGAGGAAGGTCCTCTGGTTCAAAAAGAATTCTGCCTGCCGCATGATGGTTGTTTTCCCTGTCTGTCACCTGTCACTATTCACCTGTCACTGTTGAGTAGTTAATCTTTCATCAGGGTATTGCCGGTTTCGATGTGTACCTTGACTCAACTTTATGAACATTCTTTCGCTCGAAAACGTCAGCAGGAATTACGGTTTCAAGCCACTCTTCGAGGGCGTGACCATCGGACTCGAAGTCAACGAGAAGATCGGCATCATCGGGGCCAACGGTTCCGGGAAAACGACGCTGCTGCGCATCATTGCCGGAGAAGAGCCGCCTGACGCCGGGCGGGTCGTCCGCGCCGACGGTAAGGTGCTGGCCTTTTTACCCCAGAACCCGCCGTATCGAGAGAACGCGACCGTGCTCGAAACGATTTTCGCCGCCAGCGGCGGTGTGATGAAGTTGGTGCGTGATTACGAAGCAGCCTGCCACGACTTAGCCCTCGCCGGCGGTGCAAACGAGCAACTTCTCAACACGGTCGCCGAGCTGGCGCATCAGCTTGAAGCCTCCGGCGGATGGGACCTTGAGACGGATGCCCGCGTCGTGCTCAGCAAGCTCGGCATCGATGACACCGGCGCGTTGATGAGCACGCTATCGGGCGGGCAGCGCAAGCGCGTCGCGCTCGCTCATGCGTTGATCGAGCGGCCCGACGTGTTGATCCTCGACGAGCCGACTAACCACCTCGACGCCGACACGGTGAGTTGGCTTGAATCTTACCTCGCGCGGTACCGCGGGACACTGCTGCTGGTGACGCATGACCGTTACTTTCTCGACCGCGTGACGACGCGCATCATTGAAATAGATCGCGGTGCGGTGCAGAGCTTCGACGGAAATTACCCTTTCTATCTTGAGCAGAAAGAGGCTCAGGAAACACAGCGCGCCGCCGAGGGGCAGAAGCGCAAGATGCTGATCCGGCATGAACTGGCGTGGCTGCGGCGCGGCGCGAAGGCGCGCACACGTAAATCGAAAGCGCGCGTCGACGCGGCGCAGGCGCTCATCGCAACGCCCGTCGAATCGGCCACAAGCGAACTCGACATCGCTGTCGGCTCGCGCCGTCTGGGGACGAAGGTCGTCGAGTTGCACGACGTTTCAAAGTCCTATGACAATCGAAAACTGATCGACCGTTTCACTTATCTGCTGAAGCGCAACGACCGCATCGGAATCATCGGGCCGAACGGCGCGGGCAAGACAACGCTGCTTGAAATTATCACCGGGCGCGTCGAACCGGACGGCGGCCGTGTCGAGACAGGGCAGACAGTCGTCATCGGTTACTACGATCAAGAGAGCCGCGCGCTGAATGACGAACAGCGCGTCATCGATTACATCCGCGAAGTGGCCGAGCACGTGCAGACCGTCGACGGCACGTTGATCACAGCCGGCCAGATGCTCGAAAAGTTTCTGTTCCCACCCGCCGCCCAATACGCGCTGGTCGGAAAACTTTCCGGCGGCGAGCGGCGGCGACTGTATCTGCTGCGCATGCTGATGAGCGCGCCAAACGTGCTGCTGCTTGACGAGCCAACGAACGACCTCGACATCCCGACGTTGATGGCGCTCGAAGACTATCTCGATGACTTCGCCGGGGCTTTGATCGTCGTCAGCCACGACCGCTACTTCCTCGACCGCACGATCAATTACATCTTCCGGTTCGAGGGCGACGGGCGGGTGCGTGAATACCCCGGAGACTACAGCGCCTATCTCGAATTTCGTGAGCGTGAAGAGGCCGCGGGCACAGCCAAGGCGCGCGCCGAAGGCGTGAGTCATCAACCGCCGTCAATCGCCCGCGGCGAGCACGCGAAGCCCCGCAAAATGTCGTTCAAAGAGAAGCGGGAGCTTGAGACCCTTGAAGCGCAGGTTGCCGCTGCTGAATCAAGGCAGGCCGAGATCGAAGCACAGCTGAGCGTCCACTCAAGCGATGCCGCTAAAGTCCATATGCTGTTCATCGAGCAAAGACAGCTGCGGCAATGCCTGGATGTCGATCTGGAGAGATGGGCTGAACTGGCTGAGAAGGCCGAGTAGGTTGACACGGCGTGACCATCAAGTGTGAGCGGAACGGAGAATCGGACGGCTCGTCGACCGACGCCAGATGTCAAGAGTCTGTTATTCAAATCAACGGGAGAGTAAGATACAACCCCACGATCATATCAAGGGGTCGTATATTCGTAGGTCTGAAGCCAAGCAAACCTCATGCTGATGAAACCCCGACGCCCAGTTCTGTATAGTTACGCTGTCGCAGTTTTGACTGTCTCGGTCGCCACTGCGCTGAAGTTGCTGCTCGCCCCCGCCATCGACAATGAAAGTCCGTTCCTGATCTATTTCGCGGCGGTGATGTTGACGGCGTGGCGCGGCGGCTTGCTGCCGGGACTGCTCGCCACCTTGCTGGCGGCCGCCATCTCCGACTATCTATTTCTCACTCCAACTTACACACTTCTGGGCCACGATACGGGGCAAGATTTGCGGCTGCTGCTGTTCGTCGCCGAAGGCACTTTAATCAGTGCCCTGAGCGTTGCGCTCTGCTCCGACCGGCGGAGTGAATCGCACACGCCGCTTATTTTGCGTTGCGGCGTGGCCGTGATGTCGGTCGCGGCGGTGTTCGGCCTCAAACTTTTGCTCGACCCGTTAATCACCGCCGAGAGTCCTTTCCTACTCTTCTTCTCCATCGTGATTTTCAGCGTGTGGTATGGCGGTTTGGTGCCGGGACTGCTGGCCGTTCTCGTCTCTGCCGTTTTATGTGACTACTTCTTTTTGTCGCCGACTCACTCACTGCTGTCGAAAGATTTCGGACAGAATCTGCGCCTCGGCATCTTTGTCTGTGAAGGGACACTTATCACCGTGCTCGGTTGGGAAGCGCGTAAGTCGGCCATGCGCGAGCGTGATGTGCTGTTTTCTCTGTCGCCCAACATGGTCGGGAAAATCAATCACGACGGATACTTTGAACATGTGAATCCGGCTTTTGCCCGGCTGCTCGGCTTCACCGAAAAAGAGTTGATGGCGCAGCCGCTCGGTGAATTCGTCCATGCGGACGACCGTAGTAAATATACCGCCGAGATAAGTAAGCTTCGCGATGGCATGCCGGTCTCGAACTTCGAGATTCGTCTGCTCGGCCCTGACAGTTCGAACAGGTGGTTTTCGTGGAGCGTCGCGCGGGTCGAAGAAGGCGATTCGCTGTATGCGGTGGCCCAGGATTTAACCGTGCAGAAGGAATCGGAGGAATATTTGCGCGCGAGCGAGCGGCGCTACCGTAATCTCGTCGAGTCAGTCCCCGCCATTGTCTACGAAGCCAACGCCCAACCGCCGTACAGTCCCATCTATGTCAGCCCGAATATCGAGTCGCTCGGCTATCAGCTCGCTGACTGGTACAACGCCACCGATTTGTGGCTCAACCTGATCCATCCTGATGACCGTGAGCGCGTCGCGCAGGCGACTGAGGAAGCGAAGCGATTACAACACGAAACTGATTACGAGTATCGAGTCATTACGAGCAACGGCGCGGAACGCTGGATTCATGATCGCGGGCGGTTCGTCTTCGACGCTGACAGCCATCCGGTGCGCTGGCAGGGCGTGTTGGTTGACATCACGGAGCAAAAGCTGGCTGAGGAGAAGCTGAGCAATGCCGTCTCGCTCCTTAAGACAACGCTCGACTCGACCGATGATGGCATCCTGGTCGTTGACACGCGGGGAAAGGTTACCCTCTTCAATGACAAGTTCGCCAAGATGTGGCGCATCCCTGCGGACGTGATCGAGAAGCGCGAGGACGAACTGCTGATCAAGGTGGTACTCGACCAGTTAAAGGAGCCTGAAGAGTTTTTGCGCCGCATTGAAGAGCTTTATGCAAACCTCCAGAAAGTGAGTTTGGACATCCTTGAATTTAAAGACGGCAGGGTTTACGAACGATACGGCCAACCGCAGACGCTGGACGGACAGACGGTCGGGCACGTCTGGAATTTTCGCGACGTGACGGAACGCGAGCGTGCCGAAGCAGCGCTGCGCCACAGCGAACGCCACTACCGTTCGCTGATCGAAAACTCCTCCGACGTGATCACGGTGCTCGACGCCGACGGACTCATTCTTTACCAAAGTCCCTCGATCCGGCACTGGCGCGGGTTCGAGCCGTCCGAACTCATCAGCCGACAGGTGCGCGACTTCGTCCACGCCGACGACCTGCCTGCAATCGAAGAAGGCCTTGCGTGCAAGCTCTCACAGCCGGGGGTACCAATCAAATTCGAGTGCCGGATGCGCCACAAAGACGGTTCATGGCGTCACGTCGAGGGCACCAGTGTCAACCTGCTTACTGACCCGGCAATCGGCGGCATCATCATCAACACACGGGATACAACTGAGCGCAAGCAGATGGAGGCGGCGTTGCGCGAAAGCGAAGAGCGACTGCGCCAGGCGCTGAGGATGGAAGCAGCGGGGCAACTCGCGGGCGGCATCGCGCACGACTTCAACAATATCCTCACCGTGATTAACGGCTACAGCGAACTGTTACTTCATCGCCCCGTGATCGACGAACGCGCGCGAGAAAAGGTCAGCCAGATACACAAAGCGGGTGTGCGCGCGGCGGCCCTCACGCGCCAGCTACTCGCCTTCAGCCGCAAGCAGATGCTTCAGCCGAAACTGCTCGACATCAACGCCCTGGTCAGTGATTTGCACACACTACTGCAGCGCTTGATCGGCGAGCACATCACGGTCTCGCTGGCGCTCGACGCTTCCGCCGGATTAATCAAAGCCGATCCCGGACAGATCGAGCAGGTCATCATCAACCTCGCGATCAACGCCCGCGACGCGATGCCGGAGGGCGGCGCGTTGACGATAGAAACGGGCAATGTCGTTTTCGACGAGGCTTCCGCTGATGATGAAGAAGCCGTACCGCCCGGCGAGTACGTGACGCTCGTCGTCAGTGACACGGGCGTGGGTATGACAGCCGAGGTCAAAGGGCTCGCCTTCGAGCCTTTCTTCACGACGAAGGAGCATGGCAAAGGGACCGGCCTCGGACTCTCGACCGTCTACGGCATCGTCACACAGTCAGGTGGCAACATCCGTGTTGAGAGCGAGCAAGACGTCGGCACGACTTTAAGAATCTACCTGCCGCGTGTCGACGAACCTTTCGTGCCGACCGCGACGCCACCGCCGCCGCACGCCGCGCCGCGCGGCGCAGAAACCATCCTACTCGTCGAAGACGAACAGGAGGTGCGGGTCATGGCCCGCGAAATACTTGAGGCGAGCGGATACCGCGTGATCGTCGCGGGCCACGGCGAAGAGGCGCTTGAAGTGTCGGAAAAGCATAGGGGGACGATTCACCTGCTGGTCACCGATATCGTTATGCCGCGGATGGGCGGGCGACTGCTGGCCGAACGCCTGCTCGCCGCCAGGCCCGGACTAAAGGTGCTCTACATCTCAGGCTACACCGATGACATGATCGTGCGCCGCGATGTGCAGGACGCCGACATCGCTTACCTCCCAAAGCCATTCACGCCCGGCGATTTGAAGACGAAAGTGCGTGATGTGATGGATGCCAAATGACCCCAGACCCCGTGAACCACGAATCCCGTGGACCGCAACTCTGTGAGCCGTGAAGGCGTGAGCTATCGCGCTTGCCCGCCGTTCGCGCAAGTCGTTAATAGCGATGCTCTGCCTCGTCGTTTGCGTCGGCAGCGACTTCCACGACCAGACTTCGCAGATCGACCGGCTTCGCATTACCGTCCTCCACGTCGCTCTCCGCGAAACGACAAGAATCGGATAACCGTGGCAGTAAAAGAAGAGACAGGGAACGCCCTTCTTGGTATAGTAACCGCTCACCCGACCAACCAGCCTACCTAAGAAACGAAATATGAGAGTCCATGAAAGGACTATGGACCTGTGATGGGCAAGTCTGTTAACGAGCTGCACCATTTATTCGATGGATTGTCCGACCTGAAGGCACGAGCTGCGACCAGCAAAGAGGTGACGACGCGCAGGAAGCTAAAGAACAAGATTGTTAATGGCGCGAATGAGTTCTTGTCTTTAACAATGGACTTTTCGCCGGATGCACCACCTGGAAGCAGCCAGCAGGTTGTCGAGCAGAAGTTGGCAGAGCGGAGAAAGATACAAAGGAAAGCTGTGGAATTACGCGAATGGGCGCTTCACAATCTTTGAGAGCGTTGCTACTGCGCTATCGAAAGAAGAAAGGGTGCTTCTATGAAATTGAAGATGATGGTCGTGTTGCTTTTCATGATCGCGTTCGGTCTCCAGATGATTTTGACTGAAAACATCGTCTGGAGTCAGGACGGCGCAACCGGAGCGGCCGCCCGCTCTAACAGCCAATCCCGTGAGGATAGATTCCGTCCTCGCGGCGTGATCGAAGACGAAGAGCCGCTTGGCTCTGATGACCTCCAAAGTCGGAGGGACGGTGTTGGCAACATGGAGCTGGCCGCGGCCGAAGCGCCGACCGGCTTTGACAATTTAACGAACGGCTTCAATCAGCAGGGGCCACCTTTCGACACCATCAATGAAGACACTGTCGTGGCGCTCCGCTCGTTCAACGATAATCGGTTCATCTTCGAGGAGGTTGAAACCGTAAGGGACGGACTCGGTCCCACCTATAACGCGCAGAGTTGTCGGGAGTGCCATCAGAACGTGGCGACGGGAGGCGCCAGCCAGGTCGCCGAGCACCGCACCGGGCGCGTAGATAATGGTGTGTTCTTTGAATCTCTGGGCGGTTCGCTTGTTCAATCGCGAGCGACTCACCCCGACATCGTGGAGCGGGTCGTTTTCGAGGACGACATTCGGACTTTCCGCATCTCGACTAACACACTTGGCAATGGCTTTGTAGAATCCATCGCCAATAGCACGCTCATTGCTATCCGTGACGGACAGTCGCCGAACATCCGCGGCACTGCCCTCACCGTCCCCGTACTCGAAGCCAATGGTCAAGCGCGCATCGGGCGTTTCGGGTGGAAGAGTCAACACGCTAGTCTCGAATCGTTTTCCGCCGATGCATACCTTAACGAAATGGGCATCACCACTCCTCTGTTTCCGGATGAGAACACGTCGGGTGGCCGCGATGTGAGCCGGTACGATCCAGTTCCCGACCCCGAAGACGACGGTGTAGATATTGTGGCATTCGCCAACTTCATGCGCTCCACGAAGGCCCCTTCGCGCGGACCTATAAACTCGAACGTGCGGGCAGGCGAACTACTATTTACCCTGGTAGGGTGCGCACTTTGCCACACTCCCTCGATCACGACGGCGCCTCCGGGAACGAGCATCAACGGCGGCGCGTTCACCGTCCCGAATGCTCTAGGTAACAAGACCATCCACCCGTACAGCGACTTCCTGTTACACGACATCGGGACGGGCGACGGCATCCCCTTCTTACCGACGCCCGAATTTGCCTTCACGGCTAATCAGATTCGCACGGCTCCGCTGTGGGCACTCAGAACTCGTAACCGCCTGATGCACGATGGCCTGTCATTCACCAAACAGGAAGCCATCCGGCGTCATGCCGGGCAGGCCGCGGGCGTGACGAACAGATACAATGCGTTGTCTAACACGGAGAGAAATCTAATCCTGGCCTTCCTCGATTCGCTCTGATGCCGGAGCTGAAGCAGGACATTTTTTCGGAGGCTCGTCAGGAAGTTGCCGGGCGAGCCTCTGATTATTGGTCGGGTTTATGTTGCCGGATTTAGTTCGACGCAGATTGAAAGGAAAACATCGAAATAAGTAACTCCGCTGTTCCCTTATCTCCTTCCGGACGTAAGTTTCCCGGTAAGGTAGGTGCAGCCACGGCGACGACTATGGCCGCCGGAGGCATCAGCTTGGAACTGCAACTCGGCTGTGCCAGCTCAAGACCAAAAAGTCTACGGGAACACCGGAACTCTGGACGACGAGCGTTGGCTTAACGTGGTTTCGACCCGCCGGAGCACGCGGCTATGCAACGCGCTCCCGCCAGTGTTAGTTTCAAGACCTTGTGACCACTCCGCCCGCTAAAGCAGGGCGACTTCTCGTGCAACGCACGTCGCATCCGACCACGTTAGCGCACGAAGGCGCAGTCCGCGCCCTAGGATAAGTTGAGCAGATACATGATCACGCGACGCAGACAATCCACAACTCTGACACTCATGCCAGCGTTGGCTCAGCGTCTTCGGTGTGTGCGCTCCACAGAGACAGGTCTGCGATGTGCCGCGAGGATCAACCTTCACCAACTGCCGACCAGCGTTCTCAGCTTTGTCGGCCAGCGTTTCGATGAATCTTCCCCATCCGGCATCATTGACACTTTTGGCAAGCATGCCACTTGCCAATCCTTTAATATTCAAATCCTCGACCGCGATCAAACCAAACATCAACACCAGCCAGGATACCAACTTGTGATGAAAGTCCGCGCGTTGGTTTCTGACGTGAGCGTGCGCTCTTTGCAGTTCACATACAGCTTGGCGCCTACGGTGGCTGCCGCGCTTGCGACGTGCCACCTTGCGTTGCGCTCTGCGCAGCTTGGCTTGTGCATGCCCAAAGTGACGCGGGTTTTCAACCTCTGTGCCGTCCGACAAGGTAGCGAACTCTTTGAGGCCAACGTCCACGCCAACGCTTGCAGCCGATGGTGGCAACAACTTTGGTTCACACTCGACAGAAAAGCAAACGTACCAACGCCCCTGTTCCCGCTTCACCGTGACGGTCTTGATGTTTCCTTCAATCGCACGGTGCAGTTTGACCTTCACCTGTCCGATGCCTTGCAAGCGGAGTTTTTCGTTGTCAAGCAAACGGCAGCCGTCGCCGTAAGAAGGGAACGTCAAGGAGTCGAAACGAGTGTGCGACTTGAAGCGGGGGAATCCGGCACGCTCGCCACGCTTCACGCGAGCGAAAAAAGTCTTGAACGTCTGATCAACTCTGCGAAGCACGTCTTGACACGCGGAGAAGTTGGCAAGGCTCAAATCGCCGTTCGCGCGAATCTCTTTCAACTGATTCGCCTGCATGTAGTAATTGACGCTTTCACGGTTAATGCACCATGCATCGCGCCTCTCCTGGACGCCAGCGTTGTACAGACGACACGCCTCGCCAAGTTGATGATTCATCGCCTCAACTTGGTCGCGTGTCGGATAGAGTCAGTACTTGAAAGTCTTTCTCAATATGTCGTCAACCAATACCGGCTTGCGATACTTGGGGCAAAAGACGATTGCGTACTTGAGCGAGTAAATCGCTCCGGCATTCTTTCTGTATCGCGTATCAACCACGATGCCGATACAATCACGGTGTTAGATATTTTGCAAGCATCTAACACGCCAATCTGGGGTGTTGGGAGAGTTGAGACGGCAGCTTGAATGCGTTGCCTAAATGGACGGGCATTCCCTGTTTGCTAAAGCAAACAGTCCCCTGCCCGAATCTTTATGGACTCAGCAGAGAAAAAGGACATCGCAACGATTTGGAACCTGGGCGGGTTGACGTGGCGCGAGATGGGCCGGCGCATTTGGTGTGAGGTTTACGACAGTGACCTGTTCACACGCGCGGCGGCGTTGTCTTACTATTTTCTGCTCGCGCTGTTTCCGCTGCTGCTCTTTATGATGGCGATGCTTGGCTACTTCGCGAACGCGGGAACCGAGTTGCGCCAGAGTCTTCTCAACTACCTCGGTCGCGTCGCGCCCCGCTCGGCTTCAGAACTGATTTACACAACCATCAATGAGATCAACAAAGACGCCGACGGCGGGAAGCTTTCGTTTGGATTGCTGGCGGCACTGTGGTTTGCGTCCTACGGGATAGGAGCGATTAGCGAAACACTGAACGCTGCTTATGGCATCAGGGAAAGACGCCCGTGGTGGAAAGTCCGTCTCTTGTCAGTCGGCCTGACCATCGCGCTCGCGCTGCTCATTATCTCTGCTCTATCACTCATGCTGTACGGCGGCGTGATTGGCGAAGGATTAGCGAATCGCTTCGGATGGGGCGACGCCTTCATGGTCGCGTGGAGCGTTGTGCAATGGCCGATTGTCCTCGCGTTCGTGCTATTCAGCTTCGCCTTGATTTATTACTTCGCGCCGAATCGCGAATACAAACAGTGGTACTGGGTTAGTCCCGGCTCGGTGGTAGGCGTCGCCCTCTGGCTATTCGTCTCGTTCTGCTTTCGCATCTACTTGAGCTACTTCAACAGCTACAGCGTGACGTACGGTTCGCTCGGCGCGGTCATCATTCTGATGCTGTGGTTCTATCTGACCGGCGCGGCGTTCCTGATCGGTGGCAAAGTCAATGCCGAAATCGAGAACGCGGCGGCAGAGGCCGGCGCGCCCACTGCCGCACTGCACGGCGAAGAGAGTCCTGGAGAAGGGGTGAAGGATGAGAGACTCTTAAGGGATGAAGGATGAAGGATGAGGGATCAAGCCAGGAATACAGAACACGGAGCATCGAAGATCAGGGGCGGCTTGTTTCCTGCTGTGAACTGTGTGCTGCATTCTGTCTTCTGATTTTCATTCATCCCTCATCCCTCCGCCCTCATCCCTTCTCTGCTCCGCTCTGCCGGTTTTGAGGTACGTTTCGAGCCAGCGGTTGACGCGCTCCTGCTGTTCGGGCGTCGTGTTGTGCCCGGTCTCAAGGGCGAGCATCAACTGCTTCGGGGCGTTGATAACGTTGTAAGCCGAGTACATCGAAGTCGGGGGGCACACCTCGTCGTTGTAGCCCCACGAATAGAGGCCGGGAACTTTGAGGCGGCGTGCGAAGTTGACGACATCGTAGTAATGCGACGTTTCGATTTTTTCTTTCGTGCGGTGTGAATTGCCCCCGGCGACGCGGAACATGTGCGGCCAGCCGCCCGCGCGATTCCGCAGGTAGCCGGTCATGTCAGAGAGCGCTGGGTAGATGGCCGCGAGCGCTTTGACACGTGGGTCGAGGGCCGCCGTAACGATTGTCAGCGCGCCACCCTGACTGCCCCCGGTGACGGCCAGATTCGTGCCGTCGTACTTCGGCAGGGTCGTCAGAAAATCGTTGGCGCGCACGCACCCGAGGTAGACGCGCCGGTAGTAATACCGCTCTCGGTTGTCGAGATTAAAGGTCGCATAGCCGGCGAGCGCGGCTGACGCGAGCGCCGTGTACAAGAGTGGGTCTTGCGTGACCGGGATGCCGTGAATGCCGATTTGGAAAGTGATGATGCCCTTCTCCGCCAAGTCGATCAAACCGCGATACGGGCGTACCCCGGCCCCCGGCACGCTGAGCACAGCCGGGTACTTGCCATCAACTTTCGGCTCGCACAGGATGCCGTAAAGCCGGCTGGTATTGTTGGCGTTGTTAATGTCGGTGCCGACCGATTGCAGACTGACGTGGTAGACATTGACTGTCGGCGTGCTGTAGTCGGGTAGCAGTGTCTGCTTCGCGTCGGGCGGCAGTTTGGCGAGCGCCTCTTTGCCAGCGCTCCAGAAAGCGTCGAAGTCCGCGGGGTTCTCAGTCGTCGGCGAAATCGCTTCGGGCTTGAAGCCGGCCGTCGCTAATCCACGATAAGTTTTCCCGTCCACCGCGACCGTCGCCACGCAGCGCAGGAATCCCGGTTCGCTCATCGTGCCAGCGTCGACGGTGATGCCCTCGGCATCGAGCGTCGCTGTTTGCTCAATTGTCGGCGGCATCAACTCAGGGCCGACGCTGTAGCGCACCCGAACGCCCTTTAACACGTGCCCATCGCGGACCGCGGTAATCCTGAACTTAACGGGGTCGCCCGGTTGATATGTCCAGTCGTCGCGGTTCGTCGAGACGCGCACCTGCACCTGCCCGACGCGCTCCTGCGCAGAGACGGAACGCTCCACCGTGAATGTCACCGACGCGCTTTGCGCCGCAACGCACAGCACCACGGCGACCGCGAAGCATAGTCTTCGCTTATGACAGAATAATTTGAATCGCAATATGTTTCCTTTCGTCTTACCGGTTAACTGGCTAAATTCTCAAATGTGACAGGTGACAGGT
>Ga0136617_10002132_pt1 | contig 17682 bp, 14 predicted proteins | sample AntDrymUQ3222106_2_FD_129672 | JGI IMG/M metagenome (GOLD analysis project Ga0136617, IMG submission 129672) | Polar desert sand microbial communities from Dry Valleys, Antarctica - metaG UQ322 (21.06) | ecosystem: Environmental > Terrestrial > Soil > Desert | place: Antarctica: Dry Valley... | reverse complement strand
TTGCACTTCGACGCGCGCCGCTGGTGTGCGTTCATCGACGACCCACCCGGCGACCCGCCGCGCGTCGGCGACATCAACCGCGCCGCGAAAGTAAGGATTAAAAGTTTGATAGTAGAAGATGGTTGCGAGCGCACCGACAAACAGGAGTTCGAGCAGGGATTTGGCAATCAGGGCGTGGGTCAAACGCAGGCGTGCTTTCTTTGAGAGCCGGTCGGATGGATGACTCGTGCTCGCGTCTCGATTCGTAATGACGGAGGGACGTGTGTGCTTCGGCGAATCGTCGCTATCCACACTGCGGCTTATCTCACGCGGCGCGTCATTCATGTTATACCGAGCGCGCGACCCTGAAAGTAGGAAGGTAAAAGTAAACAGTTTTTCCAGTTTTGAGTTTTCAGCTTTGAGCTAAAAACTGAAAACTCAAAACTGTTCGATGGCTGTTGTTCAGCCTCGATGCCGAAAATCTTTCGCGTAGATGCTGACCTCTGCTCCGTGAACTCTGTGTCTTCATTTCTGTGTTCTCTCCTGTTAAGTCCCTCACCGCTCAACCTCAATCGGAACCGGCAGCGTCTCCGGCGGGAAAAAGTGTGGCCAGAGCATCGCGAGACGCGCCCGCACCAACTCCTCGACATCGTCGGCGGTGGCACACTCGAGGCACTCTCTCGCGACCTCGCCGGCTCGCTCCGCGTCGATGCCCGCAATGACGCGCCGCATGCGTGGGATGGCCGATGCCGTCATGCTTAAATCCCTGACACCAAGACCGACCAGCACGCAGGCGTAAGCCGGCGTCGCCGCCATCTCGCCGCACACGACAACTGGAATCGCGGCGGCGCGCGCCGCTTTCATCACCATGTCGATGCTGCGCAGCACCGCCGGGTGGAGCGAACGAAACCAGTCGGCCACTTCGTCATTGCCACGGTCGACCGCCAGCGTGAACTGCACCAGGTCGTTTGTCCCGAGGCTGAAGAAATCTACTTCGCGGGCGAGTTTGTCGGCGACCAGAACGGCCGACGGCACTTCGATCATCGCGCCGATTTTGACCTCGCCCGTTTCGTGGCCTTCGCTCGTCAATTGTTCACGCTCTTCATCGATGACGCGGCGCGCGCGTCGCACTTCGGAGATGTCAGAGATCATCGGCAGCACGAGTTGAAGATTCCCGTGCGCCGCGGCGCGTAAGACCGCCCGCACCTGCGCGCGCATCACATTTTCACGGCGGAGGCAGAAGCGAATCGCGCGGAGGCCGAGCGCCGGGTTGCGTTCCGCGTCTTCCGTCTCCGTCTTGTCGCCGCCGAGGTCGAACATTCGCACACTCGCGCCGTCGACGCCCGCCAGTTCCGCGATTTTGACGTAGGCCGTGAATTGTTCATTCTCCGCTGGCATCGCGCCGCGGTGCGTCAGCAGAAACTCCGAACGATAGAGGCCGATGCCGCGCGCGCCGTAGCGTCTGACGCCTTCATACTCGGCGGGCAGTTCGACGTTGGCGCGTAAGAAAACCTCGTCACCATCGGCCAGATATAAAGTCTCGCGCCGCCCTTCGCCGTCTGCCGTCACGCCGTCTTCCACACTCGCCGACACATTCGTCGGCACAGCCACGCGCGCGAGGCTCGCCCGGTAGTGTTCCAAAGTCTGCGGCGACGGGTGCAGCACGACTTCGCCGGCGAACGCATCGACGGCTATCTCATCGCCCGTCCGCGCGCGGCGGTACATGTCACGGAGTCCGACCACCGCCGGGATGCCGAGGCCGCGTGCGATGATCGCCGTGTGTGAGGTCCAACCGCCAGCGTCGGATGCAATCGCGCGCACGCGAGAGAGATCGAGTTCCGCCGCCACCGACGGCATTAATTCCTCGGCGACGATCACGGCGTCATCCGGCAGCAAGCGCGCACCGTGCCCGTCCTTGCCGCTGAGCGCGACCAGGATGCGCTGCATCACGTCTTCGACATCCGCGCTCCTTTCGCGCAGGTAAACGTCCTTGACCTCGGCGTACACGGCAAGGATGTGATCCGCGACGACCTTCACCGCCCACTCGGCGTTGACCCGCCCGCGGCGGACGTAACCCTCGACGTCGTCGCGCAGCTTGCGGTCTTGCAGCATCAGCAGGTGCGCTTCAAAGATGTAAGCGTGATCTGCACCGAGGGCGAGTTCCGCACGTCTTTTCAACCCGCGTAGTTGGCGGCGCGCCAGTCGCATCGCTGCCCGGAAGCGGTCTACTTCGTGCTCGACCTCGGACTCTTCGAGCGCCGCGAGGTAGACTTGCTGGCGCGCATCGCTGTGGATGCGCAGCACGCGCCCCACAGCCGAACCTTCAGAGACCGCCACGCCGCGCCAGCGCTCTTCCGGCTTGACGCCATCCGAACTTCGGTGTGTGCCCGTACCTCTCATCACCCAGTCATCTCTCCGAAGCCGCTTGAGATCAGCGCGCAGACGGCGCTGAGCGCTGCCGCCTCGTCCGCTCCCTCCGCCGTGACTCGCAGTTGCGTGCCGCGCGCCGCCGCCAGCATCAGCACACTGAGAATCGATTTCGCGTCCGCCGAAGCGCTGCGGTCGGCGCGTTCAATGCGCACCGCGCTCTGATAAGCGCCGGCGGTGCGCACCAACTGCGCCGCGGCGCGCGCGTGCAGACCCAACGGATTAATGATCACGACCTGGCGCTCTCCCACTCAACCTTTCTTAGTTCCAGCGAGGAGTTCGCCCGCGAGGTAGATGCCTTCGCGCCCCTGGTCGCGTACCCGCCGCGCGATTTCGGCGAGCGACTCGTCGCCCGTCTGACTGGCGAGTTTGATGACCATCGGAAGGTTAACGCCGGTCACCACTTCAACCTCGCCTTCTTTAAGGAACATCGCCGCGATGTTAGTCGGCGTGCCGCCGAACATGTCCGTCAACAACAGTACCCCCCGGCCCGCCGAGACGCGATTGATGGCGCGCTCGACTTCATCGCTGGCCGCGTCAACGTTGTCGTGCCAGCCGATGGAGACCGCCGTGATGTGCGACACGGCCCCGATGATCGTCTCCGCCGCGGCCAGCAACTCGCCGGCGAACTGGCCATGCGTGACCACCACGCCCCCGATGTACGGCCCCGCCTTCCCCCGCGCGGTCTCCGCTCTGCCCGTCTCGTCCGTCATTTCGTTTCCTCCCTCCGTCGATGTGCCGGCGGGAAGTTGTGCGTAAGTGTTCCTCGCGACCGAAGCCTCGACATAGCATATAAACTATCGCGCTCCGTCACTAACCCAACAACCAGCCGCCCGTTTCCTGCCGCTTGCCACTTACGGCGTACTGTCTTCCGCCTTCCGTTTGCCGATCCCCGCCCTCTGCCTTCCACCTTCCGCTTTCTGTCCTCTGCGTTCTGCTTCCTGCCTTCGGCCTTCCGCCTTCGGCCTTTGGCCCTCTGCCTCCGGCCCTCTGCCTTCGACCTTCCGCCTCCTGCTTTCCGGTTTTCGCTTTGGGACTTTGGCCTTCTTCACATCGCGGTGGTTAGCGACCGCGTCAAAGCCGGTGCGACGCAGACGACGCGCCAACATGTTAGCAATCATCACCGAGCGGTGGCGACCGCCGGTGCAGCCAATGCCGACCGAGACGTAAGCCTTTCCTTCGCGGCGATAGAGCGGAAGCAGGTATTCAAGCAACTCGCCGAAGCGTCGCAGAGTTTCCTGCACCTCGGCGCTCGCCGTGAGGTAGTTGACCACGCGCCGGTCGTGTCCCGACAGATCGCGCAGTTCCGCGACGAAGTATGGGTTCGGCAGATGGCGCACGTCAAAGAGCAGGTCGACATCGCGTGGCCCGCCGTACTTGTGGCCGAAGCTGAAGACTTGGACGCGCATCGGCGTGCCCTGTGGGTCGTGGCTGAAGCGTTCAACTAATACGCGCCGCAGCGTGTGGACAGTGTGATCCGAACTGTCGATGATATGGTCGGCGAGCGTGCGCACTTCCTCCATCGCGGCGCGTTCGGCGCGGATCGATTCGAGCAGGCCGGTGCCTGTCTCTGCCGGATGAGGCCGGCGCGTCTCGCTGAACCGGCGCCGCAGGGCATCGTCCGACGCTTCGAGAAAAAGCACGAACACGCTAAGGCCAATGTCGCGCAACGCCTTGAGTTGATCGGGGAACTCGTGCAGGAAATGTCCCTCGCGGATGTTGATGACGAGTGCGGCGCGCTCGATGTGCGGCTTGTCGCGGTCGTCCGACTGGACGAGGCGCGCAAAGGTCGGCAACAACGTCACCGGCAGGTTATCGACGCAGAAGAAGCCGAGGTCTTCGAAAGCGTTGGTCGCCGAGGACATGCCCGAACCGCTCAGCCCGGTGATGATTACGATGTCGGGCGCGTCGGCGCCATCACTTCGCTGTGTCTTCACGCTCGTCACCCACCTCGCGTTCCGGCCCCACCACCGCCGCAGAGAGATCGCCCGCTCCCGACTCCGTCGGGTCAGCCTCGCCAGTCGCGCTGATCAACGCCGCGTGGCGAGCGACAAAGATCTGCGCCGCGTTGTAGCCGCGCACACGCAGTAAATGCACTCGCACCGCCGTTTCGACCAACGTCGAGAGGTTCCGGCCCGGGCTGACCGGCAGCAAAAAGCTCGGCACACAGACGCCGAGGATGTTCACCGTTTGGTCGTCGAGTCCGAGCCGGTCAATCTCTGCGGCCTCTTCCCAACGCCGGAAAGTAATCGCCAGACCGACCGGCTTCGGGCCGCTGATGGCCGAGACGCCGAACAAATCACGGACGTTGAGAATGCCGAGGCCACGAATCTCGATGTGCTCGCGCAGCAGGTCGGGCGCGCTTCCCATCAAGCGGTCGGGCGCGATGCGGCGAAGCTCCACCAGATCGTCAGACACCAGCCGGTGACCGCGCACGATCAGGTCGAGCGCGCACTCCGACTTGCCGATGCCTGATTGGCCTTGGAGGAAAACGCCGACGCCGTAGAGGTCGAGCAGGACGCCGTGGCGCGTTTCGCGCGGGGCCAGCGCGTCGTGCAGAAACTCGGTGATGGTGCCAATCGCCACCGAACTGACGAGCGGCGTCAAGAGCAGCGGAAGCGCTGCGCGCTCGGCCTCCTCGACAAACTCCGGCGGCGGCACGAGACCCTTGGTCACCACCACGCACGCCATCTCTTCGAGCATCAGATTCCTGATCGCCTCGCGTCTTCTCTCAAAGGGTAGTTGGTTGAGGAACCAGATTTCACTCTGCCCGACGATCTGCACCCGCCCCGGATGAATGTAGTGCGAAAAGCCTGCCAGGGCGAGGCCGAGTTTCTGAATCCGCGCCACGTCGATGCAGTGCGACGCCGCGCCGCGCGCCCCAGCCAACATGCGGAGATCGAGCGCCGCCGGCGACCGCGCCACGAATTCTTCGACAGTGATTGCGGGTCGTTCTTTCGGCGAATCGCTCATCGGCGTGTTGGGATTCTTTCGAAACGTTGAGGAAAAAGGAAGCGCGGCGGCATCGGGCGGCGGCTTGAGCAACCAAGAGCGGGGTGGTTGTGGCGGCGGCGGCGTGGCCCGCGAAACGAAAGCGGCGGCGGCGCAAGTGGCGATTCGCGACCGCCGCGCCACCGCCGGACGCCTCGCGCGCGCCGCACCCGTTTACGTCTGGATTAAACCGAAGTTGCCATCTTTGCGTTTGTAGAGAACGCTGACGCGGGTCGTGTCGGCGTCGCGGAAGACGAGGAACTGGGCGGCCTCTGCGGTGAGTTGAAGGGCAGCCTCCTCTGCCGTCATTGGCTTAACCTCATAACTGCTTGCCGAGATGATCCGCCCGGCGCTCGGCGCGACTTCGACGGCGCGCCCGTCGCCGTCCGCCGGCGTCAACGACGAGAGTGGCTTGCCGCCCTGACTGCGGTCGATGATCTTCTCCTTCAACTTGACCGCCTGCTTTTCGATCTTTGCAATTGTGCGCGACAGCGCCTGGTACATGTCGGCGTTGGTATCGGTGGCAGTCAGCGTGTGCTCGCGCCAGTGGACGAGTACCTCGGCCATATGCCGGTTCTTGTTGACCTCGATGATGACATGCGCTCTCGCGGTCGAGTCGTGGAAGATGTGGTCGATCTTGACGAAATGGTCTTCGACGTGAGAGCGCAGGGCGGGCGTCACGTCGATGTGACGGCCCGTGTATTCAAACTTCATCTGTCTCCTCCTTCGATTGGCGTCGTCGGCGCCCGTCGTGACGGCGACATAGGGGCCAAGCCGGTGGCACACCTTCCCCGACCGCACCGACCCACTGATGCTGTTGACGGTAAACTTCAGCGCCGGCGCGCGAGAGAGACCTCGCTAAACCACGGCGCGTCGTTCGCGAGAGCCTGGAATCTGCATCTGGTCGCGATATTTAGCGACCGTCCGGCGCGACAACCGAACTCCGTCTTTGGCTAAAATCTTAACCACCTGATCGTCGGTGATCGGATTGTGCGAGTCCTCTTCCTCAATCAACTTTTTGATCTTCAATTTTATGATGCGCGTCGAGACCTCTTCGCCGTCGTCGTTCATCATGCCTTCGGTGAAGAAGCGACGCAGCTCAATCACGCCCTGCGGCGTGTGAGTGTACTTGCGGTTGACGACGCGCGAGATGGTCGAAAGGTGCATCCCCGTATCCTCGGCGACATCCTTTAACATCATCGGTCTGATGAACTGCACGCCCTTGTCGAGGAACTCGCGCTGACGCCGCACGATGCACTCGACAACACGGTAGATCGTCTGGCGGCGGTGCTCGATGTTGCGCAGCAGATCGACGGCGGAGCGCATTTTATCTTTGATGAAGTCGCGCGTCTCTTTGCTCGTGTCGGCGCGGCCGAGCATCTGCTGGTAGCTATGGCTGACTCTCAGCCGCGGGCTGCCGTCATCCGCGAAGTAGATCACGTAATCGTCATCAATCTTTTCGATGAATACTTCGGGCGCAATCAGGATCGGCTCTTCCGACGAGTAGCGGCGGCCTGGGTACGGGTCAAGCGTGCGGATGCGATCCAACTCGGCGACTACCTCTTCGACACTGTGCCCGATCAGTTTAGCGAGGTTCGGCAGTTTGTGCTGCTGCATTTCGGCGAGCGGATGATCGCTAATCAGGCGGGCGGCGAGGGTGTCCAACTCACCGCGAACTTCCAATTGCACCAGCAGACATTCGCGCGGGTCGCGCGCGCCGCACCCCACCGGGTCGAGCCGCATCACCGACTGACGCGCTTCTTCGACCTCCTCGATGGTCCAACCGCCGAACGCCGCAATCTCTTCGTTCGTCGCATTCAGGCGACCGTTCCCATCAAGGTTGCCGACTACCGCCTCGGCCACATCGAGCACCTTGTCGCTGACGTGGGTCATGTGGAGTTGCCACGTCAGATGCTCGGAGAGCGATGGCGGGCGCGTCAAAAACTGCTCGAAGGTCGGGGCGTCCTCTTTGTACTCAAACTCCTGCGTCTTGTAGCCGGGGTCTAAGTACTCCTGAAATTCACGCCCAAAGTCGATCTCTTCAAATGCGTCGTGCGGCTCTTCGGTGCGCTCGGAGTCGTCTTCGCCGCCCTCTGAAGGTTGAACCGAGTCGGTGTCGCTCGCGTCGGTGCCGGCGGCGATCAACTCTCCTGTCGGTAACTCGCCGGAGCCGTTCCCCGAAGCGCCATTAAGTTCCGGCGCGAGACCTTCGAACACGGTCGGCTCGGCTTCGTTCGTACCACTGGCTAGCTGATCGAGAATTTTTTCTTCCAACTCAAGCTTCTCGGTCTGCCCTTCGACCTCTTCGAGCACTGGATTTTCCAGAAGCTGTTGCTGAATCAGATCGCTCAATTCGATGGTTGTCATCTGCAACATCTCGATGCGCTGCCGCAACTGCGGCGTCAACACGAGACGCTGTGAAAGGCTGGTGGTGAGCTTAACGGACATACCTTCGTTCTAATAAATGTTGCTGTCGTCTGACGGGAAGTTTCGTCGGTATTGTACACCAAGAACGGTGCGGTCGAGATTATAACCGATTTTAGTTGGGGTGCGCAGCGACGATTCTTCGAGTGAAATTCAAAGGCGGAATTTTTCGCCGAGGTAGAGGCGGCGCACTTCCTGGTCTTCGGTCAACGCGACGGGCGCGCCGCTGCGGAAGATGCGCCCTTCGGCCATGATGTAAGCGCGGTCGGTGACGCCGAGCGTTTCGCGCACGTTATGATCCGTGATCAGAATGCCGATGCCGCGCCCGCGCAGGTAAAGAATCATCTGCTGAATGTCTTCGACGGCCTTCGGGTCGATCCCGGCAAACGGCTCGTCGAGCAGGATGTACTGCGGGTCGGTCGCGAGGGCGCGCGCAATCTCTGTGCGACGACGCTCCCCGCCCGACAGCGCGTCGCCGCGCGTGTTGCGGACGTGCGCGACGCCGAACTCCTCCAGCAACTCTTCGAGCCGCGTCAGGCGCTGCCGGCGGCGCAATCCCATTGTCTCCAGCACGGCGAGGACGTTCTGCGCAACCGTCATCCGTCGGAACACGGAAGGCTCTTGCGGCAGGTAGCCGACGCCGAGCCGTGCGCGCAGGTACATCGGCAGCTTCGTGATGTCGCGCCCGCCGAGCATGACGCGCCCGCCTTCGGGACGTTCGAGGCCGATTATCATGTAGAAGGTCGTCGTCTTGCCCGCACCGTTGGCGCCGAGCAACCCGACCACCTCGCCCTGCTCGACGTGCAGGCTGACGCCGTTGACGACGCGCCGCTTGCCATAGCTCTTCACCAGATCAAACCCGGTCAGCGCCGTCGGCGAGGGAGTTTCTTGAGCGCCCGCCCGCCGCTCCTCCGCCACGTCTCCAACCGCCACTTCGATCATTTCTTCCGTCTGCATCTCTACATCGAAAATTACAACATTGATACAGTTTAGAGGCGGGCTATGCCCGCCGAAGGTAAGTTAAAATTCAACGTCAACGGCGGGCATAGCCCGCCTCTAAACGGAGCGTAATAATTGTAGTGTGCCAATCTTCTGTGTTCCGATTTAGAATTAGACTGCTGAGTACTGAGTAAAGGCAAAGGGTGCTTTTTGACTCAGTATTCAGCACTCAGCACTTAATACTCAGTCTTAGGTTTTGATTACTGTTTTCTGATTTTGTGTGTCGAGCGCACGCGCCCGGTGTTCTGCCCGCCGTCGCCGCCGTCGGAGACGACGCGGTTCTCGCGCAGATAGACCGTTAGGCGGCGACTTTCGGAGCTACCCTGCGCCGCGTCTTCGACATGCGCGGGCGAGCCGGTCAGGACCATCGTTTCATCAGCCGCCGTGTACTGCGCCCAATCGCCGGTGCCGCGCTTGCCCGGCTGCGTCAGCACGACGTTGCGTTGCGCGATTGTCCGCTCGACCTCGTACACATCCTTCATCAAGTACACATCGGCCACCTCGCCGGTGATGCGCTCCGTCCCCTGCTTGATGTCGACCGCGCCTTCATAGCGCAGGTGGCGTTCGTCGTCGGAGTAGAACATGCGCGTCGAAGTCGCGAAGACGGGGACGACGATGCGATTGCCCTGTGCGTCTTTGCGCCGCGCTTGATAGAGTGCGCTCTCGACGTTGCCTTCCGATTCTAGCCGCTTCGTTTCGCCGCGCAGCGTAATCCGCTCGCCCTTGACGAAGTTGTCATCCTGCCACGCGCGGGCGTCGCCGGTGTAGATGCCGATCTGCGCTTCATGCCGGAATTCCGCCGCTGCGGAGGCGATGAAGACGGGACTCTTCACTTTCGCGAACGGCGTCGCACCGCCGGTCTGTTCCTGACTGTAATAAGTGGTCGCGACGCCGCCCCGCCCGTACGATATTTGCTTTCGCGTGTCAGTGTCGATTTCCGCCGCTTTCATTCGCGCGCGCGAATCCCACACGACCGGCTCGCCACCGCGCATCCGCGCCATCGCGTCCGCCGCCGTGTAAGAGACGTGAGCGGCCTGGCCGTTGCGGTCACGCTCATTGAACTTTGCGTCGCCCTGCGCGTCGAGCCGCTCGGCATCCTGCGTCTCGCGGGCGAAGGCAGCCGTGATTTTCTGCGCGGTCAACGTTCGCGCGGCGCGTTTTTCAGAAGGCTGCGCCGGTTCGATGACGGCCTTTGCGCCACCCGTCGCGGTGAAGACGCGCGCCAGATTGTCGGCCTCGTAAAACTCACAGTCAAAGCGCGGCGCGTGCAGCGTCTGGCGGTCGACCTGCGGCGTGCTCTGCACCGGCTCGATCAGGAGTTCGGCGTGACCGACAGCCTCAGCCCGTTCAAGGTCGCGCCCCGTCGTCCGCCACAACAGTTTAATGTCGTCAGCGGTGAGCCGTTTGTTTGCCGCCTTCGGGTCAGAGGCGCGCGAGCGCGGCGCCGCCAGCATGACGACCGGACGCGCCCCGGCGCGCATCTCCTTCAGCGCGCTCCGCTCGCTCTGCGCCGCGAAATCGACTTCCAGCCCGCCGCCCGTCGTCAGTTGCACCTCCGCATCGGCGCTCAGTGTGCGCGCGCGCACGTCGCGCGTCGCGGCGGCGCGCTGTAGTTGCTGATTGGCATCGAAGAAGAAATCCATGTCGACGGCGTGGACTTCGGCGGCGCGCCCCTCGGCCATCGAGCGTAGATAAGAGTTGCCGCGCGCCGTGATCTGCCGCAGGCGCTTCTGCTCGGTGAGCATCCCGGAGAGCACGTCGCCGCTCATGATGTCGTGCTCCTGCTCGGCGGTCGCGCCCCCGGAAAAGATCAGCGAGCGCGCGGCCTGGTCGAAATCAGCGCGCCCCGATTTGATGGTCACAGGTCGGTCGCGCGGGTCGAGTCGCGCCCCCGCGAATTGCCCCGCGCCGCCCGGCTCGACGGTGATTTCCACACCGCCATTCAATCTTAACTTCTTGCTTTTCGCATCGACCGTCGCTGCGTCGGCGCGCCCGCGAACGTTCTCCCGCTCAAAGGTCAGCGGCGTTTTGATAGTCGCGACTTCGCTGCGCACTCCATAGTCGAGCGCCTCGGTTTTGACGATTAAATGGTCGTGAGTCTCGATGTTCACGTCGCCAGTGAAAGTGATTTGCGAGTCCTCTGATTCAGAGATGTTCGTCGCGATGGAACGCTCAGCGCTGATCTTGTTCGGGCGGTCGCCCGTCTCCGGGTAGACTTCGAGATAGACGTCCTCAAGCTCGTGATGGCCGTCGGAGAAGGTCACATCGCGCGCCGCACGCAACAGTAGCGTCACGCGGTCACCCTTCGTCACGCGCCGCTCATATCCTTCGACGATTCCGACCACCGTGCTCGAAAGTTGAGCCTCTTTCTGAATCAAACGAAACGGACGATTGCCGCGCAGACGATAATACGACCAGCCGGCGAAGACTATGCCCACGACGAGCAGCGCCAGCGCCAGCACGCGCATGACTCTCGGCAACCCGGCACGCAAGCCGATGGCGGTCGCTTTCCTTCGTCTTATTTCTTGCATCTTCAAAACCAATGATGTGTGATAACAGCACTCAGTACTCAAGTACACAGCACTCAGTACTTATCATCCATCACCATCTTCAAGTCTTCGACGACCAATTGCAAATTCGTTTCGCCACGCCAGGTGTTGGTGTCGAGCGTGTAGGCAAGTTCGATGCGAGCGCCGGCGGGCGGCGTTGTCGTTGACTGTTCCGCGCCGCCCCACCAGATGGCATCGTGCGAGCGCCCGTCGTTGCCCGCGACGCGTAGCTTCAGATGTCGCTCCTTGATGATTCGCGCCTCGCCGACGACTTTGAGGCCGCGCGTCATGAAGATGGGCCGCGGCCAGCCCGCGCCAAACGGCTCTAACGCGCAGAGTCCGTCGAACAAATCGCGCGTCAGTGCAGCGGCGGGCAACTCGGCGTCGATCTTGACGGTCGGCGTAAAATCTTCGTCGCTCAGTCTGGCGGCGGCATGTTCGTTCAAGCGGCGGCGCAGTTCAGAGATATGCTCGCGGCGGATGGTGAGGCCGGCGGCGTGGGCGTGCCCGCCGAAGCTCTCGAACAAATCGGCGCAGGACGTGAGTCCATCAAGCAGATGATACACGTCGATGCTGCGCGCTGAGCCGTGGCCAAGTCCGTCCTCGTCGATTGAGATAACGACGCACGGGCGGTGCAGGCGGTCGGCGATTCTGGAAGCGGCGAGGCCGATCACGCCCCGGTGCCAGCCTTCGCCCGCGATCACCGTCACAGACGCGTCGCCGCCATCGCCGAGTTCAAGCTCGGCCAGAGCGCGCTCGGTAATCAAGCGCTGCACGCCCTGGCGCTCGCGGTTGCGCACATCGAGATGCATCGCCAATCGCCGCGCCTCCGCTTCGTCAGTCGCCTCGAACAATTCGACGACGGCACGTGCCGCGTCCATCCGCCCGGCGGCGTTAATGCGCGGCCCTAAGCGGAACCCTAAATCACTGGCTCGCATCCTGCTCCCATCGCCGCAACCGGCCACCTCCATCAACGCGCGCAATCCCGGATTGGTTGCCCTCGGCAAATCGGCGAGGCCGAGCGCGACGATCACGCGGTTCTCGCCAATCAATTGCGCGACATCGGCGACAGTGCCGATGGCGACCATCTTCAAAAACCCGCTGACCAAACTCTCGCGGCGGCGCTCACGGAACAGGGCGTGCGCCAACTTGAAGGCCACCCCGACGCCCGCCAGATTCTTGTCAGGGTATGAACAGCCGTGCTGATTCGGATTCAGCACCGCGAACGCCGGGGGCGCGCCCTTGTCGTCATCCGGCAGGTGATGATCGGTGACGATCACGTCGAGGCCGTTTGCTTGCGCCCAAGCGAGCGGCGCGTGCGCGCGGATGCCGCAGTCGACGCTGATGACCAATGTGTAGCCGTCGTTGCGCGCACCTCGCAGCACGTCTTCGCGAATCCCGTACCCTTCCGTGAAACGGTGTGGGACGTGAAAGTCGGTGTGCCCGCCGAGCAGTTGCAGCGCCCGCCGCAGCACCACCGTGCCCGTCGTGCCGTCGACGTCGTAGTCACCGTAAATCAAGATGCGCTCGCCGGCGTCGATGGCGCGCAGGATGCGCCCGACGGCCTCGCGCATGCCGAGCATCAGGTACGAGTCGTGTAGTTCATCGAACGACGGATTGACGAGCCGGCGCGCATCATCCTCCGTTACGATCCCGCGCGCGAGCAGCAGGCCCGCGACGAACGGCGATGTGCCGAGCGTGCGCGCAAAAGAGTGTGCGCGAGTCTCGTCGTACCCGCGCACACTCCAGCGCTTTTCGGCGCCGCGCCGGCTGTTAATGACCGTCATCAATCTATTCCGCGAACCACCCGTTCTGATCCAGCAGCTTGATGCCGATGCGTTGCTGATTGTCCACCTCATCGACCCACACGCCGTTCACCTCCGCGTCAAGGACGCGCCCGAACGGCGGCTTGAGAACCACCGTCGACCCTAGCTCGACCGCCGCGTCGGTGATTAACGTAGCGCCGCCGCGACTGACGCGCACGGCATCTGCTGTGACGCTGAACTGCTCGCCGGCGCTCGTGCGCCCTTCAAGTATCAGCGAGAAGTTGACGGGAACACGCTGGTTGCTGCGCGGCGTCAACGAACTTGGTCCGAGACTCTCCTGCTTTTCTTCGTCGTTCATGAAAGATTTGTGCCCTCTACTTCTGCAAATGGCTAAACGGAAAAATCAGAGAATGGTACAACAGCGGCGATGATCGTGTGATTGAAGACAGAATACATTCACCGCTGAGTACGCCGAGAACGCCGAGAACGCCGAGCATAACCCAGATGTTGACCTGATTGATGATCCTGTCTGTCACATCGTCCGCGCCCTCCAGGCGTCACGGGCGGTTAAATCCGGGGAAGCTATTTAATTCGTAATCCCTTAATTCGTAATTCATATTCAAAACGATTCCTGCGGCGAGGGGCGCCGTTGAAGTGTACCCGAAGCGGGGCAGTTACGGCGAGGTAGTAACAGAGTCCATGTCAACAAGAAGGAGCGTCGCGCGCTGTCGGAAAGATGATGCGGAGAGGTTCAGCACGCGCCTCAGTTGAGCGGTTGCAACCAGCCCGCCGCGAGCAGTGCGAGGAGCGCGCCGCCGACGACCAAGCGATAGCCGATGAAGATTCCAGTCGAGTGTGTGCGCAGGAAACGCAGCAGAAACCAGATCGAGGCATAGCCGACGACGCCCGCCACCACCGTGGCGATGATTAACGGCAGCGCGCTCCCGGCGGGTAGCTTGACGACGGCCTCTTTCAGTTGCAGCAGGCCGCTCGCCGTAATCGCCGGGATCGAGAGCAGGAACGAGAAACGCGCCGCAGTCTCGCGCGTCTCGCCCGCGAAGAGTCCGCCCATGATGGTCGCGCCGGAGCGACTGGTTCCAGGTATCAGCGCCAGCACCTGCGCGAAGCCGACCGCGAGTGCGTCGCGCAAGCCGAGATGCGTCATCGTGCGCTCGCGCCGGCCAACCTTTTCGGCAACCAGCAGCAGCAACGCCATCACCACCAGCATCGTCGCGATGACCCATAGGTTTTTCGTGAACGTCCCCTCGATCTGCTTTTTGAACAACAGCCCGATGACGCTGATCGGGATTGAGCCGATGACGATGAGCCATCCCAGACGCGCTTCGTCGGACAGCAGACGGGCGGGCGCGTGGCTGCTTTCGCCGCGTGTCATCGTGCCACGTGCCATCGCGCCGTCGCGCCGTCGCAGCAGTGCCCAGTGGTCGCGCAGAAAGGCCGCCGAGATGGCCCAGATGTCGCGCGCAAAGTAAACGAAGACGGCGATCAGCGTCCCGAGTTGGATGACCGCAATCGTCGCCGTCGTCTGTTCAGCGTTCAGCGCGAGGCCGGTCAGCCGGCTGGCGAAAATCAGGTGCGCCGTCGAACTGACGGGGATGAATTCCGTGAGGCCCTGCACGATGCCGAAGATAACTGCCTGAAGAAGAGTCATGTTGAGTCAGTATCACTCGCGGAAAGAGGTGCTCGACCCGATGCGGTCGTAGACGGCGTCCGGCATCAATTTCAAAAGGCGCACGAGACTCGCAAGCTGCCACGGGAAGGCGAACGTCCGTGGACGCCGCTCGAGGGCGCGGACGATGCGGCGCGTTGCGTCGTCGAGTTCGAGGACGAACAGCAGCCGGCCTTTTCTCCCGGCGGTCATCGGCGTCTTGATGAATCCCGGATGGATGACCGTCACGGCGACGCCGGTACCTCTCAGGTCAACCCGCAGACTCTCGAAGAAGGTCGTGACCGCCGCCTTACTCGCGCTATAAGCCGCCGACTTTGGCATCCCTCGGTACGCGGCGAGACTCGAAATGGCGACCAGGTGACCGCTGCGCCGCGCCAGCATGTCCGGCAGTACCGCCGCCACACTGTTGGCGACGCCGATGGCGTTAATCGAAATAACGTCCGCTACCTCGTCGGCGCGAAGCGTCGAGGCAGGCGTAATCACGCCGACGCCGGAGTTAGCGACGAGCAGATCAATGCGTCCCCACTGCTCGCGGACGCGACGCGCCGCCGCCTCGACACCGCGCGCGTCGCGTACATCAGTCGTCAACACCAGCGCGCGGCCTCCGGCCTCCTCGACCGCCTTTGCCGTTTTGAGCAACTCTTCCGCACGCCGCGCCAGCAGTCCGAGCGAAGCGCCGCGTCGTGCCAACTCAACGGCGAGCGCGCGGCCAATGCCGCTTGACGCGCCGGTAATCAGCACCACCTGTTTCGACCAATCGACTTTCATTCCGGTTTCAGCAAAGTTCCGCGACATGACCGCCAAGCACGCGCAGCGCCGTGCCGAGGTCATCCTGTTTAATCAGTAGGTGGTCACGCGAAAAAGATGAAAGGGCGCCGACGGTGATTCCCTCTGCCGCCAGAATTTCGGTGACGCGCGCGAGGTACCCGACGACGTTCCACGGCAGCTGCGTGTCAAGCGTCAGCAGACGAAAGCCGCCTTCGACCCGCGCGTCGCGGAGGGCATGGCGCATCGGACGCCAGTCTTCTTCTTCAACCAGCAGCGTGACTTCGTGGGCGTCGCGGAGGAGCATGAAGGGGGCGGTCGGGCGTGGGCTTAGTTCGGGATTTTCGAGCAGGCGTGCCCAGTCTTCGGGCCGCAGGCCGACAAGGTAGAAGGTAGCGGGCGCGACCTCGACCCGGGTGCGGCGGAGTAACTCGGCAACGTCCGTCTGCGTCATGCTAAATTTGCACCACCACCGGCACGATGACGGGCCGCCCGCCGGTCTGCTTCTGAATGAAGCGCTTCAGTTCGACCCGCACGCGCTCTTTCAGCAGCGTCATGTCGCGGCGTTCGGCGGCGGGCGCGCTCTCGAACGTCTTGGTAATCACGCGCTGCATGCCACGGATCAGTCCGTTCTCGCCAACCCCGTTGACGCCGACCAAACCGCGCGCGATGATTTCGGGCGTGCCTTCGAGCGCGCCGGTCTTTTCGTTCATCGTGATGATGGATGTCACCATCCCGTCAAAAGCCATCTGCTTGCGCTCGCGTACCGTCTCGCGATTGATCTCTTCGAACCCCGACTCGTCGATGAACGTCCGCCCGATCTCGCGCTTCGCAACTACCGTCGCGCGCTCGCCGTCGAGTTCCAGCACGTCGCCGTTTTCAATCAGAATCACGTTCTCTTCAGGGAAGCCGAGGTGGTTCTTGACGAACTCCTTATGGCGATAGAGCATCCGATACTCGCCATGCACCGGGATCACGAACTTCGGCTTGACCGCCTCGGTGATGATGCGGATATCTTCCTGCGAGGCGTGACCGCTGACGTGAATCAATCGCCGCTTCTCGTCGATGATGTTCCCGCCGCGTTTGTAGATTTCACCGACGAGTCGCGAGATGGCGCGTTCGTTGCCGGGGATGATTCGCGCCGACAGCACCACCGTATCGCCATCCTCAATCGTCATGCCCTTGTACGACTGCGTGCTCAACTGCGCGAGCACCGCGCGCTGCTCACCCTGCGAACCAGTCACGAGGTAGACGATCTCCGTGTCGCTGAGGTGTTTCGATTCGTTCAGTGAAATGAACAGCCCGTCCGGCACGTCGAGATAGCCGAGCCGTTCGGCAATCTCGATATTCTTCAGCATCGAACGCCCGAGCACGCAGACCCTTCGACCGAACTGCTGCGCCACGTCGAGCACGATTTGAAGACGGTGGATTGAAGAAGCAAATGCGGCGATGATGATCCGCCCCTCAGCTTCGGCGAACAACTCTTCAAAGGCCGGGATCACGGCGCGCTCCGACGGCGTGCGTCCCGGCACCGAAGCGTTCGTTGAATCCGAGGTCAGCGCCAGCACCCCTTCCTGCCCGTAGCGGCGCAGCGTACGCAGGTCAATCGGCTCGCCGATCACGGGGGTTTCGTCAACTTTGTAATCGCCGGTGTGGATGATCGTTCCGACCGGAGTCGTAATCGCCAATGCGAAGCAGTCGATCAGCGAGTGCGTGACACGGATAAACTCGATGCTGAACGATCCGAGTTCGACGACCTCGCGCGGCTCGACGCGGTGCAGCAGAACGTCGTTCAGCAGGCCATGCTCCTCTAACTTACTTTCGGCCAGACCGGCCGTGAAGTGCGAGGTGTAGACCGGCACATTGAATTTCTTGAGAATGTATGGAAGCGCGCCGAGGTGGTCTTCGTGACCGTGCGTCAGAATGATCGCGGTAATTTCGTCTTTGTATTCGTCGAGAAAGTCGAAATTGGGAATCGAAATGTCGACGCCGTACACGCTCTCTTCGGGAAAGCCCATGCCGGCATCAATGATAATCATCTCATCGCCGTAGCGCATCGCCATGCAGTTCATCCCGAACTCGCCGACGCCGCCCA
>Ga0136617_10002131_pt1 | contig 17684 bp, 16 predicted proteins | sample AntDrymUQ3222106_2_FD_129672 | JGI IMG/M metagenome (GOLD analysis project Ga0136617, IMG submission 129672) | Polar desert sand microbial communities from Dry Valleys, Antarctica - metaG UQ322 (21.06) | ecosystem: Environmental > Terrestrial > Soil > Desert | place: Antarctica: Dry Valley... | reverse complement strand
GTCGGCGTCCATCGAGGCCCCTTGGGTCGGCGCTGGGTATTGAGCAGCGCCGTCTTCGACCTGTCTGCGTTATGTCCCCCTCACGTCCACAGCCCGACCCAGGCCGTGGAACGACTCATCTAGCCGGCGCTTCGGCGCCACACGTTCCTCCACGGCTGCCGTCCCGGCTGAGAGACTGGCCGCGTGAGCGCCGCTCCGCAGCCAGGTGGGAACCTGCCGCCGACGGGTGCGCTTCGCGAGACGAACGGCCTGGCGATCGCCTCGCTGATCCTCGGGATCATCGCGATCGTCCCCGTCGCGATCGTCCTGGGCATCATCGCCCTCGTCCAGATCGGCCGCCGCGGCGACAACGGCAAGGTCTGGCGATCGCCGGCATCGTGATCTCCTCCACGTGGGTCGTGATCGCGGTCGTCGCGATCATCGTCGTCGTCAACAACGTCGTCGGCCGCGACGCGGAGGGCCGCATCAACGAGGCCGGCCTGATCGACGAGCTCAGCCTCGTGCCCGGCGACTGCCTCAACGACCCCGAGGAGGACGCGATCATGCTCAGCGCGCTGCCGTGCGAGCAGCCGCACGACGCGGAGGTCTTCGCGCGGTTCAGGCTCGAGGGCGACGGCTGGCCCGGCCGCGACAACATCCGCCGGCGCGCGACCGCCGGCTGTGGCAACCGCCTCGCGCGGCTCTATGCGCGCGAGTACGACGCGCTGATCGACGACGTGACGTACTTCTCGCCCGACCGGGTCGACTGGGCGATCGACGACCACGACGTCATCTGCTTCGCGAACTACGGATCCCGGCGCGGCGGCGCGCTGGACGGCGTCTGACCGGCCCCACACCGGCTGTCCTATACTGACCCGCTCGCATGCCCAAGATGAAGACCCATTCCGGCGCGAAGAAGCGCTTCAAGAAGACTGCGAACGGAAAGATCCGTGCGCGTCACGCGTTCACGAGCCACATTCTCGAGAAGAAGTCGCCGAAGAAGAAGCGCTTTCACGGCAAGCCGCTGATCCTCTCGCCGCACGACGCGCCGCGCGCCAAGAAGCTGCTGCGGACGGGGAGCAAGTAAGTGGACCACTCATGACCCGCGTCAAGCGCTCCGTCCACGCCCGCAAGAAGCGCCGCGCGACCCTCGAGCGCACCAAGGGCTTCCGCGGCGAGGCGAACTCGAACTACAAGCGCGCCAAGGAAGCCTTGATGAAGGCGGAGGCATACCAGTACCGCGACCGCCGCAATCGCAAGCGCGACTTCCGCCGCCTCTGGGTGACCCGCATCAACGCGGCCGCCCGGCAGGAGGGCATGACGTACTCGACCTTCATCCACGGCCTGCAGGTCGCGGGCATCGAGCTTGACCGCAAGGTGCTGGCCGACATCGCCGTGCGCGACCCGGAGACCTTCCGGCGATTCGTCGACGCCGCCCGCGAGGCGTCGGCTGCCTGACGAGCACAAGCCGACACAGACCCACCTCCCGGGCGCCGCTTCCTCTCCAGGACGGCGCCCTTCTTTTTGCCCATGACCATCACCAGCTCCCACAACGACAAGCTCAAGGAGATCCGCAAGCTCGCGCGCCGGCGCACGCGCGAGGACACGTCGCGCTTCGTGGCCGAGGGCGAGGACCTCGTCACCGCCGCGGCAGCGGCGGGCTGGACGCCGCTCACGCTGCTCGCCGCGGCCGACAGCGGCCTGGATGGCGACGAGGTCGAGGGCGCGTTGCTGGCGTCGGTGTCGGCGCTCGGCTCGGGCAGCCGCCAGCTGGCGGTCTACGAGTCGCGCTGGGCGGCAGCGGCCGGTCCTTTGTGCGTCGCGCTGTGGGGCGTGGGCGACCCGGGCAACGTCGGCACGATCCTGCGCTCGGCGCTGGCCTTCGGCGCGTCCTCGGTCGCGCTCGCCCCGGGCTGCGCGGATCCCTTCGCCCCGAAGGCCGTGCGCGCCTCGATGGGCGCGATCTTCCAGGTGCCGGTCGCGCGGGTCGGCACGCTCGCGCAGCTGCCGGGCGAGCACGTGGCGCTCGTCGCGCACGAGGGCTCGCCGCTGGCGGGACCGACGGGGACGGCAGCGGGCGAGCTCACCCTGCTGGTCGGCGCCGAGCGCGACGGGCTGCCGGCGGACGTCGTCGCGGCCTGCGACCGCGTCGCGCACATCCCGATCGCCGCCGAGTCGCTGAACGCCGCGATGGCCGCGACGGTGGCGCTCTACGAGCTGACGCGCGGTGGGGCGTCCGGCGATGCATGAGCCGCTGGCGCCGTCAGCGCTGACAGCCGGGACCGCTCAGGCCGTCGCGGCCGCCTGCCCCCGCGTCCATAGGATGGCGCTCGCATGACCGAACGCATCCAGGAGCTGCGCGCCGCAGCCGAGGCCGCGATCGCCGCCGCATCGTCCAGCGCCGAGCTCGAGGAGCTGCGCGTGCGCTACCTCGGGCGCAAGGCCGCGCTGCCGAACATCCTGCGCGGGATCGCGACGCTGCCGCCCGAGCAGCGCGGGCCGACCGGCAGGGCGGCAAACCAGGCGCGCCAGGCGCTCGACGGGCTGATCGCACAGCGCGCCGAGCAGCTCGCCGGCGGCGAGCTCGAGCAGCAGCTGCGTCGCGACGTCGCCGACGTCACGCTGCCGGGCGAGCCGCCGCAGCCCGTCGGGCACCTGCACCTGCTGACGGCGACGCGGCGCGAGATCGAGGACGTCTTCCTCGGCCTCGGCTTCCGGATCGCCGAAGGGCCGGAGGTCGAGACCGTCTACTACAACTTCGACGCGCTGAACTTCGACGTCACGCATCCGACCCGCGAGCGCGCGGACACCTTCTACGTCAACGACCAGGTCGTGCTGCGCACGCACACCTCCCCGATGCAGCCGCGCGCGATGGAAACCCAGCCGCCGCCGCTGTACATCATCGTCCCGGGTCGCGTCTACCGGCGCGACTCGGATGCCACGCACACGCCGCAGTTTCACCAGATCGAGGGTCTGGCGGTCGACAGCGACATCACGCTCGCCGACCTCAAGGGCACGCTGCTGGCGTTCGCGCGCGCGATCTTCGGGCCCGACCGCGAGATCCGCCTGCGCCCGCACTTCTTCCCGTTCACCGAGCCGTCGATCGAGGTCGACGTGTCGTGCTTCATGAAGCACCGAAGCGGCGAGCGCTGCCGCGTCTGCAAGGACACGGGCTGGGTCGAGATCCTCGGCGCCGGAATGGTCGACCCCAACGTCTTCTCCTTCGTCAGCGAGTACGGCTACGACGCCGAGAAGGTCCAGGGCTTCGCCTTCGGCATGGGGATCGAGCGCATCGCGATGCTCAAGCACGGCGTGCCCGACCTGCGCCTGCTCTACGACAACGACGTGCGCTTCCTGGAGCAGTTCGGATGACCGCCGGCAATGGCTCGGTGCTGGCCGTCGGCATGAGGTCCTCGACATGAGGGTCCCCGTCGAGTGGCTCTCCGAATACTGCGCGCCCGACCTGCCGGTGCAGGAGCTCGCAACGCGCCTGGCGATGACCGGGACCGAGGTCGACCGCATCGAGCACCACGGCGTGCGCGCCCTGGAGCACTTCGTCGTCGGCCGTGTGCTGTCGGCGCAACAGCACCCCGACGCCGACCGCCTGACGGTCTGCGTCGTCGACGTCGGCGGGGGCGAGCAGGCGCAGATCGTCTGCGGCGCGTCGAACGTCGCCGCGGGCCAGATTGTCGCGGTGGCACGCCCGGGCGCGGTCATGCCAGACGGCACGAAGCTCAAGCAGGCGAAGCTGCGCGGCCAGGAGTCCAACGGCATGATCCTCGCCGAGGACGAAGTCGGCATCGGCACCGAACACGCTGGCACGATGGTCCTCGACGAGGCGTTGCCGACCGGCACGCCGCTGGCCGGCGTGCTGCCGATCTCCACGGACGTGCTCGAGCTCGAGATCACGCCCAACCGGCCCGACTGCCTCGGCGTCTACGGGGTCGCGCGCGAGGTGCAGGCGGCGACCGGCGCGCTCCTGCGCGAGGCTCCGTGGGAGGACGATCCGGCGCTTCGTACGCTTCGCGCGCACGAGTCCACGGGCGCCGGAGGCCTCGGCGTCGAGGTGGTCGTCGAGGCGCCCGACCTGTGCCCGCGGTTCACCGCCCGCGCCTTTCACGACGTGGCGATCGGCCCGTCGCCGCCGTGGCTGAAGGCGCGCCTGCTGGCCTGCGGCCAGCGCCCGATCAACAACGTCGTCGACATCACGAACTACGTGATGCTGCTGACCGGCCAGCCGATGCACGCCTTCGACCTGGACCGCATCGAGGGCGCCAGGCTCGTCGTGCGCCGCGCGGACGACGGCGAGGAGGTCGTCACGCTCGACGAACAGACGCGCATCGCCGACGGCGAGGTCTGCCTGATCGCCGACGACGCGGGGCCGACGTCGATCGCCGGCGTCATGGGCGGCAACCGCTCCGAGGTGCAGGACGACACGACGAGCGTGCTCATGGAGGCCGCCAACTGGGACGCCGCCAGCATCCACGCGACGTCGCTCAAGCTGGGGTTGCGCAGCGAGGCGAGCGCGCGCTTCGAGAAGGGCCTCGCGCTCGAGCAGGCGCTCGAGGGCCAGGCCGTCGCGACGCGGCTCATGCTCGAGCTGACCGGCGCGCGGCTCGTGCCGGGGACGATCGACGTCGGCGGTCCGGGCGGGGACTCGTACACGCGAAGCGTCATCCGCCTGCGCGACAAGAAGGTCGTCGGCCTGCTGGGCGTCGGCATCACGCGCTCGGAGAGCGCGATGCACCTCCAGCGCCTGGGCTTCGAGACCGCCGAGCGTCCCGACGGCCTCGACGTCAGCGTGCCGCCGTGGCGGCGCAACGACGTGACCCGCGAGGCGGACCTGATCGAGGAGGTCGCGCGGCTGCACGGCGTCAACGACCAGCTGCCCGCGACGCTGCCGCGCCGCCGCGGCGCGGTCGGCCTGCTGGCGCCCGCCCAGCGCCTGCGCCGCCGCGCCGAGGACGTGCTCGTGGGCCGCGGGCTGCACGAGGTCGTGGGCTGGAGCTTCGACCCGCCGACGCGCGACGACCGCCTGCGGCTGCCCGCCGACGACCCGCGCCGCGCGCACGTCGTCATCGAGAACCCGATGAGCGAGGACGCGGCGAACATGCGCACGACGCTGCTCGGCTCGCTGCTCGACGTCGCGCGCCACAACGCCGCGCGCGGGCAGGGCGTCCCGGGGATCTTCGAGTCCGGCCGGGTCTATCTCGCGCAGGACGCCGGGGCCGTGCTGCCGAACGAGCACCACGCGCTCGGCGCGCTCGTGCCGGGCGACGTTTTCGCCGCGAAGGCCTACCTGGAGGCGCTGCTGCGCGCACTGCGCGCTGAGGCGTCGTTTCAGTCGGAGCCGCAGCCGTTCCTGCACCCCGGCCGCAGCGCCGCTGTCCGGATCGGATCCCACCCACCCGCGGTCGTCGGCTGGGTCGGTGACGTGCACCCGCTGGTCGCGCGCGACTGGGACCTCGACGCGGTCGCCGCGTTCGAGATCGACCTCGATGCGGTCGTCGCCGCGGCGCGGCTCGTCCCCGAGTACGAGGACCTGACGTCGTTTCCCGAGCTGCGCGAGGACATCGCGGTCGTCGTCGATGCGACGGTGCCCGCGGCGACCGTCCTGGACACGGTGCGCGCGGCCGGCGGCGAGCTGCTCGCCCGCGCCGAGGTCTTCGACGTCTACCGCGGCGAGCAGATCGCGAGCGGCCGCACGTCGCTGGCGATCGCGCTGACGTTCCGCGCGCGCGACCGCACGCTGACCGACGAGGACGTCGCGCCCGTGCGCGCGAAGATCGTCAAGCGCCTGGGCGAGCAGCTCGGCGGTGAGCTGCGTGGCTAGCGCACCGGACCGTCCCCGCGTCCTCGTGGCCGGCGCCTCGGGCTACACGGGCGCGCTGGCCGCGCGGCTCGTCGAGCGCCACCCGCGCTTCGCGCTTGCGGCGGTCACGAGCCGCAGCGACGCCGGCCGGTCGCTGACCGAGCTGTATCCGCACCATCGCCTCGCCGCGGTCCTCGAGGAGCTCGACATCACCCGTCATGCCGACGTGGACGCCGCCATCGTCGCCTATCCGCACGGCGCGTCGGCGCCCGTCGTCGCGGCGCTGCGCGAGCACGGCGTGCGCGTCGTCGACCTGTCCGCCGACTTTCGCCTGCGCGACCGCGACACGTACGCGCACTGGTACGGCGAGCACGGCGCGCCGGACCTCTTCGGCTGCGCGGTCTACGGCCTGTCGGAGCTCTACGCCGAGATGCTGCCCGGCGCCGATCTCGTGGCCAACCCGGGCTGCTTTCCGATCGCCACCCTGCTGGCGCTCGCGCCGCTCGCCCGCGCCGGCGCGATCGCCGACGTCGTCGTCGACGTGAAGTCCGGCGTCTCGGGCGCCGGCCGCGCGGCGACGGCGCGCACGCACTTCGTGACGGTCGACGAGAACGTCGTCGCCTACGGCGTCGCGGGCCATCGCCATGCACCCGAGGTCGACCAGGAGCTCGCCGTCCTGGGCGCGCACGTCACCGCGACCGTCCAGCCGCACCTGCTGCCGATCGACCAGGGCGAGCTCGTCTCCTGCTACGTGACGACGACACGCGCGTGGGAGCAGGCCGAGCTCGACGCCGCCTACGAGGCATGGGCGGCGGCGCACCCGTTCCTCGAGATGTCTGCGGCGCCGCCGGGCGTGCGCGACGTGCGCGACACGAACATCTGCGCGCTGCACGTCCGCGCCGACCCGCGCACCGGCAAGGTGCTCGTCTTCTCGGCGATCGACAACCTCTGGAAGGGCTCGGCGTCGCAGGCGATCCAGAACCTCAACCTCATGTTCGGCTACGACGAGACGCTGGGCATCGAGCCGAGGTGAGCCCCGACTTCTTCGCCTCGCGCTGGGCGCAGCGCCCCGCGCACGTGACCGACGCCGGCCACGGCCTGCCGGCGGGCTTTCGCGCCGCCGCCGCCGCGGCCGGGATCAAGGGCGGCGGGGCGGTCGACCTCGGGCTGCTCGTCTGCGACGCGCAGGACGCCGTCAGCGCGGCGCGCTACACGCGTTCGGGCGTGCTCGCCGCGCCGGTCCTCGTCTGCCGCGACGAGACGACCCCCAACGCCATGCGCGCCGTCGTTGCGAACTCCGGCAACGCCAACGCCGCTACCGGCCCCGCGGGGGTGCAGGCCGCCCGTGCGATGCAGCGCATGGCGGCCGGGGAGATCGGGGCCGAGCCCGGCCACGTCGCCGTCGCGTCGACCGGCGTGATCGGCGTGCCGCTCGCGCTCGACGGCTTCGAGGACGCGGTCGCCACGGCGAGCGCCGCGCTGCATCGCGGCGGCGACGAGGCGTTCAACGAGGCGATCATGACCACCGACGCGTTTCACAAGCGCGCGTCGCTGGAGGTGCAGCTGCCCTCCGGCACGGTGCGCCTGAGCGCGCAGGCCAAGGGCGCCGGGATGATCGAGCCCGCCTTCGCGACGATGCTCTGCTTCGTGCAGACCGACGCCGCGCTCGAGCCCGAGACCGCCGAGCTGCTGCTGAGCGTCTGCGTCCAGCGCTCCTTCGATCGCATCTCCGTCGACGGGCAGCTGTCGACGAACGACACCGTGATCCTCATGTGCTCGGGCGAAAGCGGCGTGCGCGTCGCGCCCGAGACCGAGGACGAGCTGCGCTTCGGCGAGGCACTCGACGCGCTGTTGCGGATGCTCGCGATCATGATCGTCCGCGACGGCGAGGGCGCCAGGCGGATCGGGCGCATCGTCGTACGCGGCGGGTCCGCCGAGGTCGTGGAGCGCTGCGCGCGCGCGACCGCCAACTCGCCGCTCGTGAAGACCGCGCTGCACGGCGCCGATCCGAACTGGGGCCGGATCGCCCAGTCCGTCGGCGCGGCGCTGCGCGGCACGGCTCCCTTGATGCTGGACATCGCGATCGAGGGGATCACCGTCTGCGCCGGCGGCATCGCCGTGCCATACGACATCACCGCGCTGAACGCCGCCGCGGCCGGACCGGAGATCGAGTACGAGGTCGGCCTGCCGGGAGCCGGCTTCGAGACCGAGGTGCTCTTCTCCGACCTCAGCCACGAGTACGTGACCATCAACGCGGAGTACACGACCTAGGGTGCCCATCCCTCCGCTCCACCCGTGGATGACGCGCATGACCGGCGCCGGATCGGCCGCCGTGTTCTCGCCGATGCAACCAGCATCGGCTTCGCCCACGTCGACCGACCGGTTTGGTCCTGCGCGCCCCCACGGGCACGCGGACGAAAGGATGGACACCCAGTGAGAGACATCGGGACGCTGCTGGAGGCGCTGCCGTACATCCGCGAGTTCCACGGGCGGACGGTCGTCATCAAGTACGGCGGCGCGGCGATGAGCGACCCGGAGCTGCGCGAGGAGTTCGCGCGCGACGTCGTGCTGCTGAAGTACGTCGGCATGAACCCCGTCGTCGTGCACGGCGGCGGGCCGGACATCACGTCCTACATGCAGCGCCTCGCGATGCCGGTCGAGTTCGTCTCGGGCCTGCGGGTCAGCGACGAGGCGACGGTCGAGATCGCCAAGATGGTCCTCGTCGGCAAGGTCAACAAGGACATCGTGCTGCGCCTGGGGCGCCACGGGCAGCCGGCGGTCGGCCTGTGCGGCGACGACGGGCGGCTGCTGCGCGTCTCGCGCCAGGCCGCCCCCGGCGGCGAGGACATCGGCTTCGTCGGGCGCATCGAGCGCGTCAACGCCGACGTGCTGCATCACATCGCGCAGGACTACATCCCGGTGATCGCCTCCGTCGGCGCCGACGCGGAGGGGCACTCCTACAACATCAACGCCGACGAGGCCGCCGGTGCGATCGCCCGCGAGCTCGGCGCCTACAAGATCATCTTCCTGACCGACGTCGCGGGCTGGCTGCGCGACCCGGCCGACGGCGACTCGCGGATCACGCAGGCGGCGACGAACGAGGTCGAGGACGCCCTGCCGCAGATCGGCGGCGGCATGCGGCCCAAGCTGCAGGCCTGCATCGACGCGATCTACGGCGGCGTCAGCGCCGCGCACATCGTCGACGGGCGCATCGCGCACTCGGTGCTGCTCGAGTTGTTCACCAACGCCGGGATCGGCACGAAGATCCACCCCGCGTCATGACGCTCGCGGAGCTGCAGGAGCTCGAGCGCGCGCACGCGGTGCCCGCCTACGCGCGCCAGCCCGTGCAGTTCGTGCGCGGCGCCGGGGCGCGGCTGTGGGATGCCGAGGGCACGGAGTACCTCGACTTCCAATCCGGCCTGGCGGTCACGTCGCTGGGGCACTCGCACCCGGCCGTCGTCGCGGCGATCCAAGAGCAGGCCGCGCGCCTGCTGCACGTCGGAAACCTCTTCTACACCGAGCCGGGGATGCGGCTCGCGGCGCGGCTGTCGCAGTCGTCGCTCGGCGGCAAGGTGCACTTCGCCAACTCCGGCACCGAGGCCGTCGAGGCGGCGCTGAAGCTCGCCCGCAAGGCCAAGCTGGCGGGCACGATCGTCTCGTTGCAGCGCGGCTTTCACGGGCGCACGTACGGATCGCTGTCGGCGACGGCGCAGGAGTCCAAGCAGGCGCCGTTCGCGCCGCTCGTGCCCGGCTTCGTGGCGGTCGCGCCGACCGCCGAGGCGGTCGCGGGCGCCGTCGACGACCGCACGGCGGCCGTCCTGCTCGAGCCCGTCCAGGGCGAGAGCGGGGTGTGGGTGCTCGACGACGAGCTGCTGCACGCCGCGCGCGCGGCCTGCGACGAGCACGGCGCGGCGCTGATCTTCGACGAGGTGCAGTGCGGGCTGGGGCGCACCGGCACGCTGTGGGCCTACGAGGACTCGGGCGTGGTACCGGACCTCATCACGTCCGCCAAGTCGCTGGCCAACGGGCTGCCGATCGGCGCGCTGATCTGCTCGCCGAGCTACGCCGACGTCTTCGAGCCCGGCGACCACGGCTCGACGTTCGCCGGCGGGCCGGTCGCCTGCGCCGCCGCGCTGGCGGTGCTCGACGTCATCGATGATCCCGACCTGCTCGCGAGCGTGCGTGCGCTGGGCGCGCTGCTGGCCGAGGGCCTGGCGGCGCTGCCCGGCGTCGTCGAGGTGCGCGGCCGCGGCTTGATGCTCGCCTGCGACCTCGCCGGCGGCGGGGCGCCGGAGCTCGTGCGCCGCGCGCTGCTCGAGCAGCGCCTGGTCCTCAACGCGACCGGCCCGGCCACCGTGCGCCTGCTGCCGCCGCTGACGATCGGCGCCGCCGAGGCCGACGAGGCGCTGCAACGGCTGCGGGCCCTCCTGTAGAGGAGGGCCCGCGAGCGCTGCACTGCGTCTGCCGGGGGCGGCTTACCGGCCGCGCACGACCGTCACGGCCTTGCGGACGTTCTGGCGGTTGTTCTCGGCGTCGATCACCGAGACGATCACCTCCGACCGTGCCCGGCTGATCCGCTCCAGCAGCGACAGCCGCTGCGTCGGGAAGGTCAGAATCGCGAAGCCGATCTTGCGCACGTCAAGCTGCACGGGCGCCGTCGACCAGGTGACCCTGCGCTTCGGCCGCACCGGGAAGCCGAGGCCCTGCGGGTTGATCTTGTTGATCGTGCGCAGCTTCATGGTGCCCGAGCAGGTGCGCACCGCGATGCTGCGGCAGTAGATCCTCACGCGCGCGCGGCCCTTGTTGCGGCCCGTCAGCGGCACCCTGATCCGCTGCGCATCGATCCGGATCATCGCCAGCCGCGACGAGGACTCGATGTCGATGACCGGGCCGCCCGCGCCGACGTTGGGCGCCGGGCCGGGAGGACCGGCCGGTCCGCGCGCACCCGGTGCCCCCGGTGCCCCCGGCGCGCCCGGAGCGCCGCTCTGGCCGGGGGGACCCGGCGCACCCGGGGCGCCCGGCGCCCCCGGAGCGCCCGGGGGACCCTGCTCGCCCGTGCCCGGCGTGGTGAACTCGACGATCCCGCCCCGCGTCGAGCCGAGCTCGTTGGTCGCGACGACCTCGACCTCGTACGTGATCTGCTTGGTCAGCCCGCCGACCGGCACGCTGTTGGGCTGCACGTCCGCGGTCCCGGACGCCAGCGCGAGCGCCGTCGCCGGAATCCGCGTGAACGCAGTGGTTCCCTTCACGCGGTACTCGTAGTGGTACGTGGCCGCTCGCCCGGCAGGGTTGATGCGGCTGTTGAAGGTCGCCGTGTTCGGACTGACGCCCGTCGCCGGCAGTGTCCGAGCCGTCGGGGGCAAGACGAAGGTCGGCGTGCCGTCCTGCACGCGCAGGCGCACGTTGTCGAAGTTGACGATCGTGCGCTGCAGCGCGGCGCTGAGGATCGCCGTCTCGAAGACCGTCTGCAGCTCGATGTAGTACGTGTGACCTGGGACCACCGCTGGGAGCAGGCTGTCTTTGAGCCGGCCCTGGAAGACGTTGTCGCGATCGTCGAGCCGCTCGCGGAAGAGCTCCTGCCGGCTGCCGCTGTTGGTCACGTCGACGAGCGTGAAGGTGTAGACCGCAAAGCTCTCGAGGTTGATGAGCGCCTGGACGTCGGCGCGGCGGTCGAACTCCCAGGTCGCCTTTCCCGAGGCGCCTGCGACGTTGGGGCCGATCGTGAAGGGCGACGAGCGCGCGGTCGTCGTCGCGCTGAACAGCAGCGGCGAGAGGGCGTCGGCCGGCGGCTGGTATCCCTGCTGCAGCGAGCCGGGAGGTGTCCCGATGCCGGGGGCGTGCGTCGTGTCGGAGTTGCACAGCAGCGCGTCGGTGACCGGGATGAGCCCGAGCAGGAGCGTGCACCTGTTGTCAAACGCCGTCCAGCCGGAGCCACCTGCATGCGTCAGGCCGTTGGAGAAGTGCGATCCGGTGATCACGTTGTCCGGGTAGATCGTGTCCGCACGTGCGATCGGCACGGCCGCGATCAGGATGAGGGCCAGCGCGAGAAGGCTCGCGCCAGCGCCGCGCTGGATGCGACGTGCATCGATCGTCATTTCGGTCTATCCCCCTGCGTTCGTTTGGACCGGAACTTGGCGCGCCCCCGCGCACCACCGGACACCGCAAACTAACCGATAGCGGGGCGTTCGTCATCCGTTAGAGGACTGGGTTCTACCTGCTCCCCGGCGCCGAAAGGCCGCGCCTCGTAGGCTTCCACGCTCGATGGCCGAAACGACCGAACAGACCCCGCACACCCGGACCGCCTCCTATCTCGCCGAACGGGGCGAGGTCGGCCGCGTCCTGCTGCTGTACTCCGGCGGCCTGGACACGAGCGTCATGCTCAAGTGGATCGCCGACGAGTACGAGGCCGAGGTCGTCACGCTGACGGTCAACCTCGGCCAGCCCGGTGAGGACTACGACGTCATCGAGGGCAAGGCGCGCCAGATCGGCGCGGTGGAGTGCTTCACGGTCGACGCGCGCGAGGAGTTCGCCCGCGACTTCGTCCTGCCGGCGATCAAGGCCAACGCGCTGTACGGCGGCGGCTATCCGCTCTTCACGGCGCTCGGGCGCCCGCTGATCGCCAAGCTCGCCGTCGAGTACGCACGCCGCACCGGCTGCGACACGATCGCCCACGGCTGCACCGGCAAGGGCAACGACCAGGTCCGGATCGAGGCGACGATCTGCACCTTGGCGCCCGAGCTGAAGGTCATCGCGCCCGTGCGCGGCTGGCAGATGGGCCGCGACGAGGAGATCGAGTACGCCCGCAAGCACGGCATCCCCGTCAAGGGCGGCACCGAGATCGCCCCGTACTCGATCGACGACAACCTGTGGGGGCGCTCCTCGGAGGGGCGCTGGATCGAGGACCTGTCGCACGCGCCCGACGACGATGTCTTTCAGCTCGTCACGCCGCCCGAGCGCGCGCCCGACGAGCCGCAGGTCGTGCAGCTGGGCTTCGAGCGCGGCTGGCCCGTGTCGCTCGACGGCGAGCGTCTGGGCCTGGTCGAGCTGCTCGAGCGCGTCGCCGAGATCGGCGCCCGCCACGGCGTCGGCATCGTCGACCACATCGAGGACCGCATCGTCGGCCTCAAGGTGCGCGACATCTACGAGGTGCCGGCGGCGGCGATCGTCATGCCCGCCCACGCGGAGCTCGAGAAGCTCGTCGGGACGATCCACCAGAACCAGTTCAAGCCGGGTCTGGAGCGCCAGTGGGCCTACCTCGTGTACGCCGGCCTGTGGTGGGAGCCGTTGCGCGGCGACCTCGACGCGTTCATGAACCGCGTCAACGAGCAGGTCACCGGCACGATCGGCATGAAGCTCTACAAGGGCTCGGCGCGCGTCGTGACGCGCGAATCGCCCAACGCCGTCTATGACCAGTCGCTGGCCTCCTTCGGCGAGTCCGGTGGGCTGTTCTCGCAGCAGGCGTCGCCGGGCTTCATCGAGCTGTGGTCGCTGCAGTCGCGGATGGCCTACCGGCTGCGCGCCCATCTGGACGCGCCCGGCGACCAACTCGATCCGCCCATCGAGTCCTGAGTCGGGCGGACCGGGGGCGGGTAGCCTCTGGCGTATGGGTTACAAGATGCTGGGATTCGTCGTATGGCAGGGCGCGCGCTGGTACGCGCGCCGTCGCGTCAGCCAGATGATGCCGTCGCGTCGGGTGGCGACCGCGGCGCTGGTGGCGACCGCCGTGGCTACCATGGCGGCCGTCGCGGCAACGAAGCGCGACGCTTCGGAGTAGCGACACAAGGGCTGCGTCGGATACGCGCGCCACGAGCGCGCGGCTCGACCTGCCCGCCCCCTGACGCACGCGCGGCGGGCCGCCCTCCCCAGGGCCACCGTTTCGGCTCCCTGGAGCCCAAGACGGACGCCGATCCGTCGCGCACCACCCCACAGCCCGAATTCCCAAACTGCGGGAACGCCCGGTCGCCACGTCCGCCCCGGCACCTATCCTGATCGCCCGTGACCGCACCCTCCTGCGCCCATCTGCACGTCCATTCGGAGTACTCGCTGCTCGACGGGGCGTGCAAGATCGATGCCCTCGCCGCGCGGGCCGCGGCCTTCGGCCAGCCGGCGCTGGGACTGACCGACCACGGCGTCGTGAACGGCGCCATCGAGCACTTCCAGGCGGCCCGCAAGCACGGCATCAAGCCGATCCTCGGCTGTGAGATCTACCTCGTCGACGACCAGACCCGGCGGGGCCGCCACGAGCACAACCACCTGACGCTGATCGCCGCCACCGACGAGGGCTATCGCAACCTCGTCAAGCTCTCGAGCGCCGGCTTCCTGGCGGGCCTGAACCGCGGCAAGCCGACCGTCGACCTGAACATCATCGAGCGCCACGCCGCGGGCATCATCGCCCTCACCGGCTGCCTGGCCTCGCGCTTCTGCCAGCGCCTCGTCGCCGACCGCGAGGACGACGCGCGGGCCCACGCCGACAACCTGCTGGAGGTCTTCGGCCCCGAGGACGTCTACTTCGAGGTCCAGCGCAACGGCCTGCCCGAGCAGGACAAGGCCAACGAGGGGATCGTCAGGATCGCCCGCGAGCTGGGCCGGCCGATCGTCGGCACCGCCGACGTGCACTACCTGCGCAAGGAGGACTACCACCACCACACGGCGCTGTTGTGCGTGCAGACGAAGTCGACGCTGAAGGCGCCGAAGATGACGTTCGACACGAACGAGTTCTTCCTGAAGTCCAACGAGGAGATGGCCGACTCGTTCTCGCTGTGGCCCGAGGCGATCGCGTCGACGCTGGAGATCGCCGAGCGCTGCAACGTCGAGATCGAGCTCGACAAGCAGCTCATTCCCGCCTATCCGACGCCCGCCGGCGAGCCCGGGGACGCCTACCTGCGCGCCCGCGTCGAGGAGGGCCTGCGCACCCGCTACAACGATCCCCCGCCGGCTGAAGCGCGCGAGCGCATGGAGATGGAGCTCGAGGTCATCCACCGGATGGGCTTCGACGCCTACTTCCTCATCGTCTGGGACTTCATCCGCTACGCCAAGGAGAACGGCATCGCCGTCGGCCCCGGGCGCGGCTCGGCGGCCGGCTCGATCGTCGCCTACTGCCTGCAGATCACCGACGTCGACCCGCTGCGCTACGACCTGCTCTTCGAGCGCTTCCTCAACCCCGAGCGCGTGTCGATGCCGGACATCGACATCGACTTCTCCGTGCGCGGGCGCGAGCAGGTCATGCGCTACGTCGTCGAGAAGTACGGCCGCGAGTCGGTCGCGCAGATCGTGACCTTCGGCAAGATGTTCCCGCGCGCGGCCACACGCGACGCGGCGCGCGTGCTCGAGCACGACTACGGCGTCGGCGACAAGCTCGCCAAGCTGATCCCGGACCCGATCATGGGCCGCTCGCCGTCCTTCGAGGACTGCCTCGCGCCCGGGCAGCCGCTCAAGCTCGCCTACGACTCCGATCCGATCGCCAAGCAGATCATCGACGTCGCGCAGGGCCTGGAGGGGATCGTGCGCAACTCGTCGATCCACGCCGCCGCGGTCGTCATCGCCGAAGGCCCGCTGACCGACATCGTGCCGCTGCAGCTCGCCGACTCCAATCAGGTCGACGCCGACGGCAACAAGATCTTCAAGATCGTCACGCAGTTCTCGATGAAGCCCGTCGAGCAGCTCGGGCTGCTGAAGATGGACTTCCTCGGCCTGCGCAACCTCGACGTCATCGAGGACGCGCTGGACATCATCGAGCGCTCGAGCGGCGTGCGGCCCGACATGGCCGCGCTGCCGCTCGACGACGAGCCGACGTACGACATGCTCGCCGCCGGCGACTCGATCGGCGTCTTCCAGTTCGAGTCAGAGGGCATGCAGAAGGCGCTTCGCAACGTGCGCCCGACGGAGTTCGACGACCTCGTCGCGCTCGTCGCGCTCTACCGCCCCGGCGCGATGGACCAGATCCCGACGTACGCGCGCGGCAAGCGCAACCCCGAGTCGATCACGTTCGCCGACGAGCGCCTGCGCCCGATCACCGAGACGACGAAGGGCGTGATCCTCTACCAGGAGCAGGCGATGCTGATCGCCAAGACGCTGGCGGGCTTCAGCGGCGCGAAGGCCGATGACCTGCGCAAGGCGATCGGCAAGAAGAACCGCGTCGCCATGGCCAAGCTGCAGCCGGAGTTCATCACGGGCTGCCGCGCGTCGGGCACGAGCGAGCGGGTCATCGAGCAGCTGTGGGCGACCAACGAGAAGAGCGCGGACTACAGCTTCAACAAGTCCCACGCCGCCTGCTACGCGCTGATCGCCTACCGCACCGCCTGGCTGAAGGCCAACTACCCGGCCGAGTACATGGCCGCGCTGATCAGCTCGGTGATGTCGACGAAGGACAAGGTCCCGTTCTTCGCCACCCAGGCCGAGCAGATGGGGATCGAGATCCTGCCGCCCGACGTCAACGTCTCCGACCACGACTTCGTCGTCTTCGAGGGCAACATCCGCTTCGGCCTGGATGCCGTCAAGGGCGTCGGCTACGCGGCGGTCGAGGCGATCAAGGGCGCGCGCGACGAGGGCGGGCCGTTTGCGTCGATCTGGGACTTCTGCGCCCGCGTCGACTGCCGCGCGGTGAACAAGAAGGCGATCGAGGCGCTCATCAAGTGCGGCGCGTTCGGGTCCACGGGCGCGACCCGCAAGGGCATGCTCGAGGTGCTCGAGCAGGCGCAGGGGGCGGGGCAGAAGGCCCAGCAGGACGCCGAGATCGGGCAGGGCTCGATCTTCGACGGCTTCGACTGGGGCGATTCGAGCGGCAACGGCTCGAGCGCCGCGGCGGCGTTCGCCGCTCCGCAGCACCCGCCGATCCCGTCGGAGGAGTTCGACCAGCCCGAGCTGCTGGCGATCGAGAAGGAGGCGATCGGCCTGTTCATCTCCGCGCACCCGCTCAAGCAGGTGCGCGAGGCGCTGCGCGAGCGCGTCGACGGCCCGCTCGCCGACCTCGTCCAGCGCAAGGACAAGGAGTGGGTCAACGCCGGCGGGATCATCACGGCCGCCAAGAAGATCCGCACGCGCAGCGGGGATCCGATGATGTTCGCGACGCTCGACGACCTCGAGGGCTGCGTCGAGATCCTCGTCTTCGGCAAGGCGCTGGCCGAGTACGAGGGCGCGCTCGGCGTCGACTCCGTCGTGCTCGTCCGCGGCCGCGTCGATCACAAGGACGCCGACAAGACCTGCCTCGTCGTGCAGACCGTCGAGGCCTTCGAGCCGACGCCCGAGGAAATCGACCGGGCCAAGGCCACCGCAGCCACGCGCAAGGTCGGACCGCTGCCGCTGCACGTGCGCGTCGACGCGGCCGGCCTGCCCGCATCGATCATCGACGACCTCAAGAGCCTGCTGGCGAACTACCCGGGCGACTCGGAGGTCGTGCTGGAGGTGCAGATGCGTTCCGGCGACCCGCGCAAGCTCAAGCTCGGCTCGTCCTACAAGGTCGCGACGACCCCGACGCTGCGCGCCGAGCTCGAGCAGGTGCTCGGGCCCGCGGCGCTCGCGGTCTGACGGCCGCGCCCGCCCAACGAGCCGACGCGGTGACGGCCGCGTCTGCCCGTTAGGCACCTCGCGCGCCGGGTACCCGCCCGGCGATCCCAACCGGAGAAGGAAGCGACCGTGGAACGCGAGCCCGACCTACTGCCCGTGCCCGACGACGATGACGAACTCGACCTCTTCGGTGACCCCGACGACATCGAGGGATCGATCGAGGAGGACCTCGACGAGCGCCTCGAGGAGGAACGCCACCCCGACTGACTGTACGTCTTCAGGGGGTGTCGGCGCCTGGGTGGCGGTTCCTTTGTGTGAGTTCTTCGGCTTTCGGCAGGCGGGCATGCCCGCCGTGTTAGCCGGGGACGAGGGTCGGGATCGGCCGGCCGTG
>Ga0136617_10002129_pt1 | contig 17689 bp, 16 predicted proteins | sample AntDrymUQ3222106_2_FD_129672 | JGI IMG/M metagenome (GOLD analysis project Ga0136617, IMG submission 129672) | Polar desert sand microbial communities from Dry Valleys, Antarctica - metaG UQ322 (21.06) | ecosystem: Environmental > Terrestrial > Soil > Desert | place: Antarctica: Dry Valley... | reverse complement strand
TCTCGCCGGACATCGTCGGTGGACGTGAACGTGCGCTGCACCTGGTTGGGGCCGGGGATGACCGTGTTGCTCGGGACCTCCAGCACGGTGAAGCGCCCGTAGTCACCCGGATCGCTCGACACGGACACGAGCGCGGCGAGGTTTTCCTTGCCGATCGGGTTGAGGACCGTCGTCAGTTCGAAGGTCGCCTTTGAACTGCCCGGTGGCTGAGCCAGCAGGTAGTACGGCGGCTGAGCCGGCCGGTTGGCGGCCCTGGCGATGGTCGGGTCCTCGGGCACGCTCCACGCGGCGACGCCGTTGAAGAAGGTCTCCGGATCACGGACGTGGTATCGCGAGAGCACGTCGCGCTGCACCTTGAACAGATCCTCCGGATACCGCAGGTGCGCCCGCAGTTCATCGGACATGGTGGAAGCGGGTTGGTACACCTTGGGGAAGGCCTTCATCCACGTACGAAGGACCGGGTCCTTGTCGTCGAATGCGTACAGCTTCACCGTGCCGTCGTAGGCATCCACGGTGGCCTTCACCGAGTTGCGGATGTAGTTGACCTGATCCTGCGCCTGCCCGACGGTGCCCCGGTTGGTGAGGCTGTCGGTGGTCGCCTCGCCCAGCGTCGTGGGCTGGGAGTTCGCGTACCCATCGCTCGTTGTGTAGGCATCGACGATCCATTGGATGCGCCCGTCGACAACTGCGGGGTAGGGGTCGCCGTCGATGGTGAGGTAAGGCGCGATCTTGTGGATCCGGTCGCGCGGCTCGCGAACGTAGATGATCTTCGACTTCTCGGTCACCGCGCGGCTGAGCACGATATTGGTCTCGCGGAACTTCAAGGCGTACGACAGTCGCCGTAGCGTGTTTGTCACTGGCACGCCGCCCTTGCCGTCGTACGTGCTCTTGACCTGATCATCGCCGCCACCCTCGCCGGGTCGGTCGAACTCGCGAGCCTTCTCCGCGCCTGTCTTGCCCACGATGGAGTAGCTGGGCAGCAGTTCGCCGTAATACGCACGCGGCTGGTCCACTTGGATGACAGCCTTGGCGTCCTCGCCGGTCTTGCTCTTCTCGGCTGCGGTGAGCGCACCGGAAATGAACCTCGGAGCCCCTCCGGACACCGTGTTCGCCGGTGCCGCCACGAAACCGTTACCGTGGGTGTAGGTGAGATGGCGGTTGATCCAGTTGGCCTGATCATCCTTCAGGTCCGCGTCGTTGAGCTCGCGGATCCCCACGACGAAGTCCTGCACCTTGCCGTCGACGGTGTACCTGTCGATATCGAGTTTGCTGGCGAAGCCGTACACCGGCCGGACCTGCTGCTGCTGCGTGAATGTGTCGGCGACAACGGCCGGGTCGAGCAACCGCACATTCGGGACGGTGCCGGTGTCGGCCTTGACCTCCGCCGCGGTCAGCTCCTTCTTCGCGTCGTACCGAGTGGTCTTAACCTTGTCGAGACCGTAGGCAGCCAGGGTGGCCTCGATGTTTCGTTTGATGTAAGGCGCTTCCTTGGTATTCGCGTTCGGCTTGGCCTGGAAGGTCTGGATGACTGCTGGATAGGCGCCGCCGATCAAGACCGCCGTGATGACCAGCAGGCCGAAGGCGATGATCGGCAGTGAAAAGTTGCGCACAACGGTGTTGGCCAGGAACGCGATCGCACAGATCAGCGCGATCAGCAACAGGATCGTCTTGGCCGGCAGCACCGCATTGACGTCCGTGTAGGACGGTCCGGCGACCCTTGCGGTGCTGCGATCGGAGAACACCAGTCCGAATCGGTCGAGATAGTAGGCCCACGCCTTGAGCAGGACGAAGAACCCCAGCAGTACGGACAGATGCGCACGGGCCGCCGCCGTCATCCGTTCGCTGGCGGACTGGGTCTGCAGCCGGATGGCGCCGAAGAGATAGTGCATCACCACCGCACCGAGCAGGGACAGCACGACGGCGGTGAACAGGAAGCCCAGCACGTACCGCTGGAAGGGATAGGTGAACGCGTAGTAGGAAAGGTCGCGATTGAACTGCGGGTCCTTCGTGCCGAACGGCACGGCGTTGCGCCACAGCAGCCACGTCTGCCAGGCACCCTGGGCGGACATGCCGGTCACCACCCCGAGCAACCCACTCGCGCCAATGATGACCAGCCGCAGCCGAGGCTCCAGCGCGATGCGGTAGCGCTCGAGGTTCTGCTGCTCCAGGGACATCGGACGGAACTGTGGCCGCAGCATGTGGGCGATGAAGAGGTTCGCGCCGACGATGATGGCCATTCCGGCGCCGAAGAGGAAGAACATGATCACCCGGGCGCCCAGCACCGAGCCGAAGACCTCCGAGTAGCCGACCTCGCGGAACCACAGGACGTCGGTGTACAGCGACACCAGTGCCCCGAAGCTGGAGAGCAGCAGCACCAGGATGACGGCGACCGGGATAAGAAGTCTGGTTCGGCGGGAGATGTGGTACTGAGGGGGCCGCATGGCCACGCGAAGTCACCTCGAGGTCGAAGGAACTGACTAGACGTCAAACGTACCCGGCGGCCTGAGGTTCCCGGGTGGCGAGTGCGAGCATGTCACCGTGGCCGAGCCGTCGAGCATGCTCGAGACGACCGTTGTCGACATTGAGCTGCACGCGGCCCGGGCCGGGTGGGATCAGCCAGCGAAGTTGTTCGCGCTCGTCGACACCGCTGAGCTTGCCGAGCAGGAGCCGGCGCTGGCTCAGCGGCTGGGCCTGGCCAGCGCGACGATCGCGCCAGGATCGCTGACGCCCATCGAGCAGGAGGCACTCGGCGACGGGTCACTCGACGAGATCCTGGCCCAGATTGCCTGGCCGCCTGAGGTGCTCGGCGCCGCGCTGGTCCACGAAGTCCTGATCCTGCCGCCCTCGGCCGAGGAGGCCCGGCCGGAGCACGCCGATCCGCTCACCTGGGCCAGTGAGCACGCCCAGCGGCGTGAGGTCCGGCTGGCCGTCGGGGTCCTGCGCGACGGGTCACGGGCAAGCGCCCTGCGGGTACGCGCTGCGCAGGCGGACCCCACGGCGCTCGACGACGTGCTCGTGGGCGGCGATCTGGCACCCAACCTGGCCGATGCGCTGCTGGAGACGTTGACCTGATCGCGGCGCTAGCCGCAGGACGGCAGCGAACCGCGGCCTAAGCGCAGCGTGTCCAGGGACGCCAACGCGTCGCTCAGGCTCGTGACCTTGACCAGCCGGAGACCGTCTGGAATGAGCTGGCGGGCCTCCGCGCAGTTGTCTGCCGGGGTCAGGAAAACGGTGGCGCCAGCGGCTCGGGCGGCAACGAGCTTCTGGTGAATGCCGCCGATCGCCCCAACCTTGCCCGCATCGTCGATCGTGCCCGTGCCGGCGATGAATCGGCCGCCGGTCAAATCAGCCGGTTTGAGAATGTCGACGATCCCGAGCGAGAACATCAGGCCAGCCGAGGGCCCGCCGATGTCGTTGATGTCAAAGGAGATCTTCAACGGCGGCTTCGGCCGCTGCTCGATGACCACGCCGAGAGCGGCCCGCTTGGCATCCCCAGGGGCGGTCCCGGCACGGACGGTCACCGTGGTGGTCTCGCTGCCGCGCGCGTAGCGAATCGCCACCGAGTCACCCGGCTTCTTCGCGCGTACCCACGATGTCAACTCCGACGCGACGGTGACCGAAACGCCATCGATCGCCTCGATCACGTCGCCTACGCGAAGCACGCCACGGACGGCCGCGTCTGATCGGACCTCGGTGATCGCAATCTGCACCGGATAGCCCACCTCACGCAGCGCCGCCAACTCGGCGGAGTTTTGGGAAACCCGGAACTCCGCGGCGTTCTGTTCGTCGACCTGCTTTTCGCTTTGGTTGGGCGGGAAGACGCTCTCGCGAGGGACCACCGCGTAGCGGCGATCGAACCAGCCTCGCATCGCGTCGAGCAGGGTGATGTGGTCGGTCACCGACACGGTGGTGAGGTTCAGGTGGCCCTTCGACGTCGATGTGGGCTGGCCGCTCACGGTGATCACCGGTTTGCCGTCGTACTCGCCCACGGTGTTCACGGTCGGGCCCGGTCCGAGGATGGCGTACGGGACCGGCAGCCTGGACGAGGCAAGCGTGAGGATGGCGAGGAGGACGGTGCCGAGAAGGAGCGTGGCCCCGCGACGTGACATGCCGCGAGAGTATCCGGCCGCTCGGTCAGTCCCGCACCGGCGCTTTCCCGCGAGAGGTGCTGCGGGCCAGCGCGGCCCGGAACCTCGCGTGCTCCTCGACGGTGTCGATCGCCTCGCCCGGCCGCTGCGGGCGAGCGCGCCACCACACCAGCACGGCGGCCAGCACGGTGACGACCAGCGGAGCCGCAGTCCAGATCAACGGTGACATGCCTGCCTCGGACATCGTCGGGTGCGCGGAGATCTCGCTCTCACGGTACGCGGGCCGCAGGCCCACGCCCGGCCGTGTGGCGTCTTCGGCCGTCGGCGCGTCGCGCACTTCCGCTACGCCGTAGGCGTACCACAGCGGGCGCACGCCAGCGGTGGGGTTAGCGTTGAGTCATGACAGACCTTCCTTTTGGCTTCGGCGCGCCCGGGGGTCCGGGCCCCGATGAGACCTCGGAGTGGGCCGGCAAGGCTCCGTTGTTCGCGGAGTTGCAAAAGCTCATGTCCTGGTCGGGAGGGCCCGTCAACTGGGATCTCGCCCGTCAGTTGGCCATCAGCCAGGTCGCTGCGACCGACCGATCGGTCACCGCGCAGGAGCGCGCGGCCGTCGAGCAGGCATTGCGACTCGCCGATCTGTGGCTCGATCCGCTCACGTCGCTGCCCTCAGGAGTCCGCGCCGGGGCCGCGTGGAGCCGGGTCGAGTGGATCGAGCGCACCCTGCCCGTGTGGTCGACCCTGTGCGATCCCGTGGCCGCCCGCGTCGTCGCTGCCATGAGTGGTGCGCTGCCGTCGGAGGCGCAGGCCGAGGCCGGCGCGCTGCTGGGCATGCTCGGTCAGGCCGGCGGCCTGATGTTCGGGGCCCAGGTGGGCCAGGCGCTGGCCGCCCTCGCGGCCGATGTGCTCGGCGCGACCGACATCGGGTTGCCGCTCGGCCCGCCCGGGCAGGCCGCCCTCGTCCCGCTCAACGTCGCGGCTTTCGGCGCCGGGCTCGAGCTACCCGCCGACGACGTCCGTGTCTACCTCGCGCTGCGGGAGGCCGCACACCATCGATTGTTCGGCTCAGTGCCCTGGCTGCGCCAGCACCTGCTCGAAGCGGTCGACGCCTACGCCCGCGGAATCAAGATCGACAGCAACGCCATCGAGCAGGCAATGCAGAACATCGACCCGCAAAACCCCGAGAGCCTGCAAGAGGCCCTCGGGAGCGGGATGTTCGAGCCGCAGGACACTCCCGAGCAGCGCACCACGCTGACCCGGCTGGAGACCGCCCTCGCCCTGGTCGAGGGGTGGATCCACACGGTAGTCACAGAAGCCGCCGGCGAGCGCCTGCCCAGTGCTGACGCCCTCGGCGAGACGCTGCGCCGCCGGCGGGCCAGCGGCGGGCCGGCGGAGCAGACCTTCGCCACCCTGGTCGGGTTGGAGCTACGGCCGCGGCGCCTTCGGGAGGCGGCGACGATGTGGGCCGCCCTGCAGAAGCACAGCGGCGCAGACGGCCGTGACGCTCTTTGGGGTCATCCGGACCTGCTGCCCGCGGGATCGGATCTCGACGACCCGACGGCCTTCGCCGAACGCCCCCAAGACGACCTCAAGCCTCCTCAGGAGCCCTGACCCCTACCAGCAGCGCCCGGGTCGCGTCCCATCCCTCGAGGCCGTGATCGAGCCGCTGAAGGTCCTCGGCCGAGCGCAGTCGATGCCAGCCTGGGACACGTCTGACGTCGCCCTGCCGCTGCGCGGCGGCTCGTACGTCGTGGACGACCGACGGTGTGTCGAGATCTGCCTGGGCCAGCCAACCGGACAGCCAGGGCGGCATTGGCAGAGCTGCCCCGAAGGCGACCGCTCCCCCACCGTGGGCGGGCGCGACGGCGACCGCTGACGAGCCGAGCGCTTGGAACAGCTTCGCGATGATCATTTGCGGTAGATCCGGGGCGTCGGCGGCGACAACCACCACCTCGGCATAGCCGCGCGCCTTCGCGACCTGCACCGCCGCCCGCACGTCAGGGGGCGCAGCACCGACGACAGGAACGTCGGCCCACACCAGAGCGCTCACCGCACTTGCCTGCTCACCGCCGCACACGACCAGACTGTCCACCCCGGACAGGTCGTGCAGCATCTCGGCCACGTCGGTGAGCATCGCGCGGCCGAAGTCAGCCTCGGCAACCCCCTGCGGTGCCACGGCTGACCCGAGCTCGCCGTGCACCAGCAGCACCGCGCACCGACCCGTCACCCTTCGGTGACATCGTCCGTGTCGGGAAGCTCCAGACCGGCGGCGGCCACGACCCCCTCGAGATAGCCGCGGGCTCGCTCCGCTCTGGGGTATCCAGAGACTAGGTCCCAGAAGTCCTCGCCATGCCCAGGCACTTTGAGGTGCGCCAACTCGTGCACGAGCACGTAGTCGACCACCCACGCCGGCATGGTCCGCAGCCGCGACGAGAGGCGGATGCTGCGGTCCTCAGGCGTGCACGAGCCCCACCGGCTGTTCTGGTTGTCGACCCAGCGGACGCGCGCCGGCTCCACGGCTCCATCGAGGTAGGAGGCGGCCAGCCGGCGGGCGCGGGTGAGCAGTGCCGCGTCGCCGCCACGGCCCGGCCGGCGGCGCTCACGTGCCTCGAGCCGCTCCAGCATGAGCTCGACCCACCGGCGCTCCTCAGCCCGGCTCATCCGGGCCGGGAGCAGCACGACCGTAACGTCGCCGTCGCGGTAGGCCGACACCGTGCGCCGCCGCCTCGCGCTGCGCCGCACCTCGACGCGAGAACCATCCCGGGCAGCGGTCACGCGGGCACGGTAGCTCACCCGGCCGACGCCCGCCCCTGGAGATCCCAGGATCTGTGGAATGCCAAGCCTTTTTCAGATACACAGGCGGTGGATGACGCAGCGGCAGGTCAGCGGGGGTCCGGCTGGACGGGCCGGGTAGTCGTCCACCGCAACGCCCCAGCTTCTCCACAACGACACTCCGCGCCGTCCCCAGGGTTATCCACAGGCTGTGCACAGCGCCCGTTGACGCCTGAGGGAATGCCCACCTAGCGTGCATAGCGACGGAGCCCTCGGAAGCAATCGTGGCTCCCCCTCGCAAGGGGAAGGCGAGGGGAAGCCACGGCCACCGGGGGTTCCGCTATGTCCAGGCCCCCCAACTGCCGTTGCCCGCTGGGCATTCGGCTTTTAGCTGGAGTTATCGGGGTCTCCAAGGGTAGTGAAGCCCCGATAACTCCAGCTAAAAGCCGATCGCCGTCTGGCGGCCGGTGAAGCAAGGGCCGGCAATCGCGAGCGGCAGCCGATCGTCGTCTAGCGGCCGGTGAAGTGCGGCGGGCGGCGCTCCCGAACGGCAGCTAGCCCTTCGAGGGCGTCGTCGGTGGCCATCGTGATCGGCTGCGCCAGCGCCTCCCATTCCAGCGCGCCGGCGAGGCTGCGATGCCCCCGCCGCAGCGCGACGGTCGTCAGCCGGGTCGCCACGGGCGCCTGCCCGGCGATGCCCGCAGCGACCTCAAGGCACCCGGCGCGCAGCTGGTCGGCGGGGAACAGCCCGTTGACCAGACCCAGCCGCAGTGCCTCCTCACCACTCACCGCCCGGCCGGTCAGCAACATCTCCCGTGCCGTCGCCAACCCGGCCACCTCCGGCAACAACCACGACACCCCCATGCCGGCGTGGATGCCCAACGTCGTGAACGGCACCGACAGCCTCGCCTCGGGTGCCGCATACCTCAGATCGCAGGCCAGCGCCAGCGCCAGACCAGCTCCCACCGCCGGCCCGTTGACCGCCGCGATCGCCGGAATCTCCAGGTCGCGGATCGACAGCCAAACCCGGTAGAACCGCAACATCCGGGAGCGCAACTGGTCAACCGACAGCCCGGAGCCGACTCCTAGCCAGCCGAGATCACCGCCCGCGCAGAACGCCGGTCCCTCGCCGGTCACCATCACCACGCGAGCTTCGCGGTCGTCCTTGAGGTCGCCAATCGCCGCTTCCCAAGCGGCGGTCAGCGTCTCCGTCATGGCGTTGCGCTGATCTGGAAGGTTCAGGCTCACGACGACGACGCCGCCAGCTAGCCGTTCGACTCGCAGGGCTTCGGTGCTCACCGCGGGAGATTACCGCGACACGCTCGTCATTCCGTTTTGCGGCCTTTTCCGGCTTTGGTACGGTCTTGCGGCGCACCAGATAGCGCGACGCGCTGACGCAAGGACGAATCGTGAGCGTGCGGCGGGTAGGGTTTTGAGCGAGGAACCCCCACCGCGACCGGCGGTGGGGTGGCCAACGCAAGCTAGGAGTAGACGTGGCCGAGACCTACAACGGTTACTGCGTGAAGTGCAAGGACAAGCGCGACTTCGATGGCGAGGTCAAGGTCAGCGAGTCCGGACGCCGGATGGCGCAGGGCATCTGCCCCGTCTGCGGCACCAAGATGAACCGGATCCTCGGCAAGGCCTGACCGACCTAGTCAGGCACCACGCGAGGCAGACAACCGGCGAGGGCGGCGATCCCACCAGGGATTGCCGCTCTCGTGCTGTGTGAATGCCGTGCCTGTGGACAAGGCGGTCGCTGTGGACTGCCGCCGCGATCGACGCAAGCCTGGTGCCAGGCTCTGCCCATGCGACCACTGCTGCTGCCTGCCCTTCGCCGATTATGGCGTGACGTCTCGACACTGCAGCTGGGGATCGACCCGGCGCGGGCAGTCGTGCTGGGCGACCTTCCCCCCGGCGCCGCAGGCTTGCTTGATCGCCTTGACGGCACGGCCGAGCTCGAAGAGGTGCTCCTCGCCTCCACCGCCGAGGGGCTTGCGCGAGACACTGCCAACCATCTGGTCAGCGTGCTCGTCGGCGCGCGGGCGGTGGTCGACGCGGCAGCCCTGACTCCGCTGCCATCCGCTCTGGACGCGCGCACGAGGCATCGCCTCGCGCCCGATGTCGCGTCTCTATCACTGCTCGGCAACGATCCGGGCGGCATCTTCACCCGGCGACGCGAGGCCATGGTCGAAGTGCATGGGCCGGCCCGCCTGGCCATGCCAGTGGCTGCCACGCTGGCCGCCGCCGGCGTGGGCCGGGTCTATGTCACCGGGCGCGGTCGGGTCGCCGACTGCGATGTGACACCTGGCGGGTTCACCCCAGCCGACGTGGGCCGGTCCCGGCCACAGGCTGCCGCTGCCGCGCTGCGCAGGGTGGCCCCCCAGGTTGATCCCCGCCCGCTCCCGCCACGAGCCGCCGACCTGGCAGTGCTCACGGGTGGAGCCGCCGCTGACAAGGAGTTGCTTGAGCGCTTGACCGAAGCCCGGACGCCGCACCTCGTGGCGACCATACGAGAAACCACCGGCATCGTCGGTCCCCTGGTGCTCCCTGGCTCCTCCAGCTGCCTTGACTGCGCCTACTTGCACCGCTGCGATCGCGACCCGCTCTGGGCGGCTCTCGCGGCTCAGCTGTCCAGCGCCCCACGAGACCGCCTCGACATTCAGGACACCGCCCTGAGCACGGCAGTGACCGGGCTGGCCGCGCTACAGACTCTGACCCACGTCGACGGTGCGGTGCCCCAGGCCGTCGACGGGACGTTGGAGCTGGCGCTTCCCGACTGCCGGGTACGCCGGCGCTCCTGGGTGACCCACCCGCGATGCGGCTGTCGCGACCTGACCTGGGTGCACACCGGCTGATAACTCGTTCGGCGACCGACTCGTGCGAGTTGCGCCACCATGTGCCTCCCCCGTATCGGCAGGTTCGGGCGGCGAGTAAAGCCTGCCGGTGCGTCGAGTTCGGTAGAGGGGACAATGGATCGGTGAGCGACATCCCACGCCGGGCCGTGTCCCGGGGGGCCCGTCTGGCCTCCCTCCCCCTGGGCATGGCCGGCCGGGCAACCCTGGGGCTAGGCAAGCGGCTCGGTGGCCGGCCGGCGGAGATGGTTGCGCTCGAGATCCAGCAGCGCACCGCCGAACAGGTCTTCTCAGTGCTTGGCCAGCTCAAGGGCGGGGCGATGAAGTTCGGCCAGGCGCTGTCGGTTTTCGAAGCCGCGATTCCCGAGGAGATAGCCGGGCCCTACCGCGCTGCCCTGACCAAGCTGCAGGAGTCGGCACCGGCGCTGCCGGTTGCGACGGTGCACCGGGTCTTGGCAGAGCAGCTAGGGCCGAACTGGCGGGAGCTGTTCACCGACTTCGACGACCAGCCGGCCGCTGCGGCCAGCATCGGCCAGGTGCACCGCGCGACGTGGTCCGACGGGCGCGTGGTGGCCGTCAAGGTGCAGTATCCCGGTGCCGGGGCGGCGCTGATCTCCGATCTGAACCAGCTGGTCCGGATCGGCCGGCTGTTCCAACTGCTGACTCCAGGGCTCGACATCAAGCCGCTGCTTGCCGAGCTCAAGGAGCGAGTCGCCGAGGAGCTCGACTACGAGCTCGAGGCTCGCTCGCAGCGCGCGTTCGCCAAGGCATACAAGGCGGACCCGGACATCTGCGTGCCGGACGTCGTGATGGGCTCGTCACGGGTCATCGTCACCGAATGGATCGACGGGCGGCCGCTTGCACAGATCATCAGCGACGGCAGCCAAGACGAGCGCAACCGGGCCGGTCTCTTGCTGGCGACGCTGCACTTCTCCGCGCCCACCCGGGCCGGCCTGCTCCATGCCGACCCGCACCCTGGCAACTTCCGCCTGCTCGACGACGGCCGGCTCGGCGTCATGGATTTCGGCGCCGTCGCCCGGTTACCCGACGGGATGCCGGAACCGGTGGGCCGGCTGACCCGCCTGGCCCTGGACGGCCGCGCTCACGAGGTGCTTGACGGGTTGCGGGCCGAGGGCTTCGTCTCGGCGTCGATCGCGGTCGACGCGGACCGGCTGTTGGGCTACCTGCAGCCGATGATGGCGCCGCTGCGGGCTGAGGAGTTCCATTTCACCCGGGCCTGGCTGCGACAGGAGGCCGTCCGCATCGGCGATCCGCGCAGCGAGGCGGCGCAGCTGGGGCGGCAACTGAGCCTGCCACCGTCATACCTGCTCATTCACCGGGTCACCCTGGGCTCGATCGGGGTGCTGTGCCAGCTAGAAGCCTGCGCGAGGTTCCGCGCGGTGGTCGAGCAATGGCAGCCGGGTTTCGCTGCACCAACCGCCAAGCCGGCTGCCGACGGACAGCCGGCGAAGGACACCAAACCGGCTACCGACGCGAAGCTCGCCAAGGGCGTCAAACTGGCAACAGACGCGAAGCTGGTTAAGGGCACCAAGGCGACCAAGCGCCGGGCGCCACGCGAACGGACGGCCGACTAGCTGTCATCTCGCATCCCACCTCACTGTGATCCAGGGAAACGCGCGTTCCAAATCCGGTATGTGCGTTTCCCTGGATCACCGGGGGGCTCGTGCCTCGCTCAGCTCCTCGCTTCGCTCGTTGCTCGACTCGACTCGACTCACCACCACTTGTCGTCAAGCCTGGCCTCGATAGAGCGCACGTGGTCGCGGGTGCAGGTTTCGCACAGCCAGCTACGCCGGCCGCCCTCGCTGTGCAGCGTCCATGTCGGCGGTGGGTGAGGCAGGGTTCGTCCACAGCGGTCGCAAACCGCCTGATCGTCGTCCACGACTCGGACCGTAGACGACGATCGCTCCGGCAGCCTGTCTGGCTACCGGAGCGATCGTGCATGTCCGCGCTCACCCGAGTGCGGCATTTGCGGCGCGAGCCCGTCGGGCCGCGGCATCAGCCCGACGCTGCCAGCGTCTGGCTGACACGACACGGCCAGCCAGGGCCTCGGCACGAGCCTCGTCACGGAGGTCGCGCATTCGCGCCCGTAAGAGTTCTTCATGAATCAGCAACATGTCCCTACTCCTGTTCGATACGTGCTCGTACCTTGATCGGTGATCGGCAATGTCACGCCGCCACCTCCGTCTTGCGGGGACGGCCCCGTGGCCGCTTGCGCGCAATCACCGCGCCGCGCTCGAATAGCTCACCACCCCACACACCCCAGGGCTCCCGGCGCTCGAGAGCACCAGCCAGACAGACTGCCCGCAGAGGGCAGTCAAGGCAGTAGGACTTCGCCAGCTCGAGGTCGGCGGGCGACTCCGCGAACCACAGCTCCGGGTCCTCCCTCCGACAGGGGAGGAAATCCCCCATCTCGTCGTCCCTGCTGATCAGCAGGGACGCGGAGGTCTCGTTCACCGGTGTCACCTCTTTCTCGATCTTGTGGATGGATGTGGAGAAACACAAAGGCCGCGGATCCCTTGTGGGGTTCCGCGGCCTCGAGGTGCGCCGATCTGAGATCTCCTCAGAGTGGTCTACCTCGAGCTGCGGGACCCACGGCCTGGCTGACGGCCTGGTCGATGGTCTGGTCCTGGGCGACCTTCATCGCCCGGAGCCGCGACACACTCGTCCCCTCGACGCGGGTGTCGAACGGCGTTGTGCTACCGAACGGGTGCGACGAGGACGAGTGCGTGCCCGGCGCGCAGATCAGCGCCCGGGTGGCGGTCATCGTCAGCTTCACCGGGGCACCTCCTCTGCTGATCGCTTCGGCGGGCACGGGAAAGCGCTCGTCGGTTCTTGCAGGCTACGGGCCGCTAGCACAACGCCGCAATCTATTTAAGCAACGGGCCGATAAACACCCAGCTAGCCCGTGGCATCGGCCCGCAGCACGGCGAGCACATCCTCGCCATACTCCTCGAGTTTGTGCGGGCCGATGCCGGCGATCTCGGCAAGCCCGCCAGTTGTGTCCGGCCGCTGCTCGGCGATAGCGGTCAGCGTGGCGTCGGTGAACACGACGTAGGCCGGCACACCCTTGGCCCGGCTGCGTTCGAGCCGCCACTCGCGAAGCCGGTCGAACACCGCTTCGTCGATGTCGCCGGGGCAGGCGCCGCAGCGGCCGAGCTTGCGCTGGCGGGCGTCGAAGAGTGCTACCCCGCAGACGCGGCAGGTCGGCACGCCGCGCGCGCGTCGCCCCGCCGCACGGGCCGCCGGCTCTTGCCGGCCAGCGTGCGGCGCCACCCCCGATAGCCCGTCGAGGAAGCGGGACGGCCGACGTGACTTGCGCCCCTCAGCCGTACGGGACAGCGCCCACGACAAGTGCAGCGTCTCGCGCGCCCGGGTAACGCCGACGTAGAGCAGCCGGCGCTCCTCCTCGACCTGCTCGTCGGTGCTGGCATAGGAGATGGGCAGCATGCCGTCGGTGAGCCCGACGATGAACACGTTGTCCCACTCCAGCCCCTTGGCGCCGTGTAAGGAGGCGAGGGTTACGCCGCGGACGGGCGGGGCGTGCTGGTGCTGAGCGCGCTCGGCCAGCTCGGCGACGAAGTCCTCCAGCGACGCCGTCGGCGTCTGCTCGGCCAACCTGACCAGGGCGGCCAGCGCCTCCCACTGCTCACGCGCGGCCCCCCCGGGCGGTGGGGCATCCGGGGAGAACCCGGCTGAGGACAGCACGGCGATCACCGATCGGGGCAGATCGGCGGTGTGCTCGTCGGAGCGAGCCGCGCCGCGTAGCAGGACGAGCGCCTGGCGGACCTCGGGACGGTCGAAGAACCGCTCGGCCCCCCGGACCAGATAGGGCACCTCGGCTTCGGCCAGCGCCTGCTCGTAGGCAACGGACTGTGCGTTGGTACGGAAAAGCACCGCGATCTCCGTCGGGTCGCCGCCGCTGTCAACCATCTCCCGGCAGGCGCTCGCCACGGCCGTGGCCTCAGCGGGCTCGCTGTCGTACTGCCGCAGTTTGGGTCGTGGACCGGGCGGGCGCTGGCCGATCAGGCGCAACCGCACGGCAGCCGTGCGCCCTCGGGCGCCGGCGATGATCTTGTTGGCCAGCTCGACCACCTGCGGCGTGGATCGGTAGTCACGCTCGAGCCGCACGACCGTCGCGTCTTGATAGCGGCGGGAGAAGTCAACCAGGTAGTCCGGCGAGGCGCCGTTGAAGGTGTAGATCGTCTGGCTGGCATCGCCGACAACGCAGAGATCGGTGCGGCTGCCCAACCAGGCGTCGAGCAGCCGTTGCTGCAGCGGGTTGACGTCCTGATATTCGTCGACGACGAAGTGCCGGTAGCGCGCCCGGATCTCCTCGGCGACATCGCGGTGCTGCTCGATCCCGGCCGACATGATCAGGAGCAGGTCGTCGAAGTCGACTCGGCCGGCCGCCCGCTTGACCCCTTCGTACGTGCGGAACACCGCCGCCAGGACCGAGGGCGGGAGTGGTGGCTCGCGGCCGGCCTTAGCAACGGCGACCGCGTAATCCGCTGGGTCGACCATCGTCGCCTTGGCCCACTCCAACTCGCCGGTGACGTCACGCACGGTGGCCCGGTCGGTGCGGTGGCCGTGCCGGGACAGCGACTGTGCGACGAGCTGGGCCTTGCGGTCGACCACCGCGGGCAGCTCCCCGCCGACCAGCCGCGGCCAGAAGTAGCGCAGCTGGCGCAGTGCGGCTGCGTGGAACGTGCGTGCCTGCACGCCGGCGACACCCAGGTCACGCAACCGGCCACGCATCTCCCCCGCTGCCCGCTGGGTGAAGGTGACCGCGAGCAGCTGCGACGCCGGGACCGCCTCAGTGAGGACGCTGTAGGCGATCCGGTGGGTGATGGTCCGGGTCTTGCCGGTGCCCGCGCCCGCGAGGATGCACACCGGCCCGCTGGTGGACAGCACGGCGGCCCGCTGGTCGTCGTCGAGTCCGGCAAGAACCAGCTCGGCGGGATTGGTCATGGTGACGATCCTGACATCGAGATACGACGGGAACGAAACGGAGGTCCATCTGGTTATTGCGGTGGGTAACCGCACGTCTGATCCGAGGAGTACACGTGGCGCAGCGGCTGACGATGTACAGCACGCCATGGTGTGGATACTGCCTGCGACTCAAGAGGCAGCTCGAACATGCGCGCATCGACTTCATCGTGGTCGACATCGCGCAGGAGCCGGCGGCGGCTGAGTACGTGATGACCGTGAACGGTGGCAACCAGACGGTGCCCACCATGGTGTTCCCCGACGGCTCCGCGCTGACGAACCCGACACTGGCCCAGGTCAAGGACCGGCTCGCGGCCTAGGTGAGTCCGCAGGTGGTGAGAGCCCCACTTCTCTGGGCAGGCGCATCGACTGTGGACAACTTCTATTGCCGGCCGATCTCATCAACCGTTTGCCCTCTGGGCACCGGCAGGACGGTCGTGCCCAGGTGCTCGGTGACTGGCACTACCGGAGCGGGGACCTCCCCTGTGGTGCCGGAGAGTGGCGGGCGGCGGACGACGAGGTAGAGCGTGCATGCGGTCATCACGATGGCGCTGGTCACGATGAGCAGCCGGTAATCGACGAAGGCCAGGAGCAGGGCCCCCACCCCGATCGAGAGCACCTGCGGTGTGCCGATCAGCACGTCGACCGCTGCCGATACCCGCCCCATGAGCTGCCAGGGGGTGCCGCGCTGCACCAGCGTGTACAGGCCGACAAGCACCCACGGCAGTCCCACGCCCGCGACAACGACGCCGGCAAGTGCCACCGGCAGGTTGCCCAAGATCATCGGCAGGTAGCCCAGGCCGAAGAAGAGCAGGCCGAGCCCGACCGCTACCTGCTCACCGACCCGGCGGACCAGCCAGGCAGCCGTGACCCCACCCACGACGGCGCCGATCCCTTGGACCGAGATCAGGACGCCGACGAAGGACGCCGGTCGCCCCAGACCCTCCTCGACCACGGCGAAGATGAACGACTCGCTGAAGCCAAGGACCAGGGACGACACGGCGCAGCCGAGGACGACCCGGCGGAGGACGGGCATCGCGAACAGGTAGCGGGCGCCGGCGGCCATCTCCCTCGTCCAGTGGTGCTCTGCCGGTTCGGGGCGTGGCTCGGCCAGCCGCAAGGCCAGCAGGCAGCCGGCGGCAGCAAGGAAGGTAGCCGCGTCGAATACCGCGACGGCGGCGCCGCCGAAGGCCGCGTACAAGCCCGCGCCGGTGATCGGCCCGATGAGACGGAAGCCCTCCCGGATCGTCTGCAGGGCGGCGTTGGCGGCCACCAGCAGGTCGTCGGGCAGCATGGCCTTGAGGAGCCCGTTCATCGCGGCACCGATGAGGACGAGCGATGCGCCGTACCCCACGGCCACCGCGTAGATGATCCAGACGTGCTCGCGCCCGGTGACGGCAATCAGGGGAAGGACGACGGCCGCTGACCCGAGATTGGCCCAGATCAGGAACGGCCGGCGCCGGACCTTGTCGACGACATAGCCGCCGAGCGGCGAGACCAGCGCAGGCGCGCCCAGCAAGAGGAACGTCGCGCCAGCCGCGGCGTTGCTGCCGGTCAGGTCCTTCACCCAGATGCCCAGCAGCAGCAACATCGCGGAGTCGCCGAACATCGACAGCGCCAGGCCGACGAACAGCAGCCGGAAGCCCCGGTGCCGCAGTAGCTGTCGCACGGCTGCTCCCGCCGGAGGGATGGTGGTGAGTGAGGATGAATCGGTGCACGCCGACCCCATTGCGCCCGAAGCGCTGCCACAACTCCTCGCTGAGCTTATCGCCGGCCACGGAGTCGGGCGCCTGAATATCGCTGTCGACGGCGCGCCGGCAACTCATCCGGAGCAGATGGCCGAGTCGGTCGCGACGGCATTGCGGGTGCTCGGGCGCCCGGCGTTCCGGGTGAGCGCCGGTGATTTCCTGCGCCCGGCCTCGGTACGGCTCGAGCACGGCAGGCAGGACCCGCAGGCATACCGCTCAGGTTGGCTCGACGCCTCCGCACTGCGGCGTGAGGTGATCGAGCCGTTCCGCACGTCAGGTCGCTACCTGCCGTCGTTGTGGGACGCCACTCGAGACCGGGCCACCCGGGCGGCGCCGGTGAGCACGCCCCCCGGTGCGCTCCTCCTCGTCAACGGAACCCTGCTTCTCGACAAAGGGCTGCGCTTCGACCTCACCGTGCACCTGTCGCTCAGCCGCGCTGCGCTGGCCCGCCAGACAGCTGCTGAGCTGAAGTGGACGCTGCCGGCCTATGAGGGCTACCCCGGCGTAGCGCGGCCGGACGCCGTGGTCCGGTTGGATGACCCCCGGCATCCGGCATTGGTACGTAGCTAGTCGCCACCACCGCCACCACCGCCACCACCGTCACCGCCACCGCCGTCCCCGCCCGAGCCATGGCTGTCGGCGGAGCCGTGGGACCCGTCGTTGTGGTGCCTGGGGCCGGGGCCCGCCTCCTCAACGCCGGTATCACCATCCGCGCCGCCGGTAGATTTACGCCGCTTTCTCTTGAACCAGTCGAGGAATCCCATTTGCGGGAGGCTAGTGCAGCAGCCGGGTGGGGTCGAACAGGCCGACCGGATGATTCGTATGACCGTCGAGTGCCAGGTCGGCAAGCACCTCGCCGATGACGGGGGCGAACTTGAAGCCGTGTCCTGAGAACCCGCAGGCGATCGTCACTGACGGCTGCTCGGGGTGCGCACCCACGACGAAGTGATGATCTGGCGTGAGGGTGTACGTACAGGCCGACGCTCGTACGAGTCGGCCCTCGGCCAGGTCGGGCACCGAGTCCCGCAGTACGTCACGCATCTGCGCTACCTCGGCGGGGTCGATCGAGCGCTCGACGGTGTCGGGGTGACAGGGAACGCCACGGTTGTGGATCGCCACCTTGGCGGCGCCATCGCGCATCGGCAGGCCATAGAACACCAAGCCGTCCAAGCGCTCCCACATCCACACCGGCAGCGCCGCAAAGGCCGCGTGCTGGTCCAGCGGC
>Ga0136617_10002128_pt1 | contig 17690 bp, 17 predicted proteins | sample AntDrymUQ3222106_2_FD_129672 | JGI IMG/M metagenome (GOLD analysis project Ga0136617, IMG submission 129672) | Polar desert sand microbial communities from Dry Valleys, Antarctica - metaG UQ322 (21.06) | ecosystem: Environmental > Terrestrial > Soil > Desert | place: Antarctica: Dry Valley... | reverse complement strand
GTAACCGTTCACCTGGGTCACTCATGAAGTGTCAGGAATGAGACCTCGCGCTGCCTCATTCACCAGCATACTGCGACAAGCATCGGTGAGATATGCCAACACATCTCGCCCTTGCTGCTTGAGCGTTTGAGCCGCTGTCAGGATACGTTCAACAAACCGCGATCCTGATTCGCTCTGCGTGCCAAAAGACCTACGCCGCCACAGCACTGCTCGCCGCAAGCTGCGTTCGGCATCATTGTTCGTCGGTTCCACACCTTCCGCTCGCACGAACGTCCATAAGGACTTTTCTACTTTCAAGATGTTGGCGCACGTGTGACGTGTCTTGGCGTGAGTTGACTTGGCTCCGGCTTGGAGCACTGTCTTGACCCGTTGTCGGATCGGCTTGATCTTTCTCTGAAATTCCACTCGACTCAAGGTCTCATCTCTCACCTGATGCCAGAGAGCGAAGACGCGCTTGACCTGCTTCAAGAGTGCCTGCCCCGTCTTTGCTGACTCGCCACCGCGATCCACCAATGCCTGAAAATCACGTTTCAGGTGCGCCCAACAGATTTGCCGCCGCCGTGCTGAGAGCCAGTTGTAGGACGAGTAGCGATCCGTGGTGATGATCCCTTTGGCCTCCTGGCTGATCACCTCTTGAGCCTCCCGGCGACTGCGCCCACTCAAGAGGTGAAAGACCGTCACGTCCTTGGTCGCATTGACCCACAGCCATTTCTGCCGCTCACCTTCGCACCATCCGGTCTCATCGACATACTGCGCTTTTTGTTGCTGCACAAAATGGCGTGCCTGCTCAACTGTCTCAGCCAGCGCGGCGCTGACGCGCCGTTGGACGGAGGCGATGCTGCCCAGACCCACCTCCAAACCATGCAAGACCTGCAACGCTTCGGCTGTATCGCGATGGGAGAGTCCGAGTCTGCCGGTGAAGTAACCGATGAGTGCTTGGGCGCGCAGTCCGAAACTCCCGCGCGGCACATCGGCGGGCCACTCGGCGCGCGTCCCGACACCACAGTTCTGACAACGTAGAGTGTGCCGCCGGTATTCAGTCAAGATCACGGGCGCAGTCGGCACTTCCGAAACCTGATGGCGCTCCGGGTTGGCATCCGTGCCGCGTAAAGGTCGCCCACACTGCTTGCAACTCACGGGCTTGAAGTTGACCAGGTGATCGACTTCCGCCTCGGGCTTCAAGGTGCGAGCTTTGCCAAGATGTCCAGGTTGAGCACCGCGCTTGCGCCGCTTTGATTCACTCGGCGGCTTCGGCTTGGAGGAAGGTGGGTCGGTTGAAGGAGGCTTGGAAGAGTTGCTGGAGTTCTGACCTAGCCGCTCGCGCAGCTCATTGATCTCGGCTTTCAAGTCATCAACCTGCGCGACCTGTTGCCGCAACTCTGCGATCTGCTTCTCATAGGCAGTGAAGCGGATGCCCATCAGACGGACTTGCTGCTGGAGTGCCAGCAAAGTGCTCCGCACGGCTTGCGGAGTGCGCTCCCAATCTCGTTTAGTAATGCCCAAATCGCGCCACATGAGAGGCAGAGCATAGCTGTGATTAAGAATACTGTCTACACTCAGACTTCAACTTCTGACAGACCCAGGTGAACGGTTACGAGAAGTAATAATAACGGGAATTACGGTTGAATATACGCAGAGACATGGCAATGCATTTGCCGAAAAGCGAGTAGCCAACGATTATCGGCAGCAAATTGCGGTGCTGCTGAAACCAAAGGGATGGGAGGTCGAGCACATCGAGTAACTCCGATTTATTCATCGGGCAAGATTTTGGCACGCAGGGGCTTCTTTTCCGACTGAATCGTCTTCGCTTGCAGCGCACGTTCCTTCGCCGCTTTGGTTTTGCGGGCTGATACGCGCAGTAGCGGACGATGATTTGATTGTTCTATTTTCCGCCGCAAGGCTTTTAGTGCAAGCTGTTTGTTGCGATGCTGACTACGCTCTTGTTGCGAAGTTGCAACTAATCTGCTTGGACGATGACGCAACCGCACTGCGCTTTCCGTTGTGTTGACGTGCTGCCCACCTTTTCCGCCCGCATGAAACGTCTCAACATCGCACTCTCCCAATAACTCTTCGTCGCTCTCCGGCAAACGAATTGAATCTGCACTTGATGACATAAGGATGCACATGCGGACTCTACGTCCTACCTATAATATCGATGAACGGTATATAGATTCGATCTCAAGATGTTTGTGGACGAGGTGCAGTTTCAACTCGCCGCGCAGACGTTCCTGCTGCGCTAAAAGCTGTGCGCGTCGCTCGTCAGCGCGGGCGAGCAGGTCTTTGACCTGCTTTGCATCCGAATCGTCCCGCAGACGTAAAACGAGTTCCGCCACTCGTGTCGCTTCATTCGAGTAGAGCGGCTTGCCTTCCGTTGACTTCGCGTTTGCTATCTCCAGCGTCAGGATGCTTTCAATTTCAGCAAGCCGCTCTCGTAAGGTCGCGGCTTCGCTCTGCACTCGGGCTAAATCGAGTGAGGCTTTCTCAATCTGCGCGGGGTAGGTGATGCTTTCCATAGTTCTTCGTTTCCATAATAGCCTGTCAGGCTAAAGTTAAAACTCCAGTGCGTCGAGCCGCGTCGCTTGATAGTTTTCATTCGCCGCAAGCGGCAGTTCTCCATTGGAGTCTTGCTGATCGTTTTGGGTCACCAATTTTTGTGCCGATGCCTTGCCTGTTTCTCTGCTCGACACGCGGTATGGCGTGCGGCGATGGTTGAGTTTTGCGGCTTCCAGGTTATCGAAGATGTAGCGCGCCGTGCGGTACGGAACAGGCTGCGGGGTCTTGGACTGTGCAACGAGTTTTGTGCCGCGTCTGCCGTTGTAGCCCGTCACGCGATAGCCCGCTTCCACATCGTCATCCTGCGTTAAGTGAATCTCATATATTTTATCGCTCGCGCCTTCGCGGTGGTAGAGACACACCTTTTCGATGAGAGCCATCAGTCTTAGCTCCCTTCCGTTTGATAGTCTGCCGGATGGTAAATAATTCGCTGATTGGTTGAGCCTCGCCACTCATTTGCACCGCTTGTGAGTGAGGCGACGAACGGTCCGTCTATCAGGATGTCAGCGAGTGCGAGTGCTTCGTGGACACCCGGTTCAGGACGCGCCCTCAATTCTTCAATCGTGTAACCGGAGTAAAGCGTGATGTGTTGGTCGCGCTTCTTCAGTTCACGCATCAGCACGGCAAGACCGTCAGGTTGCAGAAAAGGCTCGCCGCCCAAGATGGTTACGCCATCACGCGGTTCTCCATCCGTAGCAAGCAGCATCTCGACGACTTCAGCGATACACAAGAGCGCGCCACTATCAATCGCAAATGCTTCAAAAGCATGACAACCTTTGCATCGTCGGTCGCAACCGCTGAACTGCACGACTGACCGCCTGCCGGGACCTTCAACTACCGAATGATGGTAGATACGGAAGATACGTAAGCGTTCATCTTCGCCTGCCGAACTGCTCGTTGTGACTTTATCTTTGATCGGCGGGACACCTACAGGGCGAGCGCAGTTGACGTGTTGCGGATGTGGCAACAAGTCTGAAGCTAGTCGGGCAAAGTCGCCGTCGCTCAACCCTTCGACAGTGAGCGCACCCGTCACAACGTCCACGATCCATGTCATCTCTTTCATGGCAATTCACCCTTTTCGATTGTCAAACATCAAATCGGCACCAGCTTCTTGGGCTAACACTCGACATGTCGCAGATCAGAAGCGAATCTTCATCTTGACGAGTTTGCCTTGCTGCTCGCGCCGTAGCGTACCGCGTAAACGCTTTTGCATCTCGGTGACCACGCGCTCGTTGTATGCTGTGCGAAGTCGCGTGATGAACTTACCGTCATGCAGCGTGCGCTGGTCATACTCGCTGATAATCGGCGTGTAACCTTCCGTCGTCCGTGCGAAGCCGAGATCGTTCGAAGCGACTCCGATATGTTTGCGACGGACGACGAGTTGCGCCCGCTCAGATCGTTCGTCGCCCTGATAGCCGTAGAGAGGCAAAGCTTCGCCGCGCTCGACGTTTGTGTAGCCGAGTTCGGCAAGGGCGGCGAGGAGCAATGCTTCGTTCTTGAAAACGATGTCGGTGAAAGTCAGGTATTTACTCATGATCGGCTGTTCTTTCAGGTGTTGAGAACAAAAAAGAATGCGCGACGCGGCTGACTGTGGATATATCAGCCGCTCGCTCATTCTCGCCTTACTGCTTGCCGCTTACTTTTTAGCTTTGACTTGCGGCGTGACCTGCGGACGCTGATAGAATTCCGGCGTGACTTCTTCCCGTTCGGGCGCGCCCAACAGTTCTTTCGCTATTTTGGCTACGTCATTGCACGACGCGCCCTTGATGCCTTCAATGTGCATCTCCATCTCACCCGTCTCTGTGTTAATTGAGAACTCGACTTCCGGCATGACTCTTCTTCCTTCCTTTCACGTCACTTCTAAACAGCCGCTTTCCGCTTAAATCTCCAGCGCGCGTTCGGCGGCGGTTGTCTCCTGAATCGGTGCGAGTCCGCAACCGCCCGCATCAATCGCCATATGCTCCTTCGCCCAAGTGCGTAAGGATTCAATCTGCTCACGCTTGACGACTGAAGTCGGTTGAATGCCTTTGACGCGAAGTACGATGTCAGATGTCGTAACTTCCCGCTCGCTGTCCATAAAGGCGTGCAGCAGTCCCGCTTTGACAGCCGCTTCGATCTCCGCCCCGGAGAAACCGACTGTTGCTTCTGAGAGTTCATCCAAGTCGAACTGTTCGGGATCACGGTTACGCTTGCGAAGATGGACGGCGCAAATCTCTCTACGGTCTTCCGGTGTCGGCAGATCGACGAACACGAGATGCGAGAATCTGCCTTGCCTGATCTGCTCCGGCGCGAGTTGTCTGACATCATTAGCAGTTCCAATCACGAAAACATCTGATTGTTCCTGCATCCAGTTCAGCAGATATGCGATGGTGCGCGCCGTCTCACCGCCGTCTGTTTTCGACGAAGACTCCAAGCCGCCGACAGCCTTCTCAAATTCCGAGATACCGAGGATGCCTTTGAGTGTGGTGGCGATGGATAACGCTCGCTTGATGGTCATCGCTGAGCTACCGATGACACCGCCGCCTTCGCCCATCACCGAACCAAAATCAAGGTCAAGCAGCGATTTTCCGAGCAGCGATGAAGCGATCTTTTTGCTCAAATCCTTGCCCGTTCCCGGCAGTCCGACCAAAAGCAACCCTTTTTGTGGTTCGACACCGTACGCTCGCGCTGCTGGCGTAAACGTCACCGCCGCCTCTTGCAGAATGCGCCGCAGGTTGTGATAGCCGCCGAGACTGCTCGCTGGTTCCGGATGCGTGTAGGTGAGCGCGCCAGTTCCCTTAATCACTGACTTCTTTTCGTCAAGAATCACCGGCAACGCTTCGGGCTTGAGACCCGCCCCGGCGATGATGGACTTGGCAAGGACGTTTTCGATGTCAGTCTCTGTGAGACCAAGTAGTGCCTGAACAAGTTGCTCGCGTAAGTGTTCATCAACTTCGACCTGAATGCCGCCGCCTTCGAGTTTCTGCATCTGCACGTCAAGCATCACGGTAACTTCTTGCTCATCCGGTAGCGGCAGTTCGATCTGCTTAACCTCCTTATCCAGTGCCGGGATGTCCGGGAATGAACGCTCGACGAAAATGACTGTGACGTGTCGGGTCTTAATCTCCCACGCCAACTCACGCAGACGACGCACAAGTTGCGGGTCTTCTTGTCCGTATGGTGCGAGATACGGGCTGTAATCGCACAGTACGAATAAGCCTTTCTGTTGCTTGGCAATGTATTCCAATACCGAGATCGGGTCATGGGTGTCCGGGATTGAAACTTCTTCCCTGCCCTTCACCTCTTTACCGACCGTTTGTCGAAGTCCGAGCGTGCGACTCCAGAGATACAACCCCTTATCTTTATCCTTATGCGTCTTGAGATTTGCGACCGCCGTCATCACGCGGCGGAAGCGTCCCTCTTCGTGCGTGTTCGCGGCGATGAGCGGGTAGCGAGCGCGCACCAGGACATCTAGCTCTGAGACGAGCTTTTGTAAGCTATCGTTTGTCACGATGAGTTTTCCTTTGTGAACTGCCTGGAGGTCAGAAGGCTTCCTGAGTCTTTTACAGCTCAAGCGCATTCAAGCGTGAAGGAGCAGCAAGAGTTTGTGCATCCCGGTACGTCATCTCGATGATGTCGTCGAGCACGCGCTTGATAGAATCGTTATCTGCCGTCCGCTTCTTTTTGCCTGCACCTGTGAGGGCGAGTTGTTCAAGGCGCGTCACGAGGTGATCTAATTCAGCGTCGGATTGAAAGTTCATCAAGCGAAACCAGTGCGCCATGCCCTTGGCTTTGCGAGCGGTTGCGCCGGGAAGGAAATCGTTTTTAGCTAACGCTTCGTGAATCGCCATCGCTGATTCATGGATGCTCGCCCGCAGTTGCATCGCACCTTCCTGCAACGGTGAGAGCGTTTCATTTAATTTCTCGCGTGCGGCTTCGAGCTTCAGTTGCCGGATGCGCTCTTTGGTTTCCGCTTCGCGCTGTTGTTCTTCCGCTTCCGCCGCGAGGCTCATCCGTACCCGCTCGCGATCCGCCCAGAGTTGCTGCTGTAATTTGTCGGTGGTAATCCGGTCTTGTGCGATCTGTAAATCGCGCGACGATTGTTCACGTTCAAGTTGCTTGCGCTCACGCACCGCCCGTCGCTGCTCACGGAGCATCTCACTGCCCAAAAGAATCACGCCGACCTGGAAGCGTAAGGTGAGTCCTTCGCGTATTTCATTCTCCGACGGGAGCGCGTCGAGTACGCCCGTCTCAATGCGACTCTGAAAGTCTGCGGGAACGACGATGCCCGTTGCCAAGAGTCTATTCGCCGAGTCCTTGCCGAGCGCGGCGAATGTTTCCAATACTTCCTGACGAATCACATCATAGTTATCCAGGACTTCGCGCTTCGCCCCTTCGAGGTTTTCCTGTGCAACCTTGAAAGCCGACTCAAACTCGATAAACGCTCGCCACGGCAGCCAGCGGTACGCGGGGGTCTCAAAGACCGTCTCGGTCAGGCGGAAGTGATACGAGTATTTGTGAAGCGCGTGATGTGCCTGTGCCGATGGTGCGATGAGCGGGCGGCGGAAGCGACCGGGCAGCACTCCGCAGCGCGGCGGATGAAACGTCACGTCCGTGCCCTCCGGCAACCGGATGCCTAACGCTTGCCAGTCAAGCCGACGGTTGAGCATCCCGAACCCCGACGCATCTACATTGACAAACACTCCCTCCTCTTCCAAAGCGGATAAATCAAATGGCAGGCGTTCGACCTCTTTCGCTTCGTGTCTCGTCGCTTCAGCCGCACGCTCAACCCGCTTGCCGGCTTTGCCGCCAATGGATACGACGTTTTGATTATTAGCACTTTGGTTAGCTCGTTGGGTCATGGCGCATGTTCTCCTTCTCACTCGTGCAAGCACTCATCCACTACATACACCTGTCGCTTGCCGCTTCTTCTTCTGCGCTTTCAGTGTCGGCACGGAAGACCACCGCATCCGGTTCGGTTAAGTGTCCGGCAAACACGGAAGCAATAATCACGCGCCCGCTCTTCTCCATGATGACTTTATCGCGTGCCGCTTGAGCGTCCGCCGCCGTGACGTGGACGATCACGGATTCGAGTCCGTCGTCATAAATCGCGCTCACGGTGAATGGGGCGAGTGTGAACGCACCACACTCCACCTTCATATCTTTCGTTTCATCTGTTTTCATATCTGCACCTGTCGCCGAAATTCCTTCATCCGCGACTCCTGAAATGAAGATCGCCACACGCTTTTTCAGTTCAAAAGCGTGTGGCGATTCATAACTCCTTGAAGAGATTTATGCTGCGACAGCGACGGGCTGTTCTTCCTCTGCCGGCACTTCCGCTACGGTTTCGGTGGTTTCCCCGCTCACTCCGCTTTTACTAACAGTTGCTGGAGCGGAGTTTCCGACGTTCATCGGCATAATGACGTTCAGCGAGTTGTACCCGGCTTCACCGACTGGGCGAATCAGCACCGCGCCTCTCCCGTCCTTAAACTCGAACGAAAGCGCGCCGCTACAGAGAATCGAGAGATACTCCGCGAGATAGTTCGCGTTCATCCCGATCATCGTCGGCTCACCGTCGTACTCAATGTCGAGAGTTTCCTCTGCCGCTCCCTGCTCGTCTTCTTCCGCGCGCACCGTCAACTTATCTTTCGTAAACTCCAGCACGACTCCGCGCGAACGCTCATCCGTCATCACCGCCACCCGGCGAACGGTTTGCAGTAGCTGCTCACATTCGAACTGAACCTTGTTGTCGTTCCCCTTAGGCAGCACCATCTCGTAATTGGGAAAGACTCCGGCAAGGAGGCGTGCGACGAGCGTCCTCGCTCCGATCTCGAAATAAACATGGTTGTCGTCGCACGCTACTCCGACAGCACCTTCATGCGCCGAAGCCAGTCGCGCGACGGCGGCAAGCGCGTTTTTCGGAATCAACACGTCTAACTCGCCTTCGCTCCTCACCGCGCGGTTATCAATCAGCGCGAGGCGGTGCCCGTCGGTTGAGACCATCCGCACGCCCTTTTTTCTAAGGATGAACTTCGCTCCCGATAACGTATAGCGCGATTCCTCCTGCGTGATACAGAAGCGAGTGCGCTCGATCATCTGGGCTACAACGTCGGCGGGAAGTTGCGCCGCCGCTTCTTTGAACTTCGGCGTGGATGGCAAGTCTTTCGGGTTAAGTCCCGCGATGCGGAAGTTCGCCCGCTCGCAGGTCACGGACATGCGGTCATTCTCCTTACCCTCGAAACAGACCTCCGCCGCAGGTAGATTCTTAACGATCTCAAAGAGTTTCCTGCCCGGCAGAGCGCACACGCCCGCCTTCTGCACCGTCCCTTCCGTCTCGCACGTCAAAGTCTGGTCGAGGTCGGTTCCGGTTAAACGAATCCCACGTTTTCCTGTCGCTTCGATGCGGACGTGCGAAAGTGCCGGAACCGCGTTTCGCTTATCGGCGACCGTTTGCTGGATGAATGCCAACTCTCGCAGCAACGTGTTTTTATCAATCGTAAATTTCATCTTTTCGCTCCTCATGGCATAAGAAAAGCGAAGCAACCATTGTCAGTGATTGCTTCGCCGGTAAGTCTTGGCTTACTGCTTGCCGCTTCTGTTTTTAGCTTACTCGCCGCTCTAGCTTGCCCGTGCCACCGTTTGTTTACTCATCCCGGCACGACTCATCAACGTCTCGATCAGCTTGCTTGCCGCTCGCTTGTTCAAGTCTTCCACCTTGCACCGGTACATCGTCTGGCACTCGGATTCCGCATCAAGATGTGAGTCTCGCGCGAGACGACGAATCATGCCGAGTTGCTTGGGCGTGATAAGGTCGTTCATGCTCTTTGACACCGGGTCGCCAACGGCTGGGTTTGAAGCATAAGACTTTGGCGATTGCTTTGTTCTATTTTCGTCCGCTTCAACTGCCGATTCGCCTTCTCGCTGATAAAGGTCACGGGCAATGCCGAATTTGACCGCCGCACGCTTCAATGCGTCGTGTTCCGCCTTCTTGATGCCAGTTTCGTTACTGCCCGCCCCTGTGCCGACTCCTTCGCGCGTGACACCGTTGATAGTAAGCGAAGCAACAACGGCTACTGTCTCGCCGATTTCTGAGATGGATTTGACCGAGTGCGACCACGACGGGCAGATGCGATCAAGAAGGTCGGCGACGGTGTGCCACTCGATGTATTCGACGAGGTGTTTCTTGCCGGTGCGGTCAGTCCAACCCTCGCGCACGCGGATAAGTTTCTCGTCAACTGGCTGCCGCAAGAGTTGAAGCACGTTCTTAAACTCTTGCTGACCTTTCCCATCCGTCTGAGTCACGGCGCGTATCGTCTGTTGCTCTTTGCTGCCGTTTAGTTTGGCTTCTACTTCTCGCGCGTTCACCATCGCTTTACCCTCCGTCCGCGCTACGTCATCGCTGCTTCGCCAGATGTCATCAGGCTCCGCGTGTTGTTGCTTCCATAGGCGCGCGGCGTGAATGTGTTCACACGCAAAGTCTGACTTTGAAGGCATTTCAACCCTGAATCCGGCGCAAGTACAGATGAGATTCCCGTTCTCGTCTTTGCTGACGCTATACTCCCTTTTGCGACCACCGTTGCGGAGAGACAATTCGGAGACGACGTAACCCTTGCCATCGCGCCGCACCGCATCTCGCGCCACTAACCCTCTGCCGCGCATCTCTCGCAATCTCGCGGCTTTGTCGTCCGGTTTGATCTGCCCGCTCATCGCCATTCACCTTTCTGAAGGGACGGATTTCGCTAACGTCCCGAAGTTTCACCCGTCGCTTCCGCTAAACGCTTTTCGTGCGACTTCCGGCGGTACGGCGCGAACTCCCGCCGCATCGAGCATCTTCCAGATCAAGACGTAGATGCTTCTCCCTTCTCTCGCCCACTCGCGCGCAATCTCTTGCAAGCCCCGCGCGCTCCGACGATTAGCTTCTGCGTGTGATTGATGAACATCGAACATCGCACAGCCGTAGGGTGAGACCGCATGTATCGCGCAACTCCCATTTTGCAGGAACTTACAGGAGCGATTCGCACCTCGTTGCGGAACAAGTGTCGGGATGCGGAAGATGCGCCCATCTTCACCGCTCATCACCGTCGCACCGGGTGAAGCGGCGAGATTCTCGAACGCGAAACGAACAAGGTTAGTGTAGCCGAGATAACGGCTGATTCTTTCTATGTCGTCCGGTACAAGATAGCCGGGAATGATCCGGCAGTTATTTGTGCATTCGCCGCACGCGCATTGGGTTCGCTTGAACCCGAACTCGGCGCGAGTAGTTTCTATCTCTTCTGCGGTTTCAATTTGCAGCATCACGGTTGGTGTCACCTCCTGACACCCGCTTGCTGCCCGCCCTCTTTTTCCGCTACCAGAGAAACCCGATTTGCGCCGTTTCAGCTTGCGGCTTGGCTTTCTTCGATTGCTTTGTACCTGAGTATTTGAGAGCAGTTTTCGAGGTTAGCGAAGCTGTTTCACTCTCCGGTTCTGCTATCTGCCACATCGCATCGTCGTCACCACCGCCGTCATCCTTCTCGTCGGCTAGTGAGGACGATTCGTGCGGTACAGTGACCAATCCGGTTTCCTCATTACTTGCCTTTTCTTCGTTCATAGACTGGAGGAAGATGTCCGTTTCAAGGGCTTCATTCGTCGCCTCCGTCTCTGCACCGATAGCTTCAAAGTCGAACATCAACACATTCGCGGGAGCATCTGATTCTTGATCATCTACGAAACGTGAGTCGCTCGCTTCTTCGATGACGATAGCGAAATCTTCAAGTCCGGTGTACGGATGCTGTCGTGCTGCAAGCTCATCCACGGCTTTCCCTTGCGGCTCTGTTGATGCGTCGGTATCGGATTCGAGAGTCTCCGCCTGCTCATCCGTGTTCGCCTCTTCACCGGAGAAGGTCGTGTTGCTTTCGATCTCGATACCTTGCGACTGCAACGCCTTGCCCATCTCATCATAACGACGACGAAGGCGGGCGTACTCGGATGAATGCGCCCACGATTTATCAACTTCTGCCCTGACGGTTGCGAGTCTCGCCCGCAGCATCTCAAGCCCTGAGCGTGCTTGCTCTAATCTCTCTTCCATGTGACGCAGTTGATAATCAACCGATTGCGTGATGCCGACGTTCGATTCACCGATTTGCGCTATGTATGCTGTGCCTGTATCAGTCGCACGCAGATGAATCTCCGCTTGATAATTGAAGAGCGTCGAATGGTTAGCAAAGCGACTGTTGCCGGAGACGTGAACGAAGACCTGAAAGCCGCGATAGCTTCCGACTTCCTGTGTCAATGCCGCTCCGCCTGACCCGCGTCGGAGATGATCCATCAGAAGTTCTGCAAGGTGGCGTAACTGCGCTCCGGCGCGCTCGCGTTTATCGAAAACGGATGTCTCGTCTCCCTCCAGACTTTTCTTGAGCTTGATATTGAAGGCGTCGTCAATCAGAGGTTGCCGTAGCTTGATTGCCGATTCGTGTCCGGCAACTTCCGCTTCTTGAACCGCGATGCGTTCGGGCAGTTCTTCGAGGTCGGCGCGCATTGCAGCACGGTTGTTGTAAAACGCCGCGCGGAGACGGTCTAGTTTGACGAGCTTGACTTCGAGTTCTATGCGCTCTTGCACCATCGGATTTCCCGATGCGATAGCTTTCACCTGCGCGACCGTCAGCACCATGTCGCCGACATCTTCGGCGGTACGGGCTGTCACTTCACCCGCCATTATTTGCGAGATGAAGCGCGCTTTGGATTCGAGCGTCTGCAGCATGTAGCCGTCAAACGAGCGTTCCGTGACGTAGTGGAAGATGAACGCTTCCGGGTAGATGTTTCCCTGTCGGAGAATTCGTCCTTCGCGTTGTTCGAGTTCGGCAGGTTTCCACGGCTCATCAACGTGGTGGAGTGCGACAAGACGTTTCTGCACGTTGACGCCTGTGCCGAGTTTCGAGGTCGATCCAATCAGGACACGCACGCGCCCACTATTTACAGCTTTGAACAGTGCGGCTTTCTTGACGGGCGTGTCGGCGTCGTGGATGAATGCGACATCCGTAGGCGGGATGCCAAAACGCTCACCCAACTTGCGCCTGATTTCGTGATAGACGCCGTTTTTAAGCGAGAGTTCTTCGGCAGTCTCGATTTCCGGCGCGTCCTCGCACTCGTCGCTCGCGTCCGTATCACAGGCGGCGATCTCTTCCGGTGTGACGAGTTCCAATGCTCTGTCCGAAACGTTATCAGCATTCGTCGAGAAGCAAGCGTTGACCGCTTCCGTGATCATCTCCGGGCTGACGATTTCGGTTTCAAGATGTTGTTGCAAATGTTGGCTGTGTGATTGAAGTTCTGTACTCATCTTAAGATTTCTGTGTGCGCTTCCGGTTCAAGTTGAGAAGACAAAGAAAGCGCGAGTGAAGTCAATTCACTCGCGCTCACTCTTGCTCGCCGCTTCTTTTTCGAGGTGGGGCTTTGCTGTTACTCCTTAGGCTGCTTCCTCAAGTTCCGGTGCGGTTTCTTTTATCTTTCCCCGTGAACGCGGCGTACCCAGATCAGCGAAAATTATTTGTGTTCCCTTGTTCGCTATCGTTCGCTGGTGAATCTTCCCGACTCTCTCAACTAGCGCGTCAATCTTGTTGTTCGGCAACTCTTCCAAGTCAGCTTTGACGAGTCGCATATCAAGTGCGGCTTTCCTGCCTTCACTCGTTATCTTCAGCATATTGTCAACGCTTGGATGCACTTCCCTCGCTCGCACCTTTTCGCTGCGATGTGAAAGCTCGCCAACGAAGTTGATGAGTTCTTCGCTCGCTGGAACCGAGACGATGATCGGTGAGCCGCCCATGATCTTCGGGCGCGGTAAGTCGAGTTGCTCCGGTGTACGAACGTCCAGGCACTGTCGCCACAGTCGTGAGAGTTCCGGCAGATTAATGAACTTGTTAAAGCGCGTATGAACGCGGAAGCCGCTACCGTCAGGCTTCATCTCAACTCCCGTTGTCGTTTCGGCAAACGCTTGTGCCCACGCATCGAACTGATCCATGCCGAGTTCGCGGAGTAAGTCGAGTTGCAGGTAACGCATCATGACCCAGACTTCGCAGAGCGTATTCGAGACTGGCGTGCCAGTTAAAGCGACAACGCGCCCGCTTTGACCGATGAGCCACTGAATCTTGACGAACATATCGAACGCCTGCTGCGATTCACTGTTCGAGAGTCCCGCAATGCGACTCATCTTCGTTGGAAAGTAGAGGTTTTTGTAAGCGTGGAACTCATCAATGAACAGTGCTTCGACGCCGAGTTCTTCAAAGGTGATGGTCTGCGTGTCGTCATGCTTGATGTCGGCGTTCTGCGATTTAAGGCGTGCTTCAAACCGCTTGAGCGTCTTCTCCATCTGCTTGATCGAACGCTTGTTCTCGCGCTCACCTTCCGTTTTGAGTTCCGAGATGTAGTCGCGCAACCGCTCCATTTCGTCATTGATAAATTTGTTGGTGGTCGCCGCACTGACGGGGAGCAGCTTGAAGGAAGGGTGCGGGATGATGATTAAGTCCCAGTCTCCGGTGGCGATACGGCTCAAGGTTTCACCGCGCGTGTGCCGGGTGAAGTCTTTCGCATCCGTCGTCAACATCTTCAAGCCCGGATAGAGCCGTTGCGCTTCTTCCGCCCACTGCGGAACGACGTGCTTCGGGACGACGATCATGCTTTTGCGGGCGATACTCAACCTTCGCATCTCGTGGGCGGCGGCAATCGCTGTCAGTGTTTTACCAGCGCCGACGCAGTGACCGATGAGAGTCGTCTTGGATTGCAAGATGCGCCACACGGCATCCTTTTGGTGCGGACGAAGCTCGATGGCGGTTGATGCTCCCGGCAAGGTTAAATGCGAACCATCGTAAGCGCGCTCTTTTGTCGTGTTGAACTGCTCGTTGTAAAGGCGGCACAACTCCTTTTCTCTCGTCGCATCTTGCCATACCCACTCCGCGAACTTATCTTTCATGTCCTGAAGTTTCGCCTGTGCTGCTACCGTCTCGGTTTGATTAACGACGCGCGTCTTCTCGTCTATCTGGTCATAGACGACGGTGCGGCGCAAATTCAGCGCGTCATCGAGGATATCGAGCGCGTGGACACGCTTCGTTCCCCAAGTCTGCGAGGCTTCGACTGTTTCGACCACGTCCGCGTGCGGAGAATCAACGACCCACTGCGCCAGTGGCGCGAGGTATTTGATGTGTCCTCTGTAACGCGGCACTACAAAGCGCGCGAAACCTTCAATGACTTCTTCCGGTATCCATGCCGCACCGAGTCGGGCGGTAATCTCGCCTGCGGTGAGCGGCGCGGGCTGCGCGGCTTTTAAAGCTTCGACATTCTCTGTAAAGGCTTCGTCGAACTGCACTGCCGCTTCCGCTTCTTTGAGACGCGCGCGCACATTGCCCGACAGATATTCGTCGCGCGTCTGCCATTCGCCCGATGGACTCTGGAAGATGAGTCCGCGAAGCTCGTCGCGCACCTGCACTACATCTTTGCGGCAAACTTCGGCAATGTAAGACAAGTCAACTCTCCCACGCTCATTGAGGCATAACAGCAATGCTTCCTGCGCGGTGTCGGCGGATTGTAACCAGCGCGACGGGCGAATCGTGCGCTCGGTAAAGAGCGGCGTCTTGCGGAATTGCCCGCTCCACCTGGTCGGTTCTTCGAGCGCGCGAAGGAAAGCGAGCAAGGTGTTGCCTTTGCTGAAGGCGGTCAGATTCTGCTTCGAGTTGATGTAACCGTAGCGCACGCGGAAGCGGTCATAGAGTCGATTTAGCTCCGCTTGTGCTTCTTCAAGTTCCGCATCATCTCCGCCGTCCATCTGCACCTTGATGACGTTCTTCGCGCTCGTATAGATTTCCAGCAGACTCGTGGCTCTGGCTTTCTCCATAGTCGCACGTCCTTCGCTGATACCGGCGAGTTCCGCCTGCGCTGCCTGTTCGAGCGGATCGAGTTCCTCTTGCTCGTCTTTCTCAAGGTGAGGTGAAGCAACCGCCTCGCCGGGCGTTGCGGATGAAAGGCTTGGGACAGCGAACAGATTCGCCGGGAGTACGCGGCAAAGCGTTTGCTCCAAACGCTTTGCAAGGTCGCGCCCGTCAGGTTTAACCGTGAACTCGTTGCGCCCGTACATGCCGTGTGCGCCGACGATTGGCTGTCCCAACATGAGACTTGCATCTTGAAGAAAGAGGCGGTTGAGTGTGACGTTCATCGGCGTTCCCGACTCGTGCATCACGGTTGTATCGTGTGCGTCGAGCCATAGCGGTCGCTCTAGATTACTCGCATCTTTGAGCGGCGCATCGCGCTTTCGCAGGATGATGATGTCGGTCACGACCTGTGTTCCGGCATTCTTGGTAAAAGCATCGTTCGGCAGACGCACGGCTGCCAAAAATTCAGCGTGGCTGTGAAGGTAGGAACGAAGCCGCGCATCTTGTTTGTCGAGCGTGAAGCGTGAGGTGATGAATGCGATGATGCCGCCCGGACGTGTGACGCGCAGAGCTTTCGCAAAGTAATAATCATGGATGGAGGCGCGCAGGTAATGCTCTCTAAACGTCGGGTCGCAGATTTTGTAATTGCCGAATGGGACATTCGAGATGACGAGATCGAACCAACTGGCGGGCAAGTTCGCTGACTCGAATCCTTCGGCGAAGACCCGCGCGCTGGGATAGAGCAGTTGTGTGATGCGCGCGGAGAGCGGATCGAGTTCGACGGCTGCCCATTCGCTTCGCTCCTTCAATTCTTTCGGCATTGCGCCGATGAAGTGACCGATGCCGGCGGCGGGTTCAAGTACGCGCAAGTGCTTGCCGGTTGATGCCGCAAGCGAGCGATGAAGTCCGGCGTGGCATAGTGCCGCGTAGATAGCACGGATAACAACAAGGCTCGTGTAGTGCGCGTTAAGCGATGATGCACGCAAGGCTTTGAGTTCGTCGGATGTCAGTGCGAGTTCTTTGAGTTCTTCGCTCGGCGGCAAGTGCGGCGAGATGCCATTCGGGAAAGCGCGTTTGAGAACCGTTGAGTCGCCCCAACCTGTGTAGCGCGACAATATAGTTTGCTCGTGCAGCGTCGCATGGTCGCGCCCTTCCGCATCGAGTTCTTTGAGCAGACGAAGGGCGGCGATGTTGTGGTCGTATTTGGTGACGGTAGTACCGAGGTCATCGAGATTATCGGCAGCGGCGAATGTAAAGTCGGTCATGTGCGTTTCCGTACTCTGTTGAAGAAGTATTTAGAACGCGCTTTGCTGACCGCTTCATTTTTGGAAGCCGAGAGGCTTTGTGATGATGTCCTAATCTAAGATGAAATTCTAACGCCGTTGCCCGGCACTCAATCCCACACAAGCAGCGAACTCCTTCAATCTTTGCAAATCCTCTCGCCGCAATGTGACTTCGGTTTCGCCAAGCTGCATTTCGACTGTGCGTCCGGCGATTATTTCGAGGAAGCGTGCAACCGGCATTTTCAATTTCAATTGCTCGTTGAACTGCCGCATCGCGTAGCCGCCTGATTTGTATGCTACGCCGCCGTCAATGCGTTTGCCGTCAATGATGAAGCGTACTTCCCAGGGTCATTCAGTTTTCGTCGGTGACACAGGTTTTCTCATGGATGAAACGGCAATTGAGTTGACCGGCTACCATGAATCAATGACTTAGCGCGTTGCAGCAATGAGATTCTTGTTGCATAGCCGAAAACTGAATGACCCTGGTACTTCCGCTTTGTTGCCGTAGTGCTGGCGTTCGGTTGTTGAATCGAACAGCCACTCGATTTCGTGCGGTGCGGCATCGCCTTCGGTTACGGCACTGAAACCGAGTCGTAGTTCTTCGCTTCCGGCGGTCATAATGGCGCGCGGCGCAAGCGTCGTCGTATTGCGGTTGCGGAAACGGTCGTAGCTAGTCGTGCAGTTACCTTTTTCGCTACGACTTATTTGTGCTGCTGCGCCGGAAGACGAGCGCGTCGTTTGCGCGCGACTCGAATCGTATATTGATGATGGAGTGGTGAAAGCGAAAAGTGTGGTGATAAATGCGATTGCAGTACGCGCGTATTTCATAATGATATTTTCTCCTTCCGGGATTTCACAATCAAGCGCGTTGATAATTCACTTCCGCATCATTCGGCGCTTTATGATGCGGCACGCTTGGTGTGGTCGAGCAGTTTGTATAATCGCTGTCGCGTAATTTTGAGTTGCTCTGCCGTGCGCTTCC
>Ga0136617_10002127_pt1 | contig 17713 bp, 14 predicted proteins | sample AntDrymUQ3222106_2_FD_129672 | JGI IMG/M metagenome (GOLD analysis project Ga0136617, IMG submission 129672) | Polar desert sand microbial communities from Dry Valleys, Antarctica - metaG UQ322 (21.06) | ecosystem: Environmental > Terrestrial > Soil > Desert | place: Antarctica: Dry Valley... | reverse complement strand
CCTTCGACTTCGTCTTGTAGACCCGGCCCTTGGGCATCGTGTAGCGCTCGCCGAAGCGCTCGCCGATGACGCTTCGCGCCTCACCCATCGCGATGCCGGCCATGCCGGTCGAGTCGGTCCGCATGTAGGTGATGAGCCCCACGTGGCCGTCAGGCGTGTCGGCGCCCTCGTACAGCCGCTGCGCGACCGACATCGTCCGCTTGGGGCTGAAGCTGAGCCGGCGGCTTGCCTCCTGCTGGAGCGTGGAGGTCGTGAACGGCGGCGCCGGGCTGCGCTTGAGCGGGCGGGTGCCCACGCTGCGGACCACGGGGCGTCGCTCGCGCAGCTGGGCGGCATGGCGCTCGGCGGTCTCGGCGTCCCCGACGTCGAGCGGCTTGCCGTCGATCCGGACGAGCTCGGCGGCGAACGCCTCGCTCTGGTCGGTGACGAGGATCGCCTCGAGCGTCCAGTACTCGCGGGCCGTGAAGGCGGTGATCTCGCGCTCGCGCTCGACCACGAGCCTGACCGCGACGGACTGCACCCGACCGGCGGACAGGCCGCCGCGGACCTTGCGCGACAGGAGCGGGCTGAGCGTATAGCCGACGAGCCGGTCGACGATCCGCCGCGTCTGCTGGGCGTCGACGAGGTTCGTGTCGATCCCGCGCGGATGGTCGAAGGCGTCGAGGATCGCCCGCTCCGTGATCTCGCTGAACGTGACCCGCCGCGTCTTCTCGGCCGGGACGTTGGCCGCCTCCGCCACGTGCCAGGCGATCGCTTCGCCCTCGCGGTCGAGGTCTGTGGCGAGATAGACCATGTCCGCCCGCTTCGCCTCGCGCGCGATCGTGTCGACCTGCTTGCGACGGTCCTCGCTGATGACGTACTCGGGCTCGAAGTCGTGGTCGACGTCCACCCCGAACTTGCCCTTGCCCGGGTTGTCCGGCAGGTCTCTGACATGGCCGTACGATGCGAACACCCGGTAGTCGTCTCCCAGGTACCGCTCGATCGTTCGGGCCTTGGCCGGGGATTCAACGATCACGAGGTTCTTCGTCATGCGGGCGGGAGTGTAGCACCGGGTTTTTCGCTCCCGGTCACCCTCGCCTAACCAGCGACGTATCGACGGGGATCCTCAGCCGGGAACGGCCGCTCGCTCACCGAGGTCCGAGGCGGAGCTCCGCGACGCCACCGGCAGGAGGTTTCAGGCGTCGCGGATCCGGCGCAGGAAGTCCTCGTCGATCTCGATGTCCGCCTCGGGCTCTTCCGGCGCAGGGGCTGCGGAGGCGCCGCTCGGGGCCTCGAGCAGCGGGGGACCGCCGTCGGTCGGCGGGATCTCGACGAACCGGATGTGCTGGTACGGGAAGAAGAACGTGGAGCGGACGTCGTCGGTGAAGACCGCCCGCTTCCCGCTGAGCGTCCGCACGTTCGTGCACACCAGGCCCTGATCCGAGGGCGACGGCAGCGCCCACAGGTCGGCCAGCATCGGCTGCTCGTTCGACATGTGGATGACCGCGTTGCGGATCAGGGCCGGCGGGCGGACGGGACGCGAAGCGGGATCGTCGGTCATGGTCCGCGAGCGTAGCAGGGCGCCTACGCCTTCGAAGCGCCACGCGGTCAGCCGGGTCCGGGTTCCGGCTTGCGCGGGCGGCGCCTGCTCGCCACCTCGGGGCGCGTGGCGAGCAGGCCGGCCGGGCGATAGCGACCGTACGCGTCGACCACGAGACCGTGCCGCTCGAGCAGGGTGAGCGCCGTCAGCACCGACGCGATCGGCAGCCGCGTCACGGCCACCAGCTCATCCGCCGTCGTGCGCCCCCGGAGGAGCTCGCCGGCGATCCGGCGCGGCACGTCGCCCAGCTCCACGAGCGCTGAACCGGCCGAACCGGCGAGCGGCACGTCGCCGCGCGATTCCACGAGATCCAGGTCCTCGAGCAGCTGGGGCACCCCGGCGACGATCCGCGCCGCGCCGCCCGCGTCGCGCAGGAGCGAGAGACACCCTGCGCTCGTGGGCCGATCGATGGGCCCGGGGACGACGAAGCACTCCCGGCCCTGTTCCAGCGCCCAGTGGGCGGTCAGCAGCGCGCCGCTGCGCGCCCCGGCCTCCACGACCACGGTTGCCTCCGCGAGGCCGCTCACGACCCGGTTGCGTCGCGGAAAGGTGCCGGGCGTGGGCTCGACATCCGGCGCCAGCTCCGATACCACGGCCCCGCCGCGTTCCGCGATCGTCTCGGCAAGGCGCCGATGCCCCGCCGGGAACAGCCGATCGTGGCCGCCCCCAAGCACCCCGACCGTCACGCCGCCCTCGGCCAGGCACGCCGCGTGCGCAGCCCCGTCGATCCCCACCGCGAGCCCCGAGATGACCGCTCCGCCGGCCCGCGCGATGGCGCCGGCGATCCGCGCCGCGACGAGGCGTCCCGACTCCGACGGACGGCGCGTGCCGACGACCGCCACCGCCCGCAGCGTCGACAGTGCAGCACGGCTGCCCCGCACGAACAGCACGTGGGGTGGCACCTCGATCTGGCGAAGCCGCGGCGGGTAGTCGGCGTCCTCGAGCGTGACCAGCTCGACCCTGGCCCGCTCCAGACGGTGCAGCACGTCGCCCGCCTTGCGGGCCGTGCCCGCCAGCGCTCGGAGCATCGGTTCGGGCGCCGCTCGATCCTCGTACCGGGCGGCCCGCGCGAGCTCCGCGAAATCCCCGCGCGCGGCCGTCTCGAGCACGGCCCTGGCCGATCCGAGCCCCGCCACGAGCCGGCCCAGCGTGATCGGCCCCAGGCCGGCCGCGGTCACGAGCACCGCGAGCGCCTGACGCTCCGTGATCCCGCCCGAGCCATTCGTGGGGGTCGCGGAGTCCGTCGCCGGGTCCGTCGCGGGATCCGTCGCCGGCACCAGCCGAGCCGGCCCCAGCGGCCCCGCCCGACCCACGCCGAGCATCAGCCGGCCATCCGCTGGGCGAGCCGCGTGGCCGGCGGACGGTAGCGGGCCGCCTCGTCGAGGTGGGCCGGCTCGACGTGGACGGCGCAGGCAAGGTCCGCGATGGTGCGCGCCACGCGAAGCAGCCGCTCCGTGCCGCGGCCGGAGAGCCGCTCGAGCTCCGCCAGCTCCACCGCCCGCCGTTCCCCTGCCCCGTCGAGGGCACAGCTCGCCCGCAAGGCACGACCCCGAAGGCGTCCGTTGAAGCCGCGTGCGCCACGCTCGTGCTGACGCCGGCGGGCGGTGGCAACGCGTGCCCCGACCGTCGCCGAGTCCTCCGGCGCGGCGCCACTCACGAGGGTCGCGGCCGGGACGCGTGGCATCGTGACCCACAGGTCGATGCGATCCCGCAGTGGCCCCGACACCCGCGCGGCGTAGCGATCCGCGATCGCCTCCGGGCAGCGGCAATCCGGCGTCCCGGCCTGACCACACGGGCACGGGTTCATCGCCGCGACCAGCTGGAAGCGGGCCGGGAAGACCGTCGCGCGACCCACCCGAGCGATGGCGATCCGGCCCTCCTCGAGTGGCTGGCGGAGCGCCTCGAGCACGTCCCGCCCGAACTCCGGCAGCTCGTCGAGGAACAGCACCCCGTGATCGGCCAGGGTCACCTCGCCGGGCGAGAGGCGTGGTCCACCCCCGACCATCGCGGCGTACGAGAGGGTGTGGTGCGGGGCCCGGAACGGCGGCCGGCGGACCAGCCCCTGGAGCGGCCCTGCTCCGGCGACCGAGGCCACCACCGTGGCCGCGAGCGCGGCCGCGTCGTCGAGGGGCGGCATCAGCCCCGGGATCGTCCGCGCCAGCAGCGTCTTGCCCGACCCCGGCGGCCCAATCAGCAGGATCCCGTGCCCGCCGGCGACCGCGATCTCGACCGCCCGGCGAGCCTCGAGCTGGCCGCGCACCTCCGCGAGGTCCGGCAGGCCCGGGTGCCCCGACTCGTCCATCCCGGCGCCGGACGGCGTGGCCTCCGGCTCCGCGGCCTCGACCCGTTCCGGCGTGTCGCGTGGCCGCCGTCGCGATCGACTCGAGCGCACGACGTCGACGGCTCCGGCGAGTCGCTCGACCGGGATCACGTCGATGGCGCCGGCCAGCCGCGCCTCGTCCATCCCGGCCGCCGGTACGATCACCCGCCGGACGCCGCGCCGCGCGAGCGCCGCGACCATCGGCAGGATGCCGGGCACCGCTCGAACCTCGCCGCCCAGCGACAGCTCGCCGATGAGCCCGAATCGCCCGGGCCCGGAGCGCACCTGCTCCGAGCCGAGCAGGATCCCCATGGCGATCGCCAGATCGAGCGACGCGCCGGCCTTGCGCAGGTCCGCAGGCGCCAGGTTCACCGTGATCCGGCGTGGCGGATGGACGAAGCCGGCATTGCGCAACGCCCCGCGGACGCGTTCGCGCGCTTCCTGGAGCGACGCGTCCGCCAGACCCACGATCGTGAAGCCCGGCAGCCCGGGCGCGACGTCGACCTCGACCCGGATGACCCGGCCGTCGAGACCCAGGAGCGTTGCCGAGAGGAGGGTCGCCAGCACCCGACCAACCTATCGGCCGGCATTCACCCCAGACACAACTCGGACTTTACTGCGACTTACCTGGAACGAACGAACGTCAGCGCGCCCGGACCGGCTGAGCAACGCCCGCCGGCGCGCCCTTGTCGATCGTGCGCGCGAACTCGAGCATCGACCGGCCCAGCACCGAATCGGCCTTGGTGAACATGAACGGCGACCCCGAGTTCAGGGCGCTGATCGCGCCCCGGTACTCGTTGACCACCTGGTGGTCGATCGTCCGCTTGAGGGCGCCTTCGGCGTTCTTGACGCTGATCCCGGTGAACGCATTCGAGCGGTTCAGGACCAGCTTGACCTTGCCCTTCGCGTAGCCGAGGTGGCCCAGCGTCTCGAGCACGAGGCGCACGTTCTTGAGGCACGACAGGTCGGCGGTCATGACCACGAACACCGTCTCGGCCGCCTCGATGATCCCCAGGTTGACGTCGTCGAGCCGCTTGTCGATGTCGACCAGCACGTAGTCGTAGACCGATCGCAGGTTCTCGAGGACGACCGGCATGTGATCGTGCGTGACGAGCTCGGCGGTCTCCGGAGAGGGCGGCGCCAGGAGCAGGTCGATCCCGGAGTCGTGCTTGACCATCACCTGCCGGACAAGATCCTGATCGATCGACGGCGCCGAGACGATGTCGACGATCGACTTGCGGTCCAGCCCGAGATCGAGAAAGACGCGGTGGTCGCCGAACTGGAGGTTGCCATCGACGAGGGCGACCTTGCGGCCGAACTCGCGGTGCAGCGCGATCGCGGCGTTGATCGCGATCGTCGTCGTGCCGACGCCGCCCTTCGCCCCGTACAGCGCGATCACCCGACCCAGGGGTGGCCGTCCAACCAGCGCCTCGCGCGGCGCGAAGCGCGCGAGCAGGCTCTTGATCCGGGCCAGCAGTTCCGCGGGGTGGAACGGCTTGATCAGGTAGTCGTCGGCGCCGGCGCGCAGCCCGCGGACCTTCTGCTCCACCTCGCGCTCGGCGGTGAGCATGATGATCGGGACGTGGCCGCTGCCCGCCTCTTCCTGGCGGATCTTCGTCGCGACCTGGTAGCCGTCCATCCTGGGCAGCATCACGTCGAGGAGGATGAGGGACGGATCCTCGGCGCCCCACAGACGGAAGCCCTCGATGCCGTCGCCCGCGATCAGGACCTCGTAGCCCTCCTGCTTCAGCGTGTACTGAAGCAGGCGCTGCACGTTCGGATCGTCGTCGACGACGAGGATCTTGGCCGCCATCAGTCGTGTGCAACCCCCAGAGCGTGAGCGCCGGTCTGTGGGCGCTCGGATCGCCGCGAGTATACCGGTGCACCTTCGCTCGACGGCAGTTCGCGGCGATCTGTCGCCGGGTAGCGCAGGTCTCGCCGACGACTCACGCGCCCGGGGGAGGCGGCCGGGTCTCGCCCCACGAGTCACCGTCCGGGGAGCCAGGTCCGATGCGGCTGGATCGGCGCCTCTTCGGCCGGCGGACTCGCCCCACGAGCCGATCGGCGCCGGAGGCGCGGCTCAGCGGTCGAGTGACTCGCCCCACGAGACGCCGAGGTGAGCAGCGCGGCTCAGCGGTCGACTGATTCGCCCCGCGAGACGCCGAGGCCAGGGGAGCCGCCCCTCAGCGGCCCCGGGCCGCGTCGTTTCCGGCGCCCTCCGTCGACATCCCCCGATCGACGAACCCGCTGATCGGCTCGATCAGCCGGGTGAACTCGACCGGGATCACGAACTTCGTCGAAGGGCTCGCCCCCAACGCCTTGAGCGCCTCGAGGTACTGGAGCGCCATCGTCTTCTGGTCGACCCCGCGGGCGGCCTCGAAGATCGCGTTGAGCGCCTGGCTGAAGCCTTCGGCGCGCAGGATGGCTGCCTGCCGCTCGCCCTCGGCCTTGAGGATCTCGGACTGCTTCTGGCCCTCCGCCACGTTGATCGCCGACTGGCGCAAGCCCTCGGACTCGATGATCACCGCCCGTCGCGTTCGCTCCGCCGAGAGCTGCCGGTTCATGGCGTCCTGGACGTCGCGCGGCGGGGTGATCTCGCGGATCTCGACGGTCGTCACCTTGCCGCCCCAGCGTTCGGTGACCTCGTCCATCTTGGTGCGCAGGACCTCGTTGATCTGCTCGCGCTTGGAGAGGACGTCGTCGAGCGGGATGTCGCCGATCACGGCACGCAGGGTGGTCGTGGCGATGTTCTGGAGCGCGCCGTTGAAGTTGCCGACCTCGACGATGCTCTTGTATGGGTCGACGATCCGCCAGTAGATCAGGAAGTCGATGCTGATGGGTGCGTTGTCCCGTGTGATCGTGGTCTGGCTGGGCACTTCGATGAACTGCTCCCGGAGGTCCACCCGAACGGCCCGCTGGACGATCGGCACGATGAACACCCAGCCCGGGCCCTTGACGTCATTGGGGCTCGTCCGACCGAGGGTGAACACGAGCACGCGCTCGTACTGGTTGACGATCTTGATCGAGGCGTAGAGGACGGCGATCACCACGATCGTGACGAACGCGACAATGGACAGGGTGATGGGCTCCACGAAAAACCTCCGCTACGCGCTGGCGCCGGCTGGATCGGCGGGCTCGACGATCAGGGTAAGGCCTTCCTCGCGGACAACGCGCACCGGCGTCCCGCGCTCGATGAGCCGGTCGTCGGCCGTCCTCGCGGTCCACTCCTCGCCGGCCGCGTAGACCGAGCCGATCGGGGCCAGCGGCATCCGCACCTCGCCCGGCGTCCCGGCCGGCACCACGAACGTCCCGCCCGCCCCGAATCCGCCGTCCGTGACGAGCGACCGCCGGCGGCTCCTGGTCACCGTCACGACGGCGAGCGCCATGAACGCCATGAGGGTCAGGGTCATCACGAGGATCAGCGGCGTGGCGACGCTCACATCGGGCGCCGTCGGCGTGCCCGGCTCCGTGTACAGCGCGGACGCGCCCAGCACGAAGCAGACGATGCCGCCGACGGCCAGCAGCCCATGGCTCAGCACGGTCAGCTCGAGCATGAACAGCAGGAGCGCGAGGCCGATGAGCAGCAGACCGCCAACGTTGAGCGGCAGGCTCCCAAAGCCGATGAACGCCAGGATGACCATCAGCGCACCCAGGATGCCGGTGACGAAGTTGGGCGCCGCCAGCTCGTAGAGCAGCCCCAGCGACCCCACGCTGAAGAGCAGCGCGGCGATGTTCGGATCGGACAGGAGGTGGAGGAATGCCTGGAACGGGTTCATCTCGAGGTCGCGCGTCCCCAGCCCGGCGAGCTGGAGCGTCACGGGCTGACCCCGGACCTCGACCTGCCGGCCGTCGGCGAACGCCACGACCTCCTCGATCGTGGCGGCGAGTCCGTCCACCGCCCCGATCTCGACCGCTTCCGCCGCTCCGGCCGCGACTGCCTCGCTGACGGTCGACTCGGCCCAGTCGGCATTGCGGCCGCGCTCGTCGGCGATCGAGCGGATCTTCGCGATCGCGTCGTTCCGGACCTTGTCGCCGAGCGCACCCGGGATGTCCTCGCCATCGGAGCCGATCGGCGATGCAGCACCGATCGTCGTGGCCGGGGCCATCAGCGCGACGTGCCCGGCCAGGGTGATGAACGTTCCCGCGCTGGCCGCCCGACCGCCCGCGGGCGCGACCCACACGATCGTGGGCAACGGCGCGTCCAGCAGCGTGCCCACGATGTCGTTCGTGGCCTCGAGGCTGCCGCCCGGCGTGTTGAGCCGGATGAGCACCGCGGCCGCTCCATCGCGGGACGCCCGATCGACGCCGTCGGCGATGTAGCCGGCCATGACGGTGTCCACGATTCCGGTCGTCGGCAGCACGACCACGTCGCGGTTCGCGTCGCCGGCGCGCAACCCGCCGCCGACCGTGCCGGCAAGGCCCAGCATGAACGCGGTCAGGAGCAGCGAGCGGACGGCGCGACGGGTCATGGGACCTCCGGGGTCGATTATCCCACCGATGGGCCGCGTGCCTCGAGAAACTCGAAGGCGATCCGGCTCCACGTCTCGAGCCGGTCGGTGACGGCGGCCACCTCGGCCGGAGCGACGAACGAACCGGACAGCTTGTCCGTCTCCCGGATCGCGACCGGGCGACCGGCGGCGTCGGCGACGTACACGACGCCAAGGTGGACGCGGCCAACCTCGGTCGTGTCGTCGTTCAGCAGCCCGATCGACTCGAAACGGGGCGCGAAGTCGGCGACGAGCTCCTCGTGCCACTCGCGCACGAGGCCCTGGTCGAGACCGCCGTCGCCCGGGTTGAGGTGGCCGCCCACGCCGATCGAGAAGCGGTCGTGCAACCGCTCGTCGCGTCCCGCACGCGTCCGCCGCATGAGGAAGTAGTCGGCGCCATCACGCAGCACGACATACGGGATCACCTGCTTCCAGTCAGGGTCGACCTCCATCAGCCCGCGCGGCCGGTACTCGCCGAGCCGACCGATCGCCTGTAGCGCCGGGCCAAGGGCGGCGCTCCGGACGCCATGCCAGCCGTCGCCCGCGATCACCGCGCGGCGGGGCACGACATAGACGAGCTCGTCGGTCATTCGAGCAGGTCGCGGGCTGCCCCGAACCGGCGGCGGAGGGCGGCGGGGTCGGGCTCGTCGCGCTCCAGCTCGACGAGCCACTCGGCGATGACCGCGTGCAAGACGCGCAACCGGGCGGCGAGGTGGTCCGCGTTCGTCGCCGCGATCCCCGTCGCCATCTCGACGTCGCCCCGAGCCAGACGGGTCATGCTGCTCCAGCCGCCGGCCGCGAGGCGCCGCGCGGCGGCCGAGTCCGGTCCGAGGCCGCCGAGGATCGCCTCGACGAGGGCCGCCGCGAGCACCAGCGGCAGGTGGCTCACCGAAGCCACGGCCGCATCGTGCGCGTCAGCGTCGAGCTGGAGCGGCTCGGCCCCCACGGCGCGGGCCAGGCCGTCGACCCGGCCGGCGCCGTCCGGGTACGCCTCCGGGCAGACGATCCACGGCCGCCCCACGAAGAGGTCGGCGTCCGAGACGTCATATCCGGTCGTCTCGAGACCGGCCATCGGGTGGCCGCCCACGAACGGCAGGCCCAGCGCTGTCGCGCGCTCGACGATCCGACGCTTCGTGCTCGCGGCATCGGTCACGACCGCGCCCGGTTCGAGCCGGGAGCGGAGCGCGCCGCCAAGCTCGTCGATGAGCTCCAGGCAGGCGAGCGGCGGTGCCGCGAGCAGCACGAGCTCGGCGCCGTCGAGCGCGGTCGAGGCATCGGGCGCGGCCAGGGTGATGACGCCGTCCGCGACGGCGCGGGCCGGTCCCGTGCCGGTCGGCGACCAGGCCGCCACCGTCCAGTCCCCGGCGACGCGGCTCGCCAGCGCGCGCGCAACGGACCCGCCGATCAGCCCGAAACCGAGGATCGCCAGCCGCATCGGTCGATTATCGGGCCGCCGGGGCTTTCGCTCGGTCGCTGCGCAGCATTGGGACGGTGCTAGGATGCGCGCGATGTCGGTCGGGGAAGGCCGGCAGGCGCGGACCACCGCGCCTCGATCGCGGAGTTGCCCAGCCGTGAACGCCGCTCGCGAACCGATCCGGGTGCTGCTCGTCGACGACCACCAGCTGTTGACCGGCTCGCTCTCGCAGGTGCTCGCCCGCGAGCCGGACATCGACGTGATTGGCATCGCCGGGAGCGTCGCCGACGCCCGGGCGCTCCTCGGGGACCGGATCGACGTCGTCCTCATGGACTACCAGCTGCCCGATGGAACGGGCGCGGAGGCGACCCGGGCGATCAAGGGTCGCTGGCCGGCGGCGCGGGTCGTGATGCTCACCGCCCTGGCCGACGACGAGACCGTGCTCGAGTCGATCCAGGCCGGCGCGGACGGTTACCTGACGAAGGACCGGGCGGTGGACGAGGTCGTGTCGGCCGTTCGAGCGGCCCATGCCGGCGAGACCCTGCTGCCACGCGCCGTGATCATGGGCATCGCCCAGCGGGTCGCCGCCGCCCGCGACCGGAATGCCGATCGCCGCCACATCGAGCCGCTGACGCCGCGTGAGCTCGAGGTCCTGCGGGCGCTGACCGAGGGTCTCTCCACCCCCGAGGTCTGCGAGCGGCTGTTCATCGCCCCGAACACGCTCCGGACCCACGTCCAGAACATCATGGGCAAGCTGCACGTCCACTCGAAGCTCGAGGCGGTCGCGTTCGCGCTCCGCCACCGGCTCGTGGAGCCGCCCCGCAACGAGAACGCCCTGTACTGAGCGGAGGCGACGGTCCGCTGCCGTCGCGGGCTCAGGCCCTGGCCGAGGCCCGGTACTCACCGCCGGCACCGGCCCGCCTGCGCTGCGTGTTCCGGCGCTCGCTCGCGCGGCGTTCGCCGGCCGTCGTGGGCGGACCCGGCTCGTCGGCCGGATTCGTCCGGCGAACCCGTGACCGACGCTCGTTCAGCCGACGCTCGTTGCTGAGGAACGCCCCGCAACGGGGACAGCGCCGCTCTTCCGCGAAGAGTGACTCGAGCGGTGCGACGGTGTAGATGGAGCGGCCGCAGGACCAGCACGCGAGATGGGGCATGACTCCACTGTCCTCAGAGGGCAATGGCGACACAGTACGTCGTCTGGGTGATGCGTTGGCGCTGCCTCCTCCGGATCATCCGTGGCGGGTTCGCCTCACGGCAACCGAGCGGCCACTCGGGCAGGTGGCCGCCCAGCGAGTCGCTTCGTTCCCCCGGAGCGGCTCGCTCCCACCGCCCCACATTCCACGGTGCGGCTGCTCGGCCGATCGTCAACCGGCGAGCCGAGCCTCGTGCAGCGGCACGTAGCGCGCCGGCCCACCGCCGGTGACGCTCTCGAACAGGACGACCCGGTCGACCGCGAACCGCACCTCGACATGGCGGGCCCGTTCGGCGAGCAGCCGCGCGGCCATCGGCCCCTCGCGCCGGCCGTCCGCCCGGCCCAGGGTCAGGTGCGGCCGGAACGGCCGGTCGTCGGCCGGCCAGCCAAGGCCGGCCAGCTCCCCGTCGACAAGGCGGGCCAGATCGCCCAGGTCAGCCTGACCTGCCTCGACCCCGAGCCACAGCGTCCGTGGGCGGGCCGGGCTGGGAAACGCGCCGGCACCTGAGATCGACGCCTCGAACGGGCGGTGCCCGCCGGCCGCTCGGGCGACCGCCGCCCCAACCTCGTCCACCCGCGCCGGATCTGTTGCGCCCAGGAACCGAAGCGTGAGATGAAGGCCCTCGAGCCGGATCCAGCGCACCTCGGATCGGCGGGACGTCGCCTCGCGCTCGAGCTCCGCCTGGACCGCACGAACGAGCGACTCGATGTCGGCCACGGCCTCGCCCGGCAGGGGCACGGCGACGAACAGCCGCGGGTGACCCTCCGGGCCCGCATCGGGCGGCCCGTAGCGCCGTTCGCGGCTCAGGATCCGGCTCCCGCGCCCACCTCGCGCTGGTAGGCAGCGCGATCGGTGTCGAGAACGGCGAGCGCGTCGTCGCGCTGACGCCAGCCAACGACGTCGACCGCCTTGTCCTCGAGGAGCTTGTAGGTCACGAAGAAGTGCTCGATCTCGATGAGCCGGTGGGGGCGAACCTGCTCGAGCCGCTCGACGTGGGCCTGGTGCGGGTCGGCGACCGCCACGCACAGGACCTTGAAGTCGAAGCCCTTCTCGTCGCGCATCTCGAGGCCACCGATGGGCCGCGCCCAGACCCGGCAGCCGGGGAAGGTGGGCTCGTCGATGAGCAAGAGCGCGTCCGTGTGATCGCCGTCACCCGCTCGGGTGTCCGTGATGAATCCGTAGTCGAAGTTGTAGAAGACCGCCGACGACAGCACCCGATCGAGCCGGAAGACGCCGGCCCGCTCGTCGAACTCGTACTTGTTGCGGCTGCCGCGCGGGATCTCGACGACCACCTCGATGATCGAGGGGTAATCCGCGTAGGAAGGTAGTGTGAGAGCCTGGGTCACCGGCGCAGTGTAGGCGGCGACCCGGCAGGACGATCGGGCCGGGCGCTGGTGGTCGCGCCGGGCGCTGGTGGTCGCGCCGCGCACACGGAAGCGCCCGAAGGAACCGGACGGAGAACAGTCGCGACGTCGGGTCGAGCCTGCCTTGATGTGATCGCAGCCGGTTCGACCCGGATCGGCGGTCTGGCCAGCCGAGCCTTGCGACTCGTCCGACCGGACCGGCGGCGCTGCGTGGATCGCTCCCCGCCTCACCTGACCGTTCCGACGGCCCCTTCGGGCAAGACGAACCATAGGTCCGGGCCGGCCGGGGCACAACAGGCTTGTCCACGAACTGCGGCCGGCCGGCCCCGAGTCATCCACGAGTACGCGGCCCTTGTGGACGGCTTGGGGACAACCCCTGTGGACAACCAGTGAATCAAGCGGCCCGGCCGTTGGGCCGGGCCGAAATTCAGCGCGGGACGCGAGGGTCAGTCGTTGTAGAGACGCTCTTCGATCAGCTTTTCCTGGACCGTCCGGCCGTTCGGGTCGAAGCACGAGAACTCGAAGTGCTTCTCGAACTCCAGGTCGACGTTGTCCTGTCCGCCGCGGTTCTTCTCGACCGAGATCACGACCCAGTCGCGGAACCGCTGGGCCTGGTACGGGTTGAACTCGATGTTGACCTTGGCGACGATGTGGTACTTCTCGTTGAGGATCAGGATGACGTCCGCCTCGTAGTTGATCGCCGACGAGCCGCGCAGGTGGAAGTTGCGCAGGCGCGAGGCCTTGAGCCCCTCCTTGTCCGCCGCGACGATGGCGATCATCGGGACGTCCTCGGCGAGCGCGATGTCCTTGAGCCCGTTCACGACGTACGTGACCTTCTCGGTCTCATTCTCCGGCTCGGGGATCTGGGGCACCTTCTGGAGATAGTCGACGATCACCAGCAGCCGACGATCGCCGGACTGCTCGCGATGCTGCCGGACGAGCTTGCGGATGTTGTCGATCGTGCTGGCGGTCTGCGAGCCGCGCAGCAGGAACAGGTTCTGGCCGTAGCGGGCGATGCGGTCAAGCGAGGGCCGCAGGCGCGGGTTGTTGGCGAGGTTCGGACCAACCTGCCCCTCCGCCACCCAGCTCCCGAGGATCTCCTTGCGAACGTCCTGGATCTTGATCGCGCCGGTCTTGTGGGGCAGATGGGCGAGCGCCGACTCCATGGCGATCAGCCGGTTGAGCAGGTACTGCTCGTCGTGCTCGAAGCAGATGTACAGGACGTTGGCCTGCCCGCCGGAGGCGACGTTCCGCGCCATCTGGAGGGCCATCGTGGTCTTGCCCGTGCCCTGCGCCCCGCCGATGAGGAGCAGCTCGCCCGCGCGCAGCCCGCCGCCGATCGTCTTGTCGAACGGGGTGAACCCAAGCGGAACCGGCTGGTACTCGGCGACGTTGCCGGCGCTGACCTTGTCGTTCAGCGCGACGAGCACGTCGAGCGCGGATTGCGGCCGCATGCTCCCGTTGTCCGTGTCGATCCGCCAGGTCCCGTTCTGGGCAGCGACCTGTTCGACCTCTGTGCTCACGATTGGGGTGTCCTCCGCGGAGAGTGACGGCATGCGCGTGCATCGTAGCACCGGGTTTTTCGCGCACAGCGCCCCAGGTGGCCGAACGGGATAGCCCGAAGGTACCCCTGTCTCGCGCTCAACGAGGCCCGATGTCAGCCTCGGCAAGCTCGTCCCACAGCCGGGCGATGGCCCGGATGCCACGTTCGTAGTTGTCGAGGACCATCGACTCGTTGGGGGCATGCGCGTTGTCATCGGGGTTGGTGAAGCCCGCGAGCACGACCGGCAGCCCCAGGATCCGCTCGAAGCTCGCGCATACGGGGATCGACCCGCCTTCGCGCATGTACACGGGCGCCCGGCCGAATGCGTGCTCGATCGCCCGCGCGGCTGCCTGCGTGGCGGGATGGTCCATGGGCGTCAGGCTCGGCTGCCCGCCACCGATCAGCTGGACCTCCGTCCTGACGCCGGGCGGCGCGATCTCGGCCACGAAGTCGCGGAAGAGCTCGAAGATCCGATCAGGGTCCTGGGCGGTGACCAGGCGACAGCTCACCTTCGCGTGGGCATGGGCCGGGATGATCGTCTTGCTGCCCTCGCCCTCGAAGCCACCCCAGATGCCGTTCACGTCGAGCGTGGGACGGGCGCCGCGCCGTTCGAGCGCGGTGTAGCCGACCTCGCCGACGAGGGCCGCCACACCGATCCCCCGGCGGTACGAGTCGTCGTCGAAGGGCAGGTCCGCGAACGCCTGTCGCTCCGCATCCGAGAGCGGGACGACGTCGTCGTAGAAGCCGGGGATGCGAATCCGGCCGTCCGGGCCCTTGAGCGCCGCGACGATCTGGCAGAGCGCATTGGCCGGGTTCTCGACCGAGCCCCCGTAGGTGCCCGAGTGGAGGTCGACGGGCGATCCCGTGACGTCGATCTGGGCATACATCAGCCCGCGCAGCCCCAGCGTGATCGAGGGGATGTTGCCCTCGAAGAAGCTCGTGTCGCTGATGACGGCAACGTCAGCGGTCAGGCGGGCCCTGTTGGCCTCCAGCCAGGCGTCCAGATGCTCCGAGCTCGATTCCTCCTCGCCCTCGAACACAAGCCTGAGGTTGACCGGGAGCTTGCCGCGCGTCGCCAGCAGCGCCTCGATGGCGCGCAGGTGCATGTGGATCTGGCCCTTGTCGTCGGCCGCGCCGCGGGCCAGCATGCGGCCATTCTCGATCACCGGCTCGAACGGCGGCGAGTGCCACAGGTCCAGCGGGTCGACCGGCTGCACGTCGTAGTGACCGTAGACGAGGACCGTCGGCGCGCCGTCCGCGTGGAGCCAGTCGCCGTACACGACCGGGTGACCGCCGGTCTCCTCGGCCGCGACATGCTCGACACCCATCGCTCGCAGGTCCTCGACCACGAACTGCGCGGCGCGCCGGCAGTCGGCCGCGTGCTCAGGAAGGGTCGAGATGCTCGGGATGCGGAGAAAGTCCTTGTACGAATCGAGCCGCTCGGTGTGGCGGCTCTCGAGGTACTGCTCGAGGGCGGCTTCGGCGGCGGCGAGAGTGTCGGTCGGGGGCATGGGCTCCTCGGCTGGCGATCGGGATTGCCCGCGAGTGTATCGAGGGCACGTGGGCAATGAGCGCCTCGGTCCATGGTGCCCGTGTGCGTGCTTCGAGGCGCGTCGATACGTGGAACGACTCACTGGTTGGAGGAGCGAGACGACACCGCACGTCCATCGCAGCTCGCCGGCCGTCCGTCTCGTGGGGCGAGCCTCTGGCGATCGAGCGGGACGTGCTTCGATGGGTGAGTCGCCCCGCGTAACCCCCGGTTGACTGGCGGTTGAGCGGCCGAGGTCACACTCGTGCGGTGAGCACGGTGGAGCGGGTGCAGGCTCGTGGACGCCGCCGGTCTGCCGCCGTCCGGCGGATGGCCGGGGAAGAGCTTCGCGCGGCGCGCCTCCTGGCCGGGGTGAGTCAGGACGAGCTCGGTCGGGCAGCCGGGATCTCGAAGGCCGAAGTCAGCCGAATCGAGCGCGGCCTTGCGCCTTGGGTAGCGCTGGACGTGCTGTGCCGGATGGCGGTCGCGCTGGGGCTCGATCCCTCGCTCCGGATGTTCCCCGCCGGGCCGCCGCTGCGCGATCGGGCGCACCTCGCCCTGCTCGAGCGCTTGCGCGCCCAACTGCCCGGGTCGATCCGCTGGCAGGTCGAGGTCCCGCTTCCGATCCCCGGGGACCCACGCGCCTGGGATGCAACGGTGTCCTCCATCACGTGGCAAATCGGGATCGAGGCAGAGACGAAGCTCCACGATCTTCAGGCGCTCGAGCGGCGGATCGCGCTCAAGCAGCGTGACGCAGGCGGAATGCCTGTGGTCCTGCTCATCAACGACACCCGGGCAAACAGAGCAGTCCTGGCGATGGCGCGGGAATCCCTTCGACCGCTCGCGCCGCTCGACACCCGGGCTGTCCTGGGAGCGCTCCGCGCCGGCCGATCCCCAAGGCACGGCGGCATCGTGATCCTGTGAACCCCCACGACCGTCTCGTGGCGCGAGTCACCGGGCGATCGAAGATGCCGCTCCCGCCCTTCCTCCGACGGTTCGCTCGGGGCACGAGTCGGACGTCGGCGGAAACGCGTGTCCGTGGTTGAGTGACTCGCGGGACGAGACGCGCCGGGGCCACGAAATGCAAAGGCCCCGGCGCGGGCCAGGGCCTTCGGAGCGCTGCGTGGGAGCCGGATCAGGCCGGCTGTGGGTTCGGCTGCGGCGTGGTGCCGGGGGTCGGCTGGCCCGGGCCAACCACCGTGGGTCGCTGGGGCGCTCCGTGTTGGTTGTCCTTCGGGGGGAACCCGCTGAACAGTCCCTCGAACGCCTCAGAGTCCACGGACTCCTCCGCGATCAGCTTCTCGGCCAGCGCATCCAGCCGGTCGCGGTACTGCGTCAGCACGTCGACGGCCCGCTCGTAGGCCTTGTCGATGATCGCGCGGACTTCCTCGTCGATCTGCTTGGCGACCTCGTCGGAGTAGTTGCGCTGCTCGCCGATCTCGCGGCCGAGGAACACGAGCTCGTCGCGCTTCCCGAACGAGAGTGGGCCGAGCCGATCGCTCATCCCGAACTCGGTGACCATGCGGCGGGCCAGCCCGGTCGCCTTCTCGATGTCATTGGACGATCCCGTCGTCGTGTCGCCGAAGACCAGGCGCTCGGCGACGTTGCCGGCCAGCAGTCCCGCGATCTTGTCCTCGAACTCCGTCTTGGACTGGAGATAGCGGTCCTCCGTCGGCAGGGCCATCGTGTAGCCGAGGGCCATGCCGCGCGAGATGATCGTGACCTTGCTTACCGGGTCGCACTTGGGGAGGATCCGCTGCACGACGGCGTGACCGCCCTCGTGGTAGGCGATGATCAGCTTCTCCGCGTCCGAGATGACCCGCGACTTGCGCTCCGGGCCGGCCACGATGCGCTCGAGCGCCTCGGTGAACTCGGACATCCCGATGACCTTCTTGTTGCGGCGCGCCGACAGGATCGCGGCCTCGTTGACGAGGTTGGCGAGGTCGGCACCCGAGAAGCCGGGCGACAGCCGGGCGACCCCTTCGATGTCGATGCTCTTGTCGAGCGGCTTGCCCTTGGTGTGGACCTTTAGGATCGCGACGCGGCCCTTCATGTCCGGCCGGTCGAGGATGACCTGGCGGTCGAAACGTCCGGGGCGCAGCAGCGCCGGGTCGAGCACGTCCGGCCGGTTGGTCGCGGCGACGACGATCACGTTCGTGTTCGTGTCGAAGCCGTCCATCTCGACCAGGTTCTGGTTGAGGGTCTGCTCGCGCTCGTCGTGGGAGCCGCCGAGCCCGGCGCCACGCTGGCGGCCGACCGCGTCGATCTCGTCAACGAACACGATG
>Ga0136617_10002126_pt1 | contig 17716 bp, 14 predicted proteins | sample AntDrymUQ3222106_2_FD_129672 | JGI IMG/M metagenome (GOLD analysis project Ga0136617, IMG submission 129672) | Polar desert sand microbial communities from Dry Valleys, Antarctica - metaG UQ322 (21.06) | ecosystem: Environmental > Terrestrial > Soil > Desert | place: Antarctica: Dry Valley... | reverse complement strand
GCTGCTGAAGCCGGAGCTCACCGTCGACGAGGTGGTGGCCGGTTGCGCAGTGGCCGTCGCCTACAACGTGGCGTCGGTGTGCTGCCGACCGATCGACGTCGAACGCTGCCGCGACGCGCTCGCCGGCACCGACGTACTCGTCGGCACCGTCATCGGGTTTCCCCACGGCTCCAATCTCACCGCGACCAAGGTCTTCGAGGCCCGCCACGCCATCGATCAGGGCGCGGTCGAACTCGACATGGTGCTCCCGATCGGGCTGTTGCGCTCCGGCCTGCTCGACGCCGTCGGTGACGACATCGCCGCCGTGGTGGCGGCGGCCGGCAGCAGCGCCATCGTCAAGGTGATCCTGGAGAACGCCTACCTCGACCACGACCAGAAGGTGGCCGCCTGCCGGGTGGCCGAGGCGGCCGGCGCCGCCTACGTGAAGACCTCCACCGGGTACGCGCCGAGCGGTTCGACGCTGGAGGACCTGCGCCTCATGCGGGCCACGGTGTCCCCGGCCGTCAAGGTCAAGGCCGCGGGCGGCGTGCGCACGCTCGACGCCCTCGTCGACGGTCTCAACGCCGGCATCGACCGGTGCGGCGCCACGGCGACGGCGGCCATCATCGACGACCTCCGCGCCCGCCGGGCCCAGCCCGGCTGACCTGTGTCGCTCGTTCGTGCATCATGTCACCGGTGCGAGCGAGGGAGCGCCAGCGAGTGAGCGGTCATCAGCGGCCTGCGTGGCCGGGGAACGCAATGTTTGCTGGTGCGTCATGTCACCGGTGCGAGCGAGCGAGCGCCAGCGAGCGAGCGGCCAGCTTCGGCCTGCGTGGCCGGGGAAGGCAATATCGTCACGGGCTGGTGTGCACGACGTCGATGACGTAGCGATCGGCGACGTAGCGGGACTCGGTGCGCTCGAAGGGGCGGCCGTGTTGATCGAAGAGTAGGCGCGTCTCCACCAGCAGCGCCGCCGACGCCGAGGTCTGCAGCAGGCGGGTCTCCTCGCGCCGGGCCAGCCGGGCGGCCACGGTGCCGGTCGCCGACGAGGCCACCACACCCAGCTGGTTGAGCGCCTGGTGCAGCGACCCGGCCCGCAGATCGGCGGCCAGCACCCCGGCCTGGTCGAGCACCAAGGCGGCGTCCTCGAACGCGATCGGCACCCCGTCGGCGAGGCGCACTCGCTCGATGCGCACGACGTCGTCACCCGGGTCGAGATGCAGGTCGACCACCTCCTCCGGGCGCGCCGGCGAGATACCGGCCGCGACCAACCGCGAGCTCGCCATCAGCCCGCGTCTCGCCATCTCCTCGCTGAACGACAAGAACACGCCCGGTCGACGGTGCAGCGGTCGGGCCGCCACGAAGGTGCCCCGTCCTCGTCGGCGCTCGATCAGCCCGGCACTCGACAGCACCTGCAGCGCCTGGCGAACGGTCATCCGGCTGACCGAGAAGCGTCGGCACAACTCGGCTTCGGTGAGCAAGGCATCGCCGGGCGCGGCGGTAGCGATCAGTCCCCGCAAATAGCGTTCGATCTCGCGATAGCGCAACATCGACACCTGATCTCGCGGCACGGGGGCACGGTGTTCGGCGACGCCGGGGACTGTAGTAGCGTCGTGGTTGTTGTCTAGACAATGCGGTGGGCTTGGGGTCGCATCGCCCGTCATGACAATCTGGCGCCGACGGCAGGTTCGCGGTCTGGCGTTCGCATCTTGGGGGGACCGGGACTCGCCCGGCACTACGGAAAGAGGACCAACGACATGTTTCATCAGCGCACCAAGGCCCGCATGGGCATTGCGGTGAGCGCCCTGCTCGCCATCGCCCTCACCACCGGATTCGGCGGCCGGCCGGGCTCCAGCGACACGACCGAGCCCGACAGCACCGAGCCCGACAGCACCGAGGCCGACACGACCGAGCCCGACACGACCGAGCCCGACAGCACCGAGGCCGACGGCACCGAGGCCGCCGGCAGCGAGCCGGCGGGAAGCGACGCCGCGGCGGAGGGTGACTTCGTGGTCGGCGTGAGCAACACCTTGGCCGGCAACGGCTGGCGGGAAGAGATGATCTGCGCCGTCAAGGCGCAGTCGCTGGCCAGCGGCAACGTGAGCGAGGTCATCGCCATCTCGCGCAACGGCGGCCCCACCGAACAGATCCAGGACCTGCAGAGCCTGATCTCCCAGGGCGTGGATGCCATCATTCTCAACCCGTCGGATCGTGACCAGCTCAACCCGGTGATCGAAGAGGCCATCAGCCAGGGCATCGTCGTGGTTGCCGTCGACCAGGCGGTGAGCGCCGAGGGCGCCTACGTGGCGACCAACGACCAGGTCGCCTACGGTCGCCTCGGGGGTGAGTGGCTGGCCGAGTCGCTCGGTGGCGAGGGCTCGGTGCTGTACATGCGCGGCATCGAAGGCGTCCCCGCCGACGAGGACCGCAACGAAGGCTTCCAGGAAGCGATGGCCGAGTACCCCGACATCGAGATCAAAGAGGTCTACACCGGCTGGGACTACACCCAGGGCGGCGACATCGCCGTGCAGGAGCTGACTGCCGCCGACTACGACGGCATCTGGACCTCGGGCATCGACTACACGGTGGTCAACGCGTTCGGAACGGTCGGGGTGGAACCGATCCCGGTGGTGGGCGCCGACAACAACGAGTTCATCAACCAGCTGCTGAACGGCCAGCCCGGGGCCGCGGTCACCAACCCGGCCGTCATCGGCGGCGTCGGCACGGCGATCGCGCTCGACGTGCTCACCGGCGGCGAGCCCGACCCGGTGACCACCCTGACGCCTGAGGTGTGGGACGCCGAGAACAACATGGAGGAGCTGGAAGCCAACTACTTCGAGGATCGCGACGCCACGTTCTCCTCGGCGGTGTCGGTGGAGGGATTCACGACGTTCACACCCGAGCAGCTCTTCGATTGCCGGGGCCCGGGCGAGTGAGACGGTTTGTCGCGAACTGTGAGCGCGGCGTGCGGGAATCGGTACGGAGCGCTCACCGACCCATCTGACCGACTGCCGGCCATGGGGCACCAATGAACGGGGCACTCCTCACCACCTCGGCGGTGGCCAAATCGTTCGGCACGGTGGTCGCCCTGCGCGGCGTCGACCTGGCCGTCGCGCCCGGTGAGGTCCACGCCCTGCTCGGCGCCAACGGGGCCGGCAAGTCGACGATGGTGAAGATCCTCACCGGCGTCCTCCGCGCCGATTCCGGCGCCATCGAGATCGCCGGCCGCCCGGTGGAGATGCGCCGGCCGGCCGACGCCCGGCGCTTCGGCCTGGCGCCGGTGTTCCAGGATCCGGCCATGGTGCCCGACCTCACCGTCGCCGACAACCTGCGCCTCACCGGCACCGACCCGCGCACCATCGGTCAACGACTGTCCGCCATGGATCTCGACGGCCTCGACCTCGACGAGCAGGCGCGCGACATCCCCCTGCCCTTCCTGCGGATGCTCGACCTGGCCAGGGCGATGTCGGCAGACCCGCAGCTGTTGCTGCTCGACGAGATCACCGCCGCGCTCCCCCCTGACCTCTCCGAGCGGGTGTTCGCGGTGATGCAGGAGTGGAGGTCCCGCAACCGTTCGGTGCTGTTCATCTCCCACCGCCTGGCCGAGGTACGCGAGCACTGCGACATGTGCACGGTGCTGCGCGACGGGCGTAGCGTGGCGTCGTTCGTGCCCCGCGAGGGTGGGGAGGCCCAGATCGTGTCTACCATGCTCGGCGAGGCGGCCAACGCCGTGCGCGAGCAGGCCAGGGAACGGGTGCGGGCTGTGCGCGTCGAGGACCGGCCCATCCTGGAGGCCCGCTCGGTCGGCGCCGGCCGGCAGCTCGACGACGTCAGCTTGTCGGTGTCTCCCGGCGAGGTCTTGGGCATCGTGGCCCTCGAGGGTCAGGGCCAGGAGCTGCTCTTCGACGTCCTGTCGGGCAATCGCCAGCCCGATCGCGGCGACATCGCCGTCGACGGGCGCGTGGTCAAGGCGGGGCATCCCTTCGACGTGATCCGCAAGGGCATCGTGCTCGTGCCGGCCGATCGCATCAATGCCCTGCTGCCGCAGCGGTCGATCCGCGAGAACGTCGCCGCCCCGCTGTTCAATCGCGTGGCCCGCTGGGGACCCATCCGTGGCCGGGTCGAGCGCCAGCGGGTCGCCGAGGCGGTCGATCGTCTGTCGATCGACACCCGCGCCGCCGCCCAGGTGCGCCGGCTCTCGGGCGGCAACCAGCAAAAGGTGACGATCGCCAGGTGGCTGGCGCCCGGGCTGCGCGTGATGTTGCTGTTCGATCCCACCAGGGGCATCGACGTGGGCACCAAGCATCAGGTGTACGACCTGGTGCGGGCGCTCGCCGAGGAGGGCGCGGCCGTGGTGATGTTCACCAGCGAGCTGCGTGAGGTAGGACTGGTCTGCGACCGGGCCGCAGTGCTGCACGGCGGCCGCGTGGTGGCCGAACTGCCAGCCACCGCCAGCGAGTCGACGCTGCTCACCGCCGCCCACGGCCTGGAGGTCGACGAGGCCCCAACACCAAGCGCCGTCGGTGCCCGCCATGAGTGACGCCCCGGTCGCAGTGGCGACGTTCGACGGCGTCTCCACCACGTTGCCCACCCCGTCGAGCGCCTTCTCGCGCTTCGCCCGCCGCCAGGGTTGGACCGTTGGCGTTGCCGTGCTGTTCGCGCTGATGCTGGTCTGGCGCATGTCCCAGGTGCCCCGGTTCGGCAACTTCGAGATCGCCACCATCACCGTCGGCACCATGTCGGTGGCCTTCCTCGCGATGGGTCAGAGCATCGTCATCATCTCCGGGGGCATCGACCTGTCCGCCGGGGCCATGATGGTGTTCGCCAACTGCTTGTCCGCGTTGTGGATGCAGGACCAGGGCTACGCCGCCTGCCTGGGCATCGCCGTGGCGGTACTGGCCATCACGGTGACGCTGGCGGCCGTGATCGGCGCCGTCATCACGGTGTCCGGCGTGCCCGACATCATCGTCACCCTGGCGGCCAGCTTCATGCTGGCCGGCTTTGCGCTGTTCGTCATCGGTGGTCCCGGGGGTGGCACCGCCCGCCAGTTCCAACGACTTGTCGCCGGCGGCCTCGACTTCTACTGGCCGTCGGTGCTGTGGACCGTCGGCGCCCTGGCGCTGGTCTGGTTCCCGCTGCGCCGATCCCGCTTCGGGCTCAGCCTCTACGCCTTCGGCAGCGACCGCAAGTCGGCGTTCCTGTCCGGCGTCAGCATCGCGCGGACCCGCATCCTCAGCTACGCCCTCAGCGGGCTGTTCACCGGCTTCGCCGGCCTCGTCATCACCGCCTACACGGGGGGCGGGCAACCCCGATCGTCCATCGGCACCACGGCCACGCTCAACAGCGTGGCCGCCGCCGTGCTCGGCGGGGTGGCCCTCACCGGCGGTGTCGGCGGCCTGATCGGACCGGTGCTCGCGGCGTTGTGCCTGACCATGATCCCCCAGTTGATGGTGGGTCTGGGCTGGGACCCAAGCAACGCCGAGACCGCCCGCGGCGTCATCATCATCCTGGTCGTGCTGGTGGCCGGCCTGCTGCAGGCCAGGCGGCGCAGCTCGTGAGCTGGCGCACTCGTGTCGCCGCCCAGCCGACCATCGTGCTGGCCGGGGTGGTGATGGTGCTGTACGCAGTGACGGCGTGGCGCGACGACAGCCTGCTGACGGCCAGGGGCATCCGCTCGGTGCTCCTGCTGGCGTGTCCGCTGGCCATCTTCGCGGCCAGTCAGACGGTGTGCATGCTCACCGGGGGGATCGACCTGTCGATCGCCATGACGGCCAACCTGGCGGCGTACGTCGCGGCCAACCAGAGCGATCGCGGCCCGTGGGTGGCCCTCGCTCTGGCCCTCGCCGTCGGGGTGGTGGTCGGTGCCGTGAACGGCATCGCCATCGGCGTGTTTCGGGTGAACCCACTGATCATGACGCTGGGCATGGCCAGCGTGCTGTTGGGCGTCATCACGGTTGGCCTGCGGGGTTGGCTGTCGGGCTCGACCAACGTGCTGGCCATCGTGCGCGAAGTCGGCTCGCAGCCGCTGCTCGGGCCGCTGCCGAAGAACATCATCGTGTGGGCGGCGGTGGCCCTGCTCCTCATCCTCGGTCTGCGATCGTCGGGCCTCGGGCGCATGATCTACGCGGTCGGCGACAATCCGATGGCCTGCCGCCTGGCCGGCGTACGGGTGTGGCAGGTCCTGCTCGCCGTCTACCTGCTGGCCGGGATGCTCGCCGCCATCGGCGGGCTGCTGTTTTCGGGCACCACGTCGTCGGTCGGGGTCGACCAGACCAACAACTATCTGCTCCCGGCCGTGGCGGCCACGGTGATCGGCGGGACGTCGATCCTCGGGGGCACCGGCGGCTACAGCGGCACCATCTTCGGGGCCATCATCCTCACCCTGCTCAACCGGCTGCTGCTCCGCCTCGACACCAGCGACGCCTTCCGCCAGATGCTGTACGGCGCCATCGTGCTGGTACTGGCGTGGTCGTACGTGCGCCTCAGCGGCCAGCGGGCCAGCGACAGCGGGGTGTCCTGATCGTGCGCGCCGGCATCATCGGCACCGGGTGGATGGCGGCCGTGCACACCGAGGCCCTGCGGCGCATCGGCGTCGACGTGGTCGGCATGGTCGGCTCGACACCCGAACGCACGGCGCAGCGGGCGGGGCCGCTGATGCCCCCGCCCATGGACTCGCTGCCGGAGCTGTTGGACGTGGCCGGCCTCGACGCCGTGCACGTCACCAGCCCCAACCACGTCCACGCCGAGCACGCGCGTGCCGCCATCGACGCCGGTGTGGCCGTGGTCTGCGAGAAGCCGCTCGGTCTCGACACCGCCGAGACGGCTGACCTGGTGACGCGGGCCGAGCGGGCCGGGGTGATCAACGCGGTGTGCTTCAACCTGCGCTACTACCCCCAGAACCAGAACGCCGCCGCCATGGTGGCCGACGGCACGATCGGTACCCCCCGCCTGGTGAGCGGGCACTACCTGCAGGACTGGCTGCTGCTCGACACCGATTGGAACTGGCGCCTCGACGCGTCCCGCCAAGGCCCCCTGCGCGCCGTCGCCGACATCGGATCCCACTGGATCGACCTCACCAGCTTCGTCACCGGCCAGGCCGTCGCCGAGGTGTTCGCCGACCTGCACACGTTCATCAACGAGCGGGACCGGCCGAGCGGCGAGGTGCGCACGTTCGCGGCCGCCGGGGTGGCGCGCGATGTGGAACGGGTGCGTCAGCCGATGGCGAGCGACGACGCCGCCGGGCTGCTGCTGCGCTACGCCGGCGGCGGGCGCGGAGTGTGCACCGTGTCGCAGGTGTCGGCCGGACGCAAGAACTGCGTGCAGTGGGAGATCGACGGATCCCAGTCGGCCTTGAGTTGGCGCTCGGAGGATCCCGAGCGGCTGTGGGTCGGTCACCGCGGCCGGCCCAACGAGGTGGTGGAGAAAGACCCCGAGACCCTCAGCGCGTCCGGCGCCGCCGCGGCGTTGTTCCCGGGCGGCCACATGGAGGGCTACCCCGATACCTTCCGGGCCCTGTTCAGCGACGTCTACGCCGACATCGAGCGGGGCGGGCCGTCGCCGGCCGGTGCCCAAGACCAGGGACCGGCCTATCCGACGTTCGCCACCGGTCACCACATCGCCGCCGTCTGCGAGGCCATCGCCGAGTCGGCCAGCACCGGCTCGTGGGTGACCGTCACCACCGACCATCCGCCAGCAGCAGCAGCAGCAGCAAGGAGCCCATCGTGAAACTCGGATTGCTCACCGCCGCCTTCGCCGAGACCCCGCTCACCGAGGTGGCCGACTGGGCCAGCGCCAATGGCTACTCGGCCTTGGAGGTGGCGTGCTGGCCGGCCTCGGACGGTCCGGTCCGGCGCTACGCCGGGGTGTGCCACATCGACTGTGCGGCGCTCGGCGACGACCAGGCCAAGGAGGTTGTCATCGACCTGGCCGAACGGGGCATCGAGATCTCCGCCCTCGGCTACTACCCGAACCCGCTCACCGCCGACCTCGAGGCCCGCGCCGAGGTGATCGCACACCTCCGCCACGTCATCGCCGCGGCCGCCCGGCTCGGGGTGCCGCTGGTCAACACGTTCATCGGCAACGACCAACACCGCCCGCCGCGAGAGAACTTCGAGGAGTTCACCAAGGTGTGGCCCGACATCGTCGCCTTCGCCGCCGACCACGGGGTGCGCATCGCCATCGAGAACTGCCCGATGATCTTCTCGCCCGACGAGTGGCCGGGCGGCAACAACCTCATGCACACGCCGGCGGCGTGGCGCGACGTGTTCGACTACCTCGACGGGGACACGCTCGGGTTGAACCTCGACCCGTCGCACCTGGTGTGGCAGATGATCGACCACGAGCGGGTCGTTCGCGAGTTCGCCGAACGCATCTACCACATCCACGCGAAGGACATGGAGATCGACCGCGAGGGCCTCTACGCGCAGGGCGTGCTGTCGCGCGGGATGGGTTGGCAGGTGCCCCGCCTGCCCGGCCTCGGCGAGATCCGTTGGGACCGGTTCATCAGCGCCCTGTACCGGGTCGGCTACGACGGCGCGGTGGTGGTCGAGCACGAAGACCGGCGCTTCGAGGGCACCGAAGAGCTGGTCAAGGCCGGCTTCGTGCTGGCCCGCAACGCCGTCGCCCCCTACATCGTCGACCCCCGCTCGGAGCGCCGCCCGCACGGAGCATCGTCATGACCATGACGGCGTTCCCCGGCCACGCAGAACCCGCGCCGCTCGCGCCGCTCCCTCGCTGGCGCTCGGTTGCTCGCACGCCGAGCCTGGTGCTTCCATGACCACCGGACATCGCGTCGCCATGCTCGGCACCGGACTGATCGGCGACTTTTACACCATGACCCTGCACGGCCAGCGCAGCCGGGACCGGGTGGAGGTGGTGTACTCGCGATCCACGGAGCGGGGCGCCGCGTTCCAGCAACGTTGGGGCGTCGCCAACGCCACCACCAGCATCGCCGAGGCGGTCGGCCACGCCGATGTCGACGCCGTCGTGATCGGGTTGCCCAACCACATGCACGAGGAGGCGGTGGCCGCCGCCGTGGGAGTCGGCAAACCGGTGCTGTGCACCAAGCCGCTGGGCCGTACGGCCGAGGAGGCCCGGCGCATCCTCGATCTCGTCGAGTCGGCCGGGGTGTTCGGCGGCTACCTCGAAGATCTGGTGTACACGCCGAAAACCGTGAAGGCGCTGGATTCGGTACGGGCCGGGGCCATCGGCGACGTGATGTGGGTGCGCAGCCGGGAGACCCACCCCGGACCGCACAGCGCCTGGTTCTGGGACGCCGACCAGGCCGGTGGCGGGTGCATCATCGATCTCGGCTGTCATTGCATCGAGATCATTCGCAGCTATGTCGGCAAAGGCAACCGGCCGGTCGAGGTGATGTGTTGGAGCGACACCCTCGTGCACCCAATCGACGCCGAGGACAACGCCATCGCGTTGGTCAAGTTCGAGAGCGGGGCGATCGGTCAGTTCGAGGTGAGTTGGGCGTTCCGCGGCGGCATGGACCTTCGCGACGAGGTGGCCGGCACCGAAGGCACGGTGTGGGCCAATCACTTCCTGCGTACCGGGTTGGAGATGTTCTCGAGTGGCGCCGGCGGGAGCTACGTCGCCGAGAAGTCGGAAACCGAGAGCGGCTGGCTGTTCCCGGTCGCCGACGAGGCGGCCGACCTCGGCTACGTCAACATGTTCTCCGACATGTTCGACGCCATCGACGAGGGCCGCGAGCCGATCGAGACGTTCTATGACGGCTATGTGGTGAACGCGGTGATGGACGCCTGTTTCCGCTCGTCGGCCAGCCGGGCCTGGGAGCCGGTCGAGCTTGACTGGCGGGGCGGCACCACGGCCCGCCTGGCCAAGCCCGCACGCGTCGAGGACGGATTGACGGTCATCAAGGAAGAACACCTGCCCGACGGGCGCCGCAAGCTGATCCTCAAGGATCCGGCGACCGGCAAGTTCGTCGACCGCATCATGTAGCCGTCACTTGCGTTCCCCGGCCACGCAGAACCCGCGCCGCTCGCGCCGCTCGCTCGCTGGCGCTCGTTCGCTCGCATCGGCGACATGGTTGGCGGTCGTCAGACGTCGGCGCCCGGGGCCATGAACGTGCGCTGCTCGCCGTCGTAGCGGCCGGCGCGGGCTTCGATCTCCTCGTCGGCCAGCATCTCGATGGGTGTGTAGCCGGGGTGGTGGTGTTCCTTGACCGGGTCATTGTGCCGAGCGTTGTAGGCGACCAGCAACAACTCGCGGGAGTGGTCGGACCGGTTGGGCGCCGACGTGTGCAGCACGTTGCAGTGGAACAGCATCACGTCGCCCGGCTCGGCCTCGAAGGCGACGGTGTTCAGTCGGTCCTCGAGGGCGGCGACCCGTTCGGGGTCGGCGCCGGTTTGATCGCCGATGCGCAGGTGCCGTACCCGCCCGGCCCGGTGCGACCCGGCGAGCAGCTTGAGGCAGCCGTTGGCCGCGGACATCGGCGAGAGCGCGACGGCGACGCTGAGCAGGTCGGGAAACAGGCAACCGTTGTCGTACCAGTAGCCGTAGTCCTGGTGCCAGACCCACGTGCCGCCGGCTCCGGGGCGCTTGGTGTTGAGCTTGGAGTGGTAGTGGTAGACCTCGCCGCCGAGCAACGTTGCGGCCGCCCCCACCAGCAGCTCCGAGCGGGCCAGGGCGCCGAAGGAATCTTCCCCAGGCTCGTTCCACAGGGCGATCTCGACGGACTCCCCGTCGCCGTCGCGCCGACCGTCGGTGCGACGGCGCAACGCCACGTCGTTGACGAGGGTGTCCTGGAGGGCGGCCACCTGGCCGGCGGTCAGTAACGAGCGCTTGATGACGTATCCGTCGCGCTCGAATCCCTTGATGTCCGGCGCCGTCAACACGACGCTCATGGTACGCCGGGTCAGCCGGTGGTGACGGGGGCGAGGGAGTCGGCCGGCATCGACTCACCGGGCGGCAGCGAGGCGCCGGGCGCCGGGGGCAGACCCGGCACACCGGCGGTCGCCGATGTCGCCAGTTCGCCGATGTCGGCGGTGATGTCGACGAACTCGGTGGGCACGTCGATGGCGATGTCGGGTGCGCTGTAGTCGTACATCTCCAACGTCATCGAGAAGCTGAAGCCCTCCAACATCGCGTTGTCCACCCCGCCGGTCTCGGCGGCGTCCTGCATCGTGGCCGGGTCGATGCTGAGCGTAATGCGCCGGATCAGGCCGTCCTTGTCGATCCACGCTTCGATCGGCACGTTGAGATCCTCGGTCTCCAGCGCCGGGTCGATGTCGGCGGCGTCGCCACCCATGGCGGTGGCCAGGTCGGTCAGGTTGACGGTGGCGCTCACGCCGGAGGCGCTGACGCCGCGGATCTCCTCGGTCCCGATGGACGCAGCACCATCGGCGTTGCTGAGGATCTCGAACAGGGCGCTGGGATCGATGGCGCCCACGCCGGTGGTGCCGGTGAGGTCACCGGTCTCGAAGCCGGGCACGGCGGTGAGGTCGATGTAGCCCCACCCGTCGCCCAGCGTGGCCAGCGCCCCGAGGTCGTCGCCGGCCGGGCCCATCTGCCCGGCCATGGCGGCCAGGAACGGCGCCCGCAGGTACAGATCGGTGCCGTCGGCGACCACACTCATGGTGAGGTCGAGGGCGGCCATCTCGGGCGGGGCGCCTTCCATCCCGCCGAGCACGGAGCCGAGGTCGATCGTGAACTCGCTCTGTTCGCCGGAGATCTCCCCGGTGGCCAGGGGCACGGTGGGGTCGGTGTCCACACCAAGACCGGCGAAGTCGACGAACACGTCCATACGGAACGGTTGCTGCTGCGATGTCGCGGCCGAGGCGTTGAGGTCGACGTCGGGCAGCCCGGGGGTGCTGTCGGCCGGGACGGTGGTGGCCACGGTGGCGTTGCCGGCCGGGGCCGAGGCGCCGAGCGTGCTGGCGCCGCCGATGGCGAGCGGGGCGACGGCGGCGAGGGCCACCATGAGTGGTCGGGGGCGTCGAATCATGGGTGCCAGGGTAGGGCAGGCCGACCCGCGCGGGGCGTCGCGCCGGGCCGCCGGGGCGTCGCGGTCACCACGAACCGGAACTGCCGCCCCCACCGCCACCGCCGACGCCGCCACCCGAGAAACCCCCGCCACCCCCGCCGCCCGACGAGTTCGGCGCGGTGTGGGTTTGGTTGAAGGAACTGGCCCCCAGGTACACGATCATCGGTCCGCTGGTCAGCTCGGTCGGGGGCACGCTGGCGTGCTTCATGGCGTTCTCCCACGCGCTGGCCGCCCCGAGGGCCACGGCCCACGCCGAGTACTCCCGCAACAGACCGTGCTTCCACGCCCACTCCACGTGTTGGCCCTCGCTCGCCTGGAGGAACCGGCGGAAGGATTCCGTGCGCAGGGCCAGCGCCGACCCTTCGGCCGAGCGTGCCGGCAGCAACGAGGCGTACAGCAAATACGCCACCGTCGCCGGCACGACGACGGCGAGGGCCAGCGCCAGCACGATCGGGTCGAGCACGCCGGCGGCGCGCGCCGGACCGCGCCAGGCGACGATGCCCAGCACGACCATCACCAGGATGGCGCCGATGCCGACGACGGCCATCAACGCGTATTGATTGGTCAATCGGCGTTTCCACAGTCCCGAGTTGTCGACCAGCTGGCGTTCCTGGTTGCGGATGGCGGCCCAGGCCTTGGCGAAGCTCTTGGCGTACTTGCCGAGCGTGATCGACTCCTTATTGCCGCCGTCGAACATGGTGTCGATGATGGCGCGCTGATCGGGCGGCGCCTGATCGAGCTCGGGGCCGGGCGCGACGACGACGTCGTCATCGTCTTTGGTGATGGTGAGGTAGTCCTTGGCCGTGGCGCTGGAGATCCAGGCGGCGACGCTGTCGTTCGTGACCGCTTCGCCGAGGAGCACGTTGCCCAGCCAGGGCTCGATGCCCTTCGGCGGCACGAACTCAATGGTGGCCAACTCGTCCATCTGGCTGTCGGCAACCAGGTGGGTGCCGGGCCGGTTCCGTGCGTCGGGGGTGACCGCCGGGGAAGCGTCTGGGGGACCAAGGGGCGCCGGGCCACCAGGGGGCGCCGGATCCCCAGGGGGAGATGGCGGGGGCATGGCGCTCGACGTCGTCGGCGTGAACGCCGTGACGCCGAAAGCGGCGTCGGCCGCACCACCGCTGAACACCTCGTTGCGGCCCCGGCGACGCAGCAGCGCGTACAGGCCGCCCGCCGACGCGAGGCCGATCACCGCGGTGCCGGCGGCCAGCGGCACCCGCCGGTTGACGTTGGGTTCGGGGCGCGCCGGTGGCGCAACCTCGGCGATGTCCCGCCGGCCGGTCACCCTGGCCTCGATGGACAGGCCCTGGCCCGGCTCCAGCGGTTCGATCACGGCTCGGTACACGTCGCCGTCGGCGACCAGTTCGCACCCACCGCGAACTTCCAGGCTCTCACCGACGTTGCATTGGATGTCGGCCAGCTCGAAGCCGGCCACCACCACCTCGAAGCGCACGGTGGCCAACGTCTCCTCGATGCCGATGATGTCGAGATCGAGCACTCCGGTGTCCAACGTGGTCGCCGGATAGGTGTACTCCAGGACGTAGCGGTTCGGCCCGGTGACGGTGATGTCGGGGTCACCCACCCGGATGACCGTTTCGACACCATCGGCCTGTACCGACACATCGTCGGGCGCATCGTCGGATTGGGCGGTCACCTCGGCCGGGACGCCGAAGTCGTTGGGGATGATCCGTTCGTAACCGTGGCGTTGTTGGTCGCCGAAGTCGATGTCGACGACCTCGCGGATGCGCAGACCGTCGTCGCCCGAAGGCGTGACGACGATCTGCTTGGCGTCGAAGATCTCGTTGTGGTCCTCGCCCACGACGCCGACCAGGCTGGCCAGGCTGACCGCCCCGACCGCGCCGCCGACCACCAAGTGGCGCCACGGCGCCAGTCCTCCGAGTGCTGCCATCGGCCCAGTATCGCCTGCGCCTGTCTCGAATGATGGGTAGTGCGACAACCTCCGTCGGTACTGCTGGTGCCCATCACTCGAGGATGAGCGGGTCGGAGTCCAGGTAGGCCTGGCCGCGCGGGCTGATGCGGTAGCCCACGTCGAGGCTCTCGGTGAGCCCGAGATCCTTGAGGCGGCGAACCCGGATCTTGAACGGGTCGCGCTCCATGGCGACTCGGGGCGCCAGCTCTCTCGCCACCACACCCGGGTTGGCCGCGATGAGCTCCAGATACCGGCGCGTCCACGGCGACTTGGTGTCTATGCGGGTGAGGCGGGCGCGCAGCCGATCCAGTTCTTCGCCGACGAATTCGGTCCGGTCCCGCAGGGCGCGGCGTGGGTCGGCGCCCTGGTGGCGCACGCCGATGCGGAACAACGTGCCACCGCGTGACTTCCGGTCGACGACGTGCAGCAACTCCTCGACACTGGCGAACCCGGCGTCTCGGGCGTCGTCGGCGGTGACCGCGCCGGCATCGACGGCGTCGATCGACACGATCTGCACGACGCCGCGAGCGTTGCGCAGCAGCGATCCCGGCGTGACGCGCACCTGGTGCCAGCGCCGGAACGCCAGCGTGATGCGGCCAGCGATGATGCCGTCCATCGCCGCGAGGGTGAAGATCACCGCTGGCTCCCGCGGTCGCTCCGATGCCCGGCGAGCAGGGTGAGCCGAAACGACACGGCCCGACCATAGCCACGCGGCCGCTGCCTGGGGCCGCCCCGTTCGCCCACCGGCGCGCCGCTCGGGCCGCGGTCGGTGTCATCATGAGGCCGATGCACGGTGTCCACCCCGGTGACGAGCGCACGGTGGTGGTGGTCGAGGATGACGAGGAGATCGGCGCCCTGGTTGACACGTATCTGCGCCGGGCCGGCTTCCGGGTGCTGTTGGCCACGACCGGCGAGCGGGGCCTGGAGCTGGCGGAGATGCACCGGCCCCAGCTCGTCATCCTCGACATCGGGCTGGCCGGCATCGACGGGTTGGAGACGGGTCGGCAACTCCGCCGTCGCTCCGATGTGCCGTTGCTGTTCCTCACGGCTCGCGACGGCGAGGTCGACCGGTTGGCTGCGTTCGACGGCGGGGCCGACGACTACGTCACCAAACCGTTTTCGCCACGCGAACTGGTGCGGCGGGTTGAAGCCATCACGCGGCGCGGCCGCCGTGCGGACGACCCGCCGACGTCGGTCTCGCTGGGGTCGGTGACCCTTGACCGGGGCGGTCGGTCGGTGACGGTTGATGGTGAGCCGATCGACCTGGCCACCCGCGAGTTCGACCTGCTGGACCACTTGTTGACCAACGTGGGACTCGTGCTCAGCCGGCGCCAACTGGTCGACGCGGTGTGGGGGCCGGGGTGGGACGGCGACGAACGCACCGTCGACACCCATGTCCGCCAGTTGCGCCGGAAGTTCGGCGCCGCCCTGGCGGTGAGCACCGTGTGGGGCGTCGGCTACCGGCTCGACGACCCCGGCGACGTTCGATGAGCGAGCGCGACCGCGAACTGTGACCTCAGCGCGCGAAAACTGCGCGCTGAGGTCACAGATCCGTCTCGCCGGCCGGGTCCAGCCGTGAATGCGGGAGACTGCGGGGCATGAGGCGTCGGCTCACGTTGTCGATGGTGGCGACGGTGTTGGTGACGCTGCTCGTGGTGGGCGTCACCACCTTCGCCATCGCCCGTTTTCAGGCCAGGGCGACCACCGAGCGTGATCTGCGCGCCCAGTCCGAGACCATCGTCGCGGCATTGGTGGCCGGCGCCCCCAACGGCGCCGGTGCGCCGGAGGCGCAGCGCACGCTCGCCGCCATGCGCCGGGCCATGCGCCTCGAGGGCGTCGAGATCATCACCGTCGGACCGAGTGGCGAGCCGACCGGTCGACTGCCCGATGGAGTTGCGCGGACCGACCTCGACCTGGCCGACCTCCGACGCGGCCAGACCCAGAGCGGCCACCACGGATCGGTCAGCTTCGCCGCTGCGGCCGAAACGGTGCGCCAGGTCACGGTGGTGGTCGTCGTCACCGCCACGTCCAGCACCCGACTCGGTCAGTCGGTGCGCTGGTTCGGGTTCGCGGCGGTCATCACCCTCATCGCCGGCACCCTGGTCGGCGTGGTGGTCGGGCGACGGCTCAGCCGTCCGATTCGCTCGGCCGGCGAAGCGGCCCGGCGCATCGCAGCCGGCGACCTGTCCACCCGCCTGCCCGAACCGGCCGGCGGCGCCGACGACGCGGTGGCCCAACTGCATCGTTCGATCAACTCGATGGCGGCCGGCCTGGAGCGGGCCCGCACCCTCGATCAGCAGTTCCTGCTGTCGGTGAGCCACGACCTGCGCACGCCCCTCACGGCCATCCGCGGCCACGCCGAGGCCATCCTCGACGGCGTTGCCGAACGGCCGGCCGACTCGGCGGCGGTCATCACCCGGGCCGCCGAACGGCTGGACCGGCTGGTCGGCGACCTGCTCGATCTGGCCCGGCTCGACGCCAACACGTTCTCGCTGACGCCAACGTCGACCGACGCTGGCGAGCTGGTCACCGCGGCAGCCGCTGAGTTCGCGGCCGCCGCCGACCGCCATGGCCTCGACGTCGACCTTGACGTGGCGACCGGGCCACTCCTCGTGACCGCCGACGGCAACCGGCTGCGTCAGGTGCTGCACAACCTGCTCGACAACGCGGCCAAGTACGCCGACCGGCGCATCGTGGTGTCCGTCGCCCGGGCGAGCGACGGCTCGGGCGGTGCCGAGGCGGTCGTGGTCACCATCGACGACGACGGGCCGGGCATCGCCCCCGACGACGTGGCCCACGTGTTCGAGCGGCTCTACGTCGCCCGGGCCCGCCCCGTGCGCGCCGAGGTCGGCTCGGGACTGGGCCTCGCCATCGTGCGCCAGTTGACCGAGGCGATGGGCGCGTCGGTGTCGGCCGGGCGAGCACCATCCGGTGGCGCCCGTTTCCAGATCTGCTTCCCACCAGCAACTCCGGCTCCGTAGCGCTGGGGACCACCGCTCCGACGACCGCGAACTTCCATCACATCTGTGTGCTCGGATGGGCGCATGGACGCGATGGAGACCCGCTCGGCCGTCACCCACCTGTTGCGCCGTACCAGCTTCGGTGCCCATCCCGACACCGTCGATCTGTTGAGCGTCGACGGGTACGAGGCCGCGGTCGCGGCCGTGTGCGACCGCACGCCGCCCGACGACGCGGCGGACGCCGTCGCCGTCCCCACGTTCGATACGGCCGCCATCCTCGAAGGGCGCCGCGGCGACCCGGAAGCCAGGCGCCAGGCCGGCCGCCAGGCCGCCGCCGAGGTGCTGGCGCTGACGTCGTGGTGGCTGCGGCGCATGGCGACGAGCGAACGACCGTTGCGCGAGCGGCTGACGTTCCACTGGCACGACCACTTCGCCACCAGCGTGGACAAGGTGAAGCTGGCCGAGGTCATGTTCAACCAGCGCACCACGGTGTACGAACGGGCCTTCGGGACGTTCGAGCTGCTCGCCGGGGCATTGGTCGGCGATCCGGCGATGCTGGTGTGGCTGGACGGCAACGAGAGCACCAGGCAGAAGCCCAACGAGAACTTCGCCAGAGAGTTCCTCGAGTTGTTCACGCTCGGTCTCGGCCACCACGGCGAGCAGCCGTTCACCGAGCCCGACGTCCTCGAGGCGGCCAGGGCCTTCACCGGCTGGCGGATCGATCGGGCGGCGATGGCCGGACGGGTGCTGCCGCGCCGCCACGACGACGGCACCAAGACCGTGCTCGGCCAGACTGGGCCATGGGCCAGCGCCGACGTGGTGCGCCTCGCCACCGGG
>Ga0136617_10002125_pt1 | contig 17717 bp, 11 predicted proteins | sample AntDrymUQ3222106_2_FD_129672 | JGI IMG/M metagenome (GOLD analysis project Ga0136617, IMG submission 129672) | Polar desert sand microbial communities from Dry Valleys, Antarctica - metaG UQ322 (21.06) | ecosystem: Environmental > Terrestrial > Soil > Desert | place: Antarctica: Dry Valley... | reverse complement strand
GGGAACGCCCGGTCCCATCCCGAACCCGGAAGCTAAGCCCTCCAGCGCCGATGGTACTGCACCCGCCAGGGTGTGGGAGAGTAGGTCGCCGCCGACATCAAACCTCATTCGTGGGCCCCCACCGGCCGGTGGGGGCCCACTTTTTTCTTCTGGCAAGGCCACGCCAGGCCGGTTGTCCACATCGCCCTCGAGCTGTCCACAGATCTACGGTGGCTCTGGCCCACGGCAAGCCGCTGCCGCACTCTCGACCTCGCGAGATCCATCACTCAGCGAGGAGAGCACCGATGTACGAGACCCACCTGACGATCGTCGGCACCCTGATCACGGTGGTCGGCAAGCGACGCTTGCCCGATGGCACCACCGTCGTGAGCTTTCGGGTGGCCAGCAACGAGCGGCGTTACGACCAGGCCACCGAGACCTGGACCGACGGCGACACGCTCTACGTCACGGTCACGTGCTGGCGCAAGCTCGCCGAGAACGTGCACGCGTCGCTCGTCGTCGGTGATCCGATCATCGTGCGCGGCAGGCTCGTCAGCCGCAGCTACGACAAGGACGGCCGGCGCCACATGGTCACGGAGATGCAAGCCAGCGCCGTGGGCCCCGACCTCGCGCGGTCCACCGCCGTGGTCAGCCGCACCAAGCGTGGCGACACGCCTGCGGCGAGCCCGTCGGCGACGGACTCCGACGCCGCGCTCGACGCCCCGGTTGCTGCGGAGTTCGAGCGCGACGACCCGTGGGGGTCCGAGTCTCGAGAGTCGGACCGACCATCGGATGGCCGAGATGTCGAGGACCGCGACGCGGTCGTCGAGGCGCGCGTCGCGGTCTAGACGGTCAGAACTACCATCGTCGTCGTGGCGGAGTTCATCTACAGCATGCAGAAGATCCGGAAGGCCCACGGCGACAAGGTCATCCTTGACGACGTGACGTTGAACTTCCTGCCGGGGGCGAAGATCGGTGTCGTCGGTCCGAACGGCGCCGGCAAGTCTACCGTCCTGAAGATCATGGCCGGTCTGGAGCAGCCCAACAACGGCGACGCGCTACTGGCGCCAGGTGCCACCGTCGGCATCCTGGAGCAGGAGCCGTCGCTCGACGAGGAGAAGACGGTCCTCGGCAACGTCGAGGAGGGGCTCGGTGAGATCAAGCAGCAGCTCGACCGGTACAACGCGATCGCCGAGAAGATGGGCGAGGGCGAGTACTCCGATGAGCTGATGGAGGAGATGGGGCAGCTCCAGGAGATCCTGGACCACAACGACGCCTGGGAGCTGGACTCCCAGCTCGATCAGGCGATGGACGCCCTGCGGTGCCCGCCGGCGGACGCTCCGGTCCCCCAGCTCTCGGGGGGTGAGCGTCGCCGGGTGGCGCTGTGCAGGCTGTTGCTCAGCAAGCCCGACCTGCTGCTGCTCGACGAACCCACCAACCACCTCGACGCGGAGAGCGTGCTGTGGCTGGAACAGCATCTCGCGAGCTACGCCGGTGCGATCCTCGCGGTCACCCACGACCGCTACTTCCTCGACAACGTGGCCCGGTGGATCCTCGAGCTCGACCGCGGGCGGGCCTATCCCTACGAGGGCAACTACTCGGTCTATCTGGAGAAGAAGGCCGAGCGGGTCGGCGTACAGGGCCGCAAGGACGCCAAGCTGGCGAAACGGCTGACCGACGAGCTGGCATGGGTGCGGTCCGGCGCCAAGGCCCGGCAGGCCAAGAGCCGCGCTCGGCTGCAGCGCTACGAGGAGATGGCCACCGAGGCCGAGCGGCATCGCAAGCTGGACTTCGAGGAGATCCAGATCCCGCCGGGTCCACGGCTGGGTAACGTCGTGGTCGAGGTCGACCACTTCGACAAGGGTTTCGACGGTCGGGTCCTGATCAAGGATCTGTCGTTCTCCCTGCCGCGCAACGGTATCGTCGGCGTGATCGGCCCCAACGGCGTCGGCAAGACCACGTTGTTCAAGACGATCGTCGGGTTGGAGGAGCCGGACTCCGGCAACGTTCGGATCGGGGACACGGTGCGGCTGTCCTACGTCGACCAGAACCGCGCCGGGATCGACCCGAAGAAGAACGTGTGGGAAGTGGTCTCCGATGGGCTCGACCACATCAAGGTCGGGCAGGTCGAGATGCCGTCGCGGGCCTACGTCGCGGCGTTCGGCTTCAAAGGACCGGACCAGCAGAAGCCGGCCGGTGTGCTCTCCGGTGGTGAACGTAACCGGCTGAACCTGGCGCTCACCCTCAAACTGGGTGGCAACCTGATCCTGCTCGACGAGCCCACCAACGACCTGGACGTCGAGACCCTGTCCTCGCTGGAGAACGCGCTCGAGCAGTTCCCCGGCTGCGCCGTGGTCATCTCCCACGACCGGTGGTTCCTGGACCGCGTGGTCACCCACATCCTCGCTTGGGAGGGTACTGAGGAGAACCCGGCGTCGTGGTTCTGGTTCGAGGGCAACTTCGAGGCATACGAGACGAACAAAGTCGAGCGGCTCGGGACGGAGGCCGCGCGTCCGCACCGGGTGATCCATCGTAAGCTCACCCGCAGATGAGCGGGATGTCCTCCCCCGTCGGTGATCACGATGGGCACCGTTGCGGGGAGTCGGCATACATCGGGAGGTCAGGTGGGGTCGACGCGCGGCGGGGTCGGGTTCCCTGACGAGGCCATGAGGTCCGGCACGGCCGACCTGCTTGCAGCAGCTGCCTCGCTGCGGTGGGCCCGGCCGGATCTGACGGCCGCCCTCGCCGACCACACGCTGGACGCCGCAGCCGCCGACTGCGATCGGGATCGCTGGCTGGCCGCCGCGGGCTGGGCCGTGCATGCGCGGTCCGCGACCGGTGACGGCCGTGAGGTGGCCTCGGAGGTGCTCGACGGGCTGGTGCGGTGGGGGACGGCACCGCTGGCCGGGGCGGCCGCGTACCGGCTGCGGGTGGAGCTGGCTGTCGTCGCGGTGGAAGTCGGGGCGGTGGACGCGGCTCGAATGCTGCTGGAACCGGTCGTGGCCGGGTACGTCTCGCCCGAGCTCCGAGCCGACATGTTCTGTGCGCTGGCCCGGTGTGCAGTCGAGGATGCGCCGGGCGAGGTCGCTGTGGCACTGCGCAGCGCCGAGGCGGCGTGGACCGAGGCCGGCTCCCCCAGTGACATCGGGGTGTCGGTTGTCGCCCTCGTTGCCGCTGCGGCCCAGCGCCGGGCCGGATGCGTCGATGCCGCCATCGACCGGGCGGCTGACGGTCTCGCGCGGCTCGACCGGGCTCAGGGACGACCGGTTGCTGCCGGAACCCCGTCCGGCTACGTCGCGGCGGCGCTCGCCGCGGAGTGGATCTCAGCGCTGCTCGATGCGGGACGGATAGACGAGGCCCGGGAGGGTTGCGTTCCGCTCACGTTACGGCTCACCGAACCGATCCGACCCAGCCGGCAGCTGGCCCGGCTCCGGCTCACGATGGTCCGCGCCGGCGCGACCGGGGCGAGTTCGCAGCGCACCGTGGCCGCGCTCGAACGGGCGGCCCGGGACGCTGCCGACAGCGATGCTCCCGACCTGGAGTCGCTGTGCCGTTCGGCGCTCGGTGCCCTGCACGAGGAGGCGGGCCGGTTGGACGCGGCGATCGAGGCGCTCCGTCTGGGAGTCCTTGCCGGTCGCCGCGACCGCGCCCGCGACGACCGCTTCCGTGCCGCACTCGCTACCGTGGCGCCAACCGGCTCGGTCGCCGGTCTTCCCGGCAGAGCGGCCCGGCCTGCCGGCCGTCGTGCTGATCCCCGATCACCGGGGGAGCGTGACCCCGAGTGTGGCAGGGAACCTGTACGAGGCGATGTCCGGCGCGCTCCCGAGGCTCCCGCTGTCGAACGCCAGGACGCCGAGCCCGTGGTGGCGTCGAGCGAGTCGCCGACCCCGACTACCCCGGAGCCTGGCGGCGTTGACGCCGAGGGATGCGTCGTCGCCATCGACGTCGCCCACGACCAGACGCTGCCGGTGCTGCTCACCGGACTCGAGCTCGAGGACGACCTGCCGGGTACGCAGCTGCGGGCGGCGGTGCACGATGCGGCAGGCCCCGTCGGAGACCAGCTCCTGCACCGTCTCGACCACGCGCAGGCTGGCCAGCACGACGCTGAACCCGCGACTGTCCTGCGTGTACCCACGCAACACGATCAGTGCGCCGTCCCGGGATCGGACGACGCCGCTGAGCAGGCCACGGTGCCCGACGCAGCTAGTGAGCTCGGGCCAGAACCCGCGCCGGACCCGGCCGCCGCCCCGACCGGGCGGCACGACGCGGCAGGTCGTACCCCGTTCCAGGTGCAGGGGTTGGAGGTCCGTCCCGGCAGCGGTGGCAGGCGGCACCGCTGCGGCTCCGAGAATAGGCCGCCGGCGGCGGAGCCGGTGCCAGCTGAGCCCGTGTCCACCGAGCCTGTATCCACCGACGAGCTGAGCCTCGCCGAGCTCCTCGCCGGTGCACTTGCCGCCTACCGGGGCATCTGAGTGACGGTTGTGTCGGATGGTGCGCGGTCCGACGGCGACGCCGGCGGCCGGACTAGGGTGAGGGTCGACGGTCGCCCACGACGTGGCCGCGGAAAACCCATGGTGGTCGCCCCGACGAGTCCCGGAGCTGCATGTGACGAGCCGGACCCGTGAGCTGGCAGCGGAGCCCGCGCAGGACCTCGATCTGGCTGCCCTGGCTGCGCTGTACGCGCGCCACGCTCCCGGCCTGGAGAGGATGACCGGTGACCACTGGTCGGTGCTGCTGGCCGCCGCCCGCGCACACCTGCGACTCGCCGGGCAGCGGGCAGCGGGAGAGCCGCTGATCCGGGTGCGGGATCCCGAGCCCGGCGCTGTCGAGGGGCCCGATTATGCTACGGCGCGGCCCGGGCCGGTGGTGGAGATCGTCACCGATGACATGCCCTTCCTGGTGGAGTTCCTGCTGGCCGCGGTTGCCCGCGCCGGCGGCGACGTGCGACATGTGATCCACCCGATCGTCGTCGTGCGGCGCGCCGCGACCGGCCAGCTGGTCACGGTGCTCACCGGTGCCGACCCGGCCGCGCCACCATCCGACGCGCTCGTCGAGTCGTGGATCCACCTCGACCTCGCTCCCTCCGCGACGACGACCGCCGACCTGGAGCGTGAGCTCAGCCACGTGCTGCGCGAGGTCCGCGAGGTGGTCGAGGACGCCACATCGATGGTGCGCACGGCCCGGGAGCTCGCCGACATGCTGCCCATCCGGCCCGTGGCTTCCGGGGGCACCCACCCGGCCGACGTCGCGCGGTTGCTGCGCTGGCTGGCCGACGGGCACCTCACGTTCCTCGGCTACCGCTACTACGCCGCCGTGTCAGCTGACACCGCGGAGTTGCACGTCGACCCGGCGTCCGGCCTGGGCGTGCTGCGTCGCGGCTCGGGCATCGCATCGACGTTCGCACCGAGCGGTGAGAGGGTCGACGGCGTGCGTGACCTGCTCGTCGTCACCCGGGCCAGCGCACCCAGCCCACTGCACTCGGCGCACCCGTACTACGTCGCCGTCGCGACTATGGACGCTGCCGGCCGGCTCCTCGGCGAGCATCGGTTCCTGGGTTCGCTGACGGTGCCAGCGTTGCACGAGAGCATTCTCGACATCCCGGTCATCGACCGCCGAGTGCGCGCCGCCATCCACCGAGCGGGGTTCCCGCTGGAGTCCTACTCCGGCCAGCAGATGCTCGATGTCCTCTCCGGACTACCCCGCGAGGAGCTGTTCGGCGCCGACGAGCAGCGCCTGCACGACACCGCCGTCGGCGTGCTCGCCGTGGCGGGGCGGCACGGGGTTCGGCTGTTCCTGCGTCCCGATCCGTACCACAGGTTCCTGTCCTGCCTGGTGTACCTGCCCCGCGACGAGTACACGTCGTCGTCCCGGCTGGCCATGGCCGACGTGCTCGTGCGCCGCCTCGGCGGGCGCTCGGTGGAGCACACCGCGCGGCTGTCGGAGTCCAGCCTGGCGCTGGTGCACTTCACCGTGCACGCCGACGCCGACGCCGTGGGCTTCGGCGACGTCGACGTGAACGCGTTGCAGGCCGAGCTCACCGAGGCCGTCCGGACCTGGGACGAGAGGCTGCTGGCGGGATCCGACGTCGTGGGGGTCGCCGCACTGTTGCCCGGCGTTCCGGCGGCGTACAAAGCTGCCGTCGCACCGGAACACGCCGTCGAGGACCTGCGCAGGATCGCCGCGCTCACCGAGCCCGGCGACTTCGACGTGCGGCTGCACCCGGCGTCCGGCGCGGGCGATCGCCGGTTCACCCTCTATCTCGCCGGCGCACCCGCCACCCTGACCGGGGTGCTTCCGCTGCTGCAGCAGCTGGGCGTGGACGTGCTCGACGAGCGTCCGTCGGAGTTCGTTCGCGCCGACGGGCTGCACTGCTGGCTCTACGACTTCGGCCTGCGGCTCGACGACACCACCCGCGCCGCGATCGTGGGGCGCGCCGAGGCGGCCGTCGAGAGCGGGTTCTGCTCGGCGTTTCGGGCCGCCTGGTGCGGCGACGCCGAGACCGACCGGTTCTCCGCGCTCGTGCTGCGGGCCGGGCTCGCGTGGCGGGAGATCGCGGTGCTGCGCGCGTACGCCCGCTACGCCCGCCAGCTCGGCAGCCCCTACGCGCCGCAGTACATGGCGAACACGCTGCTCGCGCAGCCCGACGTCGCCCGCGGCCTGCTGGCGCTGTTCCGGGCGCGGTTCGACCCGGCCGTCGCGGACCGGGAGACGGCCACCGTCGCGGCCCTCGCGCAGGTCCGCGACCTGATCGACGCCGTCACCGGCCTCGACGCCGACCGTATCCTCCGCGGCTTCCTGGCAATGATCACTGCGACGTTGCGCACGAACTGGTTCCGCGGGCGCCCGTACTTCTCGTTCAAGATTGATCCGACGGCCGTGCCGGACATGCCCGTGCCGCGGCCGATGTTCGAGATCTTCGTGTACTCGCCGCGGGTGGAGGGCGTGCACCTGCGGTTCGGCCCCGTCGCGCGCGGCGGCCTGCGGTACTCCGATCGGCCGCAGGACTACCGCACCGAGATCCTCGGGCTGGTCAAGACCCAAGCCGTCAAGAACGCGGTGATCGTGCCCGTCGGGGCCAAGGGCGGCTTCGTGGTGCGCCGCGCCGACGCCGGCCCCGACGAGGTCGACTACTGCTATCGCATGTTCGTCTCGGGGCTGCTGGAGGTCACCGACAACCTCGTAGCCACAGCCGACGCCACGATGGCCGTCGCGGCGCCGCCCGAGGTCGTCCGGCACGACGGGGACGACTCCTACCTGGTGGTCGCGGCGGACAAGGGCACGGCGAGGTTCTCCGACACCGCCAACGAGGTCGCCGCGTCCTACGGCTTCTGGCTCGGTGACGCGTTCGCCTCCGGTGGCTCGGTCGGCTACGACCACAAGGCGATGGGGATCACCGCGAAAGGCGCGTGGGAGAGCGTCAAACGGCACTTCCACGAGCTGGGTATCGACACCCAGCGCCAGGGGTTCACCGTCGTCGGGGTGGGGGACATGTCCGGGGACGTGTTCGGGAACGGCATGCTGGCCTCGCGCCACATCCGGCTGGTCGCGGTGTTCGACCACCGGCACGTATTCCTCGACCCGACCCCGGACGCGGCGCGCAGCTTCGCCGAGCGGGAGCGGCTGTTCGCGCTGCCCGGGTCGTCCTGGGACGACTACGACCGTTCGGTGCTCAGCCCGGGTGGGGGGGTGTGGCCGCGGACGGCGAAGTCGGTGCCGATCGGGCCGGAGATCCGGACCGCGCTCGGCCTGGCTGACGATGTGACCTCGCTGAGCCCCCCGGAGCTGATCGCGGCGATCCTGCGCGCGCCGGCAGATCTGCTCTGGAACGGCGGGATCGGCACCTACGTCAAGGCATCCGAGGAGTCGCACGCCGATGTGGGGGACAAGGCCAACGACGACGTCCGGGTCGATGGCGCGCAGCTGCGCGTCATGGTCGTCGGCGAGGGCGGCAACCTCGGGCTGACCCAGCGTGGGCGGATCGAGTTCGCCCGCCGCGGCGGAAAGATCAACACTGATGCGATCGACAACTCCGCGGGCGTGGACTGCTCCGACCACGAGGTCAACATCAAGATCCTGCTCGACCGGCTGGTGGCCGAGGGCGAGCTGAACCGTGCCGGACGCAACGCGTTGCTCGCGTCGATGACCGACGAGGTGGCCGAGCTCGTCCTGGCCGACAACCGCGACCAGAACGCGGTACTGGGTATCGCCCGGGCGCACGCACCCGCTATGGCGAACGTGCACCGCAGGCTCGTGGCCGACCTGGTCGCCCGCCGCGGGCTGGACCGGGAGCTGGAGGTGCTGCCCGAGGACGCGGGCTTCGCCGTGCGCGAGGCCGCCGGTCTCGGCCTGACCAGCCCCGAGCTCGCCACCCTGCTCGCGCACACCAAGCTCGACCTCACCGCGCAGGTGCTGGCCACCGACCTTCCCGACGCTGCGGCGTTCGCCGCCCGGCTGCCCGACTACTTCCCGCATCCGCTCCGCGAGCGGTTCGCCGCGGCGATCACCAGACACCCGCTGCGCCGGGAGATCGTCACGACGTTGCTGGTCAACGAGATGGTCGACGGCGCCGGGATGACCTATGCGTTCCGGCTCGGTGAGGAGCTGTCGGCGGGGCCGACCGACGCGGTGCGGGCCTACGCCGTGACCACCGCGGTGTTCGACCTTCCGCTGCTGCGCGACGAGCTGGCCGCCCCGGACATCCCCACGGCGGTGTCCGACGCGATCGTGCTGGAGTCGCGCCGGCTGCTCGACCGGGCCTCGCGGTGGTTCCTCACCAACCGGCCGCAGCCCCTCGCCGTCGGCGCCGAGACGGCCCGCTTCGCCGGCACCGTCCGGGCCCTGCGGGCGCAGCTGCCGCGGCTGCTGCGAGGTCGGGAGCTCGCCGCCGTCGAGCGCTACGCCGCGCAGCTGCGATCGGGCGGGCTCGGCGCGGCGTGCGCGCTGCAGTCGGCGGCGCTGGTGTACGGCTACGGGCTGCTCGACGTCGTCGAGCTGACGGAGCTGGCCGAGCGCGACAGCGAGCCGCGCGAGCCGGGCGAGGTCGCGGCGCTGTACTACGGGCTGTCCGAGCACCTGGGAATCGACCTGGCGCTCACCTCGGTGAGCGCGCTGGAGCGCGGGGATCGCTGGCACGCGCTGGCCCGGCTCGCGCTGCGCGACGACCTGTACGGGGCGCTGCGCGCGATCACCCTCGACGTGCTCCGCGAGGCCGCGCCGGGGACCCCGGTGGAGGTGGCCATCACCCAGTGGGAGAAGTCGAACGCCTCGCGTCTGGTGCGGGCGCGGGCGGCGCTGCACGAGGTGGCGGCCGCGGGGCAGCTCGACCTGACCACCCTGTCGGTGGTGTCGCGCCAGCTCCGGGGGCTGGCCCGGTAGTGGCTCGTTTCGTCGCGCAGGTGCCCCTGCGCTGGACCGATCAGGACTCCTACCAGCACGTCAACCACGCTCGTGCGGTGACGCTGCTGGAGGAGGCCCGGATCGGGCTGCTCTTCGGCGTGGCAGCCGCGGACGGGATCACCGGGTTCGCCGGCGGGCTGCTCGTCGCCGGGCTGGGGGTGGACTACCGTCGCCAGATCCCGTACCGGCCGCACCCGTTGCGCGTGTCGATGTGGATCGAGGAGGTGCGCGCCGCGTCGTTCCGGATCTCCTACGAGATGCACGACGGGCCCGCCGAGACCGATCCGGTCGCGGTCACGGCGTGGACCCGGATGACCACGTTCGACCTCGACGCGCAGCGACCCCGGCGGCTCGCGGGTGACGAGCGCGCGTTCCTCGGACGGTGGGGCGCATAACTGCCTGTGCGCGGAAATCACCGCTATAGCGGCGGTTTCCGCGCACGAGCTCATGTCAACCAGGCGGCGGTGTTCGGGGGGAGCTGGTCGCCGTCGAGCGGGCCGCTGGACAGCAGCACGTCACCCGGCGGCAGCGGGACGGCTCCGTCAGAGCCGTTGAGGACGCACACGAGCGTCGAGCCGTCGCGGCGGAACGTCAGGCAACCCTGCGGGGCGCCGAACCACTCCAGGCCCCGCCCGTCGCCTCCCGAGTGGGATTTGCGCAGCTCCAGTGCTTGCCGGACCAGCGAGAACATCGATGCGGTGTCCTCCAGCTGGTCGGCGACCGTGAGCTCGCCGTACTCCGGCGGGATCGGCAGCCAGGGCTCGCCGCTGGTGAACCCGTACCCGGGCAGTTCACCCTCCCACGGCACCGGCACGCGGTACCCGTCGCGCCCGCGGTCGGTATGCCCGGAGCGCTCCCACACCGGGTCCTGCAGCACGGCATCGGGCAGCTCGACGTCGGGCAGGCCCAGCTCCTCGCCGTTGTAGAGGTAGACCGCGCCGGGGAGCGCGAGCTCCACCAGCGCCATCGCCCGCGCCCGCGCCCGTCCGACCGCGCCGCCACCGTAGCGGGTGACCGGGCGGGAGACGTCGTGGTTGGACAACGTCCAGGTGGGCAGCGCGCCCACCTCCGCCACCGCGGCGAGCGAGTGCTCGATGGCCTCTCGCACCGCGACGGCCTCGAACGGGACCTGCACGAGCCGGAAGTTGAAGCCCATATGCAACTCGTCGGGGCGCACGTACTGGGCGAACCGCTCGTCGTCGGAGACCCAGACCTCGCCGATCGCCATCCGGTCCGGGTAGCTATCGATCACCGAACGGATCATGCGGTGCACGTCGTGGACGCCGTCGTCGTCGAAGCGCGGGTCGTCATCGGAGTCCGCGAGCAGCATCGACTCCTGGTTGGCCGCGTCGGGCAAGCCTGCAGGCTTGCTCATGCCGTGCGCGACGTCGACGCGGAAGCCGTCGACGCCGCGGTCCAGCCAGAACCGCAGCGTCTTCTCCAGGTCGGCCCACACCTCGGGGTTGGTCCAGTTCAGGTCCGGCTGCTCGGCGGCGAACAGGTGCAGGTACCACTCGCCGGGAGTGCCGTCGGGGTTCGGCACGCGGGTCCAGGCCGGGCCGCCGAACACGCTCGTCCAGTTGTTCGGAGGTTTGGCGCCGTCGGGGCCGCGGCCGAGCCGGAAGTGGTAACGCGCCCGTTCGGGACTTCCGGGACCCGAGTCGAGTGCCGCGCGGAACCATTCGTGCGCACTCGAGGTGTGGTTGGGCACCAGGTCGACCGTGACGCGCAGGCCGTGCCCGTGGGCGGCGGCGACGAGTGCGTCGAACGCGTCCAGGTCGCCGAACACCGGGTCGACGTCGCGCGGGTCGGCCACGTCGTAGCCGTGGTCGGCCATCGGGGAGGGGTAGAACGGCGTCAACCACAGCCCGTCGACACCCAGCAGCTCCAGATAGCCCAGTCGGGACCGGACGCCCTCCAGGTCGCCGACGCCGTCACCGTCGGCATCGGAGAAGGACCGGACATAGACCTGGTACACCACGGCATCGCCCCACCACTGCACAGGGGAGATCTTGCCAAAACCTTCCGGGGGACGAACAAGACCCCTCCGTGACCGGTGTCGGGAGTCGATGTGCTCGATCGGTGGACCTCTTCACAAGTCGGAGTTGACCATGCTGGCGGCGGCGTAGGTCAGGTACTGCCACAGCTGCGCGCGGTGCGCGTCGTCGAGCTCCGCCTCGTCCACGGCGATGCGCATGCACCGCAGCCACGCGTCCCGCTCGATCGGGCCGATCCGGAACGGTGCGTGGCGCATCCGCAGCCGCGGATGCCCGCGCTGGTCGGAGTAGGTCCGCGGGCCGCCCCAGTACTGTTCGAGGAACATCCGCAGCCGCTGCTCGGCGGGGCCGAGGTCCTCATCGGGGTAGAGCGGGCGCAGCACCTCGTCGTCGGCGACCTGTTCGTAGAAGCGGGCGACGATCTTCTCGAAGATCGGGGCGCCGCCGACGTCGGCGTAGAAGTTCTGGGGCTCGGACACAGCTCCATCATCCCTGTTCCCGGCTCACGGCATCGAGGCCTGGCCCATTGCCGCGCCCGCCCCGGGGAACAGCATCGGGCGCGGCACCCCGGCGTCGTCGAAGGCGTCGGTGATCGCGGCGTTGAGGGCGCGCTGCACGGCGAACTGCCTGCCGGGGCTGACCCGCACGGTCAGCCGCAGCGTGACACCCTCCGGGGCCACCCGTTCCACCCCCAACACCTCGGGTGCCGCCAGCACGGCGTCGGCGAGGTCGTCCTCGGCGACCCGCTCCGCGGCGATGCGTCCGGCGAGGCCGGTGGCGTCAGCGATGTCGGCGCTGTGCGCGACCGGGAGGTCCACCACCGCGACGGCGTAGCCCTGGCTCTTGTTCCCGACGCGCAGGATCTCGCCGTTGCGCACGTACCAGACGGTGCCGTTGATGTCGCGCAACGTGGTGATCCGCAGCCCGACCGCCTCGACTACGCCGTTCGCCTCGCCGAGGTCGACGATGTCGCCGATGCCGTACTGGTCCTCCAGCAGCATGAACACCCCGGACAGGAAGTCGCGCACGAGGTTCTGCGCACCGAATCCCAGCGCGACGCCGAGGATGCCCGCCGAGGCCAGGATCGGGGCCAGCGCCACGCCGAACTCGGCCAGCACCATGATCGAGGCGATCCCCAGCACGACCGTCGAGCTGAACGATCGCAGTACCGAGCCCATGGTGTGGGCGCGCTGGGCGCGCCGCCGGGGGACCGGACCGGTGCCGTCGTTCGCCTGCAGCCGCGGGGAGCGGCTCACCAGCCGGGACACCCGCGAGCTGGTGGCACCGTTGACGATCTGGTTGATCGCCCGGTGCAGCAGGTAACGCACGAGCAGCGCCAGCACGACGATCAGTGTGATCGACAGTGTCGTGGAGACGATCGTGTCCGCCGAGCGGGCCAGGAAGTCGTTGTTGGTCCACTGGTAGAACCGCGCGCACCAGCTACCCGCGTCGTCGGCGCAGTCCGGGCGCGCCGCCAGCAGCCCGTCGGTCATGAGAGCTCCAATCCGGTGTGCGCGGCCAGGAAGGCCAGCTCGTCGACCAACAGCGACACCGTCCGCGAGACCGACCGGGCGCTGTGCCCCACCTCGGTCTCCCGCCGGAGCAGCACCGGCCGGGTACGCGGGTCGCCGGTGGTCGCGTGTTGCAGCGCCGCGCACATCTTGCGGGCGTGCAGCGGATCCACCCGGGTGTCGGACTCGAAGACGGTGAACAGCACCGCCGGGTACTCGGTGCCCTTCTCGACGTGGTGGTACGGCGAGTAGGACAGCAGCCAGCCCAGCTGCTCCGGATCGGCCGCCGTGCCGTACTCGTCGTTCCAGGTGCGGCCGAGCGAAAACTCCTCGTAGCGCACCATGTCCAGCAGCGGTGCCGAGCACACAGCGGCCCGGTAGAGCTGCGGGCGCTGGGTGATCGCGGCGCCGACGAGCAGACCGCCGTTCGAACCGCCCATGATCGCGAGCCGGTCGGCGGCGGTGTCCCCGGCGTCGATCAGCGCGGTGGCCGCCGCGTGCAGGTCGTCGAAGACGCGTTGCTTGTGGGCGCGGGTGCCGGCGAGGTGCCAGGCCAGGCCCTCCTCGCCGCCACCGCGCAACGAGACCAGCGCGTACACCCCGCCCGCGGCCGCCCAGGCCAGCGCCGTCGCGGTGTACGCGGGCTGGTAGCTGATCCCGAACCCGCCGTAGCCGGTGACCAGAGCGGGGCGGGCGCGCGCCTCGCCGTCGGGTGTGATCACGAACATACGGACCGTCGTGCCGTCGGCGGAGGTGAACGCGCGTTGCTCGGTCCGCACGGCGGGCACCGGAGCCGTGCCCGGCGCGGGCGTCTCGAGGACGGTCGCGCCGGTGGCGAGGTCGAAGCGGTACACCTGCGACGGGGTGACCAGGTCGGTCCAGCCGACCCACACCCGGCCGGCCTGCTCCGGCGTGTCGGCGTCGGCGACGGACAGCCCGGTGAGCGACCCGGGGCCGGGCAGCGGCACGGTACCCCGCGGCGCGCCGTCGGCGGCGGCGTGCAGCGTCAGCTCGGCGACGGCGTGTCGGGTGCGGGCGAGCACCAGCAGCGCGGCGTCCGGGCTCGTCTCGGTGCCGGCGACGCCCGTGGGCTCCAGCCTGCGGACCGCTTGCAGCACCGACTCCGGGTCCTGTGCCACCAGCTCGCGCCAGTGCTCGCGTCCGGGCGTGCGCGGATCGGTCACGGCGAGTCGGAAGCGTGGTGCGCCGTCGGTGGTGTGCAGGTACAGCAGGCCGTCGCGGTCCACCCAGGCGTTGCACCGCACGTCGTCGGCCTGGGTGAGGATCGGGGTCAGCGCGGGGACCGGCCCGGCACCCAGCTCGGCGATCCACACGCTGTCGCGCGGTGCGGTCCCGATGTTGCCGGTGACCAGCAGCCAGCGCCCGTCCCGGGAGACCTGTACCCGGAAGTAGTTGTGCCCGGCGTAGAGCCCCGGGCCGTCGATCAGCTGGTCGGATTCTGCAGGGGTGCCGATGCGGTGGAGCCAGACGCGGCGGTGGAAGTCCTGCTCGCCCGGCGGTGCCTCGTCCTCGGCGACCATCCGGACGTAGACGAGCTCACGCCCGCCGGGCAGCCAGGCCAGGTCGGAGTAGCGGCAGCGGTCGATGGGGTCCTCGACGGTCGCGCCGGTGGTGACGTCGAGGACGTGCTGCACCGAGTGCTCGTCACCGCCGACGGACAGCTGGTAGGCCAGCTGACGGCCTTCCCAGTCGGGCGCCCACAAGTCGATCGTGGTGAGCCCGGTCGGGTCGAGCGCCATGGGGTCGAGCAGCACCCGGTCGGTGCCGTCGGGCTCGCGCACGTGCAGCACCGTGTGCTCCTGCCCGGGCTCGCGGCGCGTGAAGAAGGCGCGCCCCGCGCGCCACAGCGGGGTCGACACTGAGCCGGCCGATATCAGCTCGCTCAGCGTCGCGGACAGGCCGTCGCGGCCCGGCAGGGCGTCGAGGTGATCACGGGCCAGCACGTCCTGCGCCGCCGACCAGGTGTGCGTGCGCGGGTCGGCCGGATCCTCCAGCCAGCGGTACGGATCGGCGACGCGGTGACCGTGCAGATCCTCGACGAGGTCGAGCCGTTCGGCGTCGGGGTAGGTCGGGTGCGGGGCGTCCACGTGGCCCGAGGCTACGTCACCCGGGTCGGTGGTCTCCGCCCCCTCCACCCGGCTCCGACAATCACTCGCGTGCCGGTGTCCGCACCTTCTCGACCTGCGAGTTCGAGGCCGTCGACCGCTCGTCCGCGGGTGGCTCTGTCGTCGAACAGCCGGACGCTGGTGATCATCGTCACCGGCTCATTTCGGGCGTCTGCGGAGTCCGGCCGCGGCCGCATCGGCGACCGTCGTTTCTCGGCCTCGGCTACCGCCAGCTCGCCTGCGGAGCCGGCGGTAGCCGCACGCCGACGACCTCATGAAGCGTTGCCCTTCCTCAGGTATAGGCTTAGATCACTAATCACGTATGAGTTGGAGGGGTGTTATGGCAGTTCGGACAGCACGACGTCGCTATTGTCCCTGTGGCGCACGTTTGGCTACCGATAACACCGAGCACTTGTGTGCCCGCTGTCAGCAGGCTTCCCGCGGCAAGCTCATCGCGCCGCCCGAGGTGCCCGCCGAGTTCTGGTAGACCGAGCAGTTCTGGGACGCGTTCGCCGCTCAGCATATCGGCCAGATCTCTCGTGCGTACCGCACACATCACCACCACCACCACACAGTTTACGGCGCCAGTGGTATTTCGCAAGATCTACTCGGCCAGTGGATGAGCACCTCACAACCCCGGATCAGTCGGATCGAGACTGGCCCGCCGATCCGCGACCTGGACACCTTGGCGTATTGGGCGCGGGTGCTGCGGATACCGCCGGAGTTGCTGTGGTTTGACATGCCGGGAAGCACACGTCTGATCTCGACGGCTGATGATAGCGCGGCGAGTGGTGCGGAACGGACGGACTCTCAGGTCATGGACGCTGCCGTCGAGTCCAGGTCGCGCCCGAGCCAAGATGTGGCTCCCGCGAGTATCGATCCGATGACTCATGCTGCTTCTAAGGCGGCGGTACTGAAATGGGCGTTGATACCTGAGGTTGGTAATCCGGTTGTCATCGAGCGAGTGAACAGCTCACGCGCTGTCAATCCGGCAGATGCTGAGTCGCTTCACGCTATGCAATGCAGTCTTACCGACCTGGATGCCGAGCATGGCGGCGGTGCTGTATTGGAAATGGCGATGGCGTACCTTCGGAGCGAAGTGGCGCCGCTACTGCAGGTGGAGCTACTCCGAGCTGGTTGGTAGCCACCTGTTCGCTTCTGCTGCCGAGTTGACGTTGACCGTCGGCTTCATCGCCTATGACGCTGGTCGGCATGACCTGGCAGGGTGGCGCGCAAAGTCGTTTTCGCAGTTCAGCGGTGGTGTGAAGGGTGTGGGGGTCCCGTGCCGTGTCGGCGTGTGCCGTGGCGGGTGGGGGTGGGTAGCGGCTGACCTTGGTCCTGGTCGTGTCCTGTCTTGGTCACGGTGAGTGGTGATACCGGGTGGTGAGGGGCGGCGTGGCCGGGTCACCACCGTGACGGTGTGTCATCGACGGGGTGGTCGGATGGAGGGAGAGGCACCCGGGGTCGGGAGGGCGGGCACGCACCCGTCGATCACAGCTTGATCACGGTTGGTCACGGTGCGGCGTGGCGGCCGGGGTGGGGCAACGGAGCCGGGGTAGGACACACGGGCTTACCAAGGTCCTGCGTCGAAACCGGTGGCTCCGTTGCCTGCTCAGTCTGTCATGTCCCAGCCCACCACGGTGCCCACCACGGTGCCCACCACGGTGCCCACCACGGTGCCCGCTGCGGTGTCCTCGGCCGGGTCGTGCACCGGGGACGACGCGGCGGCGGCGCCGGCGGTCCTGCTCGGTCGGGCGGGGTTGTGGGACGGCGGCGCCGAGGGTGGGCTGCTGGAGGCTCTGGCGGAGATCCCCGATCCCCGCAGCAGACGCGGTGTCCGCCACGCGCTGCCGGTGATCCTGGGCCTGTGCACCGCGGCGGTGACCTCGGGGTGCGTGAGGCTGGTCGAGATCACCGACTGGATCACCCACGCCGACCAGGAGATCCTCGCCGCCGTGGGCGCCCGTCAGGATGGGTGCGGGCCGTTACACCGCGCCGCACCCCGACACCGTCGAGCGGGTCTTCGGTGACCTGGGCGCCCAGGGGTCGGCCGAGCATCTGGGCGCCTACCTGGGGCGTCGCGCCGGGATCGGGCCGGTCGCCGCCCCGATCGCCGGGCCCGTGCTGCTGCCCGCGGTGGCGGTGGACGGCAAGGCCGTGCGGGGCGCGATCGGCGCCGACGGACAGATCCCCTACCTGCTCGCCGCCGCCACCCACTCCGACACCGCGGTGATCGCCGAACGACTGATCGGCGCCAAGTCCAACGAGGTGCGCCGTGAGGTGCCTTGTCGCATCTCTCATTCAGTGAGGAGGAACTCGGAGGAGCGTTCTTGGATCCACCGGCTTACCCGGATGCCGAAAGGCTAGGGGAACAAGAGCATGGTGCGCCACGAGGCGCCCTGTCGTATCTCCGGTGCAGCCGGGGAGAATTTGGAGGAAGATTCTCGGGCCTGATGCCTCACCTGGAGTTGAAAAACAAAGGGAACAGCAGCATGGCAGGAAATCGGCGATCGTGTCCAGGCGTAGGGAGCGATGCGCTGAGGGGCCCGCGTGATACTGGTGAAAGCTGGATTGCCTGAAGCCTAATCTCCGGAAGATGCAACTGTTCATCCACCGGAAAGACGCCTGAAACCGGTGCCTCGTCCTACGTCCGCATGGCATGCTGGCGGATGTAACCTCCGGGACGGGGAGCGACATCCCGTGAGGAT
>Ga0136617_10002122_pt1 | contig 17732 bp, 19 predicted proteins | sample AntDrymUQ3222106_2_FD_129672 | JGI IMG/M metagenome (GOLD analysis project Ga0136617, IMG submission 129672) | Polar desert sand microbial communities from Dry Valleys, Antarctica - metaG UQ322 (21.06) | ecosystem: Environmental > Terrestrial > Soil > Desert | place: Antarctica: Dry Valley... | reverse complement strand
TGCCCTGCGCCGCCACGATATCGACGGGGTGATCATCCCCGCCCCCGATCACCTGTCCCGGCAACCCGGCGACTACGCGGACCGACGCACCATCATCGAAACCGAGGCCGATGCCAGACTCCTTGTCGTCTACCCCGCCCTTCACGTGACCACCGATGCAATTCCCGGTAGCTCGTCAACGTCGTCAGGCTCTCCATCGCGGTCACCCGTCAAGGATCTGTGAGTGTTGATCCGGTCCTCCTGGGTGGAGTACCGCCAGGCTCGGTGCCACACGCCAGGCACTAGGGGCACGAGATTACGCCGGACTGGGCATGGCAGGCGCCAGGGGACAAAGATCAAACCTGGCATCGCGCGATCTACACTCAATGCTATGACCGCTCAGCGCGAGGAGCTCCACCGCCTGATTGACGCCTTGCCCGAGGAGAGGGTCCCCCTGGTGCTCACCGGCTCCGCAACAGGATGACCTCGACTGCCGAGCGACCCTGCCCACCGAGCTGGTTTGGCGCCGGCAAGGCCCGTCAGCCTGACATGGCCGGACTGACGACCCGCGATGCCACTGAGGGGCCGCGTGATCATCCCTCGCCGGTCGGGAGGCCAGTTTGACCTAGACCTTTGCCCGTGGATCAGGCGGCCGCTAGGGCACAGACGAGAATCACCACAGCCGGACCGGCCAGCGCTAGCAGGCTGCGCCGCACGATCGTGCCGGCGTCGGTTGCGCGGTTGGCCCACTTCAGCTGAACAAGCACCGCACCGATCGCGAGCAAGGAGATAGCGCTCAGCCACACGGTCGGCCACAGCACGTCACCCGTGCTGGCTCCGGGGGATCCTGAATACGAATACACCCACACGCCGATGAGGGCGCAAAAACTGAGGACGGCCGCGGCCAGCAGCAGGACGGCGACCGTGAAAACCGTCCGAACGGTGTTGGCGAGGGCCGAGTTTTCGGGCCGGGTCATCAGGCGCCTCCTGGTGACGATCGAGTGGGGGCGGTCGGCAGCGTACCCACCCGGGCAGCAAACCGGCAGCGGACCGGCACAGCCGAGATCTCCAGTCACCGCTGCCAGCGCAGCATCCCGCGTTCAACCTCGGCTTTCGAAAGGCTCGAACGTCGACGACAACTTCGATGCGATGCTCTAGCCGGCGTGACGTTTCTCCAGCCAGGTAGCCCACCGGTCCAGCCCTTCCTGCGGGGCATGGCGTCCGACACCGATCCGGAAACGGTCCGCCGGGACGGGAGCCAGCTCCGAGCGGTAGATGCTGGCGGGCAGCAGCATCACACCTTCCTGCTCGACCAACTCGCCGCACATCGCCTCGACGCCGTCAGCACCGAGATAGCGCGGAAAGCAGACGCAGCCGCCCTGCGGCGCTGCCCAGTCGAACAGTTCCGAGAAGCGGGAGAAGAAGGCGTCGAAGGCCGGGAGATTGCCGGCGATGATCCGCCGATTCCGCTCCAGGATGCGGTCGCGGGAGCGCAGCGCGATGAGGGCAAGGATCTCACTGGGCGCCGAGTTGCAGATGGAGGTGTAGTGCTTCGCCCGCTCCAGCCGGTCCAGCAGGGCACGGTCGCGGCAGGCGATCCAGCCGATCCGCAGGCCGGGCAGGCCGTAGGCCTTGGACATGACGTTCAGCGACAACGCCGTGGCTGACAGGTCGGCGGCCTGCGGCAACGGCCTTCGCGGGGGCAGCTCCAGGCCGCGGTAGACCTCGTCGCTGAACAGGTGGATGCCGCGCTCGTCGCACAGTTGGACAAGCTGCCGCCACGTGTCCGCGTCGGGAACGGCGCCGGTGGGGTTGTTGGGGAAGTTGACCGACACGACACGAGTGGTGGGACGCAAGGCCGAGCCAAGGGCGTCGAGATCGAGAGACCAGCCATCTTCGGGTCGCAGCGCGACACCGGTGACCTCGCAGATGGACAGCGGTACGCTCTCCGCCGCCTGGTAGTTCGGCGTCACGACGACCGCGTGGTCGCCCGGGTTGAGCAGGACGTGCGTCGCCAGATAGATCGCCTCGTTGGCCCCGGCGAAGCACAAGATGTCCTCGGCAGCCAGCCCGTCATAGGTGCTCGCGATCGCCTCGCGCAGGGCCGGCAGACCGTACGTCTCGGTGTAGCCGAGGTCCAGGGCATCCCACTGCGCGCGACCGTCGTCGTCGGCCAGTCCGAGCAGCTCGGCCAGGGGCATCGTCTGGGCGTCGGAGGCCGTCAGATTGTGGCGGGCGGCGAACTCCCATCGGGAGAAGTAGCGCTCCAGGCGGAAGTCAGGAAGCGTCGGCATCAGCCGACTCCCTCACTCGTCCGTGCAGCCGGGCGCGGATCTCCTCCGGGGTGTACGAACTGCGCTGCCGTTGTGATCTCGCCACCACCACCCCCGTAGCGGCGACACCGACGAGACCGGCCAGGCCCACGACCTTCCACCATCGCATCTGCCTAGGCTACGGCTGTGCCGGACCAGAGCATCAGCCTTGACGAAGCAGTGGACCTGACCCGTACCGGCGACGTGTGGCTGTTCCGCGGTCGTACGGTCGCCGACCGCGCCATCCAGGTGACCACGAACAGTCCGGTCAACCACGTCGGGATGTCCGTGGTCATCGATGACATGCCGGCGCTGATGTGGCATGCGGAGTTGGGCAAGTCACTGCCGGACCTGTGGTCGGGCAACCACCAGCGCGGAGTCCAGCTCCACGATCTGCGCGAGTCCGTCCTGGTGTGGGCGCGTCGCTACGGTCAGCGGGCGTGGCTGCGCCAGCTCGACGCTTACGTGACCCGTGAGATGGAGGACGCGGTCCTGCGTACCATCGCCCGGCTCGACGGGACGCCGTTTCCCTCAACTGCCCGCCTCGCCGCCCGGTGGGTGCGCGGGCGGCTGCCGACGGCCCTGCGGAGAACACCGGAGGCCGATCTCGAGACCGCGTACTGCGCTGAGGTCGTGGCCATCACCTACGAGGCCATGGGGCTGCTGCCGGGCGGGCGCCGGCCGGACTGGTACGACCCCGGCCGGTTCTGGAGCGGCGACGACCTGGATCTGGGCGCGCGGGCCCGGCTGGGTGGGGAAATCGCCGTACGGATCCCCGCTGAGTGACCGCTCGCCTCCACCCGGGCTGCCCCAACCGGTCCGCGGCTCAGACCTTGTCGAGGGGCCGGTGCGGCTGGGGTGGTAGCTCGGCCCGGATCGGATCGCCCGGCCGGATCTCCCCACCGGCCGTGACGACGCCCATGACGCCGGACTTGCGGATCAGGTTGCCGTGCTCGTCGCGCCCCAGCACCGCCGACATCAGCCCCGCCTGGAAGGTGTCGAGCTGGACGCAGGGGTTGCGCAGGCCGGTGACTTCGACGACGGCCGCCTCGCCCACGTGCAGCCGGGTACCCGTGGGCAGGCCGAGCAGATCGATGCCCCGAGTGGTGAGGTTCTCGCCCATGTCGCCGGGCCCGACCTCGAATCCGGCTGCGCGAAGCTCGTCGTGTAGCTCGGCGTGGACCAGGTGCACTTGGCGAAGATTGGGCTGCGTCGGGTCGCGCGCCACCCTCGAGCGATGCTTGACGGTCTCGCCCATGTGAGCGTCACCCTGGACGCCCAAACCGGGGAGCAGCCGCACGCTATTCTGGGTCTGCTTACTGAACGTGTGTGTTGCGCTACAACTAACCGCCGTCACTTTTCCTTCCATAGCTTGTAGTATCCGCCGATGGCGAAGCGGTTATTGGTCAGCACGGTGCGCCGTGTCCTCCCGTACGGTGCCCGGTAACTATGGCTTCTGGGACGTACGACGTCAGCACTTCGGCCTTGCGGCCTCTGATGAAGACGTTCTGGTCATCGCAAGGCTGGCGCAGTCAGCCCTCGTGGCCATCTGGGGACGTGTTCAGCCGGGCGGTGGCGGCCGGGGTGATGTTCACCGAGCCGCTCATCATGGACCACGACGAGTGCGTCATGGCGGCCCAGGAGGCGGCTGCCGAGCTCACGACGGCCGACGTCTCAGATGCCTTTATCGCAAGCCTGACCACGGGCCGGCTTGACTTGCGGTCGGCACTTGGCTCCTTCGCGGTGGCGCGGCAGTTGCCTGAGCATCCGTACACTCCGCGGGCGCACTCGGTGCAGTGCGGGGTCTGCGGGCAAACCGATCGCAGTCAGGAAGACCTCAACAAGCTGAACTTCGAGCGGTTCAAGTGGGGCGGCCTGCGTCGCGACAGCATCCCCTTCGTTGCCTTCGACCTCGAACAGTTCTCCCGCGCGCCGCGTGAGGAGGTCGGGCGCAAGGCCCAAGCTGCCGGGCAGCAACTGGTGTCGGCGTTGCGGAACGCGCCACCCGATGTCACAGCGAGTCAGATGGCTGCGCGACTGAAGATGGTCAAGGGCAACCAGGCCGAGCGCGAAGTGGTGCTCGACATCCTCGGCGTGTGCGGCGTGCTCAGGACCTCTCAACACCGTGGCTACGCGAAGGAGTTCGTGCCGGTCGTTGAGCGCGTGCTGCCGTCACAGCACTACGTCGACCGGTCGTACCCGGTGTGCTGGTGGAGGGGGCGCGACGGAGTTGACGAGGACGCCCTCCGGGAGTTCCTGCCACAACTCGCGGTCTGACTCGTACGCCCTGGTCCAGGACTGAGGGTCACTTTCCGCGTTCGACCCGCCGCTTCAGGCCGTTGGCGAACTGCTCGAAGGACGGGCCCAGGTCGGGTATCGAACGCCCGATCAGCGGCATGAGGGGACCGGTGTACTCCTCGCGCATGGTGAACCGCGTGCTCCCTTTGGCCGCCGGAAAAAGGGTGAAGGTCCGTACTCCACGGAAGAGCCGCAGCGGCATCCCGCCGGTCCACGTCATGGACTTGGCCGGATCGAAGCTGGTCACCTTGAGCGAGAACACCCGCTTGGGGTTGACCTCCGAGACCAGCTTGATCTTCTGGCCCTCAGCGATGCTGCCCTCCACGCTGACCACGCCGGAATCCCAGTCCGGGTACGAGGCGCCGTCGGTCAGCACCGCCCAGATGGCCTCCGGCTTCGCCTTGATCCTCGCGGTGGCTTCGAACGCCTTCACCGAGTGTCTCCTTCAGGCTCCTTGCCCGCCGGGTGAGCGGGTAACGCCAGGTTACGGTCATGGCTGACGGAAGGGGATGGCATGGCGTGGTGGCGGGAGCGCGTGCTGCCGCACCTCATCGACAGGCTCCTCGCGACGGGCGAAGTGTGCGAGTTGCGTGATCGGGTTTGCGCCGGGCTGTCTGGTGAGGTGCTGGAGGTGGGCTTCGGCTCGGGCCTCAATCTGGCTCACTATCCAGCCGAAGTGGGCGGAGTCTGGGCTGTCGAGCCGGCGGATCTGGCCTGGCGGATCGCCCAGCCGCGGATCGCTGCCGCCGGTATCCCGGTCGCCCGGGCAGGGCTGGACGGTGCGCGGCTGGATCTGCCTGACGATCGCTACGACGCCGTGTTGTCGACGTTCACGATGTGCACGATCCCTGACCTTGATGCCGCCTTGGCGGAGATCCGCCGGGTGCTTCGTCCCGGTGGGACGCTGCACTTCCTTGAGCACGGTCGGTCACCGCGGGCCAAGGTCGCACGGTGGCAGGACAGGTTGCAGCCGATCCACGGCCGGCTGGCCGGCGGCTGCCACCTGAACCGACCCGTCGCGGATCACGTACGGCGAAGCGGCCTAGAGATCAAGGATTTGACCACGTTCTACATGAAGGGGCCCAAGTTCTTCGGCTACACCTTCCTCGGTCAGGCCGGGGTGGTCTGAGCACCCTGCCGGTGGGGCTGGCAGCTAGAGGATGGTGAAGGTCGCATCGGCCTGCGGGCCGGCGTAGACGCCGGTGACGGTGACGCCGGGCAGTTGGACAGGGCTGGTCCGCTGGGTGGTGTCGCCGGGGTCGAGCTGGCCGAACTGGTTGCGGCCCCAGCACCACAGGGTGTTATCGGTGCGGGTGGTACACCCGTGGTTGCCGCCGGAGGTCACAGCGTTCCAGGTGGTGGCGAGAGTGCTCTCCTGCCCCCGCAGAGAGCTCCGCGGTGAAGGTTTCGCCACCCGCCCTGCCCGTACTGGCCATCGCCGAACCATTTCAGCACGTGCGACGCCCATGTTCCGGAACTCACGCTGCTGGTGGGGTTGGTGCTGTTCGCGCTGAACGCCGCGTAGGCGCCGGACCACACCAGCCCACGGTGGCTCCGGTCACCCCATGCACAGCCACCAGACCCCCCCTGTTCGCGTCAACGCCTGGTGTGAGTTGTCGGTCGTTGCGCCGCTGCCCGTAGGAACTGACGCCGCCTCGTGCCCAGGCAACGTCGTGGGGTGTCGGTTTCAGTGCCTATCGGGTCCTACAGGCGGCGCCCGAGGGTGCCGATACCTACCTTGACCCGCAAGGACACCCCGTCCAGAGCCGGGGACCTACATGACACAGGAGTTCACATGTCCGCAACCAACACCCGTCTCCGGACCGTCGCGAAGTGGTCGGCCGTCCCGGTCGGTCTGATCGTCAGTGCCGCACTGGTGTGGCAGGCCTCGTACTCGGCGTTCTCGGCCACCACGGTCAACCCGGGCAACAGCTGGGCGACCGGAACCGTCGTGCTGTCCGACGACGACGCCTCCAACACGGCGATGTTCACCGCCACCGTGCTCAAGCCGGGTTCGACCGGAGAGAAGTGCATCCTGGTCACCTCCAGCGGCACGCTGGCCTCGACGGTGAAGCTGTACGCCACCAGTCCGAGCACGACGCTGGCTCTGAACACCTACATCGACGTGGTCGTCACGCAGGGCACCGGCGCCACCTTCGCCGGCGGCTGCGGCAGCTTCGTCGCCGACGCGGGCGCGCCCAACACGTTCACCGGCACGCTGGCCGCCTTCGGCACGACCTACACCACCTTCGCCAACGGCTTGGGCACGTGGGCGCCGGCCGCCGGCACGGTGACCAAGGCCTACAAGGTCAGCTACACGGTGAACGCGGCCACCCCGAACAGCGCCCAGGGCGGCACCGCCGCCGTCGGCTTCACGTGGGAGGCCCAGAACAGCTAGTCCTCCCTCCACGGAGGAGTTACGTCTCGACGGGAGGAGCAGCCAGGCCCACGGGCCCGGCTGCTCCTCCCGTCGATGTGCACCCGACAGAACCAGAACTATGCCCAGCCGCGGCTACAGCCGGCGCACAACCGAGCCGATAGCCACACAGACACCGCAGGCACCCCATTCGATCCGGGGCCGACCACAGGAGATCCTCGAATGTCCGTATCACGCAGCTCCCGCCTCCGGGTGGCCGCGACGTGGTCGGCGGTGCCGATCGGTTTGCTCATCAGCTCCGCACTGGTTTGGCAGGCTTCCTTTTCGGCGTTCTCGGCCACCACGTCCAACCCGGCCAACAACTGGGCGGCCGGCACTGTCGTGCTGGCCGACGACGACAGCAACCAGGCGATGTTCAACGTGACCGGGATGGTGCCGGGCGCGACCGGCTCCAAGTGCATCGCGGTCACTTCCAGCGGGACATTGGCCTCGACGGTGGAGCTGTACGGCACCGGCGCAACCGCCACTAACTCCCTGGACACCTACGTCAACCTGATCGTGGAGCAGGGCACCGGTGGCGGCTTCGCTGCTGGCTGTGCCGGGTTCGCCGCGGATGCGGGTGCGCCTAACAGCTTCACCGGCACGTTAGCCGCCTTCGCCTCCAGTTACACCAGCTTCGCCACCGGATTCGGCACGTGGGCGCCGGCCGCGGGTACCCAGGTCAAGGTCTACAAGATCACCTACACACTCGACGCGGCCACCCCGAACAGCGCTCAGGGCAGCACCGCCTCCATCGGTCTCACCTGGGAGGCCCAGAACAGTTAGGCGAGTGAGCATCGAGCGCGGCGAGGCGCGGAGCGAGCTGACGCTACCGACCCATCAGGCCACGACGGACCCGAGCAAGGGAGCAGGCATGGAATGGATCCGGCTGCTCTTGGCAGTTGTCTCGCGCGCCGTCCTCTGCCTCGTCGGCGGCCTGCTGGTGTGCTCGCTCGCACCGATGCTGCTCGGCTGGCAGTCCAACGTCGTACTCACCGGGTCGATGGAACCGCTACTGCGTACCGGTGACGTGGTCGCGTATCAGCCGATGCCGGCCAGCCGGGTGCAGCCCGGTCAGATCATGCTCGCCCGTGATCCGGTCCATCCGGGGCACCTGCTCTCCCATCGGTTCGTCCGCCGGCTCGCGGACGGCCAGATGGTGACCCGGGGTGACGCCAACGGGCACGACGACTCCACGCCGGTGCCTGAGAGCGCCGTGATCGGCGTAGCCCGCCTGGACATTCCCAGGGTCGGTCTGCCGATGGTCTGGTGGACCCAGGGCAATAGGGGATACGTCGGCGTGACCGTAGTGGGCCTGTTCGTCGCCGTTCTGCTGGCGAGCACTCGCCCCCGCTCCGGCCGGGGAGGGCGGAACGAGGCCGAGCATTCGGACGCGTCGACCCCCTCAACCATGCCAGCCTTACTCCGACCATGACCCGCAAAGTCAGGGCGAGCGGTCTATCGGGGTTTCCCGTTTCAGGTCAGGACGCTGTGACTCTTAGCGAGCGCGGCGCCGTTGGTCGTCGCGCGGCGGCATAGACAATTGGCCATCCCCTAAACGGTCGGGGTTTGACGAAAACCGACATTCCGTGACCCCAGCATGGCTCGCGAGGGGACAGTGCTTGTGGGGTGGAAGGCGAGTGCTCGATGGGTGCGGGAATATCGGTAGCGTCAGCCGGTTCGTACGTCACTGGTCAGGCTCCAAGAAGCGGGATCTTCAGGTGCTGTGACCGTATGGAGCCCACTCCGAGAGTCGGACACCCTGCGTGTGGTTCACGCGCCGTTTCCCTGGTCGAGCAGCCGAGGTTCTATCTGGCAGGCCGGCCGCTTGCAGCAGGCGCTGCAGATCGCTCTTCACGGCCGGCCGGGCCCGGCCCATCAACTCGCGCAGGACTTCGCGGACGATGACGCTGTGCGTCATGGTTGGTCTCGCCGGTGCGTGTTGCCGCCTTCTCGGCCGTGTCCAGCATGCGCCCACCTAACGGCAGTATCACGGCGGGTGCCGCACAGTAGGTACCGCGCTCGCTGGTACCGGAGATCCTCTGGAAAGCTGGGCGGGTAGCGCGCCGCATTTGTCACGCTTGGAGGAGCCGATGATCCGTTCGCCGCACTCACGCTTCCGCGCGCTTGCTGTGCTCTGTGCGATCTCCGCCCTGGGCGCGGTCGCTGCGTGCACCGGTGCAGACAGCGCGGATCGCAGTGGGCAGACCGATCGGGCCTCGGCCTTGCTGGCCGACGCCAAGAAGACCCTGGACGCCACCGACAGCGTGCACTTCACCCTCACCACGGCCGACGTACCCGACGGCAGTGCCACGCTGGTCGGCGGCGAAGGCAGCGCCGTTCGCCCCGACAAGTTCAAGGGCGACCTCAAGGTGACCTTCGCCTCGTCGGTGGCCACCGTCAAGGTGGTCTCGGTGGACGGCAAGTTCTATGCGAAGCTGCCCATCACCCCCGGCTATTCCGAAGTCGACCCCGCGCAGTTCGGCGTGGGCGACCCCGGGAAGTACATGCAGCCAGAAGGCGGGGTCAGCACCCTGCTCGTCAAGGCCACGAATGCCCGGCTCGGCAAGAAGTCACGGGTTAACGGCGAGGTCGTGCAGGAGGTCCACGCGACCATCCCAGGCGCTGTCGTCAAGGACTTGTTAACGAGTGCCGATTCGACCAAGCCAGTGACGGCGACGTTCAGCATCGTCGAGGGCAGCAACGAGCTGCGCAAGGCTGTCCTCAAGGGTCCGTTCTTTGACAAAGGAGTCGACAGTACGCTCACGATCGTCCTTGACCGCTACGGCGAGAAGGTCGATATCCGTGCGCCTAAGGTCGGCTGACCCGCCACAGGCACGTATCCGGCGCCGTCAGGTCGCCGTCGCCGCGTTCGCCGTACTTCTCACAGCTGCTGACGCCTACGTTGTCGTCCTGGCGCTGCCCGACATCATGGCCGGCGTCGGCGTTGGACTCGACGAATTGCAGCGGGCCACGCCGATCATCAGCGGTTTCCTGTTGGGCTACGTCGTCGCCCTCCCGCTGATCGGTCGACTCGCCGACCTGTACGGGCGAATCCCGACGCTGGTCTGCTGCCTCGGGGTGTTCGCGCTGGGATCCTTGCTCACGGCCAGTGCCGACGGGCTCGGGCTGGTGGTCGCCGGGAGGGCGCTGCAAGGGGTCGGTGGCGGTGGCCTGGTGCCGGCCACGCTGGCACTGGTGGCCGATCGCTGGCCGCCGGAGCGCCGCGGCGTTCCGCTCGGCGCGGTCGGTGCCGCTCAGGAAGTCGGCGGTGTGCTGGGCCCGCTGTACGGCGGCGCGATCCTGGCGGTCACTTCCTGGCGGGCCATCTTCTGGGTCAATCTCGCCGGTGCGCTCCTGCTGACCTTGGCGCTGATCGGTACGACGGGACGGCGCCCGTCAGCTGCCCGCGGGGCGGCCGGCCGGGAGTCCGCCGATTCGGCCGGCTGGGCAACTGCGGCGACGAGCGTCGGTGGCGTACTCGCGGTGGGTTGCCTGGTGCTCCTGCTCACCGAGCCCGGGCCGTTGGTCGACAGCGTCCGGCTCGGCGGCGTGTACGTGCCCCTGGTCGGGACCGCCGCGTGGTCGTCACCACTGGCCCTGACCACCATCGTGCTGGCGGCCGGGCTCATCGCCGCGCGCTGGAGGTCCGACGGCATGCAGCGGCTGCTGCGGGAGGTCGACCTCGTCGGTGCGGGCCTGCTGGGGCTCGCCCTGGCTGGCCTGATCCTGGCCTTCGCCGGCGCCGATCCGAGCCGGCAGGTTGTCGCCGATCACGCCGGCATCCTGCTGGGGGGGACCGCGCTGTGCTCAGCGCTGCTCTTCTGGCATCAGCGCCGCAGCACGCATCCGTTGGTTCCAGGTGCCGCCGTACGCCCCATGGCCGCTTGGGGAGCCCTCCTCGTGAACATCTTCGTTGGGGCGGCGCTCATCGCCGCCCTCGTCGACGTCCCGATCTACGCCCGGGCCACCCGCTACCCCGATTCCCAACTCGGTGCCGCGCTGGTGCTTGTCGAATTCTTGGTGGCTCTCCCGGTGGGAGCACTGCTGGGCGGCTGGCTGGTCCACCGGGTAGCGCCGCGAGCGGTGGCCGCCGCCGGGATGGGTATCGCGGCGGTGGGCTTCGTCGGGATGGCCCGCTGGGACGACAGAGCGCTCGACGGGCCTGCCAGCACGGTCATCCTCGTAGTGGCCGGCCTGGGGTTCGGCCTGGCGATCGCCCCGGTCAATGCCGCCCTGCTGGCGGCCACTCGCAGCAGCGTGCACGGTGTCGCCTCCGCCCTCGCCGTCGTGGCCAGGACCGTGGGCATGCTCGTCGGCCTGGCCGTACTCACCGCCGTCGGGCTCCGAATCTTCTACGCAGAACAGGATCGCATCGGCAGCCCGCTCACGCTGTGCCCACGCACACCTGCCGACTGCCCGGCGTACAACGACGCCATTCGGGCCGCGCTGATCAGCGAACTCCACGCCATCTTCGTGGGTGCGGCGCTGTGCGCCGCTGTGGCAGCCGGGCTGGCGGCCGCCCTGCTTCGCTCCCCGAAAGGAGCGCTTGACTGACGAAACTAATGTGCGGAGAGTAAACTATCGACTACGATGTGCAATCGGTCGCGTACGCTCGCGTCCGTACTGGGGTGGCTTGTTGGGGGAACGTGGTTCACGATGAGCGCGCGCGTCTCCTAGGCTGGCTCCCCCGCGGTCGGGGGTTACCGCCGCAAGTCTTCCGCCGCCGGCATGCCGGCATGCGGATCTTTCTCTGGGCGCATGTGGTCGGTTTCACGGCTTATGCGGTCGTTCTCCGGGTGATGCACGGCGCCGCCGGCGGGTCTCCGGATCACCGGATCGGCGGGCTGACCACGGACGGGTTCAATGCGGCCCTGCTGCTAATCACGGCGCTGGCGGTGGGCACATTGCTACCTCGGCTGGGCCGGCGGGTGTCAATGCTGCTGATGGCATCGGGGCTCAACACCTGCTCGGCGCTGCTCATCGCCATCAGCGGCGGCCTCATCGAGATGCACTTCCACTTCTTCGTCACCGTAGCTGTCGTGTCGCTGTATCAGGAGTGGCTGCCCTTCGTCGTCACCATCTGCTTCGTCGTGCTCGATCACGCGGTGCTGGGCTACGTGGCCCCGGCCCTGGTGTTCAACCACCACATGGGACACGAGCGGCCTCTCCTGTGGGCCGGCATCCACGCCCTCTTCGTCTCCGCCGCCAGTGTGGTGAACCTCATGGCCTGGCAATTGGCTGAGCAGGAGCGGGCCCGAGGTGAGCAGGCACTGTCGACGGGCGAGGGCGTCTACGGCATCGATCGCGCGGGCCGGGTCATCTTTGCCAATTCGGCGATGCTCGGCCTGCTGGGCAAGCCTGAGTCCGCACTCCCGGGGCGGCACCATCACGAGGTGTTGAGCCACTCGGCGGACGCAGAGCAGCCGTACGCGGCTGACGGGTGCCCGACCTGTCGCGCCGCGACCGTCGAGCGTGCGTCGGCGGCTCGCTTTGCCTCGTGGTTCCGGCTGGCCGATGGCGTGATGGTGCCCGTCGAGGCGCTGGCGTCCCGACTGTCCGCCCGAGGCGGAGTCGACGGCACCATCGTCACTTTCCATGACGTGACCGAGCGGCGGGCGCTCGAAGACCGGCTCACCTTCCAGGCCATGCACGATTCAGTGACGGGCTTGCCCAACCGGGTGCTTTTTCTCGACCGGCTCGCGGATGCGTTGGTCAATACGACCTGGGCGGACGGCGTGCTCGCCGTCCTGTTCCTCGATGTCGATCACTTCAAGAGCGTCAATGATTCCCTTGGTCACCCGGTGGGCGATGAGCTGCTGCGGTCGGTCACCGCCCGCCTCCGTGCGGTGCTCCGTGAAGGCGACACCCTCGCGCGCTTCGGGGGTGACGAGTTCGCCGTCCTGTGCGGCGGCATCGTCGCGGAGGAGGACGCGAAGCGAGTCGCCCAGCGCCTGGTCGCGGCGTTCGACCGCCCGTGCTCTATCGGCGCGACCGAGGTGTACATCACCGTGAGCGTCGGGGTGGTGGTCGTGAGCGACAGTGACCACGACCCGGCGACGCTGCTGCGTGACACCGACGTAGCCATGTACGCAGCCAAGACTGCCGGGCGCGGTCGCTGGCACATGTTCGACGCGGATCTGCACACGCGCGCGGTCGACAAGTTGCTCATCGCCAATGAGCTGCACCGCGCCATCGAACGCCGCGAGCTGCGGGTCTACTACCAACCCATCGTCGACATGCTCGACGAGCGCATCGTCGGCGTCGAAGCGCTGGTCCGCTGGCAGCATCCCGACCGCGGCCTCGTCGGCCCGGATGAGTTCATCCTCGTGGCGGAGGAGACGGGTCTCGTCGTCCCCCTCGGCCGCTGGGTGCTGTCCGAGGCGCTGCGCCAACTGGCGGAATGGGATCGCGCCGATGTGTATCTGGCCGTGAATCTCTCCGGCCGTCAGCTCGTGGAGGGCAGCCTCGTCGATGACGTCGCCGGCATGTTGAGACGGTACGCGATAGACCCTGGACAGCTGTGCCTCGAGATCACCGAGACTGCGCTGGTATCGGATATGCCCCGTGCCCTGGAGGCCCTGACCGGGCTGAAGAAGCTGGGAATCCGGCTGGCTCTCGACGATTTCGGCCAGGGCCAGTCGTCGCTGGCGAACCTGCGCCGGTTCCCGGTCGACGTCATCAAGGTAGACCGCACATTCGTCGCCACCATTGATGACGACGCGCGCATCGTCGCCGCGATCATCGAGTTGGGCCGGGCCCTCGGCCTCGCCGTTGTCGGCGAGGGCGTGGAGACCCACGAGCAGGCGCTCCAGCTACAGGCACTGGGCTGCCGGCTCGGGCAGGGCTACCTGTTCGGTGCGCCGGTCCCGGCGTACCGGCTGATGGGCCAGTTCCTGCACCCCGAAGGGCTCCGGCCCGCTGGCAGCCTGGCCAACATCCCCATCCAGGTGCGGCGGGACGACGAGCTCGCAGATCCACAACCGGCCACCGGGACAGGTTGACGCGAGCCACTCGGCGCGGGTGGGGCAGGATGGCCGCCATGACTGGAACGCTGGTGTTGTTTCGCCACGGCGAGAGCGAGTGGAATGCCAAGAACCTGTTCACCGGCTGGGTAGACGTCGGCCTCACCGCCAAGGGCGAGGCAGAGGCGCGCCTCGGCGGCGTACTCATGCGCGAGGCGGGGCTGCTGCCCGACGTGCTGCACACCTCCTTGCAACGGCGAGCCATTCGGACGGCCGAGATCGCCCTCGACGTTGCCGACCTGCTCTGGCTGCCGGTGCGGCGCTCCTGGCGCCTCAACGAACGGCACTACGGCGCCCTGCAAGGCAAGGACAAGAAGCAGACGCTCGAGGAGTACGGCGAGGAGCAGTTCATGCTGTGGCGGCGCTCGTTTGACGTACCCCCGCCGCCGTTAGACCCCGACGATCCCCAGCATCCGCGGCATGACCCGAGGTACACCGACCTGGCGCCGGACCTGCTGCCCGCCAGCGAGTGCCTGCGCGACGTACTGCTGCGCATGCTGCCCTATTGGTACGACGCGATCGTGCCGGATCTGCGAGCCGGCCGCGATGTCCTCGTCGCCGCTCACGGCAACTCCCTGCGTGCGCTGGTCAAGCATCTCGACGGGATCAGCGACTCCGACATCGCCGGGCTGAACATCCCCACCGGTATCCCGCTGCGCTACGACCTCGATGACGATCTGCGACCCGTGACGGCTGGCGGACGCTACCTGGATCCGCAGGCCGCAGCCGCGGCTGCCGAGAAGGTCAAGAACCAGGGCCGCTGAACAATGAGGCCCGCTGGCTAACGGGAGCGCTCGCCTGGCCGGTCGCGCCCCTTGCTAAGGATCACGTAAGTGCCCGCCACGACGACGGTCATGATCGCCAGGGCGCTCAGAATCGCGAGCACGATGCCAACTGCGGCCATAGTTGATCTTAGCCGTTGCGTGTCACCGCTCGCGGACCGCCGCGGTGAGGTCGCCGCTGAGCGCCTCCGGAGGCTCGCCGGTCACCAGGTAGACGAGCCGGCGCGCCACCGAGACCGCGTGATCGGCGAACCGCTCGTAATAGCGACTGAGCAACGTGACGTCGATCGCCGGCTCCATGCCGTGCTCCCACGAGTCGCTCAGGACGATCATGAACAGTTTGCGGTGCAGCGCGTCCATCACATCATCGTCGGCCTCAAGCTCGACCGCCATCGCGACGTCCTGGTCGGCGATCACGCTGCCGGCCTTGGCGACGATGCGCTCTGCCGTCTGGCCCATCTCGAGCACGGTCGAACGCAGCTCCGGGGGGACGGCGTGGGCCGGGTAGCGCATCCGGGCGATCTTGGCCACGTGATGCGCGAGGTCACCCATCCGCTCCAGGTCGGCCACCATCCGTAAGCCTGCCACGATGACCCGCAGATCCAGAGCCACCGGCTGTTGGCGGGCCAGCAGGTCGAAGGCCCGCTGCTCGGTCTGGTGATAGAGCCGGTCGACCTCCTCGTCGGCACTGATCACGGCCTCGGCCATCTGCAAGTCGGCATCGAGGAGGGCCGAGGTGGCCCGGCGGATGGCTGAGCCCACCAGATCTGTCATCTCGACCAGGGAAGATCCGATCTGGTCCAGCTCATCATGAAAGGTGTCACGCATGCGTGAACGGTAAGCTCCCACCCCCATCGGTGTCAGGTCGCCGGGTGAACGGCGGGCATCTCAGGGGTGAACTCTGCGGGCCGCGCCGCCCGCGAGTACCGACCTTCTACGGGCGACGATCTACAGTCCAACTGTGGGAGTTGCCCTAGCGCTGCTCGCCGGAGTGCTCGTCGGGTGCGCCCTCGGCGTCCTCTGGGGCCGCATGCGGCCTGCTGCCGTCGTCCCCGTCGACCCGGTCACGGTTCCCGACCAGCGCGGTGCCGGGCTCGGGTTGGCCCGCCGCAGCATCGAAGCCATGCATCTCGGGGTCGTCGTGCTTGACCTCGAGAACGAAGTCGTCATCCTCAACGATGCGGCGCGCCAGTTGAAAATTGCTGACGAGGTGCGGGTGCTGCCCGCGCTGCTGCGGCTGGCCCGCAGTGCCAGGCACGATGGCCGGCCCGGTGTCTGTGAGCTCGAGCTGCATGGGGAGGTGCCAGACGCGATAGCGGTACGCGCCCAGGCCAGCCCGTTGGGCATCACCGGTCACGTCGCGCTGTTCGTCCAGGACATCTCGGAGTCGCGCCGCGTCGAGGCTGTCCGCCGTGACTTCGTTGCCAATGTGAGTCATGAGCTCAAGACGCCCGTGGGTGCCCTGGCCCTGCTGGCCGAGGCGATCCTGGATGGGTACGACGAGGACCCCGCAGACGTACGGCGCTTTGCCGAGCGGATGCGCCACGAATCCAGCCGGCTGGCACGACTCGTGCAGGAGCTCATCGACCTGTCCCGCCTACAGGGTGGCGAGCCTCTTCCCGCGGCAACCGAGGTGCCGGTCAGCCGGGTGATCGCCGAGGTGATCGACCGGACCCGGCTCGCCGCGGACGCCGGAAAGATCCATGTCGTCGCCGGTGGTCGTACCGACCTGAGATTGGTCGGCGACGAGGGCCAAATGGTCACCGCGATGGCCAACCTGGTGGACAACGCGATCGCCTACAGCCCCGAGGGGACCCGCGTGGCCATCGGCGTACGCGCGGCCGGTGACCTCCTCGAGATCTCGGTCAGTGACGAGGGCATGGGTATCCCGCACGCCGATCTCGAGCGGATCTTCGAGCGCTTCTATCGGGCCGACCCTGCCCGGGCCAGAGCCACCGGTGGCACGGGGCTGGGGCTGGCCATCGTCAAGCACATCGCGACCAACCACGGTGGCAGCGTCACCGTCTGGAGCACCGAAGGGGCTGGTTCCACGTTCACCCTGAGATTGCCGGCTGCCAGTAGGTCACCCAACGGGGTCCCTGCCTCCGCCGTGAAGGGAAGCGTATGACCCGCATACTTGTCGTCGAGGACGAGGAGTCCTATACCGACGCGCTCACGTATCTCCTCCAGCGTGAGGGCTACGAGATCGCCGTGGCCAGCAACGGCCCGGATGCGCTGACGGAGTTCGACCGCAACGGCGCTGACCTGGTGTTGCTCGACCTGATGCTGCCGGGTCTGTCCGGCACCGAGGTGTGCCGCAAGCTGCGGCAGCACTCGACGGTGCCCGTGATCATGCTGACCGCCCGTGACAGTGAGATCGACAAGGTGGTCGGTCTCGAGATCGGCGCCGACGACTACGTCACCAAGCCGTTCTCCTCCCGCGAACTGCTAGCCCGCATCAAAGCGGTGCTGCGCCGGGGAACCGACGGCGAGGCCGACCTGTTGCCAGGCACGTTAGAGGCCGGTCCGGTCCGGCTCGACGTCGACCGGCACGTGGTCAGCATCCGCGGGGTCGAGGTGGCGATGCCGCTGAAGGAGTTCGAGCTGCTCGAATTGCTCCTGCGCAACACCGGCCGGGTCCTCACCCGGGGCCAGCTGATCGACCGGGTGTGGGGGGCCGACTACTTCGGTGACACCAAGACCCTCGACGTGCACATCAAGCGCCTGCGGGCCAAGGTCGAGGACCTCCCCAGCGAGCCCAAGCACCTCGTCACCGTGCGCGGATTGGGCTACAAGTACGAGGCCTGACCGTCAGCGCGGAGCGGCCCTCGATGCGTGATCATGGACTTTTGGTGGGCTGTGTCGGCGTGTCGGTGTGCGAAGTTTCATGATCGGCGCGAAGCGGGAGGGGTGGGCGCGA
>Ga0136617_10002120_pt1 | contig 17736 bp, 16 predicted proteins | sample AntDrymUQ3222106_2_FD_129672 | JGI IMG/M metagenome (GOLD analysis project Ga0136617, IMG submission 129672) | Polar desert sand microbial communities from Dry Valleys, Antarctica - metaG UQ322 (21.06) | ecosystem: Environmental > Terrestrial > Soil > Desert | place: Antarctica: Dry Valley... | reverse complement strand
CTACCCCGCATGGATTCGAACCATGAATAACGCCTCCAAAGGGCGCTGTGTTACCGTTACACCACGGGGTAATCCGAGGCCGGATCCCCGATTTTCGAGTGCGGAAGGCGAATCCGCAAACTGCAAATCACTTCGCCGTGGGCAGTGCTAAGGACTACAGGGCGATCGCCGCATGGGAGAACGTCGCCTGCGCGAGGACCGCGCGCACACTGCCAAGGTATTCCTTCGGGCCGAGCGGCTTCTGCACGAATCCGCTAAGCCCAGCCTCCAGCATGTGATTCAATCGCTCTTGCTGCACGTAACCGGTGCAGAGCATGACGCGCACATCGGGTCGCAACGCCCGTAAGCGCTGGAAAGTTTCTTCACCGTCCATCAGCGGCATGTTCAAATCGAGAAGCACGAGATCGAAGTCGCGCGGACTCAACCGGAAGAGATCGAGACATTCGAATCCGGATTGCGCGGTGACCACTTCATACCCTTCGTCTCGCAGAAGCTCGCCGGTCAGGATGAGTAACATTTTTTCATCGTCCACCACCAGGATCCGCTGCTTCGAACGGTCGGCGCTCTTGTGGCCCGATTTCTGAGCTCGGGCAAAGTCAGGGTGCAGGACGATCTTCCCGCTCACGCTTCCGGTAAGCTCGACCAGGCCGGTCGTGACCTCTGCGGCGCGCGCTATGCTTGCCCGCAGCATTTCGAAATACTGCTTCGCACCCGGCTTGCCTTGCCAGATGTTTTCGATCAGGTCGCTCGTTCCGAGGATGATCTGCAAGAGATTATTCAGTTCACTGGCCATTTCAGGCGATCCGACGCTTGGACCGTGCGGCTGCTCTGTCTTCTGTTGTTCGTGTATCGGCATAGGTAAAGTGGTCGAGGCCCTGATAAAAAGCAGAGGACGTGCCGTAGAGGCCCGGTTTGGATGGGAATAAAGCGATTCGCTAAAGGGCCAAAGCGGGTTACCTTCTTTTCTCGCAAAAATGAACGAATTAGCGATCAAAGATTTACGCGCGACGATCGCGGAGCAGGAGATCATCCGCGGCCTCAGTCTCGCTGTGCCCAAGGGAGAGATCCACGCCATCATGGGGCCAAATGGCTCGGGCAAGAGCACACTAGCTAAGGTGCTCGCGGGTCACCCCGATTATAAGGTGACGGCGGGCTCGGTCATGATGGATGGACAGGACGTTCTAGCTCTCCCGCCGGACGAGCGCGCGCGCCAGGGCATGTTCATGGCCTTCCAATATCCGAATGAGATTCCTGGCGTGACGATTGCCAATTTCCTCCGTGCCGCTTTGCAGGCTCGACTGCCGGAGGGCGAGGAACTGGAGGCGACCGATTACTACGCCAAGCTTTACGAAAAGATGGACCTGCTGGAGATGGATCGCTCTTTTACCTCGCGCTCGGTCAACGAGGGGTTCTCCGGCGGCGAGAAAAAACGCAACGAAATCCTTCAACTGGCGATGTTGGAACCGAAATATGCCGTGCTCGATGAAACGGACAGCGGTCTCGACATCGACGCACTTAAGATTGTGGCGAATGGCGTCAACTCATTGCGTGGCCCGAACCTAGGCGTGCTTCTGATCACGCACTATCAACGCTTGCTCGACTACATTGTGCCAGACCATGTACACGTCATGGTGCAGGGCCGGATCGCGATGAGCGGCGATAAAAATCTCGCACTGGAGTTGGAAGAAAAGGGCTATGACTGGGTCCGCGATGACCTTGCGGAGCCGGCGATCGCCTAGGAGAAGAATTTATGGTCAGCGAAATATCACCACTCGAAATCGAACGGAACGCGGGCAACTTCGCGTATCCGGAAACGCATCTTCATGACGCGGGCGTTGGCCTGACCGAAGACACCATTCATTACATCTCGAATATCAAGGAAGACCCGGAATGGGTGCGCCAATTCCGGCTTAATGCCTACAAGACTTTTCTGAGCAAACCGATGCCGACGCATTGGGCGAGCAAGGACCTGGAAGCGATCGTGTTCGGGAACATCCGTTACTATCTCAGCAGCGGGACGCAGGCGAAACGCAGTTGGGAAGACGTGCCGGAAGACGTAAAGCGCACCTTCGAGCGGCTCGGAATTCCTGAGCAGGAACGGAAATTCCTCGCGGGCGTGGAAGCGCAATTCGACAGCGAGGCAGTCTATTCCAACATCAAGAAAGCGGTTGGCGAGCAGGGGGTCATCTTCGTCGGCAGCACGGAGGGCTTGAAGAATCATCCGGAAATTTTCCGGAAGTGGTTCGGCAAAGTCATCCCAACGGGCGATAATAAATTCAGCGCGCTCAATTCAGCGGTCTTTAGCGGGGGCTCCTTCATTTACGTCCCGCCGGGCGTGAAGGTGAAGCATCCCCTCCAGGCCTACTTTCGAATCAACGCGGAGAACTTCGGCCAGTTCGAGCGTACGCTTATCATCGTCGATGAAGGCGCAGAGCTGACCTACATGGAAGGCTGCACCGCGCCGAAATTCAACACCGCCACCTTGCACAGCGCAGTGGTGGAGCTGGTCGCGCTCAAAGGCGCCAAGATTCAATACATCACCGTCCAGAACTGGTCAGCCAACGTCTTCAACCTCGTTACCAAACGCGCTATCGCCCACGAAGAAGCCGAAGTGAAATGGATCGACTGCAATATCGGTTCGCGCCTGACGATGAAGTATCCAGGGGTCGTTCTGAAAGGACGCAAAGCGCGCGGAGAAGTTCTTTCCATTGCGCTTGCCAGCAATGGCCAGCATCAGGACACCGGTGCGAAGATGGTGCACGCCGCGGATGAGACCACGAGCAACATCATTTCCAAGAGCATCAGCATCGGCACCGGCCGCGCCACCTATCGCGGTCTGGTCCACGTGCCGAAGCATCTCAAGAACTGCAAGAACAACACCGAGTGCGATGCGCTTCTGATCAACGCCAACAGTCGCACCGATACTTACCCAGCGATCACCGTCCGCGGCACCGGAAACTCGGTGCAGCATGAAGCCAGCGTTAGCCAGGTTAGCGCGGAGCAGATCTTCTACATGCAACAGCGCGGCCTGACTGAAGCCCAAGCCATGAGCCTGAGCGTGAACGGTTTCGTCAACGACCTCGTCCGCCAGTTCCCGATGGAATACAGCGTCGAGTTGAAGCGCCTGATCGAGCTTGAGATGGAAGGCTCGGTCGGCTAGGTTCCGCCCGCAGAGAAGAGCGAGGCACGGCGGCCGGAGCCTGCACTGAGCCAGGCCGAAGTGGGCCGCCGTTCGCGTCTCTGCTTCCGGCCATGAGTACCGACACCGCCGTTCTGGACGAAGTGATGGAAATAGAATCGCCGCTGGATCTTTCCGCGCGCGCGATCCTGGCCGGGCCCGACAATAGCAGGGATAGCGACCTGCCTGAGTGGTTTCGTGCGCGTCAACAGGACGCCTGGACCCGCTTCACCGCAATGCCGCTACCGAATCGCAAAGACCAACCGTGGCGATTTTCCAACGTCGCAGCACTTGATCTCTCGCCATTCGTCGTCAGTCATTCGCCTGGCGAAACGGAACGCGCTGAGATTCTCGATCGCTCAGCCTGTCTGGAGCAAGTGGCCGGTCGGCTGATATATGCGGACGACTTCCTTCTGCGCCGCGATCCGCTTCCCGAAGCGCTGCGGCAGCAAGGCGTTATCCTCAAGCCGCTCGGACGCGGCTTGATCGAACACGAAGACCTTTTTCGTAAACATTTCATGGCACAGCCCGCAGCGCTGGGTTCGGCCAAGTTTGCTGCTCTGCACGAAGCGTTCGTTAGGTCGGGGACGTTTGTGTATGTGCCCCGCGGCGTCGAAGTCGAGCTTCCGATCGAGATCTTTCATTGGCTCAGTGGCGAAAATGCGTCGGTCTTTCCGCACACCCTGCTGATTGCAGACGAGCTTTCGAAGGTCACGGTAATCGAGCATTTCCGCTCTGCGCAATCGGGGGGGCGTGGATTCGCCAGCGGCGTGAATGATCTGGTGGCCGGACCCGGCGCGAAGGTGACCTATGTTTGCGCGCAGAATTGGAGCGAGAACGTGCTCTCGATTCAGATGAACGCCACCACCGCGGAGCGTGATGCGTCCGCCATGAGTTTGAACGTGCATCTCGGCGGCGCTTATTCGCGTTTCGAAAGCCTGAGCCGGCTGACCGGCCAGGGCGCGCGGAGCGATCTTCTCTCGGTTTCGGTCGGGCACGGGGCGCAGGAATTCGACGCGCGCACTCTGCAAGACCATGCCTCGCCCCACACCACGAGCGATCTTCTCTACAAGAATTCGTTAAGCGATCGTTCGCGCAATACCTTTGGCGGACTCATCCGGGTTGAGCCGCACGCGCATTTTACTGACGCCTACCAGACGGTGCGCAATCTCCTCCTGAGCGATGACGCCGAGGCGAACTCGATGCCTGGCCTGGAGATTTTAGCCGACAACGTGAAGTGCAGTCACGGCGCCACTTCCGGCCAACTTAACGAAGACGAATTTTTTTATCTCCTGACGCGCGGCATTCCGGCTTCCGTCGCACGCCAGCTTCTGGTTGGCGGATTTCTCAACGAGGTCGTCGAACGTCTCCAGCATCCCGCGATCGCGGCAAAGATCCACGACCTGATCGAGGCGAAATTCTCCCACGACGCTCGTTAGGTAACGGCGCCTCAACCGTGCGGCTGAGCGACGCCCTTTTTTTCTCCCGCGTGGCCAGGCTGTTGTCGCAACGGCGCTCTGTCGCCGTGGCACGCCGACAGAGCGGCGTGGCTACAAGGTCCTCTCTTCACGCGCCACTCACGTTCTGGCTGAGACAGGCCACTAGTGTGGCGACAGGGAAATAACGGTGACGCGCGCGACCGAGCGGGACACAGGTTTTCAACCTGTGCGGCCATCGGGCATTTTGCCCGGTGCCTCTGATGCATCGGGGCTGCATCGGCAGGCTGAAAGCCCGCTGGCCATACGGGTTGAAAACCCGTGTTCCGAAGAGCATCCCCTTATTTCCCTGTCGCTACACTAGCCGGGGCGGTTAGTCAGTCGGCGGGGGCACCTCCGTTGCCGCGGAAACGTTGAGGCCCCGGCGTTTGAGCAACGGCTCGATGTATGGTTCGCGCCCGACCATATTGCGGAAAAGGTTGAGCGCTTCGTCACTGCCGCCGCGTGAGAGCAAGGTGGCGCGAAAACGATCGCCGTTTTCTCTCGTTAGGCCACCGTGTTCCTTGAACCAATCGACCGTGGCCGCATCGAGCACCTCGCTCCAGATGTAAGAATAGTAACCGGCGGAATATCCTCCGGAAAAGGTGTGCGAGAAATAGGTGGTGCGATATCGCGGCGGTACCACCGGCAAATCGGTTCCCGCTTTTTTCAGCGCCTCAGCTTCGAAGGCCAGCGGATCGTTCGAGATCTGCTCCGGCTTTAATTGATGCCAGGCCTGATCGAGCAGCGTCGCCGCAAGGTATTCGGTCGTCTTGAAACCCTGGTTGAATTTCTCCGAGGCGAAGACCTTATCGAGCAGCTCTTTCGGCATCGCTTCCCCGGTCTGGTAGTGCTTGGCGTAGTTCTTCAACACTTCCGGCCAATCCTGCCACATTTCGTTCACTTGCGAGGGATACTCGACGAAATCGCGCGGGACGGCGGACCCGCTGAAGCGCGGATATTTCACGTTCGAGAACATCCCATGCAAGGCGTGTCCAAATTCGTGAAAGGCAGTCCGGGTCTCTTCCCAGGTCAGCAAAGTGGGTTCGCCCGCCGGCGGCTTTGGAATGTTGAGATGGTTCGCAATGACCGGCTTCGTCCCGAGTAAGGCCGATTGCCCGACATAGGCACTGGCCCAGGCGCCGCCGCGTTTCGACGGTCGCGCATACCAATCCACGATGAACAAAGCGAGGGGCGATTTATTGGCATTGAAAACTTCGAAGACGCGGATCTCTGGCAGATAAACCGGCAGATCTTTCCGTTCCTTGAAGGTGATGCCGTATTCCTTGGTCGCGGCAAAGAAGACGCCATTGATCAAAACCCGGTCGAACTCCAAATAAGGCCGCAGTTGCTGTTCATCGAAGGCGTAGCGCTCTTTGCGCACCTGCTCGGAATAGAAATCCCAGTCCCAAGCCGCGAGCTGAAATCCGCCGCCTTGTTGATCGATCACGGCCTGCATGTCCGCAATCTCTTTGCGCGCATTCGCCACGGCCGCGGGCGTAATATCCGCGAGCATCTTGTTTACGGTCGGGACGCTCTTGGCGGTTTGATCCTCGAGCTGGTAGGCAGCGTGATTGTCGTAGCCGAGCAACGACGCGCGTTCCGCGCGAAGACGCGCGATCTTGAGGACGACTTCGCGATTATCGAACTCCCCGCCTTTGCCGTTTCGTGAAAGTGATGTTTCCAGAATGCGCTGACGCAGCGCGCGATTCTTTAGCGAAGAGAGCGATGGCTGGCTGGTGGTATTTTGCAGGCGAAGGACGAAATTGCCTTCCTTCTTGTCCTCCTTCGCCGCGGCAGCCGCGGCAGCAATCGCGTTGTCCGGCAACCCATCCAGTTCTGCGCGGTCGTCGACCTCGATCGAGGAGGCATTTTTCTCCTTCAGTACGTTCTGCTCGAAAGTCGTTTGCAGCGTGGCCAACTCGGAGTTCATCGCCTTGAGCTTGGTCTTGTCGGAATCTGAAAGCTTCGCCCCGGCGCGGACGAAATCTTTGTAATAACGCTCGAGCAAAAACTTCGACTCCGGATCGAGCCCGAGCTTCTCGCGTCCGTCATAAAGGCTCTGAATGCGCGCAAAGAGTGGACCGTTGAGACGAATGGCATCCTGATGAGCAGCGAGCTTGGGCGAGAGCTCCTTGTCGATCCTTTGCATCTCCGGATTCGTGTTCGCGGCGTTTAAATTCGAGAAAGTCCGCTGCGCCCGCTGGAGCGCCCGCCCGGTGCGCTCCATTGCGACGATCGTGTTCTCGAAAGTGGGTTTCTCCTTCCGATCGGCGATCGCTTCCACCTGCTTCAGCTGCTCTGCCATTCCTTGCTCGATCGCGGGCTGAAAGTGTTCGTCTTTGATCCGTTCGAAGGGCGGGATTTGGTACGGAAGTGTGCTCTCGGTCAGCAACGGATTCGCGCTGGCGGAGGCTTTTGGCGCTGGACTTGGTTTGGCCGCGCCTGCGGGTTCGGTAATAATCATGAGGATTGCGCACGCGCCCAAACGGAGGCCGATTAAAGGAGGGCGAGAAGGGTTTTTCATAGTCTAACCAGGGATGGATTTGATTTCGCGAACTGAGTTATGACCTTGCCGCGCCAGCGGCAGACTCGCAAGGTGCAAGGACTTGTCTTGAGCACCGCCTCATGGCCTCCTCCTCGGCGAATGAGACGTATTGGGCAATGGCTCGCTCGGTGAGCATGTTCCTGAACGATGTGGTTCCGCTGGAAGAGCGTCTTGTAAAACCTACGCGCAAGCGCTAGACCAGCTGGGCAGTCGCCATCGCGGAAGTGTCGCCACGCTCCTGTGGAGCTTGCTGTCGCCGATCGCGCTACGGGGTGTCCGTTACGACGTCTCGGCGAGAAGCGCGTCCAGCACGGCCCACAGGGCCGTGGCTACACAGTCTCGCCGTCTTCTGCATAGTTGCCGAGCTTGCGGAACTTTTCGTAGCGCTTCTTTAGCAGCTCATCCACGGAGAGCGCGGTCATGCGCTCGAGGTTTCTGCGCAGAGCACTCCCGAGATGCGCGGCCGCGAGATCATGATCGCGGTGCGCACCGCCTTCCGGTTCGGGCACAACTTCGTCGACTACTCCGAGCTTCATCAGATCCTCGGCCGTGAGCTTGAGCGCTTCGGCGGCTTCTGGTGCGTGACGCCGGTCCTTCCACAGAATGGCAGAGCACGCTTCCGGGCTGATGACAGAATAATAGGCGTTCTCGAGAATCAGGACGCGATCGCCTACCCCGATGCCGAGTGCACCGCCCGAGCCACCTTCTCCGATTACGACCGCAACGATCGGGACGCGCAGGTTCATCATTTCGCGCAAATTTACCGCGATCGCCTCTGCGATGTGGCGCTCCTCCGAACCGATGCCGGGATAAGCGCCCGGCGTATCGATCAACGCGATCACCGGCAGGCCGAACTTCTCGGCCAGGCGCATGAGACGAAGCGCCTTGCGGTAACCTTCCGGATAAGCGCAGCCAAAATTCCGAAGCACATTCTCCTTTGTATCGCGCCCTTTTTGTTGCGTGATCACAACACAGCGCCAGGAACCGATCTTGGCCAGGCCGCAGGGCATCGCTCGGTCATCGCCAAAGACGCGGTCGCCGTGCAGCTCGACCCATTCGGTAAAGCAGCGCCCGATGTAATCGAGCGCGAAAGGCCGTTGCACATGGCGCGCAATCTGCACCCGCTGCCAGGCGGTCAAGTTGTCGTAAATCTCGCGCCGCGTTTCGCGGATTTTCGATTCCATCGAATCGACCTCGGTCTCGAAATCGATCTCATGCTCGTCGGAGTGGTTCTTCAGATCCTGGAGGCGGCGCTGCAGCTCCAGGATAGGCTTTTCGAAATCGAGCGGCTGAACTTCCATGCTCTAATCCGTAATGGTGACAGCGGTCTTGGCGTTGACAAGGCCGCTCAGCTCTTCCACATCGGCCGCGGCCAGCCCAAAACCGCTCGGCGGCGGAGTAATGGTCCCGACCGCCTTTGCGGGAGGTAGTTCTGAATAGAGAACATATCCGGGCGTGTGCAGACGAATCCAGCGCACGCTCCCGACGTAGTCTTTGCTTCCGAAACCCACGCGTTTATCCCCTTTCCAAGCCATCGTTTCTGCGACCCGGGTGGTAATGCGAGGCAGTTGCTTGCCGGGTAGCTTGACTGTCTTGACGCGGTAGCGCTTGAAGAAATTTCCTTTGTCGAGGAGGACGACGGTCTGCGCTTTGCGCTGGATAAAGAGGGAAAATTCCGGCCGCGAAATCAGGAGCCGCTCGCCGATACGGAGCATGGTGCCGCTAAGATTGTTTGTGCGCATGATCAGCTCCGGGGTGGTCTTGGTTTTCGCCGCCACCCGCGCCAGGACATCCCCCCTCTTTACAATGTATTCCTGTTTCTCGGGCGAAGGATATCTTGAGAGGAGAATGTCCATATTCACATCGCCCAGCAGGTCTTTCGCTTCCTCGGTGTGAAGGCCGTTCGGAAATTTTTGTAGGAAGGTTTTCAATCCCGTCCGTGCTTCGGCGAGCTTTCCTTCCTGGCGCAATTGGGCCGCGGCTTGGAACTCCGGTAGGCTGACGTCAACCTTGGGCTCTTCCGGTACTTCGCCCCGTTGCTCGGCTCGCACCGCCATCTCCGGCTTGATTATGATGTGGTAGCCGAAAAATGCCGCGCTCCCGAAAATTACGAGCGCCAGGAGTAGGGCAAAAAGCCATTTCATGAAGTAGGCGACAGGCCAGGGTCAACTCGACATTCTAGCCACGTTTTCGTGGTTTGCTTGTTCCGGAGCGCTTTGAAAAACGCCGGCCGCGGCAGAAGGACCGCCTGCGAACTAGATGTTCTCTTCGCCTTTCCCGGGCCACGTGTTGTGGCAGTCCTGGCAGTAAAATTCCTTCGGGAAAATCTGGAGCGCGAAGAGAATGCTCGCCAGCCAGGGCGTGAGGAATTTCCGGCTCAATTGCGGATACTCAATCCGCGGCGACTTGCATTGCGGGCACCGAATTGCCGAGCCGATCTCCGGATCGGACGATTCCCACTCGTGCATCAGTTTATTGGCCGCTTCGAAATCGTCCTCTTCCACCATGACCTTGGCGTTAGCCTGCGGCGTGCCCATTCCTGTCACGGCCTGGAGATGCCCCTCGTTATGGAGGTCGGCCTTCACGCCCGCCCCCTGCAGGCGAGTCTTTAGATGCTTTGCTTTCGCTGGCTCGTTAAACGTCGCAATGGTGACCATAAAATCAGTCCTTCTTTCGCCGGGAGATCAAACATCAACAAGCGATGGAGTGCAAGATTCTCAAACTCGTGCTCATGCTCATAATCGTGCTCGTAATCGTTCCAGCTCGTTTGAGCACGAGCACGAGCACGAGCACGAGTTTCAGGAGCTGCCGATGGGCGGGAACCAGCGATAGAGCATCAGATAAACGATCACGCCAGTAACTGAAACATAGAGCCAGATCGGCATCGTCCATCGCGCAATCCGGGTGTGCTTGTCCCAACGCCGCCGGAAGACCGGCACGAGCGTCATGATCACGAGCGGCAGAATGACGAAGGCGAGCAGGATGTGCGAGATTAGGATGGCGAAGTATACTGATCGCACGATCCCTTGTCCGGCGAAGAGCGTCGACTGCCCGCCCCGCGCGTAGTGGTAGGTCAAGTAGGAGACCAAAAAAAGCGTCGAGGTGACGACCGCCGCAATCATGCACGCCACATGGCGCCGCCAATGTCCCCGGCGAATAAGATACCAACCCGCTGAGATGAAAACGGTGCTGATGGCGTTGAGTGAAGCGTTCACCGCCGGCAGGTCCGAGATCGTCATATGGGACATATAGGTCACATGCGACCTAAAGACACCTGCCCAGAGCTTGAAATCGGTCGAGCATAGAGGAGTTGGAGCTTGTGCCGCCCATCCTTCTGCATCCTCCGGAAGAACGCGCGCCGGGCTCGTTCTACCGGCGCTGGACTTGGCGCCAACAACTGGCCGCGAGCGGCATACGTATTTTATTTCTCGTTATCCTCCTCCTCCTTCTTTGGGGCGGCTGGTACCTGGCCAATCGTGGCTTTGGCCGTCAATTCCGCACCCGCGTGGTCGAGGAACTCCGCAAGCGTGGGATCGAAACCTCGGTGCGCCGACTTACGCTTGATCCATTTCGGGGCCTCGTCGCGCAAGATCTCCGCATTTACGATTTCAAAAATCGCGACGTCCCGCTGGCGGTAATTAGTGAAGTCTCGCTGGACATTAATTACGCCGCCCTTCTCCATCGCCAGCCGTTCTTGAATGCGATCGACGTGCGCGATGCCAACCTCACCTTTCCGAGCTCGAAGCGAGAAACGAACGCGCCCCGGGCGCAGCTGCGGCAATTTCGCGCCCACGTTTATTTCCCGCCGGAACAAATCTACATCAGCCAGGCAGAAGGAATTTTTTGCGGCATCCGCATTTCCGCTACCGGCCACCTAATCAAGCGCGCCGATTACAAGCCGACCCGCGAAGTTTCCGAAGCGGAATGGAAGCAGCGGATGGAATTGATCCAGCGCGTGGTGGCGGAGCTGGGGCGCTTCACTTTTGCGGGAGACCCCCCCTCGCTCCAGGTCCAGTTCTCCGGTGATCTCTCCGAAATGGAAAAGGCGCGCGTCCAAGCCACCTTGCGCGGAGAGCGGATACAGCGGGGCAGTTACGAGATCAGGAGTCTGGCCGCGACGGGAGAGTGGATCGATCAGCAACTCAACCTCAAGCAGTTCGAATGGACCGACGGCGCCGGTAGTTTTTCGGGGCGAGCGAGCTGGAGCGCGCTGACGAAGGCAGCGGACTTCCAGGCACGGAGCTCGATCGATGCGAAGGAGTTCGCCGTGGCCTTTGGCTTGGGCGCGTTCCTAGCCGACCTGAACTTTGCCTCTCCGCCGACGATCGAGCTTTCAGGAGGCGGGCAGTTCTTGGGGGCTGTGCCGCAATGGAGCGCAATCGGACGCGTTCAGCTCGACGGTTTCAGCTACAAGACCATCCCGTTCCTTGATCTGACGGCCGATTTTTCGTGGGACGGTCAGCGCACAATGTTGCGCGACGTCCGCGTGCGTCATGCCAGTGGCGAGCTGCTTGGCGACTTCCTTGATGCTCCCGGAGATTTCCGCCTGAACTTGGAAAGCTCGATCAATCCCACGGCTTTGCGCGCGTTTGCGCCCGCCGGCTTTCAACAATTCCTAAGCGAATGGGAATGGCCGAAGTCGCCTGCCGTTCGTCTCGGAATTCGAGGCTCCTCGCACGATCCGGAAACATGGACAGGCGACGGGACGGTCGCGTTGCTGCGAACCCGCTTTCGCGGGGTCTGGATGAACAGCGCGACCGCAAACATCCATCTCGGCGATGGGGCGCTCTCGTTCAAAGACCTGCGCGTGACGCGCGAGGAAGGCAACGGCACGGGCTCTTTCACCTACGATTATAAGCGGCACGAAGTGCGCCTGGAGCATGTGAAGACCACGCTTCGACCCGCAGAGGCTATCTTTTGGGTCGAGCCGAAGCTTTTCAAAGTCGTCGCGCCTTACAAATTCCGGAATCCGCCGAGCGTGACCGCTAATGGAGTGGTGCAATTCCGCGGTGGGAAAAACACCCGTCTAGAGATCGCGGTCGAGGCGCCAACCGGAATGGATTACCTCTTTCTCGGCAAGACGCTGCCGATCGAGCGCGTCCGCGGTGACCTCCTCCTCACCGACGATCGGGTGCAGTTACGCGAAGTGGCGGGAACGCTTTTTGAAGGAGCGGTCCGCGGAACGGCCGACATTTCGATCGCGAAAAACGATCCCCATTACAGCGCCTCCGTCACGGTCGATGGAATAGATTTCCCGCGCCTGACTGATCTCTACTTCAAATACGAAACCGCGCGCGGACTCTTATCGGGCACTTACGACTTCCAAGGCATCGACGACGACGCGCGCACCATGCATGGCACTGGGAAGATCAAGGTCTCGAATGGGGACGTATTCGCCATTCCAATTTTCGGTCCACTCTCCGGCCTTATCGCTGCCATTATTCCAGGCGCCGGTTACAGCGTCGCGAAACAGGCGACCGCAAGTTTCAGCATCAAAGAAGGCGTAATCCGGACCGATGATTTCAAGGTCTCGGGCAAACTCTTCGGCATGGTCGGTCGCGGCGACGTTCACTTTCTGGAGAACAAACTCGACTTCGACATTCGCATCGACGCGAACGGCCCCGGGGTCCTGCTTACGCCGGTCTACAGTCTCTTCGAATACAAAGGCGAGGGACCGCTCTCGAAGCCCAATTGGCACCCGAAGAATTTTTGAATCATGCAGGCCTCACCACCCTTTGTCACCCTTTGCACCCTCACCTCACTTGTCATGACGAACGAATTCCAGACGCCCTTGTTTCCACCCTTTTGTCATGTCGAGCGAAGTCGAGACATCTCATTTATTTTAAGAGCATGAGATTTCTCGACTCCGCTTCGCTGCGCTCGAAATGACAAAAGGGGAAATCCTCCTCGGCGCTCATATGTCGATTGGGGGCGGGGTGCATCGCGCGATCGAGCGTTCCTGTTCCATTAACGGCACCGCGATGCAGATTTTCGTGAAGAACAATATGCAATGGTTTGCGCGGCCTCTGGAGCGTGCCGAGATCCTGGCCTTCCTGCGCCACACGCAGCGCGCCCAAATCAGCGCCGCCTTCGCCCATGCCAATTACTTGATCAATCTGGCCGCGACCAATCCGCAATTTCACGCCAACTCGCTTCGCGCGCTCGCGGAAGAATTGGTGCGCGCGGATCAACTCGAGCTGCCGTTTCTCGTTCTGCATCCGGGGGCGCATCTGGGCGCCGGTGAGGAAGCGGGCCTCGATCGCATCGTCGGATCCATCGATGCCGTGCACACGGTGTTGCCGAAAACGAAGACGAGAATCGCGCTCGAGACCACGGCAGGGCAGGGCTCGTGCCTCGGTCATTCCTTCGAGCACATTGCGCACATCATCGCGAACGTGCGCGAGTCAGAAAGGCTCTGCGTTTGCCTCGACACCGCACACGTTTTCGCGGCGGGTTATGATATTGAGACGGAGGCTGCGACGAAAAAGATGTTCGCTGCGTTTGATCGCATCATCGGACTCGATCGTCTCGCGGCGCTGCACTTGAACGATTCGAAAACGCCGCGCGGCTCGCGGGTGGATCGGCACGAGCACATCGGGAAAGGAAAAATCGGGCTCAACGCTTTTCGTTTTATCATGCGCGACCGCCGTTTCCGGAAAATTCCGAAAGTGCTCGAAACGCCGAAAGGAAAAGAGCTGCTTGAAGACGTGGAGAACATGAAGGCGCTGCGCGCGCTCGCGCTGTAGCCCCGTCCCTGTGGGACGGTCTCAGTGTGCGTCCGACAACGCCTGCGCTCGATGGCTGCACAATGGGACGGCCCACAGGGCCGTGGCTACATCCAGCGAATTGCTCCTGACTAGCGGAGGTCTGGCTCCGTGCCCTCGCTACTTGAGCAGCCGAATCGTTAATGGGTAGCGGTAGAGCTGTCCTTCGTTGGCTTTCACCGAGGCGACTATGACGAGAACAACATCCAGGACTAAGAGGACGCCGAAAAGCGGGAGCAAGAGGAAGCCGATCACCACGAACATAAGAATGAAGCAAACGACGCCAAGAGCTGCGGTGTAGATAAACATTGAGATCTGGAAATTGAGCGATTCCTTTCCGTGCTCGTCGACGTCTGGGAATTCATCACGCTTCAGTAACCAGACGATGAGCGGTCCGACAATGTGACCCGCGCCGGGGAAAAAAAATCCGGCGAACGCGCTTGCGTGGCAAAAGACGGTCCAAGTTCGCGTGCTCCTTCCTGTTTCTGGAAGGGTTTCCATCTCAATCCGCTTTCACTCGTTCGATATGCGCGCCGAGCGCGCCCAGTTTTTCGTCTAGATGTTCGTAGCCGCGATCGATGTGATAAACGCGGCTGATTTCCGTCATCCCTTCCGCTTTCAAACCGGCCAGCACGAGCGCGGCTGAGGCGCGCAAATCGCTCGCCATTACCGGCGCGCCGAGGAGCTTTTCCACACCTTGGATCCGGGCGGTGGGACCTTCGATCCAGACGTGCGCCCCCATCCGCTTCAACTCCGCCAGGTGCATGTAGCGCTGCGGGAAAATGTTCTCCGTCACCACGCTGATGCCCTCCGTGGTGGAAAGCAGCGCGCACATCTGCGCCTGCATATCCGTCGGAAAACCGGGATAAGGTTGCGTCGCAATCTCGAGCGGCTTTGAAGCGCCGTTGGGCGAAACCGTAATGGTGTCCTCTGTGGTCGTGATCTTGTAGCCGGCGTCGGTCAGCGCAGTCGTGACCGCGCTCACGTGTTTTGGGTTGGCGCGTTTTACCGTCACGCCGTTCCCGCAAACTGCGCCAGCGACGAGAAAGGTGCCCGTTTCAATTCGGTCAGGAATAACGTCGTGCTCCGCCCCGTGGAGTTCCTTCACGCCTTCGATGATCAATCGCCGTGTGCCGGCACCTTCGATCTTCGCGCCCATCTTGTTCAGGAAATCCGCAAGATCGCAGACTTCAGGCTCGGACGCGGCGCCCTCGATCACGGTTATTCCTTCGGCCAGCACCGCCGCCATCATCACGTTGTCTGTGCCCAGAACGGTCGGTCCAAATTTCCCGTGGAGGTTAATGATCGCGCCTTGCAGTTTCGGTGCGAAGACTTTGACGTTGCCGTTCTCCACCCGGATCGCCGCGCCGAGCGCTTCGAAGCCCTTAAGGTGAAGATCAATCGGCCGATCTCCGATAATGCAACCACCGGGCAGCGAAACCGTGGCTTCGCGGCATCGGCCGAGCAATGGACCAATCACGCAGACGGAGGCCCGCATTTTCCGCACGATCTCGTAGGGCGCGACCGACTCGATCTTCTCCGCCCGCACCGACACCGTCCCGCTGGCGCGTTCCACATCTGCCCCCAGATGCGTCAGGATTTGCAGCATGTAATTCGTGTCGCTCAGGTCTGGCACGTGCCGCAGGACGCACTGCTCGCGGGTAAGCAGCGTCGCGGCCAGGATCGGCAGGGCCGAGTTTTTCGAGCCACTGATTTTGATAGAGCCGGAGAGCGGATGGCCGCCGTGAACGAGAATCTTATCCATATCTGGCAAAGAGGAATCGTGTCACACCTGCATAATCGTGTCTTTTCTCGATGTCGTGGAAATTTTTCTCGGCTAGAAAGGCGGAGAGCGATTCCGCCTGACCGAGACCGATCTCGAGCGCGAGTAAACCGCCCGCCCGCAGCTGAGCCGGCGCGACGCTGATCAATTCGCGAATCATCTCATCGCCGTTTTCACCGCCGAAAACGGCGCGCTCCGGATCGTGCAGCACTTCACGCGAAAGCGTCTCTCGATCAGTTCGCGGAACGTAGGGAAGATTTGCCACGATGAGATCAAATCGCCCCTCCACTCCCACGAGCAGGTGGTTTTTCGCAAAATGCACCCGACCCTCGAGGCCGAGTCGCCGGGCGTTTTCGCGCGCCAACTGGAGGGCTTCTTCCGAAATATCGACACCGCGGACTTTCGCTTCAGAAAGCTGCGCCGCCAGGCTAAGCGCGATGACACCGCTCCCGGTGCCTACGTCGACAATTTCTGATTTCTGATTTCTGATCTCTGACTTCAGGATTTGCTCGACCAGCTCTTCTGTTTCAGGCCGCGGAATCAAAGCGCGTTGATCACAAAGAAAAGTGTGGCCGCAGAACTCGACCGTTCCGAGAAGATGCTGCAACGGTTCGCGTTGGCCGCGGCGGCGGACAAGCTCGCGCAGGGGCGCCAATTCCTCTTCAGTCAGAGCACGCTCGAAGTCGAGATACAGCTCAAGCCGTTTCTTGCCTAACGAGTGGGCGAGCAAATGTTCAGCATTCAAGCGCGGGCTTTCAATGTTGCGCTTCTTGAAGTAGGCGCTCGTGGATTGGAGCACTTCCAGAACAGTCATTGCTGCTCTCGCCGCAGGTATTCGTTTCGGAATTGCTCCAGCCGGCGAATGTCGTTGAGATCCTTTTCGCGGCCGGTCGCACGTTTGCTCGCGATGATATCCTCCAGGGAAGCGACCGGAAACCGACCGCCTTCGAGAACGCTTCGGCCTTTCGCCGCCTCGAAACTTTCAATGCCATCGGGAGCGTGGATGAGATCGAGAGCAAACGGTCCGGACTTCAAGAGCACGATTTCGCTTCCGGCGAGAATGGAGACGATGAGAGAGGGATCGAGTTCGAAGCCAAGCGCGCGTAAGGCCCGGACGACGCGTGCAGCATTCTCGCGGGAGCGCGGGAGAAAGACATCTACGTCCTGGGTCGTTTCAGGGTAGCCGAGCAAAATTGCCCCACTTTTGCCAATGAAGAGGTAATCCACATCCTCCGCGGCGAAGGCTGTCGCGAGCTCCTCCGCTTGAGCCGGAGTGAACTTGCTCTGCGGCATAATCAACGATCGATGGATGCCGGGCGGTATCCGAGGTAGGCCGGCAACTCGGTGCACCACTCGCGGTACTGCGCCATGGTGGAAAAGGCTCGCATCCCCACGTCATCCAGGCCCGGCTTGTGGACGTGGCAGAAGCCGTATTTGATTCGCGTCAGCACATCGCGATTGAGCTGATCCCGGCACTGCTCACGCCAGGCTTCCTCTTCCGCTAACTCCATCTGCGGAGGATACGAAGGCGCGCGAGGTTGTCACCACTTTGCGCGTTTTGGCGATGTGGAGGCGGCTCGCCTTCGGGCCGAATTTCGCGCATGGAGTTGAGACTGCGGCGCGAGGGCGCACCGGCTCCAGTGCGTTTCGGCGACTTCAAACCGTCAGGCGGTGAGCGCCGATTCTTTTAGGCGCTCCTGCAAATCTGCCGACTGCAAGGCGGCGATCATTTCGCTCAGATCGCCTTCGATGATGCGATCGAGATTGTAAAGCGTGAGCCCGATGCGGTGGTCGGTGATGCGGTTCTGCGGGAAATTATAGGTACGGATTTTTTCTTCGCGGCCGCCGGAGCCGATCTGGGTTTTGCGATGCGCGGAGTACTTCGCTTCTTCTTCGCGTTGCTTATCCTCAAGTAAACGCGCGCGCATAATGCTAAGCGCTTTCTCCTTGTTCTTCTGCTGGCTGCGCCCGTCCTGGCACCGCACGAT
>Ga0136617_10002119_pt1 | contig 17756 bp, 10 predicted proteins | sample AntDrymUQ3222106_2_FD_129672 | JGI IMG/M metagenome (GOLD analysis project Ga0136617, IMG submission 129672) | Polar desert sand microbial communities from Dry Valleys, Antarctica - metaG UQ322 (21.06) | ecosystem: Environmental > Terrestrial > Soil > Desert | place: Antarctica: Dry Valley... | reverse complement strand
TTTCTAGGTTAAAGATGAGCAACCCCGTGGTAAATGGTTTTTGCCGTTTTTCGCCGGAAAATCCGCAAAAGCCGGGTGATTTGAGAGAACGGCGACACGGGCGGTTTTCCCTCTGAGACTAGTGGGTCGTTTGACATGCTTGTCGCCATTGCTGCGTGAGCGTCTGTCGCCGTCGAAGCGGTCGCCTCACACACGCGCCTGAAGCGCCCAAGGCATGTCTGCGCTCTCTGCTCCTCTTTCGTCTGGCAGCACGTTTACCGCCCCACTCGAACGCCGTCGGCTGTTGATTCCAACCCCGCACCGTCGCTTCCAATAGTCTGATGACCTCCTCAACCGTCTGTGGGTGTTGGCACTCCAACGCGCGCCGCTTGATGATCCGCTGCACTGACTCACACATGTTCAGCCATGAACCCGACAACGGCGTGTAGAGTGGCATGATCCCGTGCGCGAACATCCACAACACCAACTCCGGCGTCTTGTGCCCCACCAAGTTGTCGAGCACCAGCAACAGCCGTAGCGGCGGCAACTCCTGCGGCAACGTGATCGGCCACCGCAACTCCTGCTGCCAACTGCGCCACCACGCACGGTTGACTTCCTCCTCCAGCAGAGGCCGGGGCGACATGGCCGCAAGGACCGCGCTTAACTCTTCTTTGAGCCAGGAATGCAACACCGCGTTCGGGCAACTCCTCACTCCTTTGGCTCGGACCTCTCCGCTCCCGGGATGAAAGAGCGTCAGCAACTTGGCCGTCCCGTCGCGCACATACTCGTGCGGCTGGCGCCGCGGTCGCCCACCCTCCTGCCAACTGTTTCCCTCACAGGGCACGGTCTGAAACGGCCCTGCCTCGTCCTGCGTCCAGACGGCTAGACCTAACTGCTCGCCCGCCGTGTAGGCCCGCTCGATCAACTTTTTTTCGCTTCCGCATCCGGGTCAACGACTCTCACTCGCTCGCCGCTTTTACGCTTGCGCGTCGAGACGCCGGTCTCACACCACGTGCGCGTCTGCGGCCAACTCCACCCCGCCTCCCGCAGCACCGCGCGGATCGTATAGGTGCTCACCCGCGGCAATCCATCATCGGCCCCGCGCAACGCGCGACGCAGGGTCATCAAGGACCAGTTCGCCGTCGCGTCCTGCTCCGGGTCGGGTGCGCGGCGGGCTTCGCGCAAGATCCGTTCGCGCTCCGCCGCCTCGTAAGTCGGAGGGCTCCCGCCACCTCGGCGCGGCTCTATGGCCTGGAGCCCTTCCCGGTTGAAGCGCGCGACGAGGTGTGCCACCGCGTCGTTGGACTTCCGCCCGGCCAGGAGTGCAGCGGCGGTATAACTGTGACCATCGGCGACGGCCAGCAGTTGCCTGGCGCGTGCCACATGAGAAGCCGGCTCACTTTTCGAGCGGGCAATGCGTGTAAGCCACAGGCGCTCATCTGTGGTCAATGTGCGCAGCGGGTTCTGTTGTCGGCGGCTCATAACACCTCCGCCGCACAGTCTAATCCTACTCAACTAAAAATGGCTATGAAATTGTCAAATGACCCACTAGCTGCGTAGCGTCGACATCGGATCCACCGCCGTAGCGCGCCGGGCCGGGATATAGCTGGCGAGCAGACCAATCCCGGTTAGAATGACGACCACGCCCACGAATGTGACGGGGTCTGTCGGCCTGATTCCATAGAGAAAGCTCGATAAGAATCGCGTTAAGACTAACGCTCCTCCCACGCCGATAGCTACCCCTATGCCCAGAAGCCACAACGCCTGCCGCAAGATCAGCGTGATGATGTCGCTCGTCTGGGCGCCCAGAGCCATGCGAATGCCAATCTCATGCGAACGCCGAGCGACGGAGTAGCTGATAACACCATAGATCCCGATTGCCGACAGCGCCATAGCCAACACAGCGAAGGCACCTAACAGAAACAGATTGAATCTCCGCGGAGAGGTCGATTCTTTGATCACCTGCTCCATCGTGCGGACCCGCGACATGACGAGTTGAGGATCGAGGCTCCAGATCGCGGCCCGTAGCGCAGGAGCCAGGCTCGCAGGCTCGCCCACGCTTCGAGCGACGAAATTGAGCGATCGAACCGGCTCCTGTGCGTAAGGCCGGTAGACGTGAGGAGTCGTCTCGGCGTCCAAGGGACCTTGCTTCACATCTCCCACGATGCCCACGACGGTGAGCCAGGGACTGTTCGAGTCCGGCGGGCCCAGCTTCAGGCGTTTGCCGATCGCGTCTTGGTTCTTCCAATAGCGCTCGACGATCAGTTGGCTGACGATAACCACGGGCGTCGAATTCTCGGTGTCCTGCTCGGTGAAATCGCGTCCTTGGAGGAGCGGCACTCCTATTGTCTGGAAATACTGGCCCAGAGTGATGGAGGAATTGCAGATGTTGAGATTTGCGCCTGACTGTGTTTCGGCTCCCTCGGGCGTGAAAACCTCGTTCGAGGAGACCTCGAGCGGAAGATTCGTAGACGCGCCCGTGACCTTTGCTCCAGGCAGTTGCTGCAATCGCTGCATGATCTGCTGGTAGAAGCTGCGGAGCTGCGCTTCGCTCCCATACTGCGATTTTGGCAGACTGAGCGAGGCGGTGAGAACATGATCGGGCTGAAAACCGGGATCGGTTTCGAGGACGCGTTGAAAGCTGCGCAGTAGCAACCCCGCACCGATCAGCAGCACCATCGCCAAGGCCACCTCCGTCACCACCAGCGCCCCCAGCACGCGGCGGGTCCCCGGCCCCTGTGTGCTGCTCCGGGTATTTTCATTTAGCGCGGCGCTCAGATTGTTCGGCGAGGCGGCGAGCGCGGGCACGATGCCGAAGATAAAGCCCGTAAGGACTGCTAATCCGAGCGTGAAGCCAATCACCGTCAGATTCAATCCCACCGGATGAATCCGCGGGATATTCGACGGCATCAGCGACATCAATAAATCCGTCGTCCAGTATGCGAAGACCAACCCCACGCCCGCACCGAGGAGCGTGAGCATCATGCTTTCCGTCGCAAATTGCCCGAGCAACTGCCCCCGCTTCGCTCCGAGAGCGAGACGCACCGCAATCTCCTTTTGCCTGTCTGTGGCCTGGGTTAATAACAAGCTGGCGACATTGATGCAGCTGATGAGAAGGACGAAAGCGACGGCTCCAAACAGGAGTAGAAGCAGTTGTTTGCTCTCGCCGATGACCTGGTCATGGAGCGGCAGTGCCACCGCGCTGAGGTCGAGGTCAGCGCGAATCTCCGCCGGATAAGTCTCTTGGATCCGGCGCGCAATCGCCCCCAATTCCTCATTCGCGGCGGCCTGACTCACCCCCGGTTTCAATCGTCCGAGCACGCTATAACTGAAATTGTCTCCTACCGCCCCCAACTCCTCGGGCGTGAAAGCGATCGGCACGAACAGATCTGCGGCCCCGCCTTGCCCCATACCTCTGACCGGAAACGCGAAGCTCGACGGCATCACGCCGATCACTTCATAGGGTTGGCGGTTGATCTTGATGACACGCCCGATGATGTCCCGGCTCCCGCCGAACCGGCTCTGCCACAGCTTATAGCTCACGATGGCGAATAGGCGTCCGGGCTGATCGTCGTCGGCTGTGAAGTCGCGTCCCATCATGGGGTGAACGCCGAGCAGCGAGAACAGATTCGCGTTGACGCGGGCGGTATCTATGCGCTCCGGGTCGCCGCTTCCGGCGAAGTCCGCTTTGATGCTCCGGAAGGCGGCCAACGACTGGAAGGTCTGGCTCTGCCTTTGAAACTGAAGCACATCCGGCGCGCTGAGAGGGATGGGATCGGGAGTCACCTTCGGAATCCGCCCCTTGACGAGCATCAGCTCCTCTGGATTGCGATAGGGCAGCGGGTTCAAGATGACAGAATCCACCACGCTGAAGATGGCCGTGTTGGCGCCGATGCCGAGTCCCAGCGTGAGCACCATGACGGCTGTGAAGCCGGGCCTGCGGCGCAGCATGCGGTAGCTAAACAGGATATTTCGGATGAAACCATTCATTGCTTCTTTGTCCTGGCCGGTATATTCGCCACCCTTGAGCGGGAGCGAGTCGATGATTATGGTTCGTACCTGGCGGAATTATAACCTACTACAGAATCCCGCCTGTGTACACGCTCACTGGAAACCCTCCCGGGCTAGGGTAGGGCTGTTGCAAAGTCAGGAATGGGTGCAGACGACTTAACAATTGACACGCGGGCATTGGGCGATAGAGAACGGACTGCATGATCGCTGAGATGTGACCTTCAAAGAAGATGCGTGCCGAATGAAATCACACCCGGCGGTAGAAGCCTTGGCTGTCTTTAGTAATCTGGCGATGGGAATGATTCGTCATGCCGGATGGGAGAATGTCGCTGAGGCGAGACGCTTCTATGCGGATCACCTTGAACAATCTCTTCAGCTTATCTTGCGCGCCCCCAGCTGACTTTGCAAACGTCCTGCCTCCTGGGCCATTTCCTGGCAAATTCGAAGCAGAATGTCGGCGGCCTTCACGATCTCCAACTCCTCGACGTTGCGGCAAACCACCAGACGCACAGAGTTCGGCGGAAAGCTGTAGGCGAGGACTCCTCGCTCCGCCGCCCGCGCAATGAATTCTTCCACTACCGAGGGGCCGCCGGTGAGGTTCAGGTAAATCATGTTCGTCTGGATATCGCTCAAGCAAATTTCGAAGAGCGGAGACTCGGCCAGTCTCTCGGCAAGCAAGCGGGTCAGGCGATGGTCTTCGCGCAATCGCTCGAGCTGATGTGTGAGCCCGTAGTAGGCGGCCTCCGCGCAGATCCCGATCTGGTGGAAACCGCTGCCGTGCCAAACGCGCAGGCGACGCGCCCTTTCGATGATCTCGCGGGGACCGAGCAGCATCGATCCCAGCGGGGCTCCAAGTCCCTTCGAGAAGCAGACGCTCACCGTATCCGCCTGCGCCGCATAGTCCGAGAGGGGTATGCCGGTGGCAATGTGTGCATTGAAGAGCCGCGCTCCGTCCAGATGAAGCGCGATGCCGCGACTCGCCGTGAATTCGCGTATCTCCTCAAGCCGCTCGAGCGGGAATATCTTCCCCTGTCGGCTATTGATGGTGTTTTCCACCGCCACTAGTTCGACCTGCGCGTAGATCGCTTCCCGCGGCTTGGAGGAAATGGCCCGCTCTATCTCGGCGACCCTGAGGATGCCGTCTTGGGTCTGGCGCGCGTTGAGGATGACGTTGCAGAAGCGGGCGTGCTGCGCGCTCTCGTAGAGATTGAGGTGATAGGAATATTCGGTGATCACCTCGTTTCCCGGCGTTACCTGAGATGCCACGGCGAGTTGATTCGCCAGCATCCCGGTCGTGGTGAAGACCGCGTCTTCTTTGCGAAACAATTCTTTGCAGTAATCCTGAAGCCGGTTAACGCTTTTGTCTTCGCCATAATAGTCATCGCCTTCTTCGGCCCGCGCCATCACTTTCCGCATCGCGGCGGAGGTAAGCGTAAAGGTATCGCTGCGAAGGTCGATCATCATTTTGCCCGCTCCTCCGCCGCGGAAAGCAGTTCCGATTCGGAATCGCTCCACCGCTGTCTCAGTTGGCGATAAGCGGCGCGCTGGCGAAACCAGACGGCCTTCAAGCCGTCGAGGGCTGTTCGCACCGCCGCCTCCGCCGGCCCGCCGCCGAAGCGCGCATCGGCGGCGACGCGGGGAACCGTGAGATTCTCGACCTCCACTCGGAGTCCCCGGCGGGCGAGGAAATCGGCGGAGCCCTTGTCGGACAACAGTCCGTCCCGCTCGACGCAATCGTTAACCAGTTCGCCGGTCAGCCGATGGGCGGCGCGAAAATCGAGACCGGCGTCCCGGACGAGACGATTGGCCAATTCGAGCGCCACGGTGTGCCCTTGGCTGGCGCTCTCCAGCATCCGCAGATGGTTCGGTCGGGCTGCCCGCACAACGAGTCTCAGCAACAGCGCGGATTCGGAGGTTTCGATCAGCGCGGTTGACAGCGTCTTAACGGCCTCTGTGCCAACGGCGATGGAGTTGGAGAATGGAGCGTGCAGCATGGCCGCAGCCGCCGACGTATACCGTCCTAGGGTGAGGCCAGCCCGTCCGGCCACATGTTCCAGCAGGAAGGGATTTCGTTTTTGCGGCATCGCGGAACTGCTGCCGACCATCTCGTCGGGAAGCTCAATGAATCCGAACTCGGCTGTGCACCACTGAAAATAATCGGCTGCGACGCGGCTCAGGAGCACGGAGATTCCCGCCGCGCAGGCTAACAGCCGAAGCACGTAATCACGCGAAGCCACGGCGTCGAGCGAGTTCGCGCAGGTGTCGCTGAAGCCGAGAAGTCCCGCGCTTCGTTCAGGCCGAATGGGAAAGGACGTGCCGCCCACCGCCCCGGCGCCCAGAGGACAGCGCGAGAGGTCTTGAATCGAAGCGAGTAGGTGATCGAGTTCCCGCGAGAGTGCTTCCGCGCTGCCGGCCAAATAGTGCCCGTAGGTGATGGGCACTGCCGCCTGGCCGTGGGTGTAGGCTGGCATGACCGTGCCGATGTATCTCTCCGCGGAGTGAATGAGGGCGGCCTGCAAACGGAACGCCTCGCCCATCAACCGGCGCACGAGCATTCGAGCCTTCAACCGGGCTGTGGTCGCGTTGAGATCGTTGCGGGAGCGCCCGGTCTGTAGCATCCCGCCGATTTTCTCTCCGCACGTATCGCGCAGGTATTCTTCATACATCAAGTAGAGCCCCCGCTCTTGCGGGCGGTTCCGCAGCGGCGCAAAGCCGGCAGCCCGCAGTTCGAGGATCGACTTCAGCAGCGTGTTCGCTTCCGCGCTCCCCACGATGCCGCACTCGCTCAGCATCAGGACGTGGGCCAAATCCACCTGAGAGATCAACATCAAATCCGCCGAGGCGACCTCCGGCGGCGTTTCCAGAAGCATGCGGCGAAGCGCCGGGGAAGGAGGCTTTTTCAGCCGTCCCGTGTCTCCGCGCAGCCTGACGGCGATCGCATCGCGCGCCCGGTCTGCGGCGTCGGCTGCTGCGGCTTCGGCCCCTTCAAGCTGATCCACCACCGCGATCACATGCCCGATCCGATCACGGAAATCATGTGTGACGAGGCACTCCCGTCCCTCCTCTTTATACATCTCAACAGCTTTCACGCCGGGCACGGCGCGAGCCGCGTCGAGCCCGCTGATCCGGTCGATCAACCCGTCGGACTGGGCCATGATGAACCTCAGAGACGCGAAACAATTCCGACTTGGTTTCAAGACGACGGGTCTGCCGGTGACCGCGTGGATTGTTTCCCGAATCGGATCGATCCCCGTGGTCAACCTGACGAGTTCTGGGATAAAGCCGCCGGCCAGCCGCGGGTTGATCTCGATGATCAGCGGTCCCTCCTTCCCGAGCCTGAGTTCCGTATGGATAGGCCCCCAGCCGAGCCGCAGAGATTTCAGCGCGGAGAGCACCGCTCGGTGTATGCCGTCCTCTATATCGCCCAAACGGGCGGGAAAATCATGGCCTGTTTCGACAAACCACGGCTCGGAGGTCAGATGCTTGCGCGTTATGCCGAGAATCTTTTCGTCGAAGCTCTCGACGGAGAATTCAGGCCCTTGAATGAATTCCTCCACCAAGATCTCTTGCGGAATCGGATGGCCGCGCTCATTGACGCGCTGGTTGAGCAAGGTGGTTGCGTGAGCCGCCACCTCCGCTTCGCTGCGACAAAGCCGAACTCCCGAACTCCCCGTTCCCAGAACGGGCTTGAGAATCACGGGGAGACCAGTCTCGCGCGCCGCGAGCCAGGCTTCTTCCGGAGACCGGGCGAGGGTGAATCTGGGGGTGAGCAACCCGGCATCTTTGAGTTGCAGCCGCTGCCGGTGCTTGTGGCGGCACGCCTGGATTGCGTCTGCGCATGGTCCGGGAAGACCGAGCCGTTGAGCAAGTTTCCCCGCCGCACCGATGAAATACTCCGAACTTGAGAAGACGCCGACCACTGGCTCCCTCTGCGCAAGCGTCCGAGCCGCTTGAAGCAGCGCATCGTCAGAACCGGTATCTACGCTGACAGCTTCGATGCCTTCCTTGCGAACGAAATCGTAGCGATCAGGATTCGATGCCAAGAGCACCGGACGCGCCCCCTGCTCGCGCGTTTGCAGGGCAAACAGTCGTCCCGTGCCGCTCGAATTGCTTTCCACAAAAAGAAGCTGCCCCGAGGGGCTGAAGACGTCATTGCGCAACGGCCTCTGCAACTTCGATCCCTCCCGATTATTCCATCACTTCCGACCAGCTTCGCCGGCCCCAATGCATTGTGCACCAGCCGGGACTCGCCTCACGCGGCGAACGTACCAGTCTCGGCCCGGCAGGCAAGCTGTCCAACCATAATTGGCGCTCGTTCAGGTAATCATCGTTGTATATGTCTCCTGTATACCGAGTTCCGTCGTCGGGCATGATGCAGACGACCCTTTCATCCGGATGTAAGCGCGAGTAGCGCTCCGCCACCAGCCAAGCCGCCCCGCTAGTCCCGCCGCGGAAGAGCGTGCTCTGCCGATGCAGCAGCCGCGTCGCTGTGTATGCTTCGGCCGCAGTTACCCAGTGGATTTCATCCACCAAGGTATGGTCCAGATTCGCCGGGAGAAGACTGTTGCCGAGGCCGCGCAGGGAACGCTGCCCATCTTCTTGGCCGAATAGCACGCTGTTGAAAGTATCGATGCCGATGATCCGTAAGTCTCCGAAGAGGCTTCGCAGGTGCCGGCCGATGCCGCAGAGCGATCCTCCCGAACCGACGGCACCGACCAGGCAATCGATCTGTCCCATGGAGCGCGCCAACTGCTCGGCGAATGATCCGTAGGATTCCGCGTTAGCCGGGTTGTCATACTGATTGAGCCACCAGCTATCGGGATTCTCCACGCAGATTTCGCGCAGGCGGTCAAGCCGCGCCTGCTGGTACCCCCCTTTCGCTGCGGGGGCCGTCACCCGTTCTACGCGACCCCCCAGATCCTGCAGACGCCGCAGCAGCGTGTCGTCGCAGGCGTAATCGGTCACAATGGTCAGCGGCTGGCCGATCCAATTGCACACGATCGCCAAGCCCAGTGCCAAGGTCCCCGATGACGACTCGACTACCATCGTGCTTTCTCGGACCAACCCATCTGCGATCGCCCGGCGCAGGCAGAATTCCGCTGGATAGATCTTCATCAACGGGAAAACAGCCGCGACCAGATTTTCATTCAACGGGATCAGACTCGGCTCGAACGACTTCAGTATAGCCGAAGCGGTATTAGGATTCATGTTTCGGATAGTTCGAGAATGCCGCGCAGCTCGCTCGCGATGATCGTCAGGAGTTGCGCTCGAGACTCCTCGATGAAGAAATGCCCTCCGGGCAGCATGTGTAGAGAGAATGGGCCGGTGGTATGTCCGCTCCAGGGAAGCAGCAACTCCTCGGGCGTGGTTGTGTCTCGGCCCCCGCCGAAGGCGCTGATCCGGCGGCTCAATGGCGGCTCCTCCCGGTACTCGTAGGTTTGGGTCGCTTCGAAGTCGGCCCGAACGATCGGCAGCAGCAACTGCAACGCCTCCGGATTGTCCAGAATCTCCGCCGGAGTCCCGTCCAGCCGGCGGAGTTCTTCTACGAACTCGGCGTCCGGCAGGAGATAGTCTCTCCGGCTCTCCGGGATGTGCGGCGCCCTCCCGCCCGAAACGAAGAGCGCTTCCGGCTCCGGCCCCTGAACCTTCCGCAAGAAGCGTGATAGCTCGAAGGCCACCAAGGCACCCATGCTGTGCCCGAAAAACGCAAACGGTCTGTCCAGGTCTGGGAGCAGTGCCTGCCCGAGAGAGCGCACAAGCGGCTCCAACTGGGTGAATAGGGGCTCGAAAAGCCGATTGCCCCTCCCAGGGAGTTGGATGGCGCACGCGTCGACACCAGCCGGCATGGCGTCTTCCCAACCGCGGAAGATCAGGCTGCTCCCGCCGGCTGGAGGAATCAGGAAGAGTCTCAGCGCCGAGCCAGGCCGGAGGGATTGCCGCAAGAGCCAGCCGCCGTTGTCTTTGGCTTTCTCTTTATGTCGTAGACTTGTCATGTCGCCTTGGCCTGTATGCCGGGAGCCGGGAGCTGTCGCGCTAGCGATTCCTCGCCAGCCAGGGAATCCGCCGCCGGCTGCCACACGGGCGCGAGACTCCCCATTCTCTGCGACGCATCCTGGCAATACATGAAATGCTCGTTGAGCGATTTCCCGGGCATAAATGGCAGCTGAGACCGCCTGTAATTCACATGGAAGCGGTTGGTTGATCGCTCGTCCCCCTGGATGGCGATATGCTCGAACAAGGCTTCGAGGTGTGAAGAGGGGACCTCGACGATGTAACCGTCCGGGACCGCGCTGAGCTGCAGGTGCTTAAACTCATGTCGCTTGGGTACGATCTGAGTATTCAGGTAAACGTAGGGCCGCGTCACTAGGTCAAGCTCAAAATAGAATTGCGCCATGGGATCGTTCCAGAAATCCTGGGACTTGACGAATTTCTCGAGCAGATCGTCGAATGCTTCTCTCTCCGCATGGAGGATGAGATGAACCAGCGCGCCGGTGTTGGCGAAGGCCACGTGTTCGAGGGCTTTGATCGACTTCTCGCAGAAGACCGTCCAGGGATGAGCCGATTGCTGCTGGCTGAAGGCGACAAAGGCGCGGAAGAAATCCCCATACTCCATGATGCCCTGGCTGCTCAGGTAGCGCCCGAGAAACCACAGAGCGCGAAGCGAATAGAGGCAGGTGATGGCATAGGTGTAGCGGATGCCCGCCCGGTAGGCGCTGGCATCCACCTCCTTGGTCAGGATAACGATTTCAGCCTCGCTGCTGGGGTCTGGATCGCGAATGGTGACCAGCCCATACTCCTGGCGCTTCTGCGCCAGCCCGACGTTGTTCATCAGCAGGAGAGGATAGACGACGAAGGAATCCGCGCCGATTTTACACAATGTCGCCAGACCTTCCTGGAAGCTGTGAAGCGTCTCGCCCGGCAGCGGCCAGATGATTTCAATGAAGGAAGATATTCCTTGCTGATTGAGCGTCTTCTGGATGTCGGTGTAAGCGGAAGTTTTGATATTGTCCCGGTCGACGCGCTTGAGAGTTTCCGGGTTCATGGTTTGCAGCGCCACTGATTGGACGGCGATCATCCCGGCATCGTGGAAAAGCCGTGTGATCTCGGCGACGCGATCCGGCGTATTCTTCGAGCCGCAGAAATAGACCGAGGTCGGAGCGCCATGCTGCTTTTGGCCTTCCACGATATATTTAGTGAGTTCCACGTCTCGCTGCAACATTCCCCAGTTCGCATCGGCGATGAACAGGTACCAGCATCCCGACTCGCTGATCCAGGAGAGCTCTCGCCGGACCCGATCCTCGTCGTACTTATAGACTTTCGATCCGGTGGCCGCCCCCCAGTAGCAGTAATTACACTTGAATGGACATCCGCGATTGGTCTCAAGCAGCATCCACGTATATTTGCCCTTTTCGAACACTCCCTCAAGGAATGGCGACGGGATCTCGGCCAGGTCCGTGATTCTCGGCTCAGCGGGGGTGGTGAGCAACTGCTGATCGCGATAGAAGCTCAGGTTATTGACGGTCGAGAAATCAGTCTCCGGCGCGGTCAGGGCGCGAAGAAAGGCGGCGAGCGTCCGCTCGCCTTCACCATTGCAGACGAACACATTCTCTTGCTGCGGGTTCAAGTAGCGCACCGCCTGATGCATCACTTGCGGCCCGCCGAGCAGGTAATAGGCGTCCGGCTTCGCCGCCAAGAGCGCATTCAGCAGCCGACGCACCAGTCTCGTATTCCACACATAGCACGAGAACGCATAGACATCGGCGTCGCTCCGTTCCAGCGCGGAAAGAACCTCTGCATACGGTGTCTTGACCGGCAGCGAGATCTTCTCAAACTGGAAGGAGGATTCGATCAATGGGTCTTTCCGGGAATAGGCCTCCATGTAACCGGATGCGAGAGGCACCACTCCTGAAAAGACGGGGAGCTCGATAAAAGTCACTTTCTGGGTTTGTAACACGGGAATTTCTCCTTAATCTATTACGTGTGGAATCGCAGCACGTTTGTAATGCCGAGTAAATCTAGTTCTCTGCAGACCTGCTCCATCTTGACCTCCAGGCTCGAGTCGGAGGGATCGAAGAGGAAGCTCATGACCGTTCCCGAGTGCGCCACCGCAATCCCGAGCGCGTTCACGCATTGGGCTAGCCGGTGCAGGTCGGAAAACATCGGTTTGGGAAGGAACTGCTCATTGATGACCGCGCTCGAGGTGGCCATGCGCCCGAGCAGGGCGAGGTCTCGATCGCGAATCGCCCTACGGACTCCCGCCACCAGTGCCTCGAATCGGTCGAGCTGGTGCCGGTCGTACGTCGCGGGAGCGAAGTCGAGTGTATTCACCCTTCCGCCCATGTCCGTATCGATGCCCAGCACTTCGAGCCTTGGCAGGCACGGCCCGAGCTCTTCCAGCACGACTCCCTCGCGATGTGCAAACAGCACGGCCCGGCTGAACATCAAATTGTCGCTGGCGATTTCCGCCGCCACGACCACCTCCGCCACCTCTTCTTCGGTCAGGTTTCGATCCACGGCGGCAGCCGCGGCCAAGGCTCCAGCCACGCAGTCTGCGGTGGAGCTGCCATAGCCTTTGCCCTCCGTAATATTGCTCTCGACATGGATCGTTCCCCCCAGTTGTGAAAAGCCTAACTTCTCGAGCGTCAGTTCCACGACCTTGCAAATCTTCATCTTGTGGACTGGTTCGACTGTCAACCTCTCTCCGAACACCGGCGCGAAGGTGACTGTCGAACAGAGGCTGTCGCAGGGTAGGCTGATCAGAAATCGGTGGCACCGTTGGTTGTGATCCTGGAGCTGTCCCTGGATCAGCTCGCCGTGCTGGGCGATACATCTCCGCCTCACCACCGCCGGAATGATACCAACGTCGAACTCCCCGCCAGGGGAGACCTTTAAATCTTCCCGATCCAGCCACGCATCAGATTGCTGGCCGAGCCCGGGATTGCGAAAAAAGTTGTCATGCATGGCTTCTTGTGTTTTCAAAAAGTTTTGGCAGTTCGAACAAATTGGGCAGTTTGAGGTTGACAGGGGTTGATGAGATGGCAGCGTTGTGAACAGAGACGACGGAGGAATCGGTTTACCCTGCCGCCGTGGACACCACCTCTTGACGCGGGTTCTCGACCATCCAGTCGTCGTCCAGCTTACCGTCGTCCAGCTTAATCACCCGGTCGGCGGTGTCGTAGTAGCGCTGGTCGTGGCTGATCACGAAGACGGTCTTCCCTCTGGCTCGCAGCTCCGGCAGGATTTCCTGATAAAATAGACTCTTGAAAGTTGGGTCTTGATCCGCTGCCCATTCGTCGAAGAGAAAAATCGGACGGTCTTCGAGGTAGGCTGCGAGTAGGGCCAGACGCTTCCGCTGCCCCTGCGAAAGGTCTGTGGTCGAAAACTGACCCTCCTTTACTTGCACTTTATGATCCAACTGGAGCCGCCGGAGATAAGTCTCGGCCTTCTCGTCGAGTCCCGTCTTCTCGGCTCCGAGGAGCTTTTCAAAGACGAAGAAGTCCGCGAACACCGCCGAGAAGAGCTGGCTATAGTCTTCCCGGTCCATGTCTGATACCGCTTTTCCGTCCAGCCGGATTTGTCCGGACTCCGGGCTGTAGAGACCCGCCAGCAACTTCGCGAGGGTCGTCTTCCCGCTCCCATTGCCCCCGGTGATGAAGATCAACTCGCCGGGAGTGACGGCGAAACTGATCGGACCAAGAATGAACCGGCGATTTTCGTCGTCCACGTTGTACGAGAAGACGAGCTCGTCGAGTTCGAGGCGTTTCCACTCTGATGTGGGAGGCGCGAGGCGCTTGATGTTTTGCTCGGCTTCCGTCTTGGCCAGCGTCAGGCCGATCTCTTCGATGCTCTTCAACGCCACGGAGCCCTTGGCAAATTGCGGAGCCTGGTGCTGGATGAATTCGATTGGTTCCATCAAATAGAGCATGATCAGCACGAAATTCATGAGGGTGCTGTTCGGCACCGCCATGAAACGCGGGATGACGAAAACGAGCAGGCCAATCGTGATGAAGGTCAACATCTCGGCCCACGTCGCTCCGAGAACCGCGATCCGCATCGCTTTTATGTTATGGACGCGGTAGCGGTTGGCGCTCTCTTCCAGTTCCGAGACGAACTCCTGCTTTCGGAAGCGGTTGACCTTCAGTTCCTTGATGCCGCTGATGAGAGCCCGCAGGTGAGACATCACAGTGTTGTGTTCTTTGCGCGCGCGTGCGAAGTGCCCCGAGGCAATCATAAATGGGACTTGCGCGGTGAACAGCAGCACCACGATCAGCACTATCACGATCAGGAATAACGACAAGGACTGCCAGGCCAGGAACAACAGGCAGGTAACGACTGCCGCCACGTTGATGCACACCACCGGCAGATTGGCGGTGGCGTTCATAAGATTGAGAATGTCGTCGGTCAGGATCGCCAGCAGCCGCGGCATACCGGTATCCTCCAGCCGCTTCAGCGGAACGTCCAGAATCTGACGGCTGATCCGCAATCGGAGCTGGAGCATAGCCGACTGGCCGATGCTGACCAGCAGGAGTGCCGAACCTGCTCGCGTGACCATACCCAGTGCGGCCAGCCCAAGGAAGACCAAAAACAGGTTCCCTGCCTGTGAACTGCTGCGCTCTAACCCGGCATTGATGACAACGAGAACTGCCGTGCTGGCCGCTCCGCCTGCCAAGCCCGCGATCATCGCCATGACAAGCATTCGCGGTGAGTGATTAATAAGGAAGCGAATCAGTCGCATGATATCCTTTCTACTAGCTCCAACGATGGTTCCGGAAACGCCGAGTTCCTGACAATCCCCCGGCGCTTCAGAGATCGCCTATTGCGCGGGCGAGGGCTTCGGCCAGAAAAGCCGCTTGTGGAAGTTTCATAATGGAATAATGATCGCCAGCAATCGTGTGCTGCTCGATCGGACTGCTGCTCAAAGATTGCCAGCCTGTCCGGGACTGGGAAGTACCCTTGGATTCCGCTGCGCGGAAAAGCACTACGCGTTCGGCGTCGAGCTCGCCGCCGGGCGAATAGCGCAGCATAGCGCCCAGATGTGCATCTAGTATCGCCTGCAGGCGCTTACCGGCGGCTTCGTCAAGCGCCACGCCCAGAGTCTGTGCCTCGCGGTCGTATAAGCCGTCAGCAGTAAAGCCCATCTTCAGGGCGAGCCTCTGCATGCGGGAGCGGACATACCCGAGTGGCGGTTGAGTATCGATTAGGCCCAGGAAGGCCACGCGTTCGCCCGCGCTCCTCAATTGGCGAGCCATCTCGAAGGCCACCATACCGCCGAACGACCAGCCGGCGATCGCGTATGGGCCGTGGGGCTGGCGGCGCATCACCGATTCGAGGTAGTGCGCCGCGAGCCGCTCGACATCGAGTTCCTCTACTTCGCCGCTTTCGAAGCCGGGGCGCTCAAGACCATAGATCGGCCTTCGCGAGGGTAAGGCGTTCGTCAGCTCGCGATAAGGGAATAAGCCGCCACCTGCCGCATGGACCAAGAATAGCGGCGCGCGTTCGCCAGTCAGGCGCAACAGCACCAACGGGCCGTCGCGCCGTAGATCGGACAGGTCGAGAGCGGCGGCCAACCCGGCGATCGTGGGCTGGGTGAAGAATATCGACTGGGGGAGTTCGAAGCCGAGGCGCTGGCGCACCAGCGCTTTCAGCTTGACAGCCAGTAGCGAGTGGCCGCCCATCTCGAAGAAGTTATCGTGGCGACCTACCTGTTGAATACCGAGCAGCCCTGCCCAGATCTCTGCCAGCACTGTTTCGATTTCTCCCAGCGGCGCTTCATAGCCGGGTGTGACATAGGCCTGTCCCGCGGGAGCAGGCAGCGCTCGTCGATCTAGTTTGCCATTCGTCGTCAGAGGGAAGCTCTCCAACTCCACCCATGCGCTCGGCGTCATGTAGTCAGGCAGACGCCGCCTCAAGCGCTCGCGCAACTCCGCCCAAGCGGGGAGTCGCTGACTCTTTGCCGCCACCACATACGCCACCAGACGCCTCTCACCGCCTCCGTCGCTGCGCACCTGCACTATGGCCTGCGCGATCTCGGCTTCATCACAAAGTGCCGCCTCGATCTCGCCCAACTCGATCCGATAGCCGCGCAACTTCACCTGCTGGTCAAGTCGTCCAAGGAACTCGACCACTCCATCGTGGCGCCAGCGTCCCAGGTCTCCGGTTCGGTACAGCCTTGCCCCCGCCAGCTTATTGAACGGGTGAGGCAGGAAGCGCTCGGCCGTCAGTCTTGGCTGCCGCCAGTAACCCTCTGCCAGACCCGCTCCGCCGATATAGATTTCACCAGCCACGCCGATCGGCACCGGCTCCATCCGCTCGTCTAAGATGTAGATCTCCGTGTTCCAGATTGGGCGCCCGATGCAAACGGTTCGTCCGATCTCGTCCTCATATTTCCACGAAGTCGCGTCTATGCTCGCCTCCGTCGGCCCATACAGGTTGATCACTTCCAATCCCTGTTCTCCGCGCGCACGCCTCGCCAGCTCACTCTCCAACTCCTCTCCCCCCACATACATCCGGCGTAAGCTTTCACACCTCTCCCATTCCCTCTCCTTTACCAACTCACGCAACAGTGACGGCACTACTTGGAGGATGGTTACCCCTTCCTGCCTTACTACGTCGATCAGCTTACCTGGCTCCCGTTGCGCCCCCACCGGTGCCATAACCACTTCCGCTCCTATCGTCCACGGCGCGTAAAACTCCCATACTGACGCGTCAAAGCTGATACCCGTCTTCTGCAACACCCGATCGTCTTCTACCAAGGGATATTCTGCTTGCATCCACTCCATGTGGTTCACGATCGCCGCGTGTCCGATCACCACCCCCTTCGGCCGCCCCGTCGATCCCGACGTGTAGATAATGTAGGCCGCCTCTCTACCATCTATAATCCTCTCCTCAGGCTTGCTCCTGCTCTCCCGCTCAATCTCAGTTCTCTCAACCCCGTCCAAGCCCACTGCTCGGCCGCCCGCTTCTCTCACTGCCTCACGGTACCTCTCGCTTGTTAAGACCACCCGCGGCCGCACTTCTTCTATTATCCACTTGAGTCGCTCCTGCGGATGCTCCGGCTCCAGCGGCACGTAGGCTCCTCCTGCCTTCAACACTCCTAACATTCCCACCGACATCTCGATCGAGCGATCCAGCCACAACCCCACACGCTCCCCAGGCTTCACCCCCTCACGTCTCAGCCAATTCGCCAATTGATTGGCGCGCTGGTCTAATTCCTCGTAGTCGATTCGCTCGCTTCCATTCACCGAGACCGCGCACCGCCTCGGATTGTTCCTTGCCTGCCTCTCAAAGCCCTCGTGTAACCGCTTCCCGCCGGTCTCTACCACTGCACCGCGCGCCTTTTCCTCCATTACTCGCCGTCTCTCAGACGCGCTCGTCCACTCGACCAACAACTGTCGCCGCTCGGACTCTCCCATCAACGGCCACCGGTCCAGCGTCTGTTCTTCATCGGCCACCATCGCCCGCAGCAGCGCCTGCCAGTATCCCAGGTAGCGCCGCACCGTCTCCCGGTCGAAGAGCGATGTCGCGTACTCCACTCCCCCCACAATCGCCTCGCCGTCGTCCTGTAGAGCCAGCGTCAGATCGAACTTCGAGACCCGCTCCGGCTCCAACTCCAGCGACCCCAACTCAAGGCCGGCCAGTTCCACCGTATCCTCATCAGCCGTCTGCCAGACGAACATCACCTGGAAGAGCGGACTGTGCGCCAGACTCCGCGCCGGCCGCGCGATCTCCACCACCTGCTCGAACGGGATGTCCTGATGCTGCTGCGC
>Ga0136617_10002117_pt1 | contig 17765 bp, 15 predicted proteins | sample AntDrymUQ3222106_2_FD_129672 | JGI IMG/M metagenome (GOLD analysis project Ga0136617, IMG submission 129672) | Polar desert sand microbial communities from Dry Valleys, Antarctica - metaG UQ322 (21.06) | ecosystem: Environmental > Terrestrial > Soil > Desert | place: Antarctica: Dry Valley... | reverse complement strand
GGGCGCCGAGATTTATAACGACACCATCCAATTGGTCATGTGGCCTCCAGGTGTAGGGATGCCGGCTCATGCCGACAACTCGCATCCCGACAACGCGCCCCATGGCACACCCTTTCGAGACTATGCCTCGGTTGTTTACCTCAATGAGGATTTTGAAGGGGGCGAATTCTATTTCGAGCGAAGCCGGCTTCTGATAAAGCCGAGGAAGGGTCTGCTTATTGCCTTTAAAGGGGGAGTAGAGCACCGCCATGGTGTGCGCCCCGCACATAGCGGCACACGATTCACCATGCCCGGCTGGTACACAAGAGATAAGTCGCACGCTGATGAGACGTTCTTCATTGATTACTGAAGCGGCGCTGAGGAATCATGAAACTGCTGTGCTATGCCCTGACCACCGATCCCCCTGAGCTCGTGCCGGCCAGCCCCACGCGGGCCTGGATGGACGAATTCGCCTCGCGCCATCCATACCGCTGCCTTCCCATGACCATCGGCAACACCTGGGGATGGGAGGTGCTCTGCCCCGCGAAATTTTCCATCACCTGGACCGGCGGAACACTCGTCAGCGATCTCACCTTCGAGGTACTCGACGAGTTTCCCTGGCTCGATCACTTCGCGCAATCGAATTTTTCGCACGGAATCGCCACCTTCCACACCGGCTACCTTTTTCGAACCGAGCCTGGTTGGGACTTGATGTGTTCGGGACCTATCAACAGCCCCAAGGACGGCGTAGCGGCGCTGAGCGGCGTGATCGAGACCGACTGGCTGCCCTACCCGTTCACCATGAATTGGCAATGCACCCGACCGGGCACGGTCGTTTTTGAGAAGGGTGAACCGTTCTGTCTGGTCTATCCCGTTCCGCACGGCGTTCTCGAGGAGATCGAGCCCGTCATCCACGATCTCGCGGACGATCCGCAACTTCTCTCGCAATACAACGCCTGGCGGGAGCGTCGCGAAGAGTTTATGGAGCGCTTCCGGGCCGGCGACCAGAGCACTCTGAAGGAAGCGTGGCAGAAGTTTTACTATGCCGGAAAGAGACCGAACGAGGAAACGCCTGTGGACACCCACATGAGCAAGCTTCGATTGAAGAAACCGCTCGACAAGCGGAAGCGCGCGATCGCCTGATCGCAGCAGCAGCGAGGACGCACGTCTGCTCAGAAGCGAAACCGTTCCCTCTTTCGTCTCGCGTTTCTGTCTGAAGGCTGTGAATATCCTGAGAATCAGCCACGAGCCGTCAAAAAGAAAATGAATAAGAACAAATGGATTGTCCTTTGTCTGCTCTCCGCTACTGCCAGCTTCATGGCAGGAGGGTATCTGTTCTCCGAAACGCAGCGGCGATCCCCTTTTGGTCTGGATCGCTGTCGCAACTGTACGCGGTCATCCGAGCTGGCGGGATTGCTCGCTTCGGTGGGCATTCAAAGACTCCCGGCGGTCCTTCCGGGCGTGATCTTCGAGACGGACAAGACAATCGTGATCACCCACCCACAACCGAGTTCCCGCGTGCACTACGTCATCATCCCGCGAAAGGACATCCGAAGCATCGGACAGATCTCGGCTGGTGACGATCCTTACCTGCGCGACGTGTTCGCCTGCGCTTCGAGGATTATCCAGGAGCAGAAATTGACTCACTATCGCCTGCTCACGAACGGCCCTGGGTTCCAGTCGGTCACCTACCTGCACTTTCATCTCATCAGTGAATGATGACGGCGGGCGAATGGAAGCTACCAGTGGGCGGGCGGAAATGTGATCCTGACAAGCTGCGAAAAAATCTCGGGCGAGTTGGTCATCCTGAGAGGCTGAGAAAGATCGAATTCGGGGGTCATCCTGAGCGTAGCGAAGGATCTCGTCCGAGGGTGTTGAAGGCTCACGCGTGAGCCTTCTGCGGCATGGGACGAGATCCTTCGCTCTCGCTCAGGATGACCCCCGGACAATTTTTTCACATCCGCGCAGGATGACTTGTCCCCGATTCATGCCTCGACCGGGCTTCCCCTGAGCCTCCCGCTGGAATAACCCCTTGACAACGCTAGTTCTTGATGCATACTTATTCACGCTAATGAATAAATATTCATCATTGGAAGCTACCCGCCGGCGAGAGGAGATCCTCAGGATCGTCCGCACTACCTCCGTGCACTCCCACGAAGAGCTCCAGGCCCTGCTTCACAAGGGTGGGTTCGATGTGACACAGCCCACCGTATCTCGCGATATCCGCGACCTTGGCCTGGCCAAGACCCCCGGCGGCTATGCCCTGGTGGGCGACACACAGGGGTCCGTGGTTTCCTTCGTTACACCCGCCACACGCGAGCACAAACTGCGGCAAGCCCTGGGAGAATTCGCCCTTTCCGTGGAACAAGCGGGAACCATGATCGTCATCAAGACTCCCGTTGCCGCGGCCCAACCGCTGGCTCTGGCTCTCGATGCCGCTGATTTTCCGCAATTGCTGGGAACCATTGCCGGAGACGACACCATCTTCCTGGTGGTCCGGTCCGTAGCCGCGGCTGGCAAGCTGTCTCGCCACCTGGGTGAGAGCATTTCCCAACCGCGTCGCGATCAGCGACGTGCGCGCGCCTGATCAGGACGCGCAAACCTTTCCACATCGTTGCCATTGAGGGAGTCCATGACATGAAACGTGTCGCTGTCGTCGGAGCCACCGGATACGCCGGTTCAGAATTGACCGCCATTCTCGCCCGGCATCGGGGCGTGGAACTGGCTGCGCTCTACGCAGGCACGACCGGCGCTGCCGTTCCCTTCTCTTCCATCCACTCATCCCTGTCAGGTTCGGACGGACCGGCAGCGGAGCCCTTCACCCTCGACAAGTTGCTGGCGCGCGATCTGGACGCCGTTTTTCTGGCCACTCCCAACGAAACCTCCGCCGAGATCGCGCCCGCATTGATGAAGAGTGGATGCGGGATCATTGATCTGTCAGGAGCCTTCCGTCTTCATGAACCTGTCGACTATCCCCGATGGTACGGATTCGCGCATCCGGCACCAGAGCTTCTATCCCAGGCTGTCTATGGATTGACCGAATGGTGCAACGGTGAACTGGCCGGAGCACAAATCGTCGCCAATCCCGGCTGTTACCCTACCGCCATTCTTCTGGCACTGCGTCCCCTGCGGTGGATCCTCGATCGAGAACAGCCGCTGATATGCGACGTCAAGAGTGGGGTCTCCGGGGCGGGGAAAAAGAGCGACCTGGCCTATTCGTTCTCTGAGCTCGCCGGAAACTTCAAGACCTACAGCGTCGGCCATCACCGGCACGAACCGGAAGTGCGGCAGGGCCTGGACCTCGGCGAGCGCGCGCCGCTCGTCTTCGTGGCCCATCTCCTGCCCACGGTTCGCGGCATCCTGGCAACGCTTCACGTCTCGTTCACCCGGCCAATGACCGCCGCCGCGATCTCCGAGATGTACGCGCAGAGCTACGAGAAGTCGACTTTCGTAAGGGTACGCAAAGAAGGAGACCTTCCGGAGTTGCGTCACGTGGTTGGCACTCCGCGCGCCGAGGTCGGCTTCGTCCTTTTGAACGGAGGACGCCGTGCGGTAATCGTCTCCGTGATCGATAACCTTCTGAAGGGTGCCGCTTCACAGGCAATACAGAACTTCAATCGCGTTCACGGTTTTGATGAAAAGGAGGCGTTGGCATGACAGACCTGACCGTTGTCAAACTGGGCGGAAGTCTCCTCGATGACGCCGAAATGCGCCTACACGCTCTGAAGGCGATTGCTCATCACTGGAACGACAACTCCCACATGGTGGTGTTGCATGGAGGCGGCCGCCACATCGATGCAGCCCTGTCGCGAATCGGCATTTCCAAAAGAACGGTGGACGGGCTGCGTGTTACGAACGCGGCGACTCTGGAAGTCGTCACCGGCGTGCTCGCTGGTAACGTGAATAAGTCGATCGTAAGCCAGCTGGCCGCTGAAGGCGTCGCGGCCGCAGGCATCTCCGGCGCCGATGGCGACACGCTTTGCGCAGAGTTGCATCCAGCCGTGAATGGTGTCGATCTCGGATTTGTCGGACAACTCTCGGGCAGTGACCCATGCCTGGTCCTGACCATCCTCGGCGCGGGCTTTCTTCCCGTAGTCGCTTCGCTGGCCTCAGGGCCGGGAGGCATGTTGCTCAACGTCAATGCCGATGCGGCTGCCTCGGCTCTCGCAATTGCCCTTGGCGCTACGCGGCTCGTGTTTCTGACCGATGTCGAAGGGGTGGTGGGAACGGGCGGGCAGGTCGTTCCTCTACTGGATCGGCTCGAAGCGACCCGACTGCTCTCCTCCCCGGCGGTCACGGGCGGCATGAAGCCGAAACTGCGCGCCTGTCTCGATGCCCTCTCCGGAGGCGTCCATGAGGTAGTGATCGCGGGACCCGCCCGCCATGCGGCATCGCTAGCCGGCGGTACAGGAGGTACACACGTTGTTGCAGCATGACGAGTCCCCCGCTGCTGTAGAGCATCGCGATCGTTCCTTCGTCCTGGGAACTTACGCCCGCACTTCCTTTCACCCTCGAGGCGGAAAAGGCGCGGAGTTGATCTGCGCCGAGGGAAAGCGCTATTGGGACCTGCTCGGAGGCATCGCCGTGCACGCCCTGGGATATCAGCACCCCCGCATTGGTGCCGCCCTTCGGGACGAGTCGCGACATCTGCTGCATGTCTCAAACCTTTTCTATCATCCTGCACAGGGCATCCTGGCGCAGAGACTGATCGAAGCCTCGCTCCTGTCCCGCGTGTTCTTCTGTAACAGCGGAACGGAAGCCAACGAGGCAGCTCTGAAGTTTGCGCGGCTTGCGAATCCGGGACGAAGCGAAGTCGTGGCACTTGAAGAGAGTTTTCACGGTCGTACTCTCGGGTCGCTGTCGGTAACCGGACATGAGAGCTATCGCACCCCGTTCCTTCCGCTCGTGCCGGGCGCGAAGTTTGTTCCGCCTAACAACATCGACGCACTCCGCGCAGCGGTATCGGAAAAAACGGCTGCAATCCTGCTCGAACCGATCATGGGAGAGGGCGGCGTCGTCCCTCTGAGCGATGAGTTCCTCGTTGAGGCGAGAATGCTGGCCGATCGTACCGGGGCCCTTCTTGTGTTCGACGAAATCCAGTGCGGACTCGGCAGAACCGGAAAGCTCTTCGCCTTCCAGCACTCAGGGGTCGTACCGGACATGGTGACACTGGCGAAAGCTCTCGGCGGAGGTCTTCCTCTGGGAGCTGTGCTCACCGGCCCCGCTTTGGAAGGGGTGGTCAAACCGGGACACCATGGCACCACCTTCGGCGGCAACCCGCTGGCATGCCGGCTCGCCCTGATCGTTCTCGATGTGATCGAGGAGAGTCACCTGCTGGAACGCGTTACTACTCTCGGTAGCTGGTTCCGTACACAACTTCTAATCCTGCAGAAGAGTGTCCCTTCGATCCTCGACGTTCGAGGCATCGGAATGATGTGGGGCATCGAGCTCGATCGGCCGGCTGCTCCCATTGCTGCTGCGCTTCTGAAAAAGGGCTTTGTGGTCGGTACGGCGCGCGAGCGCGTCCTGCGACTTCTTCCTCCATACATTGTTCCCCGCAAAGCGCTCGTCGCTTTCGTGAAGGCATTGGAAGAAGTCCTGTCTGTTGCCGAGCATGTCCCCGTAACGGACCGAAAGATGATCCAGCAAAGTCTTTCACCGTTCGCGCCGTCACAACCAGTCGCTCGTCCTTTCGCTCCCCGCAGGCCCGGCCAGAATCCGGTGCACTTCGATCCCTGAAAGAAGGAGATCTCTAATGAAAACGTCAGTATCACGCGTAGCCCTCGCCTACTCAGGGGGCCTCGACACCTCAATCATCATTCCCTGGCTGAAGGAGAATTATGCCTGCGAGGTCATTGCTGTTGCGGTCGATGTCGGTCAGCAGGAAGAGACCAGCGGGCTCCAGGCCAAAGCCCTCCGCACCGGCGCCGCCGACTTTCATCTCATCGACGCAACCGAGGAGTTCGCAGCGGACTACATCTTCCCGATCCTGAAAGCTGGCGCGATCTATGAGAAGGACTATCTGCTGGGAACAGCAGCGGCCCGGCCGCTGATCGCGCGCAAACAGGTAGAGATCGCCCTGGAGACCGGTTGTGATGCCCTGGCGCATGGCTGCACTGGAAAAGGCAATGACCAGGTGCGTTTCGAGCTAGCGTATCAAGCGCTGGCACCAGAGCTCGAAATTGTCGCTCCATGGCGTGAGTGGTCCATCGTTTCGAGAGAGGACGCGATCGACTACGCAAACTCACGTGGCATATCCGTGCCGGTGACGAAGAAAGACCCTTACTCCCGAGACCGCAACCTCTGGCACCTTTCTCATGAAGGGGGGCCGCTGGAAGACCCCTCATTCGAGCCGGAGCAGTCGATGTACCGTTTGACCGTCGATCCTCGGAACGCGCCGGACGAGCCGGAGAAAGTTGTGGTCGGCTACCTGGAAGGCGTCCCGGTGAGCGTCAACGGGGAGCAACTCTCACCAGCGGCGCTGATCCAGCTATTGAACGAGATTGGCGGCAGGCATGGAATCGGACGAGTCGACCTCGTGGAAAACAGACTGGTCGGAATCAAATCCCGAGGGGTCTACGAAACGCCCGGTGGAACAATTCTCGTCACCGCTCTCAAAGCGTTGGAGTCGCTCACGCTCGATCGAGATACCGCGCATGAGAAAGAAAGGATGTCCACCCGGTACGCCGAACTGGTGTACTTCGGCCAATGGTTCTCACCGTTGAAAGAAGCGCTCGATGTCTTCTTCTCCAAAATCACCGAGACCACAACCGGAACCGTGACGTTGTCACTTTACAAAGGCCATGCGGCAGTTGTGAGCAGGCAATCACCCTACTCGCTGTATTCGCAGAATCTCGCTTCGTTTGACATGACTGGCTACGATGTCACCGATTCTGCGGGATTCATCAAGCTGTTCGGTCTTCCAACGCGTGGCCGCAAACGGATTTCGCCAATGGGAGTGCCTTCCGCAATTGCCGCTCGGAGGTAGTGCCCACATCACACGAACGAGGCGCAGGAACACCACTGCAGTATGAGCATGCTGCGCATGATCGATTCGTCAGACAACAGAAACGCGCTCGGCCGCGCACTTTTCGACCGACACGGAGCAAAGAAAATGACGCAGACGAATCTCTGGGGGGGGCGCTTTCAGAAACCACCCGCCGAAGCATTGAAGCGCTTCAACGACTCGATCTCTTTCGATATCAATCTCGTGGAAGAGGACATCGCAGGATCGGTCGCCTGGGCCCAGGCTCTGGGCCGTGCCCACGTCATCACAGCGGCTGAGACGGAGATCATTCTCGGGGCGCTTCATGAAATCCAGATAGAGCACCGGACGAGCGGCTTTGCGGATTTCGGCAATCAGGAGGACGTCCACTCATTCGTGGAGGCAAGGCTTGCCGAGACAATCGGACCGCTGGCAGGACGTCTGCACACGGGGCGCTCCCGCAACGATCAGGTTGCCACCGACCTTCGTCTCTGGCTTTGTCAGGCCGTGCGCACCGCCAGAAATCATACGGTCGATGTGGCTGAGGTGTTGGCCATTCACGCGCAGGCAGAAGCGGGTACTCCGATGCCTGGCTACACGCATCTGCAGCAGGCCGAGGTCATCACATTCGGCCATTGGTGCATGGCCTACGTGGCTATGTTGATGCGGGACGTCGATCGCTTCGACTCCCTGCTCAAACGAGCTGACGAATGTCCTCTCGGGTCGGGGGCGCTTGCCGGAACTCCGCTGGATCTGGATCGGCACCGACTGGCGAGAGCTCTCGGTTTCGACCGCCCCACGGAAAACTCTCTTGACGCGGTGTCTGACCGAGACACGGCTGTGGAGTATCTGTTCGCCGTAACACTTCTTTTCGGTCACATGTCTCGACTGGCCGAAGACCTGATCATCTACAGTACTCAGGAGTTCGGGTTCGTTGAGCTTCCGGATGAGTACGCAACAGGATCATCAAGAATGCCGCAGAAGAAAAATCCGGACGTTCTGGAACTGGTTCGAGGACATGCCGGAAGGCTGATTGGAGAGTTGACCGGACTTCTCGCTCTGCTCAAAGGATTGCCACTCGCATACAACAAAGATCTTCAGCTGGACAAGGAGCCCCTGTTCCGAACGGCCGCCCTGCTCAACGATGCCATGCCCGCTTTGGCAGGTCTGCTCTCCGGCTTGAAGGTGCACCAGGAAGTCATGTACGAAAAGGCATCGAGTGATTCCCTTCTGGCTACAGAGATCAGCGACTCGATGGCTGCTCGGGGCGTACCGTTTCGCGAAGCTCACGAAATCGTGAGCAAGCGCGTCGCGGAAGCGGCAAAACTCAAAATGAGCCTGCGCGAATTAGGCCCGTCGGTCGCGATCACCGAGCGGGATCTGCGCGCTCTTGACGTCGATCTTGCGTTATCCAGAAAGACCTCGTTTGGAGGAAGCGCGCCATGGCGAGTCCGCGCAGCGGCGAAGGAAGCGAAGACGAAAATTGCCGTTCTGCGCGGCGCAGCTCAACTCGTACAGGATGAGTCGCGCACAGCAGCACAGGCACCGGAAGCAATGAGATCCGGCATGGACCGCGCCGACGAAAATTCATTTTCAACCGAGGGCGGGCAAACACCTTGATGCGCTGTTCGGGTCCCGCCATAAAAACTTCAGGAATGCTGGAACAGACCATACAAAGGAGAAGTGACACCAGTTGAAACTGCCCCGGGGATTTCTCGCATCGGGCGTTCGTTCCGGCATCCGGAAGAAACGTCCTGATCTGGCCTTGATTGTCGCGGAGGATGGCGCGAATGCGGCTGCCGTGTTCACCATGAACCGCTTTCAGGCAGCGCCGGTCACACTCTCCCGAAGCGCGATGAAGAAGAGTGGCGGCCGCGTGAAGGTAGCAGTGATCAACGCCGGGTGCGCCAATGCAGTTACGGGGAAGGAAGGCATGGACGCCGCACGGCGCGTTCGAACGAAAGCAGCGCAGGTGTTTTCCTGCAACGAACAGGAAGTCTTCATGGCTTCAACTGGCGTGATTGGAGTCTGTCTGGCTGATGAAAAAGTACGCCAGGCCCTTCCCGATGCCGCCATCCGGCTATCCTCAGGAGGCTTGGAAGCTGCTTCCCATGCGATCCTGACCACAGACATCGGGCCGAAGGTCGCTCAGGCGACATTCCATTGTGACGGCAAGCGGGGCCGCATCGTTGGCATGGCCAAAGGCGCCGGAATGATCCACCCCAATATGGCCACGATGCTCGCATTTCTGATGACCGACGCGGATGCCAGTCCCGCCTTTCTCAGGCAGGCGCTCGCCGAAGCGACCAGCGTCAGTTTCAACACGATCAGTGTCGATGGCGACACCTCGACCAACGACTGTGTGCTCCTGATGGCATCCGGGAAACTGGGCGCAAAAACGATGAGCGCCTCCTCCGGTGACGGAGAAGACTTCAAGAGGGCCCTGCGCCAGGTTTGTCGGGAGCTCGCCTGGATGATCGTGCGCGATGGCGAGGGAGCAACGCGGGTAATGGAGCTCGAAGTGCGAGGCGCACGAAATCTGCGCGAAGCGAAACTGGCAGCCCATGCCGTGGCCACCTCCCCTCTCGTCAAGACCGCGCTCCATGGTGGAGATCCGAACTGGGGTCGCATCCTCGCCGCTGTTGGTCGCAGCGGGGTGAAGTTCTCTCCTGGTCGGATTTCCCTCGGCGCAGGGCCTGTGATGCTTGTTCGCGACGGCCAGCCCACCAAGTATCAGGAGAAAGATGCGGCGAAGGTCTTCTCGCGCGAGCGCGTACCGGTGACCGTCGATCTGGGAGCCGGCGACGCCTCCACAACCCTGCTGGTCAGCGACCTCAGTCAGGATTACGTTTCGCTCAACGCCGACTATCGATCCTGACACCCCCATGCCAAAGTCTGTCGCAGCGCGAGCAATTTTTCGTCACTACCTCAAGCGAGAGGTCTCGTCGAAACCAGACTTGCTACGGCTTTTCAATTAGTTAGGAGAGAAGGGAATTCGAGGGCTGGTGGTACGGCCCGTGAACAGCACCAGTTCACTCTCGGTACCGATAAGGCTTCATCCCAGGCGGGTAGATGATCTTCGAGCACTCAAGACAAAAAGGATTCTCTCTCCTCGAGCTTCTCGTGGTAGTCACGATTATTGGTATTCTCGCTGCCATCGCCATACCCAACCTGGTCACCTCCATGCAACGCGCCAAACAGAAACGCAGCATGGCGGACATTCGATCAATCGGCGCAGCATGGGAAGCTCGGGCGGTCGACATGAACCGGTACAACGCCGCCGCGTACGCGCCACCTGGAGAGTCGGCTGGGATCGAGAGCGTCTATCTCTACGCGCTTGAGCCTACGTACATCAAGACGGGGCCGCGGAGAGACGGATGGACGAACGCATGGGCGTTCTATCTGGACGTGCCCTTCGGGGACACGGCGGTCGGAAGTCGTTACGCAATCGTGAGCAAAGGAAGAAACGGAACCGAGGACGGGGTCGTAAGCCCGGGCCAACCGACGACAAACTTTGACTGCGATATCGTTTTCGAAAACGGCGTATTCGTGCAGTATCCTGACTCTATTCAAGCTGACTGAGCCTGCTGGTCGCTCTCTCGACACTCCTCCCGCTCGACTCACCATCGCAGTTCACTGTCCTTTCATCAGGTCCGAAAACGGCGAGCATCCCTGCTGTTTCCACTCCATACTTACATTCCACCTATGGATCTGGATCGCATTTGCTATCGCGCCGTCAAAAGCCGTGATAAACGATTTGACGGTCGATTTTTCACCGCCGTCCGAACGACCGGCATCTACTGTCGATCAATCTGTCCGGCGCGAACGCCGAAACGTTCCAACGTAACGTTTTTTCTTTGTGCTGCAGCCGCGGAGCAAGCCGGTTTTCGTCCATGCCTGCGTTGCCGGCCTGAGGCAGCCCCAACCACCGGAGCGTGGAGCGGGACATCCGCTACGGTCTCTCGCGCAGTTCGACTCATCGAGGAGGGTGCCCTGGATGGCATGAGCGTAGAGAGTCTCGCACGCAGACTGGGCGTCGGCGCGAGGCATCTGCGTCGGCTGTTTCTCCGTCACCTCGGAGCAACCCCCCTTGCGGTGGCACAGACGCGACGCCTTCACTTTGCGCGTTCTCTTCTCCGAGACACCTCTCTGCAGATGAGTGAGGTGGCACTCGCTTCCGGCTTCTCCTCTCTGCGGCGTTTCAACGTTACGGTAAAGAAGACCAGTGGAAGGACACCTACCGAATTGCGGCGTTCCTCCTCCAGCCCGCACGTGAAAGGTCTGGAGCTGCGATTTTCGGCGCGGCAACCTTACGACTACCCCGGAATTCTCGCGTTTCTGAAAACTCGATCTCTGTCAGGGCTCGACTCGGTTTCGCCTCAAGGGTATCGCCGCATTGTCCCGGGAGATGATGGCCTGGGCATCGTAGACATACGACTCTCAGACGATGGGCTTGTCTTGTCGCTCCCTTCCCTCAATGTACTTGAGATTCAGCGGTGCACCTTCAGGGCAAGGCGGATGTTCGACCTGGACGCGGATCCCGGGACAATCGCTGCGCATCTTGGCGGGGACCCTCTGCTTCGGCCTTTGCTGAGAAAGCATCCGGGTGTTCGTATCCCAGGCAGCTGGGATGCGTTTGAGGTCGCCATTCGAGCAATTGTGGGACAGCAGATCAGCGTTGCCGCTGCGTCGACCATCATGGAACGGATCGTCGCGCGATACGGTGGATTGGTTCGAAGCGATGATCCGGAGCTGTTCCGCCTCTTCCCGACGCCGGAGCAACTTTCAGCGGCCTCCTTCCATGAGATCGGACTACCGCTTCGCCGCGCGGAGACGCTCCGCGGCCTGTCTCGTGCGGTCGCGGAGGGACGACTGAAGCTGGAACTGGGACCTGCTCTCGAGAGTACCGTTTCCGCACTGATCGAGATCCCTGGAATTGGACCCTGGACGGCTCACTACATCGCCATGCGTGCAGTCGGAGAACCTGACGCATTTCCCGCCGGGGACCTTGGACTGCGGAAAGCTGCCAGCGGCAGCGGGACGCTTCTTTCCGAGAAAGCACTGGAACGCCTTGCTGAATCGTGGCGACCGTGGCGGGCATATGCCGCGATCCTGCTCTGGAGGTCGCTGTGGTGACGCTTTGTTACACCTATCTCGAAACTCCGGTGGGGATCCTTCTCGCGGTTGGAGACGCTTCGTCACTGACGCGTATCGGATTCGAGCGTAACGGTCAACCTGCCGAACCCCCGCCCGGCGCCCAGCTCCGCGATGAAATGTTCACGCACGTTCGAGATCAGTTCGAGGCCTACTTCGCTGGTCAATCTTTTCGTTTCGAGGTGAAGCTGTCGCCTCGCGGAACGGAGTTTCAGCAGCGGGTCTGGGAGGCGCTGGAACGCATTCCTTATGGCTCGACCAAAACATACGGCGAGATTGCAAGAGAGATCGGAAAGCCGGACGCATCGCGTGCGGTGGGCACTGCGAACGGTGCCAACCCGATTCCAATCATCGTCCCCTGTCACCGCGTAATCGGGAGCAACGGCGCGCTGACCGGATTCGGTGGTGGGCTACCAGTCAAAAAAATGCTTCTCGATCTCGAGGCGGGATACCGATTCCTGCGAACATGACTTCGCGACCTCAGCGGACGGTCGGGCCGGTCAATTCCGGCGGAAGAGGATCTGCCGGACGAACTTGATGGGCAGTCCTCCCTGAGAGACGAAAGCGTCATGAAATGCCTTCTTGCTTGCGTTGTTGCGTTTCATGAATTCGTCACGTAGTTCGAAGATCTGAATTTTTCCAAGGGTGTAGTACAAGTAAGTGGGGTTATACGCCCCGCGCCTCGCTTCTTCGTAGGCGTTCGCCGGCTCTTGAAATGCTTTCTCACGGAACAGCTGAGCACCCTGCTCCACACTCCACCCTTCTGTGTGCAGCTTGATTCCCACAACGTATCGGACGTCCCGGAGCAATGCTTCCTGCAGTTGCGCCAAGCGGTAGCGTAGGTCCGCGCCGCCAAACCCTTCGTCGACCATCATCTGTTCTGCGTAGTGCGCCCAGCCTTCGGCATTCGTCCCGGAGAAGATGAGCTTTCTGGTTTTTGTAGGAAATCGCGGCGCGTAAAGGAATTGCAGATAGTGCCCCGGATAGGCCTCATGCACATTGATCATGGCCACGACAAAGGGATTGAAAAGGCGGAGATGTTCTTCCACATGCTTCTCGTCCCAGTCCTGCTCCACAGGAGTCACGTAATAGAACGCCTCGGTTGCTTTCGACTCATAGGGACCGGGGGTGTCCATCGACGCGAAACCACCAGAACGAGCGTACGGCGGGGTCTCCTCCACACGGGCACGTACTTCAGAGGGTACGGTGACGATGTCCTGCTGCACGACGAAACTTCGCGCGTCCTCCACCGTGCGCCGAGCAGAGGGGATCAGATCCTCAGCCGTGGGATGAACTTTGGAGAGATTGTCCATGACCTCCGCCGCGGATTTCGTCGCGTCGATCTGGCGGGCGATAGCGACGAAGGCTTCGTAGTCCTTGCGAAGCTGCACTTCTCCAACGGCCAGGAGTTCCTCCAGAGGCATTTCCACCGCTTCCTCGTACTTCAACTTGAGCAGAAAATTCGCTTTCCCGATCGCATAACTCCCCTTCGACCGGGGCAGCAGGTCGCCCTCCAGCCACTGACTGAAGCTCCTGGTGGAATCGATCACCTGACGGTTCGCCACTCGGAACTGGTCAAGAAGAGCGGCGTCACCGCCGGCCGCTTCCTCTGCCCATTTCGCCACCAGCCCCTCGAAATAGCCTGCTGAACCGCGAGATATACGGACGGCGAGATCAGTGAACTCCTTCGGTGGATTGTTTAAATTCGTCCGCGCCGCATCATAGATCCGAGGAATCAATCGCAGGCGTGCGATGACAGAGCGTAGACGATCAGGAGCAGGAGCAAAGTCACGCTTGATCAGAGCCCCTATCGAGCTGCCCGGAAGGCCAGCGTAAGGCATCGGATTGTTCTCATAGAGTCGCAGAGTCTCTATGTCGAGCAGATCGGCTCGTATCTGCCCCTCGATCACCTCTGCGTCGATCGCATCGTCAAAGGACAACTCCTGTTGACGAACGGTGTCCAGTCGGGAAAGAAAGCCTCGCAATTCGGCCGTTCGACGATCGAGAGCCGCCCTCGAGAGATCGTCCAGTTTGTTGTCGTATTGATGCAGGCCCACATCTGTACCACTGGTGGGAGAGAACTCGAAGCGCGCGGTGAAGTAGTCATCCACGAACGTGGAGAACGGAGTGAGGGTGGTTGCAGACCGGACGCCAGCACAGCCCGAGATCAGAAACAGGATGGACGCAGCGCAGAGCAGTCTTTTCATGCGGCCGAGCTTAGCACGGAGGTCGGTGCAGCGAATGGCCGGCGCCAACACAGTCGTGCTACGTCTGGCGAACATTCGGTGACATCGTGTGGCCGATCTTTCTCGAAGCACGCACAAGCGCCTGTACAGGCGTTTTAGCGCGATAATCAGATTTGTGATCATGCGTCGTACAACCTTCTTCTTCCTCGCCGCTTTCATTGCGTGCTCCAGCCAACAGACAATCGCACCCGACAGTGCAGAGCCGTTCATTCTTGTTCTTGGTACCGCGCAGGATGCGGGGTATCCGCAGGCTGGATGCCGCAAAGCAGAATGCGTGCGTGCGAGGACGAACCCGTCGTTGCAACGTTTTGTTGCTTCGATCGCCATCGTCGATCCCCGATCGGGGGAGCGATGGATCATCGACGCCACGCCGGACTTTCCACAGCAGCTCGCTCTTCTCGACCGACTGGCGCCGGCGCGGAGTAACCGGGACGTCACCGCCATCTTTCTTACCCACGCTCACATCGGCCACTACACCGGACTCGTGCATTTCGGTCGAGAAGTGATGGGATCGAAGCGTGTTCCTGTCTTCGTCATGCCTCGTATGGATCACTTCCTGCGAAACAACGGGCCATGGCAACAGCTGGTCGAGCTCGAGAATATCTCTCTCCAACCTCTCGCGGACGGTCAACCTGTCCGTCTGAACGAACGGCTGGCCATAACCCCGATCCTGGTGCCTCACCGGGACGAGTACAGCGAGACTGTGGGCTTCGTCGTTACGGGACCGTCTCGCTCAGTTCTCTACCTGCCCGACATCGACAAGTGGGAGCGCTGGACCTCCATCGATGCGATCCTTTCGACAGTAGACGATGCGCTGCTGGACGGCACGTTCTATGCGGATGGAGAGCTGCCCGGCCGCAGCATGTCCGAGATACCTCACCCTTTCATCGTGGAGAGTCTGCAGCGATTCGCACAGCAAAACGCCTTCACTCGAGCGAAGATACACTTCATCCATCTCAACCATACCAACCCCGCTCTTGATCCAGCGAGCGAGGCACGAAGGAATATCGAACGGGCCGGCCATCGGGTCGCAGAGCAGGGAGCGAGAGTCCCACTGTGATCAGCGATCATCCAGATTCCGAGACTACGGAACGAGGCTGTGAAAGAATTGAAGCTCGGGAATGGGGGCGAGTGTCATCCTGAGCGCAGCGAAGGATCTCGTCCGACGGTGTAGAAGGTTGACGCGCGAAGCCTTCCTGGTCCAGGCGACGAGGATCCTTTGCTGCGCTCAGGATGACACTTCAACTCACGTTCCCTTCAAGGAGGTTTCATGGTCCTTCTCTTACTCTTTGCGCTTGCGGGGGCGACAACGGCGTCGTCGCCACAGACAGGCGCAACATTGATCCTGTGGAACGGAAAAATATGGACCGGTGATCCCCAACGCAGATTCGCCGAAGCAGTGGCCATCGTTAACCATCGAATTGTAGCCGTGGGGACATCAGACGAAATCAGACGGCTGGCGGTTCCCAACACCGAAGTGATCGATCTGAACAAACGGCTGGTCACTCCCGGCTTCATCGACAACCATGTGCACTTTGTTTCTGGCGGATTCCAGCTCGCCAGCGTACAACTCCGCGACGCCGCTACGCCGGGCGAATTTGCCCGCCGGATCGCCGAATACGCGAAGACTGTTCCGAAGGGCAGCTGGATCACCGGCGGCGATTGGGATCACGAGCTCTGGAATCCTGTGCAACTGCCTTCACGAGATCTTATCGACAAGATCGCTCCCCATCATCCCGTCTTCGTATCTCGTCTCGACGGTCATATGGCTCTGGCCAACAGCATGGCGCTGCGCATGGCTGGCATCACCCGGGATACAGCGGATCCGGCGGGGGGAACGATCGTACGTGACGGCCAGGGCGAACCAACAGGTGTTTTGAAAGACAACGCGATGGACCCGGTCTCCCTTCTCATCCCTTCACCTTCCCCGGAGCAGAGGCTTCGTGCCGCACGGGCGGCGTTGCGAGAAGCCGCCAGACTCGGAGTCACGTCGTTCTGCGACATGTCTTCCGGTGACGCTGCTTTCGACGATCTGCGCGCCTACCAGCATCTTGACCGGGAAGGTACGTTGAGCTCGCGGGTGTACCTGTTCGTGCCTCTCAGATCATGGAAACGATTGTCCGACGCTGGTGTGGAGCGGGCTTTCGGTGGTGACTACCTGCGAATAGGAGGTCTGAAGGGTTTCGCTGACGGATCACTCGGATCATCCACCGCCTGGTTCTTCGAGCCATTCGTCGATCAGCCCGACCATAGCGGCCTTCGGATGCCCAGCCTCGGCAACGGAGAAATGAAGAGCTGGGTCGACGGGGCTGTTGCGCGAGAGCTCCACGTGGCCATTCATGCCATCGGCGATCGGGCAAATGACGGAATCCTGTCCATTTTCGAGTCGCAGCCCGACGTGTCCCAACGCCGCTTCCGAATCGAACATGCACAGCACCTCAACCCTGCTTTAATAAAACGTTTCGCTAAGAGCAGGGTCATTGCGTCCATGCAGCCATATCACGCCATCGACGACGGACGCTGGGCAGAAAAGAAGATCGGGAAGAAACGTGCCGCTGGAACGTATGCGTTTCGAAGCCTCATCGACGCAGGAGCCTTGCTCACCTTCGGATCGGACTGGTCCGTTGCGCCGCTGGACCCCCTGACAGGGATTTATGCGGCGGTGACGCGCCGGACCATAGATGGGAAAAATCCGAAAGGGTGGATTCCCGAACAGAAGATCACCGTCGAGGAGGCGCTCCGTTCTTATACGGTGAACAACGCATATGCCATGTTCCGCGAGAAGGATGTAGGAACCATCGCCGCGGGGATGCTGGCGGACCTGGTGATCCTTTCGGATGACTTGTTTTCCATCCCTTCTGAGAACATCGAGTCGGTGAAAGTGGACATGACGATCGTAGGAGGCAGGATCACGCATCGTCGCGACTCGGCCGCGGATTGACGTGGCATCAGTGTTACGTCTCGACACACGGCCCCTCGCCGCCAGTCCTTCGTTACCCGCGTCTCACGTCCCAATAGCGCCCGGAGGCCATTGACGCATCCCCCGAGACATGTATAATCGGACCTGTAATTGAGACATAGTCTCAATAAGACACTTCGCCGGTCGATCGATACCCAGGATCCAGAATATGCTTCCCGCACTCATCATTGTGTTCAGAGAAGGCTTCGAAGCCTTCCTCAGCGTAGCCATCATCCTGGCATATCTGCGCAAGACCGGTCGCCAGGCGCTGACTCCGGCGGTCTACTGGGGCATTGCCGTGGCTTTGGCCATGAGTGCTGCTCTCGGGTACGTATTGATGCACGTTAACCAACCGCTCTGGGAAGGCATCCTGGGAGTGGTGGCCATCCTGCTGGTCACGACCTTCGTTGTACATGTCTGGCGTACCGCGCCTCACATGAAG
>Ga0136617_10002115_pt1 | contig 17777 bp, 15 predicted proteins | sample AntDrymUQ3222106_2_FD_129672 | JGI IMG/M metagenome (GOLD analysis project Ga0136617, IMG submission 129672) | Polar desert sand microbial communities from Dry Valleys, Antarctica - metaG UQ322 (21.06) | ecosystem: Environmental > Terrestrial > Soil > Desert | place: Antarctica: Dry Valley... | reverse complement strand
GGCCTGGGCGCCGTTGAGGCCCGCCTCGAAGGAGCCTTCGGTCGACACCGGCTTGCCGTTCTCGTAGTCGGTGGTGGCTTCGCCCAGGTACCAGACGTTGCCTCTCTTATCCTGGGCGTACCAGTCGTCGGTGACCTCCACGGGCTTGCCGTTTTCGGTCACCACGTCGTGCACGACCCGGGCCGTCACGCCGTTGGCGATCAGCTTGGTCCGGTCGGTGACCGTGACCACCACTCGCTGCTTGGTGCCCTCCGAGTCGACCTCGCGGTAGACCCAGCGGCTCCCCGGCTTCATCGGCCAGTACGGGTTGGTGATCTTCGTGGTGAAGTCGGCCGGGTCTAGCGTCACCGTCTCGCTTCCCTTCGGGAGCCCGGCATCCGGTCGCTGCGCGCTCGCGATCCCGCCGGCGGTCGCCCCAAGCGCCAGGACCGCGGCGCCGGCCATTAGTTTCGTCTTCATCCCGCTCACGCTAGATCTGCCGCCTGAGAAGCACCTGAGGAGCAGGTTCAGCCGGCGCCCGAGTGCCTAAAGTGCGGCGGAAATCGAGGAGGCGTTCACCGAGGCGAGGACGCGCTGGCGGCCGAGCTCGCGGAGGCGCGATAGCTTCTCGCTCGCATGCGAGCGCTTCAAATCACCGAACTCAGCGGCCCCGACTCGGCGCTCGAGCTCGTGGACGTGCCCGAGCCCGAGGCGTCGCACATGCTCACCCCGGGCCGCGGCGTGGTGGTGGATGTGCACGCGGCCGGAGTGTCCTTCCCGGAGGTGCTCCAGACGCGCGGCGAGTACCAGCTCAAGCCAGCGCTTCCCTTCGTGCCGGGCAGCGAGGTGGGCGGCGTGGTCCGCAGCGCTCCCGGCGGCGCCGGGCTCGAGGCCGGCGATCGCGTAGCCGCCTTCTGCATGCTCGGCGGTTTCGCCGAGACCGCGGTGGCGCCCGACTTTCTCACCTTTCCCCTTCCCGACGATCTGGATTTCGCCCAGGGAGCGAGCCTCATCCTCAACTACCACACCGCCTACTTCGCGCTGAAGCTGCGCGGCCGGCTGGTCGAGGGTGAGACGGTTCTCGTGCACGGGGCGGCCGGCGGAGTGGGCAGCGCCTCGCTCCAGGTCGCCAAGGGCCTCGGAGCGCGAACGATCGCCGTGGTGTCGAGCGCCGAGAAGGAGAGCGTGGCCCGTGAGGCGGGCGCCGACCAGGTCGTGCGCTCCGACGGCCCGTGGAAGGACGAGGCCAAGGAGCTCTCGGACGGCGGCGTCGACGTGGTGGTCGATCCGGTGGGCGGCGAGCGCTTCACCGACAGCCTGCGCTGCCTGCACGAGAACGGCCGCTGCGTGGTGGTCGGCTTCACCGGCGGCTCGATCCCCGAGGTCAAGGTCAACAGGCTGCTGCTCAACAACATCGAGGTCATCGGCGCCGGCTGGGGCGCGTACGTGATGGGTAAGCCGGAGGTCAACCGTACGATCGGCGCCGCCCTGGCCGAGCTGATCGGCCGCGGCTTCGTGCGCCCGCTCGTCGGCGCCCGCTTCCCGCTCGAGCGAGCGGCGGACGCGCTCAACCTGATCGACGGCCGCGGCGCGACCGGCAAGGTCGTGCTCGACGTGCGCCTGACGACCTCTTAGACCTACACCGCGGGAGACACCGACCACCGAGGCGACAGCATCTTCGATGAGACGCTCGTTCTGGTCACTCGGCCCGACGGCGAAGGCCAACTGGGTCCCATCTCCTTTGACGTTGATCGTGGCTGACCGAGCCTCGACCATCGGGCCAAGTAGGCGTATGGATCTTTCGACGCAGGTACAAGGACAGCAATGCTGCCCGCGTCCATCCTTAGCGAGTGAGCTACCAGCCGCCCTCGGAGGTCTACGACGAAGCCTTCGCGGATGACGGCCGGGTCCGTCCGGTCTACGCCGAGGTCGTCGGGGCCCTGTCGCGGATGGACCTCGCGGCGCTGGCCGAGGCCGTGGCCGGCGAGGCAGCCGAGCGCGGCGTCTGCTTTGTCATCGACGGCGTGCCCGAGACCTTCGTACTCGACCCGGTGCCCCGTTTGATCGCAGCCGAGGAGTGGTCGCTGCTGGAACGCGGGCTGGCCCAGCGCGTGCGCGCGCTCGACCATTTCGTGGCCGACGTCTATTCCGACCAGAACATCGTGTCCGCCGGCGTGGTGCCCAAGCGTGCCCTCGAGAGCTGTGACCATTTCGAGCCGCGGCTCGTGGGCCTGCCTCCCGCGCCAGTGCGCATCGGGGTTGCCGGGCTCGACCTCGTGCGCGGTGCGCGCGGGCGTTTTGGCGTTCTCGAGGACAACGTGCGCACGCCGTCGGGCTTGGCCTACGCGCTGGCGGCGCGCGAGTGCGTCGATGCACACCTTCCTTCGTGGCTGGCCGACAGCCGCCGCTCCCTCGACCAGGCCCTCGACCTGCTCGGGCGCACGCTGCGGTCGGCTGCTCACCAGGGCGTCAGCGACCCTACGACCGTCATGCTCAGCGACGGCCCCGAGAACAGCGCCTGGTATGAGCACGAGCGTCTTGCCCACCTGCTCGACATTCCGATCGTCAGCCTCGACGACCTCTCGGTTCGCGGAGGACGTCTCGTGGCGCGCTACGGACGCACTCGGTTGCGCGTCGACGTGCTCTACCGGCGCACCGACGAGGACCGCCTCTCCGACGAGAGTGGCGACCTGACCGACGTCGGCGCGAAGCTATACGAGCCGATGGAGAAGGGGACTGTCACCTGCGTGAACGCCTTCGGCACCGGCGTCGCCGACGACAAGCTGATTCACGCGTACGTCGAGGACACCATCCGTTTTTACCTCGGCGAGGAGCCGCTGCTGCCCTCGGTGACGACTTACGATCCGGATGTGCCCGAGCAACGCGACGACGTGCTGGATCGAATCGACGAGCTGGTGATCAAGCCGCGCACCGGCCACGGCGGCCACGGCGTGGTCGTGGCCGCACACGCGGAGAAGGACGACGTGCGCGCCGTGACCGCGGCCGTGCACGCCGATCCGGCTTCCTTCATCGCGCAGGAGACCGTGATGATCTCGACTCATCCGACCGTGATCGGCGACCACCTCGAGCCGCGCCACATCGACCTGCGCCCGTTCGTGTTCCTGGCCGACGACGAAGCCCACGTGGCGGCCGGTGGGCTGACCCGGGTGGCGCTCGAGCGCGGGGCGCTGGTGGTCAACAGCTCCCAGCGCGGCGGCGGCAAGGACACCTGGGTGATGGCGTGAGCGCACAGCCGCTGGTTGGTGTGTCGACCTCCGAGGTGCGCCGTCGCGACGAACACGTCACGGTGCCCCAGGGCGAGCCACCTCGCAGCGAGCTCGCTCTGGGGGAGCGCTACCTCGAGGCAGTGCGCACGGCGGGTGGGCTTCCGGTGATTCTCGCGCCGGTGCGCACCAGCGCGGTCGACGCTCTGCTCGACCGCCTCGACGCCCTCTGCCTCTCGGGCGGACCCGACCTCCATCCCCATCACTACGGCGCGCCCGAGCACCCCGAGCTCGGCCCCACCGAGCCCGAACTCGACCAGTTCGAACTGGCGCTGGCACGCCGGGCAATGGCGCGTGGCATGCCCGTGCTGGCCATCTGCCGGGGCATGCAGGTGATGAACGTGGCCCGCGGCGGCACTCTGTGCCAGCACCTTCCCGATCTCGGAGACCAGGTCGAGCACAGGCGCAGCAAGGAGGGCAACGGAGTGGTCACCCACGAGATCGAGGTGCTCGCCGGCAGCCGGCTGGCGAAGCTGTTGGGCGCCACCCGCCTGGAAGTCAACTCCTACCACCACCAGGGAATCGATGAGCTCGGCGACGGCCTGCGGGTGGTGGCTCACGCACCGGACGGCGTACCCGAGGCGATCGAGGGCACCTCCAACGGCTTCGTGTTCGGCGTGCAGTGGCACGCCGAGGCGCTGGCCGAGCGCCGCGACCAGCTCGCGCTCTTCGAGGGACTCGTGCACGCGGGCGCCGACCGCGCGCAGCGCTCCACGGAGGCGGCGTGAAGCGCCCCTCCGTGCTGCCCGGCTGGGCGCTCTGGAACGCCGACCCCGAGCGACCTGCCTGGACGGTCGGGATCGAGGAGGAGGTGATGCTGCTGGACCCGGAGAACTGGTCGCTGGCCCATCGCATCGACGACCTCCTGCCCAAGCTCTCACCGGAGCTCGCCGCCCACGTGGCGGCGGAGACCCACGCGTGCACGCTCGAGCTGGCCACCGGCATTCACGCGACGGTGGCGGAGGCCACCGCCGAGCTGTTCTCGGTCCGGACCGCTCTCGATGTGCAACTTCGCGACACGGGCCTGCGTCCGGCCGTGGCCGGCACCCACCCCTCGGCGCCCACCGAACGCACGCAGGTATCGGGCGGCGCGCGCTACCAGGTGCTCGAACGCGGCCTGCGCGACCTGGCCCGCCGCGAGCCCACCTTCGCTCTTCACGTGCACGTGGGAGTGCCGCTGCCCGAACTGGCCATCGCCGCGGCGGACCGGCTGCGGGGCCACCTCCCGCTGATCCTGGCTCTGTCGGCCAACTCGCCCTTCTGGCGCGAGCGCGACAGTGGAATGAGCTCGGTGCGCACGTCGCTCTTCCAGGCCTTTCCGCGCACGGGCATTCCCCGCCGCTTCGGCAGCTACCCGGCCTACGTCGAGGCGATCGACGTGCTCCTGCGCGCGGACGCCTTCCCCGAGCCCACCTTTCTCTGGTGGGACGTGCGCCTGCAGCCGCGCTTCGGCACGATCGAGGTGCGAATCGCCGACGCTCAGACCACCGTGAGCGACGTGGCGGCCCTGGCCGCGCTCATCCAGGTGCTGGTGCGCCTCGAAGCTACCGAAGGGCTCGCCGCGGACGAGCTGCTCGACGCTCCGGAAGTGCTCGCAGAGAACCGTTTCTTGGCCGCCCGCGACGGTATGGACGCGCACTTGATCGATCCCGTCAGCTGCACCCAGGTGCCGGTCGAGAAGGCGCTCGCCCGGGCCACGAGCGCCGGGCGGGTCCACGCCGCGGACCTTGACTGTGTGAGTGAGCTGGCCGCCGCGCCGGGACTCGGGCGCCTTCCGGGCGCCGCGAAACAACGCGCGATCGCCGAGGAGCGAGGGTTGGAGGGGATGGTCGAGGAGCTGGCGGAGCGTTTCCTCGAGCCCGTGCGCCTCAGCTCCGAAGAGCCGGCCTTTCGCTCGGCTGCGGGGTCGTAGGCCCGAAGGAGACGCGCACCAGCGCGCCGCCGCCGGGCGCGTTGGCCGCCTCGACCCGGCCCCCGTGGGCCTCGGCCGCCTGGCGCACGATGGCCAGCCCCAGTCCCGAGCCGGGCATGCCGCGGGCTTCGGTGGCCCGGTAGAAGCGCTCGAATACGCGGGCGAGGTCGGCCGGGGCGAACCCGGGACCGTGGTCGCGCACCGAGAGCTCGCCGTCGCGCAGCGTCAACTCGACCGTGCCTTCGGGAGGGCTCCACTTGAGCGCGTTGTCGACCAGGTTCGACACTGCGCGCTGGATGCGCTGCGGCTGGCCGCGGACTACGGTCGGCTCTGTGCTCACCTCGAAGCCCACCCGACTCTGCGCGCGCGCCTCGGCGCCCTCGACCGCCTGGTCCACTATCTGGTCGAGACGCACGTCGTCGTCCGTCTCGCCCGACTTGGCCCCGCGGGCCAGCTCAACGATGTCGGCCACCAGAGCGGTGAGCTCGTCGAGCTCGGAGACCACGTCGGCGCGCAGCGCTTCACGCTCGCGCGCGGGAAGCCGGTCGGCCTGCTCGAGCGTCTGGATGTTGGCGCGCAGGCTCGCGATCGGCGTTCGCAGCTCGTGGCTCGCGTCGGCCACGAGCTGGCGCTGAGCGTCGACCGAGCGCTCGAGTGCGTCGAGCGTCGTGTTGAAGCTCCCGGCCAGGCGGGCCAGCTCGTCGTGGCCGCTCACCTCCATGCGCTGCGAAGGGTCGGGATCCGCAGCCAGCTCTTCGCTTCTCCGGGTGAAGCGGGCCACCGGCGCGAGCGCGGTGCGGGCCACCACGGCACCGAGCCCCGCCCCCAGCGCGATGCCGGCCGCGCCCACCAGGACCAGCACGAGCACGATCTGGTCGAGCTGGCGGTCGACCTCGTCGAGCGGCCGGGCCACCTGCAGCGCGCCCATCTCGCCCGGGAGCGCAGCCGTGAGCACGCGCACGTGCACACCGTCGGCGCTCAGGTCGGTCAGCTGATCGCCGACGCCGGTCCCGGCGATCTCTCTCGCGCGCGCCTGCACGGGAAGCCGCCCGGTCGCGTTGGGCCGGCGCAGCACCCGGCCGTCGGGGAGCACGATCTGCACGTAGGCCTCCGGTCCGCCGAAAGCCGGTGGCGGCCCCTCCGGCGGCAGGCTGTTCGGCCCGCGCCGGTCGCCGCGCGGGCCGAAGCCCCCCGGCTCCCCGCGAGGCGACGGCCCGCCGCGGCCGCCAGCAGCGAGAATCGTCTCCGCCCGGGCGCGCAAGGAACCGTCGACCTCGCCACGCAGCTCCGCGCGCACGCCCAGGTACACGGCCACGGCTGCCGCGATCACGGCAAGGGCCACGGCCAGCCCGGCGGCGCAGGCGATACGCGTGCGCAGGCTCACGGGTCGGTGCGCAGCACGTAACCCACCCCGCGAACGGTGTGTACGAGCGGCGGCGCTCCGGCCTCGGCGAGCTTGCGGCGCAGGTAGCCGATATACACGCGCAGCGCGTTTGACGCCGGTCCGAAGTCATAGCCCCAGACGCGTTCGTAGATCACGGAGTGCGGGAGCACGCGGCGCGCGTTGAGCATCAGCAGCTCGAGCAGCCCGTACTCGGTGCGGGTGAGCTCGACGAAGCTCTCCCCCACCCTCACCCCGTGGCGCCCGGGGTCCAGTTGGAGGCCTTCGAAGTACGGCGCTGCGGGGTCTCCGCCCGCCTGAGTGCTTCGCCGCAGCAGCGCGCGCAGGCGCGCCTTGAGCTCGCCCACGTCGAAGGGCTTGACCAGGTAGTCGTCGGCGCCGGCGTCGAGGCCGTCGATGCGGTCCGCGATGGCGTCGCGAGCGGTCAGCATGAGTATGGGGATCCGGTTGCCGCCCGCCCGCAGGCGCCGAGACACCTCCAGACCGTCGATGTCGGGCAGGCCGATATCGAGCACGACGGCGTCGGGGCTCGACTGCGCGACCTGCGTCAGGGCCTCGGTGCCGTCCTCGGCGGAGACGGTGTCGTATCCGCCCAGCACCAGCGCACGTCGCAGGGCGTCACGCAGCGGGCGGTCGTCGTCCACGATCAGAATCCTCACCTCGCTCATTGTGCCCGCCGCAGACAGACTCTTCGGCGATTCCTACACCGTTCTTAGGTCCCTCCTACACACTCGGGCGACGCTCGTCTCATGGGATCTACCAAAAAGACAACGGCAATCGTCCTGGCCGGGGCGGTGGGGCTCTCCTCCATCGCCTACGGCATCGGGAGCCAAGCCGGCGACGGCCCCTCCTCCGCTGCCGCCGCCGGCAACAGGTCCGGGGTGCAGCGTGGCATGGCCCCGCCCGGCTTCGGCGACCTGGCAACAGAGCTCGGCGTCGATGCCCAAGGGCTGGAGGAAGCCCTTCGCGACTTCCACGAGTCCGAGCACGCCGACATGCGCTCCGCCTTTGCGGCGGCGCTGGCGAACGCGCTCGGCAAGTCGAAGGAGAACGTGCAGGCCGCGCTCGATTCACTGGAGAGCGTTCGTCACGCGCGCTTCGCCGCCCAGCTCGCCAACGCACTGAACGTCGACGCCCCTGACGTCGCTGCGGCACTCGAGGAGCTGAAGGACGAGCGCCCGCGCAAGCCCGGCGAGCCCGGTGACTTCGCGGCCGGCCTGGCCAAGAAGCTAGGACTCCAGGCCGGCGACGTTGAGGCGGCGCTCATGGACCTGCGCCCCGACCGGCACCCCGGACGCCGCGGACACCATCACGCCATGCCGCTGCGCCAGCTCGCGGCTGAGCTCAACGTGTCGCGCGGCGAGCTGCTCAGGGCGCTGCGAGAGGTGCGCCCCGCCAACGGCTTCGACGGCCAGGGCCGCCGCGACGAGCTCGTGAAGTTCCTCGCCGAGCGCTTCGAGCTGAGCGAGGAGAAGGTGGAGGAGGCCCTCCCCGAGTTCGCGGGACGCGGCCCCGGCGGCCACCACGGCCCCGGCGGCCCCGGTCCGGGCGGCCCCGGTCCGGGCGGCTTCGGTCCGGGCGGCTTCGGTCCGGGCGGCTTTGGTCCGGGCGGCCCGTGACCTAGCGCTGGAAGTACTGGAAGCGTAGGGTGCCCACATCCGGGCACCCTACGCCCGGCTCCCAACAAAGGAGGGTCGGAATGACCTCAGTACGAGGACATGCCCCCAGGACCTTCGTCCTCCTGTGCGTGATCGTCGCCGCGCTGCTCGTAGGAGCGCCGGCGGGCTTCGCCCGCGCGCCGTCGATCGACTGGCAGGCGTGCGAGGACGCCGAAGGGTTCGAGTGCGCGACCGTCGAGGTCCCGCGCAACTACGGCAACCCGGGAGGGCCGACAGTCGAGCTGGCTGTTGCGCGCCTTCCCGCTCAGGATCAGGAGGCGCGAATCGGCTCGCTGTTCGTGAACTTTGGCGGCCCGGGCGCCGATTCTGCGGGCATCATCAAGGCGATCGGCGCCGCCGACCTGTTCCCCTCACTCAACGACCGCTTCGACATCGTTGGCTTCGACCCGCGCGGCACCGGGACGAGCGAGGACGCAATCGACTGCCAGGTCAACCAGGAGGAGCTGGGCGCGTACCGCCAGCCCTTCCCCACGCCCGAGAACCTGGACGTGGCCGCCTGGGTCGACGTCAATCGCCGGTACGTGAGCAGCTGTCTGCGGCTCAACAACTGGCAGGACCTGGCTCATGCCACCACGGCCAACGCGGCCCGCGACATGAACCTGCTCCGGCGCGCGGTGGGCGACCGCAAGCTGAACTACCTGGGCTTTTCTTACGGAACCGCCATCGGCGCCACCTACGCGACCCTGTTCCCCAACCGCCACCGCGCGCTGGTGCTAGACGGGGGTTTCGATCTCGACAAGTACCTGAACAAGCCGCTTCTCTCTCTCCGCGAGCAGTCCGCGGGCTTCGAAAAGGGTCTCACCCGCTATTTCCAGGCCTGCGCCGCCGACCAGCAAGCCTGCCTGGGCTTCGGCGGAGGCGATCCTTGGCAAGCGTTCGACGAACTGGTCGATGCGCTCAACGCGAATCCGCAGCCGGCGTCGGCCGAGGACCCGCGCCTCGTTGATGGGGACGACGTGCTGGCGGCCGCTTCTATCAACATCTACGCCAAGCAGGCCTGGCCGTTCCTCACCGCGGCACTGGCCGCGGCCCAGGCGGGTGACTACTCCGTGCTCCGCCAGGAGGTCGATTTTTTCTACGGCCTACTCGAGGACGGCAGCTACGACCCGTTCACCGACCGCTACTACGCCCTCGGGGCGCTCGAGCAGCGGTACCCTCGAAACCTGTTCACCTACATCGAGGCGGGTGAGCATTCGTGGAACCTGTTCGACCATTTCTGGTGGAACAGCGGTTACGTCGAGTTGGCCTGGGGGCTCTTCCCAGTGAGGCCGAAAGGCGCTTACTACGGACCCTTTGAGGCGAGTCCCTCAGCCCCCACGACGCTCGTGGTCGGCACGACCTATGACCCCGCCACGCCCTACCGCGGCGGGCGCAGGCTCGCGGCCGACCTGGGCAACACCCGTTTCTTGACGATGCGAGGCGACGGTCACACGGCTTACGAGCGCGGCTCGCCGTGCATAGACGCAGCGGTCGACGCCTACCTGGAGGAGGGGGCGCTGCCCGAAGCGGGCACGGTGTGCCGTCAAGAGGTGGCCTTCGAGGCACCGCAACTGCGGGGGCTGGCGCGCGCGCGAGCCGCGCGGGTGCTGCGGCCGCACATGAAGCCGCTGGTCGAAGAACAGCGTTAGGAGCACAGCTGGCCGCCGCCGTCAGCGCGAGGCGGCGGCCAGCAGCTTCGGCGCCACCTGCTTCTTTCGGCTCATCACGCCGGGGAGGTGGAGCACGCCTTCGTCGGCCTCGCTGTCGAAGGCGAGCTCGACCGGCGCTAGGTCGCCGGCCACCAGCAGGTCACTGCCCTTGTCGACTATGTCGGTGACCATGAGAGCCGCCAGCAGGTGGCCCTCGCGCTCGCGCTGGGCGGTCAGGGCCTCCAACAGCTCGTCCTTGCGCTCGAGCAGGGTCTCCCCGACGGTCTCGATCTGCGCGATCGAGATCGTCTGGCCCGGCTCCACTTCGTACTGCTTGGCGTCGCGCCCAACGATGTCCGCGGCCGCCACGTGCGACACGTCGGAAGTGGACTCGAACATCTCGCGACCGAACTCTTTGGCGTCCAGACCCAGTACGCGCTCGAGGTACTCGACAACGGTGTGGTCCCGCTCGGTCGTGGTCGGCGAGTTGAGGATGACCGTGTCCGACAGCGCGGCCCCCAGCAACATGGTCGCCGTAGGAGGGGTCGGCTCCATGCCCGCTTGGCGGTAGCGCTCGACCACGAGCGTCGCGGTCGAACCCACCGGATCGAAGGTCGCCGCCACAGGCACCCGCGTCTCGATCGACCCGATGTGGTGGTGGTCGAGGATCTCCACTATCTCCGCCTCTTCCACCCCGGGGACGCTCTGGGCCTGTTCGGCGTGGTCCACCAGCAGCACCCGTCGCGGCTCGGGCCCGACCAGGTCGGTGCGCGTGACGAGGCCCACGGGACGGCCCGACGAATCGACCGCAACTGCCGCTCGGTAACTCACGTCCTTGACCTGCTCGGAGATGTCGTCGATCAGATCGTCGCGGCGAACGGTCAGCGGCTCGAGGTCCATCAACGCGTGGCAGGGGGCGGCCAGCGTGATCATGCGCGCGGTCACGTACGAGTCGAGCGTGGAGCTGACCACCGCGGCCCCCCCATCGCGGGCCAACTCCAGGACGTCCTCGGGAGGGACGATGGAATTGCTGGTGACCAGCAATGCGGCGCCGCGCTCAAGCGCACGGCGCTGGACGTCCGGGCGGTCGCCGGTCACCACCACGTCGCCCTCTTCCACCTGGGTCGGGGAGCGCACGTCCATGGCCAGCACCCAGACCCGCCCGGAGATCTCGTGCTGCGGCTCGCCGGCGGCCAGCTCGCCCTCCAACACGGTCACGATCGCGGCCACGGTGGTGGGGGCGTCGAGGCGGGACGCCTCACGTGACTCGCGGATGTACCGGCGGGCCAGCGCACGCTCGGTCATCACGCCGACCAGGTCGCCGTCCGCGCAGACGATCGGCACGAGATCGAGCCCCTCTCGAGCCATCGTCAGACCAACCTGGCGCACGGGCTCGTGGTCCTGCGCGGTGGGAAAGCTCTCGCGCATCACGTCGCGTACGCGAAGGAACACGTGAGGCAACAGATCGGGGAGGGGAGCGCCCGCGCGTTCGATCAGCCAGGCCGTCTGTGCGTTGGGCTCGCCGAGGCGAACCGGCCGGTACTCGTTGCCCGGATCGAGGCGGCGCCTGAGCTCGGCGTAGCCGACGGCGGCCGCGATCGAGTCGGCGTCGGGATTGCGATGACCGGTGACGTAGATGGGTCGCACGGCTGACAGCGTAGGGTCCGCCCGCGAAATGATCTCTGTCGACAGCGAATCCTTCCTCGCGGTGGTGGCGGCGGCGGCAATCGCCGCCTTTGCCGCCGGGCTCATAGGTCCGCGGGTCGCCGTTCCTGTGGTGGTGCTGGAGATCGTGCTCGGGATCGTGGTGGGACCGGAGCTGCTGGACCTCGCGCAGCCCGACGCGTTTCTCGAGTTCTTCTCCAGCCTCGGGCTGGGCATGCTCTTCTTCTTCGCCGGCTACGAGATCGACTTCGAGCGCATCCGAGGCACCCCGCTCCGGCTCGCCGCCCTGGGCTGGGCGATCTCGCTGGCCCTGGCCTACTCGCTGGGCGGCCTGCTCGCCCTGACCGGGATCGTGCTGTCGCTGGCATTCACGGGGTCGGCGCTGGCCACCACCGCCATAGGAACGCTGATCCCGATTCTGAGCGACGCGGGTGAGCTGCGCACCCGCTTCGGCGGCTACCTGCTGGCCGCGGGAGCGGTGGGCGAGTTCGGCCCGATCGTGTTGATCACCTTCGTGCTGTCCACCCAGAGCCCCTTCGACAACGCGCTGATCCTGCTCGCTTTCGTGGTCATGGCGGTGCTCACAGCCGTGCTCGCGATCCGCGGTGTGGGCCGACACTGGGGGTTGTTCGAGCGAACGCTGGAGACCAGCGGCCAGCCGGCCATCCGCATGGCGGTGGTCGCCGTCTTCGCACTCGCGACGCTGGCGGCGTCGCTCGGGCTCGACCTCCTGCTGGGCGGGTTCGTCGCGGGTGTGATCGTCCGCATCGCGCTCAAGGGCCGCGAGGTGGGGATCTTCGAGTCCAAGCTGACCGCGGTGGGCTACGGCTTCTTCATCCCCTTCTTCTTCGTGGTGAGCGGAGTGAACTTCGACTTGAGCGCCCTGACCGAGGACCCGTTGCGCCTGCTCGAGCTGCCGCTCTTCCTCGCTCTCTTCTTCGTGGTTCGCGGTGGGCCCGCGCTGCTGCTCTACCGCAAGCAGCTCGACCGGCAGGCCCGGCTGGCCCTGGCCTTCTTCTCGGCCACCGAGCTGCCGCTCGTGGTGGCCATCACGACCATCGCCATCGACCAGGGCCACATGCGCCCCTCCACGGCCGCCTCGCTGGTGGGCGCCGCGATCCTTTCGACGATGATCTTCCCTCTGATCGGACTGCGCCTGCGCGAGCGCCGAGGCGCCGGCCTAGCGGCCTAGCCGCAAACCGCCACGGCCACCAGCTGCCAATTGCCGGTGGGAGCGGTGGCGTAGGCCGAAGCCTCCCAGCTGTTCCCGGTGGGCCCGCTCACGCTCAGCGCCACCGGCGTGCCGCCCGGTGCTACCACGCGGGCTCCGCCGCCGAGAACCTTCTTGCCCTTCGGACAGGTCGCCCGCGGAGTCGACTTGGGGGTGGCGGGGTCGTTGGCCGTCTTGGTCTCGACGCGCCTGACGTTCTTGACGTAGCGGGCGGCGTCGATCCCGCCGAGGCGCTGGATGTCCAGGGCGGGCTCGTTGATCTCGCGGTCACCGAGCGTGTTATCGGCCAGGTCGGTCCCGCCCAGCGAGCGGTCGCTCACGTCCAGCCCGCTGACCGCGCCGTCGCGCAGGTCGCGGCCCTGAAGTGAGCCGTTTCTGACGTCTCGGCCGGAGAGGCCGCTGTTTCGCACGTCCCGGGTTTGAATCGTGTTGTTTTCGATCTCGCGGCTGTCGATGGAGCCCGCGGCCACGCCGTAGGAGACGCCGCCCAGGGAGACGAACAAGGCGATCGAGGCGATCACGGTGGCGGGAGAGAGTGAACGGATGGCTTTCTTCACGAGGAGCTCCTTGGATTGGCGGGACGTTTCTTGGTTCTACCCAAGTGGCCGCCCACGGCGTCCACCAGCGGCTGCACCCGCGGGCGTATCGGCCGGCTCAACACGATGTAGCTCGTGGAGCGCCGGATCGCGTCCGAGGCCAGCAGGCGGTTGACGATCTCCTGTAGGTGCTCGGTGTCGCGGGCCGCGATACGGCAGATCAGGTCCTGCGGTCCGCTGACCGCGTCGGACTCGAGCACCTCGGGCGTGGCCTCGAGCGCGTCGACGGCCTCGGCAAGCCTGCCCTGGGTGAGCTCGAGCATCACGAACGCCTCGATCGAGTGGCCGAGCGCGTGCGGGTCCACCTCGGGCCCGTAGCCCGTGACCACGCCGCGGCCCTCGAGCTTGGCCAGTCGCGCCTGCACCGTCCCGCGGGCCACGCCCAGGCGGCGCGATATCTCCAGCAGGCCGAGCCGCGGGTGCGCGCGCAGCTCGGCGATCAGGCGCGCGTCGAGCCCGTCTATTGCGCTGGTCAAAGTGACCATAATCTAGCGCACTGTTCGCGCATATGTGGGCATTTTGCCCAGCCGCTCTGTGCACACTTGCAAAACTCCTGCGCGAGTGCTGCACTGGCCTCCATGTTCGAGGAAGGGCAGCTCTACTCGCCGGTCACCGCCGCAGCAGACGGCGCGGTCACGGTCCACCTCAGCGACGACCATCCCGGCGCCGGGGATCCCGAGTACCGCAGGCGCCGGGGTGACATCGCCGCCCTGGCCCTCGCGTGGAAGCCGGGGGAGCCCGCGCCCGCGGTGCGGTACACCGCCGCCGAGCAGAACGTCTGGCGCACCGTCTGCCGTGAGCTGGCGCCCAAGCACGAGGCTCTGGCCATCGGCGAGTTTCTCGAGGCCAAGGCCGCCCTCGACCTCCCGGTCGACGGCGTTCCGAGCCTCGATCTGGTGAGCGAGCGCCTGCGGCCGATCACCGGTTTCAGCTACGTGCCCGCCGCCGGCCTGGTGGCGCTGCGCGAGTTCTACGGCTCGCTCTCGCAGCGGCGCTTTCACTCGACGCAGTACGTCCGCCATCCCGAGCTGCCGCTCTACACCCCCGAGCCGGACATCATCCACGAGGTCGTCGGCCACGGGCACCTGCTGGCCTCCCCCACCTTCTCGCGCCTGCACCAGCTGACCGGAGAGGCCACCCACCGCCTCTCAGACGAAGAGAACCTGCGCTTTCTCTCGCGCGTGTTCTGGTTCACCGTCGAATTCGGCGTGGTGGTCGAGGACGGCGAGCTGCGCGCCTACGGCGCCGGGATCCTGTCCTCCTACGGCGAGATCGACGAGTTTCGTGCGATGGAGCACCGTCCGCTCGATCTGGTCGAGATGGGCACCGCCGCCTACGACATCACCCATTACCAGCCTGTGCTCTACCGGGCCGAGTCGCTCGACGAGGTGCGCGAGGTGGTGGGCGGCTTCTTGGTGGACTGCAGCGACGAGTCAATCGCCGAGATGCGCTCGCGCGCGGGCGCGCGCGTCTAAAGAACCCCCGCCAGCCAGCCGACCCCGTCCGGCACCACCGCCGGATCGATCACGTGCGCAGCGTCGGTCTCGTGGTAGTCAACCTCGAGCCCGCCACCCTCGAGTAGCGCCCGGGCCCGCCGGGCGAAGTCGACGCCCATGATCGGATCGGCGCGGCCGTGGGCGATGAACGCGCGCACGCCCTGGCGGCCCTCGAGGTCGGGCTCCCAACCCTCGACTACGGGGACAAATCCGGAGAAGGCCAGGATGCCCGCCGGTGCCGGACGCCCCGCCCCAAGGCCGAGCGAATAGCTCATCACCGAGCCCATCGAGAAGCCGCCGAGCACCGTCTGCTTCGCGCCCAGGCCGGTGCGTTGCCAGAGCTCGTCGTGCAACTCGGCCAGCGCTTCGAAGGCCACCGTGAAGCTGTCGCGATCGGGATAGCCCACGCGCGGCACGATGTACCAGTGATAACCCGGCCAGCCCGCCAGAGTGAGAGGCGCCCGCGGGCTGACCACGTGCAGGCGCCGCTCGGGATCGAGCACGTCAGCCAAGCCCAGCAGGTCGTTCTCGTCGGCGCCGCGCCCGTGATGGAGCACGAGCATGCCGGTCGGGTCGCCGTCGGCGGGACGCTCACGCAGGACGAGGGAGCTCACGAGCGGCAGGCTACCGGCCTCCGTGCCCCGGTTTGGGCCAACCCAGCCGAGGGTAGCGGCTCAGCGAGTGGCGCACGTCCTCGGAATCAACGCGGTCTTCCACGACCCGGCAGCGGCCCTCGTCAGCGGCGGGCGGATCGTCGCCGCCGCCGAGGAGGAGCGCTTCAGCCGGCGCAAGCACGGCAAGCCGCCCGTGGCCTTTTCGACCTGGGAGCTACCCGAGGAGTCGGCCCTGTGGTGCCTCCAGAAGGGCGGCCTGCGGGCCGGACACTTGGACGCGGTCGCCTACTCCTACGACCCTGCCCTGGCCCCCGAGCCCACTGGCGACGTGACCGCTGCCACGTGGGAGGAGCTGCGCACCCTCTACGTCGGGCGCGCGCCGCTGTTCCTGCGAACGGCGCTGCCCGGCCTCGACCCGGAGCGAGTGCGCTTCGTGCCTCATCACGTGGCCCACGCCGCCTCGGCCTACCTCGCCGCCGGCTTCGAGCACTGCGCGGTGATGACCGTCGACGGTCGCGGCGAGGCGACCTCGGGCCTCATGGGCCACGTGAAGGACGGGCGCCTCGACATCCTGGCCGAGCAGCGTCTGCCGCACTCGCTCGGACTCGTGTACGAAAGCCTCACGGCACACCTGGGCTTTCGGCGTGCCTCCGATGAGTACAAGGTGATGGCGCTCGCCTCCTACGGCGAGCCGATCTTCCTCGACCAGCTGCGCGAGGCCATCCGCGCCGACGGCCAGGGCGGGTTCTCGGCCGAGCCGCCGAACTGGAGCCGCCTGGCCCCGCCCGCCAACGGGCAGCTGGAGGAGGTGCACGCCCAGCTCGCGGCCAGCGTGCAGCGCCGCCTGGAGGACGTGCTGCTCGAGCTTGCGGGCTGGCTGCACGAACGCACCGGCGAACGCCGGTTGGCCCTGGCCGGAGGCGTGGCGCTCAACTGCGTGGCCAACTCGAGGCTGTGGCGCGAAAGTCCCTTCGAGGAGATCTGGGTTCAGCCGGCGGCCGGCGACGCCGGCACCGCGCTGGGGGCGGCGCTGTTCACCGCCCGCGAGCTGGGAGACGAACTCGAGCCGATGATGGGCGCGGCGCTCGGCCGCGGCTGGTCGGATGACGAGCTCGAGGCGCGCCTCGAGCGCGCCGCGCTGCCCTACGAGCGCCCCAGCGATGTCGCCGAGGAGGCCGCCGAGGTCCTCGCCCGCAACGGAGTCGTGGCCTGGTTCGACGGGCGCTCGGAGTACGGGCCGCGAGCACTCGGCCACCGCAGCCTGATGGCCGACCCACGTGACGCGGCCAACCTCGAGCGCCTCAACGACGTCAAGGGACGCGAGCAGTTTCGGCCCGTCGCGCCGATGGTGCTGGCCGAGCGGGCGAGCGAGATCTTCTCCGGCGGACCGATACCCAGCCCCTACATGCTCTTCACCCACCGGGTGGCCGCGGACTGGCTCGACCGGATTCCCGCGGTCGTCCACGTGGACGGCAGCGCCCGCATCCAGACCATCGACGCCGAACGCGAGCCGCGCGTGGCCCGCATGCTGCGCGCCTTCGAACGGCGCACGGGTGTTCCCGTGGTCGTGAACACGAGCCTGAACACTGCGGGCCGGCCCATGGTCGACTCCCCGGCGGACGCCCTCGAATGCTTTGGGTCCGCTCCGGTGGATGCTCTGGTGATGGGGCCGTTCATCGTGCGCCGGCCCGGCTCGCGGGCCGCCGCGCGCGAAGGGGCCGACGAGCTTCTCGTCGGGTGAGCGCCCAGTCGGCCCGCGCCCCGCTCGGGGTGGTGATCGCCACCCGCAATCGCCGCGACACGGTGCTCGCCACTCTCGACCGGCTCGCCAAGCTCGACGAACGACCGCCTGTGGTGCTGGTCGACAACGACTCGAGCGACGGAACCCCGGAGGCGGTGGCGCACCGCCATCCCGCTGTGCGCGTGCTGGCGCTCGGCCACAACGCCGGCTCGGCGGCCCGTAACGAGGGTGCCAGGCTGCTCGACACGGACCTCGTCGCGTTCTGCGACGACGATTCATGGTGGGCCCCCGATGCGCTGGCGAAGGCCGTTCGGGTCTTTGGCGCCCATCCGCGGCTGGGCCTGCTTGCCGCCCGCATCTCGGTCGAGCCCGGCGGTCGCCTCGACCCCACCTGTGAGGTCATGCGCCTCAGCGTGATCACCTCGCTGCGTTCGGACGCGGGTCCGCCGGTGTTGGGCTTTGTGGCCTGCGGGGCGATCGTCCGCCGCGCCGCGTTCCTGAACGTCGGCGGCTTTCACCCGCGCCTGATGATTGGAGGCGAGGAGGACCT
>Ga0136617_10002113_pt1 | contig 17784 bp, 15 predicted proteins | sample AntDrymUQ3222106_2_FD_129672 | JGI IMG/M metagenome (GOLD analysis project Ga0136617, IMG submission 129672) | Polar desert sand microbial communities from Dry Valleys, Antarctica - metaG UQ322 (21.06) | ecosystem: Environmental > Terrestrial > Soil > Desert | place: Antarctica: Dry Valley... | reverse complement strand
GCGACGCCGCTGGCCGCGCTTGAAGAGGCGCTCGCGTTCGCGGATTTCGTGCTGCTGATGTCGGTTAATCCAGGCTTCGGCGGGCAGCATTTCATCCCGACAACCCTGGACAAACTTCGCCGTCTGCGCCGCATGATCGACGAGCGCGGGCTGAAAACGCGAATCGAAATCGACGGCGGAATCGATAAAGGTAACATCGCCGAAGTGGTCGCCGCCGGGGCGGAGATCATCGTCGCCGGGACGGCAGTCTTCGGCCAGGGGGACGCCGCGCGCGCGGTGCGCGAACTGCTCGACGCGACCGTGCAGTGGGTCTGAAGTTTCATTCCGTCCCAGCGGTCGCCGGTTGGAACTACGTCTCTGAAGCTTACTTCCGAAATTCACATCGCAACTCGGCAATCTACAATCGCCGGTTGCGTGGAGGTTCTAAGAATGCGTTTTCGCTATTTTATTTTTGCCGTGGTGGCCGCGGCCCTGACCCTCAACGGTGCCGTGTCGCAGACGGTTTTCGCGCAGCCACCGCAGGCAACCGGCGCGAACCAGAGCGGTGCGACGCCGCTCCAACGTCTTGAGGTGATGCGTTCACGCCTGGAGACATTGCGCCGCACATTGAACGGCGCGGTCGCCGGGCTTAACTCTAAAGACAGCGGGACGAAAGAGGCCGCGGCGGATGACCCGCGAACGCGCCTGCGTGGGCTGGAGAAAGAGGTCGGGTCGGTACTCTCGGACGTGAACAACCTGCGCGGTAAGCAGGAACGGGCTGAGCGTTACGACACTGTCGAATTGGACAAACTCGAAACTTCGGTCAACGATCTAAATGAGCGGGTTGAGGCTGGTTTACGAGGCACCGCCGGCGAACGCCGCACTGCTGAGACTGATAGTTCGGCGGGCTCCGACAAGAAAAAGAAGCGCGGCTTTTTCGGGCGCATCCTCGGCCGCGGCGGCGACGACAAGTACGATGAACTGGTCGGGACGGTCGCGCTGGGTCGTGACCGACAGCTTTTCGAAGAAGCGACAGCGCAGGCGCGCAAGGATAGATTCGAGACGGCGCGCGACCTCTACAATGTCATCATCACGGCGTACCCGGACTCGGAATTTCTGCCGGCGGCCAAGCTCGCCATCGCCGATACCTTTTATCTCGAAGGCACGTCGAGCGCGTTGATTCAATCCGCCGCTTCGTATCGCGACTGGCTGACGTTCTTTCCGAGGCACCCGCTGGCCGATGACGTGATGCTGAAGATGGCCGAGGTCGAGATGCGTAAGATGGGACTCGCGGATCGCGACGTATCGCCGGCGCGCAAAGCCGAGCAACAGTTGAAAGTTCTGATCCAGCAGTTTCCTGACACTTCGCTGCGGCCCGAAGCTGAGATTCGTCTGCGCGAAGTGCAGGAGAATCTGGCGATGCACAACATGTATGTCGGTAATCAGTATTTTGATCGATACTTTCAAGGCAAGGCGCCGAACCCGAAGGGAGCGCAGTCGAGGTACCGCGAGATTGTCGAGAAGTATCCGAACTTTTCCTATATGGATCACGTGTTGTACCGCCTCGGCGTGACCTACGTGCAGGAGGAAGAACCGGACGAAGCCGCGAAGTACTTCGCGCAACTCGCGCGCAACCACCCAAACAGCGAGTATGCCGAGAAGGCGCGCGAGCAATTGAATGCCATCGGTGCGGCGGCGCCCGACCCCGACCCGAAGAAGAAGGATGAGTTGCCGCCGGAGCGACCAGGCATCCGCACACAGTTCTTCCGAGAGCTTCTCGGCACCACGCCGGTGACAGTGGACAAGAACGGCATCCTCATCACCGACAGCAGCAAGCGCGCCGCGTTGATTGATGAGGTCATCAAGAATGGCGGCACGCTGCCGGTCACGACGCCGACCATTCCGGTGCCGCGCACGCCGCCCGCCCGCCAGCAAATTCCGATCAACTCTTTGACGCCGGCGAGCGGGGCGGCGAAAGAATCGGGTGGCCTGACCGTGCAGCCGATCCGTCCCGGCGCTCCTTCGACCTCCGGCAACCTCGCCAACCCGAACGCGACGAACCAGCCGGCGACCGCGCCGCCTCCGGCTGCCACGACGACTCCAAAGCCGTAACCATCGCGGACGTAGTTGAGTGAAAAACTATGAGGACGGGCACTGTCAACTGCCAGTGTCCGTCTTTCATGTTATAGGGCGCGGAGTCCGCCGCGTGTCGACAGTCCTTTCGGAATCATCATCTTGCCTTCAAGAGTTTTTTTCAATCGAGAGAGCCGGTGTTGATCGGGTGTTTGCCCGTGAAGCGAGCGGGTGTTAAAATTTTTTTCATTCTCACAAGGAAGACGCCACGCACCGCGCAAAGCAAAAGGTGATGAATCTTGAGATTGGAACAGAATAGTGAAGGCGTAAACGAAGAACTGAATCGTCGCCACCGCGCCGCGTTGATGACGGTCGTCGCCTGTTGCGCGTTGACGGTTTTACTTACCGTTCTGGTCCTCGCCGAAGTGCGCTTCGCGCTTCCCCCGGACATCTTCGATACGTCGCTTGCCGGTGCCTTATGGATCGGTATTCTCCTCTTCGGACTCGGCGCGGTCGCCTTTAGACGAACAAAGTTTTCGGCGATGCGATTGCAGGACATCGCCGCGTTGCGGGGCGCTTCCGGGTTGCTTGCGACACTCCAAAGCACGACCGTCATTGTCGCGCTGATCGGCGGAGCCGTCGCCGTCATGGGCTTTGTAATCTCGCTCATCACGCGCGACCGGATGGCGATGTTGCGCGCCGCTCCGATTGCGCTTGCCGTTCTGTTTTACAGCTACCCTCGCCGCGGCGCGTGGCAGCGCATGATTGATGTCACGCAAAGCTCCGGCGATGAAGAGTCACCGTCCGTGAAAGGAAGTATCACTTGAACTACTGGACTCGTCGCACGCGCGTGACCGTAATCCTGGCGTGCGCCTGCGCCAGTGTGCTTTGGGTGGACACGCCGAAAGTTGACGCTCACAGTCATCAGAATTATTTGTTTGGGCCATCTCAGACGTCGGCTACGCAGGGCAAATCCACGACCGAGCCGCCTCCTGCCGCGAAGACGCGAGATGATTTGACTCCGCGCGAGCGCCGCGCACAGGCTTATGCCAAGCTACTCGAAGGCCAGCGTCACTACGCCGGCGCGCGCAACGGTCGACTAACCCCAGAGTCCTTGCGCGACGCGCAACAGGCTTTTCAGCAAGCCGCAGAACTTGATCCGACCCTTGCCGAGGCCGACACCGCCCTCGCAGAGATTGCTTTCTTTTACCTCGATGATTTCGCGCAGGCTGAGCGGTTGGCAACTTCCGCCGTCAGCAGCAATCGCAACAACTTCGGCGCGCATCGTGTCCTCGCGCGGGTACACGCCATCAACAGCGGACTCTTTGAAAACAAACTGAACCGGGCCGTCGCCGAAAAGGCGGTTTTATCTTTGCGCGAAGTAATCCGACTCGACGCGAATGATCCCGAAGCTTTGGCATTGCTCGGCGAGTTTCACCTAGCTTTGGGCCGCGAGCGCGAAGCCGTCGATGCCTTTATCCGTTGGGCCGGGGCTCCAGCCGCACTTGATGGACGCTTTTACCAGGTTCTAACAAAGGGACGAGAGCTTTCGCAGAACGCCGCCGCCGCGCGACTGGGCGAGGTGCTACTTCAAGTGGGACGTTCCGGCGAAGCGCTGACCGCGATCCGCCGCGCATTGGCCGCCGAACCGAACAACCTTACTTACATTGAGTTGCTCGGGCGCGCTTTTGAAGCGGGAGGCGACAATAGTAGCGATGCCAAAAACGCCCTCACCGAACTCAAAAGCATCGTCAAAGCCAATCCGAATAACGTCGCCGCAATCGCGCTGCTCGCACGCATCGAGGCTCGACTCGGTAATGTCGATGGAGCCGTTGAATTACTACGCGGCGCGACCGCCAAACAATCGAATCGCGATCAGTTCACGTTGAAATCCGAACTGGCACAAATTCTCGCCGACGCTTTACGTTATACGGATGCCGCCGCGCTCTACGAAGAGATTCTGGAGTCGCGCGGGATTGACACCACGCTTCTGACATCTGAGAGAGATAAGAACTTCGCGGCCTTCTTTATGTCGCAGATCATTAGTCTCCGGCGGCAAGCGGGACAAGCGGACAAAGCCCTCGCGGCGATTGAACGCATGCGTGCCTTGCTCGGAAGTGACGATCCGAAAGTTGACGTGCAATACGTCCTGCACCTGCGTGAGCAGGGCAAGCGTGCCGAAGCTCTTGAGGCGGCCCGTGCGGCGCGGCAAAAGTACCCCGACCGAGTCGAGTTCGTGCGACTCGAAGCGGCAACACTCACTGAACTTGGTCGCGTCGACGAGGCGGCGACTTTACTCAGCGCACAACTCGACGGTAGCTCAGGCGATTATGATGGCCACATCGCCATTGCCAGCGTCTACCTCGAAGCGGGGCGCGGGCTGCAAGCCGTCGAGTCGGCACGCAAGGCTCTCGAATTATCTTCAACCGACGGCGCCGTTGGCGGTAAGCGAGCGACCCAGGCGTTGTTGTTGCTCTCTTCAGCGCAGGAGCGTGTCGGCGACGTTAAAGGGTCAGAGGAATCGCTGCGGCGCGTTCTCGCCGAAGAGCCGAACAACGCCACCGCCCTCAATAACCTCGGCTACTTCTTGGTAGAGCGGAACGAACGGCTCGCGGAAGCCTTGCAGTTAATTAAACGGGCGGTCAATGCCCAGCGCACTAATGCATCTTTTCTGGACAGTCTTGGGTGGGCCTATTTCAAACTGGGCCAATTCGAAGAGGCCGAGCGTTACCTGACCGACGCCTCACGACGTAATCCAGCCTCCGTGACGATTCACGAACACCTCGGTGATCTTCACCAGCGGCGTGGTAAATCCGATCTGGCACGCGCTGCATGGCAGAAGGCCCTCTCTGTCTCAGTAGACGCATCCACAACAACCCGCCTTAAAGCCAAACTAAAAGGCGGGGCCATCAAGTAACATCTTTCCCGCCGCTTCCCGGTCTTAGTTGAACTGCCATATTGGTTAAAGACTCTGCTGGACATCAGGGCATGAGCCGTAGGTGTACCAGCGGTGTCGTGTTGAAATCTTCCCGGCTAGCTTTCCAAACAGACACCCGCTCGGAATTCATCGTGCGCCCACTCCCGCGGCGACAGTACGATGGATGAAGATTCAAGTCGATAAGAGCGAGTATTTTCCTACCTGCATAAAGTTACAAAAGCAGATTGGATTCGCTTGTCTCAATCCCGCACACCATAAAAGCCCCAAATTCAGCTAAATAATCGAGAAACAAGTTTACGTGTTGCTAAAGTATGAACCATGTTGTACATTCATAAACACTTGAGGATGTCCTCAGGTTGAAAAGAATTTCTCACACTCCCGTCCAGTGCTGATCTGTTAATTGGAGGACTAAACCTTGATGAAACCTCAAAACATAAAACATTCTTTCATCTCTCTTAAAACAGTCCACGTTACATGTGTGTTGTGTCTGCTGCTGGCGGGCGCCTTTCCAAGTTACGCTAACGAAACCCCGAAACCGCCGGCAAAGCCTGTGGCACGCCTCGTGTCGACATCGGCACAGGAAGTACCGGCGCGCGTCCGGGCGCGTTTGATTGGGATTAGCAGCGCGCCAAAACGGCCGCGCGACGCGACGAACGTGGCGCCTCGGATACTTGTTGCGGCGACTGATGGCGAGCAGCGCGCTTTCGAGTTGATTAACGACCAGCGCCGCACGAGGAATCGCAAATCTTTAGAGTGGGACAGTGAATTGTGCCGCCTCGCACGCATGCACTCGGAAAATATGGCGCGTTATGGATTCTTGAGCCACGTCGACCAAGACGGCCTTGATACGTCCGGGCGCGCGGCGGAGTTGAGCATCGTCCGCTGGCAGGCGCTCGGTGAAAACATCGCGTATAATCAGGGCTTCGATGACCCGGCAGCGTTCGCCGTTGAGCGTTGGATGATTTCCGACAAGCACCGCGACAATATCCTGAACGCGGGCTTCACGCATTCAGGCCTCGGCGTCGCGCGAAGCGCTGACGGGCGAGTTTTCTTTACACAAGTTTTCCTGACGCGCTAACGCTGCTCAAAATTAAATTCCCCGATAACGCGGCGGCTTGCGCTCTGATTGCGAGAGAGGGCGGGCCGCTTTATTGTGTCTGACGAACGATTCACGCTGCCGGCTTACGCCAAGATCAACCTCAATCTGCGAGTGCTCGGCCGCCGCCCCGACAACTACCACGAAATTCAGACCGTCTTTCAGACGATCACGCTGCACGACCGCTTGACTTTCGAGTCGCTTGATGACGAGCGTCTCGAACTGACCTGCGACGCGCCCGATGTTCCAATCGACGAGCGCAACCTGGTGTACCGGGCTGCGCACGCGCTGCGTCTGCGTTATCAAATCAGTTGCGGGGCGCGGGTTGATATGAAAAAAATAATTCCGGCGGGGGGCGGCTTGGGCGGAGGGTCATCAAATGCGGCGGTCGCACTGCTCGGCTTGGCGTCTCTATGGGAGATGTCGATTAGTAAACCTGAGTTGATCGAGATCGGCTCAAGCTTGGGAGCCGACGTGCCCTTTTTTTTGACCGGCGGGACCGCGCTTGGCACGGGACTCGGAACCAAGGTTTCTCCACTCGTCGACGCGCCTGGAATGAGCCTTGTGCTCGTCACTCCAAGCGTCAGAGTTTCCACTGCGGAAGCTTATCAAGCTCTCAATGCACCTGCCTTGACAAAGGCCAATCACGCCGCTATCCTCTCTGTTTCCCATGCGGACGCTCAAATTACGGACCTGCTCTGTGATGTTACACGCAATGATTTCGAGCCTGTGATCTTTGAACTCTATCCCGAAATCAATGCCGCGAAAGAAGCTCTGCTCCGGGTAGGCGGGCGCAAAGTGTTGCTGGCCGGCAGTGGTTCAAGCGTGTTCGGTGTCTTCGCCAATAGACGGGAAGCGGAACTCGCGTGCATGGAGTTGGAGACGGAGGGCGCGTGGCGAGTTTTCGCGTGCGAGACGCTTAAGCGGGAAGAGTACCGGCAGGCGCTTGGTAGGTGTGCGGCGCTTTTATAAGCGACCTGACCAAGCCGAACGAGACACATTGGGGCGTCGCCAAGTGGTAAGGCACCGGTCTTTGGAACCGGCATTCGTAGGTTCGAATCCTCCCGCCCCAGCCAATTCTTATACTAAAGATCAAGGTCCAAAGTTCCAGGTTCCAAAGCTTCTCAATATGACTTTGGACCCTGAGCTTTGGAATGTCGACTCTTTAACCGTGTATGAGCACTACCGGCGGCATCAAAATATTCTCCGGCAATGCTAACCGCGCTTTAACCGAGGAGATTTGCAACTACCTGAGTTGCGACCCTGGCAGCGCGACGACGACACGCTTTTCTGATGGCGAGTTTAGCTTTCAGATCAGCGAGAACGTACGGGGCGGCGACATTTTCATCGTGCAGCCGACGTGCCCGCCGACGGACGCTCACTTGATGGAACTGCTGGTCATGATTGATGCGTTCCGGCGTTCGTCGGCGGAGCGCGTGACGGCGGTTATCCCGTATTACGGGTACGCGCGCTCGGACAAGAAAGACAGGCCGCGCGTGCCGGTGGCCGCCAAACTGGTCGCCAATTTGATTACGACCGCCGGGGCAGATCGCGTCCTGACGATAGACCTGCACGCGGCGCAGATTCAGGGCTTCTTTGACATCCCGGTAGATCATCTCTACGCCGCGCCGGTCATCATCGGTCATTATCAAACGAACCCGCTGCCGAATCTAACGGTCGTCGCGCCGGACACGGGCGGGGCGGAGCGAGCGCGGGCCTATGCGAAACGCCTCAACGCCGAACTGGCGCTGTGCGACAAGCGGCGTGAGAAGGCGAACGTCGCTGAGGTGATGAACGTCGTCGGCGACGTTCGCGGGCGCAACTGTCTCATCATCGACGACATGTGCGACACGGGCGGTTCGCTGACGAAAGTGGCGCGCGCTCTTCGTGAGGCAGGTGCTGACAGCATTCATGCTTGTTTCACGCATCCGGTACTGTCGGGCCGAGCCTGTGATCAACTGGCAAAGTCGGAAATCGAGCAGGTGGTGACGACGAACACGATCCCGCTGCGCGACAAAGCGTGCCGGTTGGAGAATATCAAAGTTTTGAGCATCGGGCCGCTGCTGGCCAAAGCGATCAAGTCGATCCACGAGGAGACGAGCGTCTCTTCGCTCTTCGTGTGAAGGGCACACACTGAAAGCAAATCAGAGAGAGCGAGATTTATTTTTATGGCAGAAAGAGAGCAACTTACGGTGCACGCCGAGCAGCGTGAAGGACGCGGCAAGAACGACGCGCGCCGTCTTCGTCAACGGGGCATGGTTCCTTTAACCATCTATGGTGGGGAGGGCGAACCGGTGGCCGCCGCCGCTCAACTGAGCGAACTGGCAGCGATACTGCGTTCCGAGACCGGTCATAATACGATCTTTACGCTTGATGTGGCTGGCGTCGGTGCTAATGATGTGCTGTTTCTCGATCGGCAGATCGACTCTTTGCGCGGGCGTCTGATCCACGCCGATTTGCGGCGGTTGGTGCGCGGTCAGAAGGTCGAAGTGACGGTTCCGCTGCATCTTGTCGGCGATCCGTTCGGTGTCCGCGAGGGGGGCGGTGTCCTCGAACAACTCGTGCGCGAGATCGAAATAAGTTGCCGTCCGCGCGAAATCCCTGAAGCGATTAACGTCGACGTTTCGCAGATGAATGTCCACGACGTCCTGCACGTCTCAGACATCCCCGCCGACGAGAGTATCGAGATTCTCACGTCACCTGAGACGGCGTTGGCAACGGTCGGCATCGTCCGCGAAGAAGAAGAACCGGTGGTCGCAGCCATCGGCGAGGAAACTCTGGCCGAACCTGAAGTGATTGGCAAGGGCAAGAAGGACGAGGACGCCCAGCAGAGCGAAACGAAAAAGTAAACCATGCGGGTGTCGGACGCGTGACCTCTGCCGTACCTTTTGGTTCTTTACAGCATCCTTTCCGGCCCCTTGTTTATGTTGATCGTCGGGCTTGGTAATCCGGGCGCGCAGTATGAATGGACGAGACACAACCTCGGCTTTATGCTCGTCGACCTGCTCGCGCGCGAAGCCGGCAGAGAGGTTAAGCGCGTCGAGTGCCAAGCGCTGATCGGACGCGTGGAGATCGAAGGCGCACCGGTCGAACTCGCGAAGCCGCAGACATATATGAACTTGAGCGGCGAGTCGGTGGCGTGCTTGCTGCGAAAGCGCGGCGACTTGCGGCCCGCCCGTGACTTGATTGTGGTCAGCGACGACTTGGCACTTCCCTTCGGAACGCTCCGCTTGCGCCCGCGTGGTTCAAGTGGTGGCCAGAAGGGGTTGAAGAATATCATCGCCGCGCTCCGTACAGACGAGTTCATTCGCCTGCGGATCGGCATCCAGCCAGAACATCCGATCGGGGATGCCGCGCGCTTCGTGCTCGACAAGTTCCCCCCGGGAATGCGCGTCGAGGTTGAAAAAGTTTTAGAGCGAGGCGCCGAAGCGCTCCGCGCCGTCATCCGCGACGGCATTGACAGAGCAATGACAACTTATAATCAGTAAACAGTCTTGAGTGTCCAGTCTTCAGTGACACACTGACAACTCAAAACTAGAAACTGATTTCCTTCTTGCTTCGCCTGCGTGGGCGAGGCTTGACATCCAAAAGGAGGATGCATTTTGGCAGAACAGAGAGTCTACGAAGTCGTCTTCATCGTCGACCCGAACGCGACCGACGATGAGGTCACACGCCTGAGCGAAAACCTACAGCAGACCATCGCCGACCAGGGTGGCAAAGTCACGAAAGCCGAGAGCATGGGCCGACGCCAATTGGCCTATCGCATCGGCCGTCAAACCGAAGGTACGTTCATGCTTTTCGAAGTCGAGGGTTCGGGGCGCGAAATCGCTGAACTCGAGCGCCGGATGCGCGTCAGCGACCAGGTACTGCGCTATCTGACGGTGCGCGTCGATGAGGATCGCCGCCGCGCCGAGAAGTTTCAGGATCGTCGCGCACGCAAGGCGAGCAAGCGGCCGCTGACGGCGACCACCAACACCGGGAATCGCGGCGCGGGTGCGCAGATGAACGCCCCCGGACGCGATTCCGATTCCTAACAGGCGGCGCTTCAAAAAAGCATTTTTCGTCGGCCTTGGGCGACCGCGCGTCGCGCGTTTGACTGTGCCGTGAGGCGCGCCGCCGCGCTGGTCGCCAGCCGAAAAGGATCAGAGATTATGTCGAGAAATTATGTGAATAATCGCGAGCGCGATTTTGAGATGGACGATGACGGCGGAGCGTCGCCGGGTGGTGGACGCGGCCCCGGCGGTGGGCGTAACGCGAACGGCCGTCGGATGCGCCGGCGCAAGGTGTGCCGCTTCTGTTTGGACAAAGTAGACATCATCGATTTTAAGGATGTGAAGCTGCTTCAGAACTACATCCCCGAGCGTGGCAAGGTGCTGCCTCGCCGCATCTCCGGGTCTTGCGCGTCGCACCAGCGCATGCTGGCCGAAGCTATTAAGCGCGCGCGCAACATCGCGCTACTTCCGTACGCCGCCGACTGAAGTTAAGGAGATTAAAAAGTCATGGCAACCACCAACGTCCTCTTACGAGAAGATGTCGATAACCTCGGCGCGCGGGGCGAGACCGTGAGAGTCAAAGCCGGTTATGCGCGCAACTACCTGCTGCCGCGTAAGCTCGCTGTCGCGGCGAACGCGGGTAACGTCAGACAAATCGAGCAGGAGCGGGCGGCGCTTCTCAGGCGCGAAGCCAAAGAGCGTGGGACCGCCGAGGCGCAGGCCGAGCAGATGCGCCCCTTGCGCCTCAGCTTCGAGCGCAAAGTCGGCGAGCACGGCATACTCTACGGCTCCGTAACCTCGATGGACATCGCCGAAGCGCTGCGCGAGAAGGGCTACGAGATTGATCGCCGCCGCATCGCGCTGGCGGAGACGATCAAAGAGACGGGTGACTTTACGGTCAGTATCCGTCTTCACCGCGAAGTGACGGTCGACATCCCTGTGACAGTGACGGGCGAGGGCGGCGCACAGACCGCGACGAAGACGCCGGCAGGCGGCGGCGCGGCGACGCAGCCACCCTCTGTCGCTACGCCGACCGCATCGGACGACGCCGACACCGGAACCATCGAAGGCGCGTAAAAACTCAAACGGCAGTCTTCAAACAACAATATCTTGCGGGCGTGCGACGAATCTATTGGCGTGACCCGCTTGATGTAGTATAAAAACAGCGCCGGCTATGGCGGAGCGCTTTCGGCAAACTCGGAGTTTGATCGAAAGCCACGCGCATAGCCAGCGCTGATGTTTTTTGATTTATCCCACACCCCTGACCCGACACACTGCTGATGGCTGTCAATCCGAAGCGCGATGATATGTTCGAGCGGCCGCTGCCGCACAGCGCCGACAGCGAACGAGCCATTCTCGGCGCGATCATTCTCGACAACGGCCTCATCAACCAAGCGATTGAACTCCTCAAGCCTGAAGACTTTTACCTCCGCGCACACACACTGATTTTCCGCGCGATGATCTCCTTAAGCGAGCGCGGCGGCGAGATCAACCCGATCCTGCTCGGCGAAGAACTGCGACGTGACGGCGCCGTCGAGCAGGTTGGCGGCATCGCGTTTATCTCTGAACTGACCTACGGTCTGCCGCACTTCTCCAACATCACTCACTACGCCAAAGTGGTGCGCGGCAAAGCATTACTCCGTCAGCTCATCAAGGTCTGCAACAAGGTGACCAGCGAGGCGCTCGAGGAAGAGGATGACCCGGAGGTGATTCTTGACCACGCCGAGCAGGAAATCTTCGCCCTTGCCGACGAGCGCACGCGCCAGGGCTTCGAGCACATCAAGCCAATCGCCGACAAAGTGCTGGAGAAGGTGCAGGAGATGGCCGGCCGCTCAGCAATGCTGACGGGCTTAACGACCGGCTTCTCCGAACTCGACACCATGACCTCCGGCCTTCAGCGTTCGGACTTAATCATCGTCGCGGCTCGGCCTTCGATGGGAAAAACTTCGCTCTGTCTGACGCTGGCGCAGAACGCCGCGATTCAGGCCGGGGCGGTGGTCGGAGTATTTTCGCTGGAGATGTCGACCGAGTCGTTGGTGATGCGCATGCTCTGCTCTGAGGCCCGTGTCGACGCGCATCGTTTCCGGAGCGGGTTCCTCGCGCGCGAAGAGTGGGCGCGGCTTGCTGGATCGCTCGGCACGCTGGCTGATGCCAAAATTTTCATCGACGACACGCCGGGCATCACCGTCCTCGAAATGCGTGCCAAAGCCAGACGCCTCGCGGCAGAGCAGAAGGGTCTTGATTTATTGATCGTCGATTACATGCAACTGATGTCCGGTTCGTCGCGCCGCGTCGAGTCGCGGCAGCAGGAGGTGTCGCAAATCTCGCGCGAGTTAAAGGGATTGGCGAAGGAACTGAACGTGCCGCTGATCGCCCTCTCGCAGTTGTCGCGCGCCACCGAATCACGCAGCGATCACAAACCGCAGTTGAGTGACTTGAGAGAGAGCGGGTGCCTCGCCGGCGAGAGCTTGGTCACGCTTGCTGACGGCAATGCGCGGATCCCGATTCGTAATCTGGTCGGGCGGCAGGGACTTGCCGTGTGGGCGCTGAATGAAGAAACGATGAAGATTGAGCGCGCCGTCGTCAGCCGCGCTTTCGCCACCGGAGTCAAGCCGGTATATCATTTGCGGACGAGGCTCGGAAGGTCTATCCGCGCCACAGCCAACCACAAGTTTCGCGCCTTCGACGGATGGAAGCGGCTCGACGAATTAAACATCGGCGAGCGAATCGCTCTGCCACGCACTCTTCCGAACATCTCTTCACGGACGATGACGGATGCCGAACTCGCCCTGCTCGGACATCTAATCGGCGACGGCTGTACTCTCCCTCGTCACGTCATTCAGTACACGACGCGAGAAAGGGATTTGGCTGAGACGGTCGCGTCGCTCGCGGTTGAGGTGTTCGGCGATGAAGTCAGGCCGCGCATCAACCAAGAGCGCCAGTGGTTTCAGGTTTACCTCACGTCAACGCGCCGCCACACTCACGGCGTACACAGCGCCGTGACTGATTGGCTAAGTGGGTTAGGGATTTTCGGCTTGAGGTCATACGAAAAGTTTGTCCCCGATAAAGTCTTCGAGCAGCCGCAAGAAGCAATCGCTCTGTTCCTCCGCCACCTGTGGGCAACGGACGGCTGCATTAGAGTGAAGCCGGGGTTTTATCCTCCTGCTGTTTATTATGCGTCGAGCAGCGAAAGATTGGCGCAGGGTGTTCAATCGCTTCTGCTGCGCGTTGGTATCAACGCTTGGTTGAGGCGTAGGCCGCAGCATGGGAAGGGGCGAGACCAATTTCATGTTTCTTTAAGCGGTAAAGCTGATCTTGAACCTTTTATCAAATTAGTCGGAGCAGTCGGTCGGTATAAAAACAGTGGCCTGCTGGAAGTTGCGAGTTATATAGAAAATCGCGTAGCAAACACTAACAGAGACATTATTCCCAGTGTGTTTTGGAGACAATGTGTTGTACCTGCTATGCAAGAAAGCGGTATCACGACGCGCCAGATGATGGCAGATATCCACACGCGTTACTGCGGCACACGTCTTTACAACCAGAATGTAAGCCGGGCGCGCGCCGCGCGAGTTGCACAGGTAATTCACTCCGAGCAGTTGCTCAAGTTGTCGCAGAGCGATGTGTACTGGGATGAAGTTGTAGCGGTTGAGTCTTCAGATATCACCGAAGTATACGACTTAACAATTGAGAAATATCATAATTTTATTGCGGAAGACATCTACGTTCACAACTCCATAGAGCAGGACGCCGACGTCGTGGCGTTCATCTTCCGCGAGGAGCAGTACAACCGCACCGACGAGAACGAGGGCAAGGCGGAGATTATCGTCGCGAAGCAGCGCAACGGCCCGACCGGTATGGTCGAACTTGCCTTCCTGAAGCAGTTCACGCGCTTCGAGAATATGTGGCGCGACGGTCATCAAACGTCACCTGGGGGCGGAGAGCCGTCGTCAACTTCCAATCACCAGTTTCCTCCCGGTTCTAAAAATTACCTTCCACCTGCTACGGATTTTTAGTTTCGTGTGCTTCAAATAGCTCTAGTAAGCATGAAAGATTCTGAGAGCAACGAGACTTGGGGGCGGCGTCCGACGTGGGCCGAGGTCGACCTGGACGCGCTCGCCGCGAACTACCAAATGGTGCGGAGTCGAGTCGCGCCCGACGTCAGCGTGATGACAGTCGTCAAGGCCAATGCCTACGGGCACGGCGCCGTGGAGTGCGCGCGGCGGTTGGCGCGCGAAGGCGCCGATTGGTTCGGCGTCGCGATGCCTGAAGAGGGGATCAATCTGCGGCGGGCCGGTATCAAGCAGCCTGTGCTGTGCCTCGGTGGGTTCTGGGATGGGCAGGCAGAGGCGTGCATCAAGTACGACCTGGTGCCGGTCGTCTACCATCTTGACATGGCGGCGTCGCTCGACCGAGCAGCACGCGCGGCGGGCGTGGTGCGGGACGTACATGTGAAGATCGACACCGGGATGGGGCGGCTCGGCGTGCGGTGCGACGCGGCGCGAGAGTTCGCCGCACGGCTCGCCGACTTGAAGAACATCCGTGTCGACGGTGTGATGACACATTTCGCCGCCGCCGACGAGCCGGATAAAAATCAGTTCACTGAAGAGCAGATCAAGCATTTCGGTGAAGCACTTGAAATGTTCCGCGCGTGCGGGCATCGACCGACGTTGACGGACCTGGCGAACTCAGCGGGAATCGTGGCGCACCCCGGAGGGTGGGGCAACTTGGTCAGGCCGGGCGGCGTGCTCTACGGTTTGTGGCGCGACATCCTGCCGCCGCTCGACGATCTGCCGGCCTTTCGCCCGGTGATGTCACTGCACACGCGAATCACTTTGCTGAAGCGAGTTCCGCAGGGCGAGACGCTCGGCTACGGGCGGACGTTTCGAGCGGAGCGCGAGACGCTGGTGGCGACGCTTCCAATCGGCTATCACGACGGGTATCTGCGTGCTCTGTCAAACCGTGGGCGCGTGATCGTGCGAGGGACTGTGGCGCCAATCGTCGGGCGCGTGTCGATGGACTTGACGCTGGCTGATGTCACGGACGTGCCGGGCGTCGTCGTCGGCGAGCGCGTGACGCTGTTCGGCGAGCAGGGCGGTCGCGCCATCTCGGTCGAAGATGTTGCGCAGACGGCGTGTACTCTTTCGTATGAAGTGACGTGCGGCATCAGCGACCGCGTGCCACGCATTTACACGCCAGGGGAGTTGAGCGACCGCGCTTGAAGGAATGCGCGCCGGGAGGTGAGTTGAGCGTCCATCTCTTGCCGAAAGGCGGAGGCGCTTCGATTCATCTCACACACCGGCGCGTTTTCGTCGAGGGGGGTGAGGGCTTATTGCAGGACGAAGTTGTAAGTCATCAGCCCCGACACTTTGACCGGCTGTTTGCCGAGCATCGTCGGTGAAAAGCGCGCTTCGTAAGCTGCCCGCACGGCGGCGAGTCGGAGCATCTGCGGGCCGTTCGTCGCGTGCGCGGAGACGACGCGCCCGGTCTCGTCAACCAGAATCTGCACGGTGACGACGCCCGATACGCGCGTGATTTTGGCGATCTGCGGATAGGGCGGAATCGGTTTACTAATCGCGCGTCCGTTGAGAAGTGTGCTGACGTTGATGACCTTCGATGGCTTTGACGCCGCGGTGGGTTGAATCGTCGGCACCTGGCGAGGCGGCGGAGGAGCTTCGTTGGTGAGATCGATGAGCGCCGCGCCGTCCGGTGAGCCGGCGCCATGCGAATTGAAAGACCCAGTCGGAGCACCGGATATTTGGGGATCAAAGTTGCGGTTGGAAATGACGACGAGCGTCCGGCTGTTCACTTCCGGCACGTCATGGCTCGCCACTTCGCCTGACCTGACAACCGGGGTGTTGATCGAGATAGCAGTTCTTTCAGTGACTGCATTGACGCTCGACCGGTTAATGGCCGGCCTCGGCTCCTGACGTGGCGCCGGCGCTTCGACCCGCGCCGATGGTGGCGTGAATCTCATGATTGCCAGCACCTCTAACTGTTCCTCTTCGAGATGTGCGTCGTAGGCGTAGATGCTACCGACGCCGGCGGCGGCCAACAGAAACGTGTAGAAGATGAACGTGGCGAGAAAAAACGAACCTTTGCGCTTTAGGTCGTGCGCGCGCGAACCCGACTCAATCAAGTTTCCGAACATGTGTGCGATCCTCCGTGTGCCGGTGCCGACGGGTCGGGGAATCACGTGCAATCGATTCTTTAGACCCCGCGGCGCGGCGACTTGTTCCCGCAATGCGTCCGAGTTTTAGAATTGATGACAAAATCAATTCACCGCAGAGGACGCCGAGGACGCAGAGTATATCCAGACGGTCACCTGATTGATGATGCTGTCTTAGATTTCTCCGCGCCCTCTCGCGTCCTGTGTGGTTAAATGCGGGGAAATCATTTAATTCGCAATCCTTAAAATTCGCAGAACTATGATTACCGCCCGCAAGAGTGCGTGGTTCGAGCGTGTCTTCGCCGTCTACAACCGCAACTTAATCGCACGCCGGTTCGAGGGGTTGCGTGTCGCCGGACTCGATCATCTGCGGGAGTGGTCGCGTGGTGCGCCGCTGGTGCTCTATGCCAACCATTCGAGTTGGTGGGATGGGTTGGTTGCGTTTCAGATCGGGTATGTATGCCGGCTCGAACAGTACGCGATGATGGAGGAGCGGCAACTGCGCGCGTACCCATTATTTCGGCGACTCGGGGCCTTCTCGGTGGTGCGCGAACGTCCACTTCAGGCGGCGCGGAGCATCGTGTATGCCAGCGACCTGTTGCGCGACATGGCACGCGCGTTGTGGATTTTCCCACAGGGCGTAACGCAGCCGAACGACGCGCGACCATTGAAGCTCTACAGCGGCGCCGCCAATGTCATCGCGCGACTGCCGAAGGCTTACGCCGCGCCGGTCGCGATGCGCTATGTATTCCTTAACGACTTCCGCCCCGAAGCACTGGCGCGGATCGGGCGGCCCGAACTCTTCACCGCTGTGACGCGCGCCGAGGTGAAAAATCTGACCGCGACCTTCACCGCAAATCTTGTGTCCACGCTTGATGAATTAAGAGTCGACACGCAGTCAGCTAACTTCGCGGAGTACGAAGAGATCGTCGCGCCGCACCGCCGCCAAAGAAAAGATTAGCCGGCGGAAAAGAATCGTGATGAACGAATCATCGCCTAACGGACGCGAGTGGAAAAGCGTGCGCACGCGGAGCGGTTGAAGAAGCGTTTGGAAAATCAAACGGCGCGATTCGCCATCAAGGGCGAAACTGCTACCATGTTGACGAGAAAATACAGATCACGTTCGCGCGCCGGATGATTGCCGAGACTCTCTGTTGGAACTTTTTCATGTGACTCTTTTGATGAGACTGTCGGCGACGTGGCCGTTGAGGGGTGAATAGAAAAGCCAGTGGCGAAAGTAACGGGAACAATTTACGTCTGTCAAAAGTGCGGTCACCAAGCGCGCAAGTGGCTGGGCAAGTGCCCGGACTGTGGCGAATGGAATTCATTTGTCGAGGAACGCGCACGCACCGCACCGACGAAATCCGGCATGGCGGCTTCGCGAGGCGGCTTCGCGGCGCGGCAGGCGCAGCCCATCGCGTATCGCGAGATTGAATCGCAGGACGACGTGCGGTTCTCGTCGGGCGTCACCGAATTTGACCGCGTGCTCGGTGGCGGGATCGTCCCCGGCAGCCTCGTGTTAATCGGTGGCGATCCG
>Ga0136617_10002111_pt1 | contig 17791 bp, 20 predicted proteins | sample AntDrymUQ3222106_2_FD_129672 | JGI IMG/M metagenome (GOLD analysis project Ga0136617, IMG submission 129672) | Polar desert sand microbial communities from Dry Valleys, Antarctica - metaG UQ322 (21.06) | ecosystem: Environmental > Terrestrial > Soil > Desert | place: Antarctica: Dry Valley... | reverse complement strand
TTCGATGTGAGCGTGTACGGAACCTATATGCGGATGGATGCGGGTTTCCCGCAATCGGGATTTGCGCTCGGTGGTGGCCTCGAGCGCGTGCGCGGGCTCTTCAACTACGTGGCTGGCGGCGCGATGGTGATGATTCCGCTGTTGAATCGCAACCAGGGGGCGGTTGCCGCCGCGCAGGCGGAGCGGGTCGGCGCGACCGCCGCGCGCGACGCGGTCGTGCTGCAGGCGCAGGCCGATCTCGCTGCCGCGCGCATCGACGACGCAAGTGCGCGGGAGGCCGTCGCGTATTACCGCGACGGGGCACAGCGCCTGGCGCGACAGAACCTCGACGTGGTGAGCCAGACGTTCGCACTCGGACGCGGGACCGTGTTCGACGTGCTCACGGAGCATCGACGGTATCTGGACATTGAGAAATCGTTCACCGACACGCTGCGGGCTGCGTTCGAGGCGCGCACGCGGTTGCAGTTTGCGCTGGGAGACGTGCGATGACCGATGACCGACGCCTGAGTCTCGGACGTGGAGCGGCCGCCCTCGCCGGAGTGGCGCTCCTGCTCGGCGGCGCCGGCGTGACGTTTCTGCTCCTTCGTGCGGGCGGGACCGCGCACGAAGGCAGGGACATGTCGACGACGACGGCGCCTTCCACCGACACGTCCGCGGCATCCTCGGGTGCAACGGCAGCACGGCCCGGGGCCGCGCCCACCGGTGCGCCGCTGCCGGATCTCGAGATCACTCTGACCGCGGATGCCGTGGCGCGCGCTGGAATCGAGGTGGCGCCGGCTGCGGCGTCGGGCGCCGCGGATGCCGTGCGCATTCCCGGAACGATCGAGGCGGACGCGTACCGCCGTGTGGCAGTCACGCCGATCGTCGCCGGCCGTCTCACGCGCGTGAACGCGGAGCTCGGTCAGGAGGTCAAGCGTGGCGCCACGCTTGCGGTGATCGACAGTCCCGGCCTTGCGGAGGCGCAGACAAAATATCTCACGGCCCGCGCCGAGCTCGAAGCCGCCGCACAGGAGATGACGCGAACCGAGAAGCTGGTAGAGATCGGCGCCGCGAGCCGCCAGGAGCTCGAACGCATCCGCGCATCGCACACGACCTACGCCACGGCCGTCCAGGGAGCACGCACGCAACTCGTGCTGCTCGGGATGACGCCGGCGGCGATCGGCCGCCTGACGTCCGCGAGCGAAATCTCTGCGAGCACGAGCGTCCCCTCCCCGATCGATGGGGTCGTCACGGAACGCCAGGCGAATCCCGGACTGAATGTCGATCCGTCGACCCCGCTGTTCACTGTCGTTGATCTGTCGAGCGTGTGGGTGATGGGAGATCTGTACGAACAGGACTTTCCACGCGTGCGCGTCGGCAGCCCGGCAACGATCACGACCACGGCTTACCCGGGGCTCGCAATGAGCGGCCGCGTAGGCTACATCGATCCGCAGCTGAACGAGCAGACGCGGACCGCGCGCGTACGAGTCGAAGTGCCGAATCGCCGCCGTGAGCTGCGGCTCGGCATGTACGCGGAGATGCAGATCGGCGCGCAGGGAGGCCGGCAAGCGGTGACCGTGCCGCGCGAGGCGGTGCAGACGATCGGGGACCGACAGGTGGTCTACCTGGCGGGCCCTGGCCAGAGCGGCCGCTTCGTCGAGCGGGAGGTGCGCGTCGGCGATGGCAACGGACACGTGGTCGAGATCATGTCCGGCGTGAATCCCGGTGACGCCGTCGTGACGAAAGGGAGTTTCTTCGTCCGGGCGGAGCGCGAGCGCCTCGGCCTGCGTGCGTCAGGGGGCAGCGCTCCGGCTGCGATGGGTGGTATGCCGGGCATGGCGATGGGCGGAGCGGTCACGCCCCCCGAGCCCGCGACGGCCGCGCCGAAAGGCGTCTCGAAGGTCCGTGTCGGGGACGCTGGGTTCGAACCGGCACGTGTGGAGGTACAGAAAGGCGCGAGCGTCACGCTCGAGTTTACGCGAGTCAGTGACAAGACGTGTGCGACCGAGCTCGTGGTTCCATCGCAGCAGATCCGGCGAGCCCTTCCCCTGAATACGCCCGTACAGGTCGAGCTGCGGGCGTCTGAATCCGGCGAAGTGACATTCACCTGCGGGATGGACATGTTCAAAGGGGCCGTCGTTGTCCGGTGAATCACGGACGCGTCTGTCCGTAACTGATGGAGGGTTGCCTGGCGGCGCGATCCGGCTCGCGGGTGATGTGGGTGACTGTGATTCTGCTGACGCTGATCCTGCACTTTGCGTGGGAGATGCTCCAGGCACCGGCAGTGATGCCGTTCGCCGGCACTCAGCGTCGCTTTCCTTTGCGCTCGGCCAGGCGGGCCGTGAGCCACACGGAGGAAGCGTAGCTGATCTCTATGTCAGGCGTGGTCAACCACGCTTGCGAATCAGCGACTCCAGATACTCGCGATCGAGCTGATCCTGCGGCCTGTAGGTGTTCTTCATCCTGATGAGCGCGGCCGGACTCGCAACGGGCACTGAGACGCCCCCGAGATCCAGCTGCTCGACGTCTGCGATCGCATCCGTGTACGAGACGCCACAGGCTTTCCCCATCAAATCCACGATGATCTCGTCGGCCACTCGGACCAGGACATGATCCCTGACGTCGGTTTCCGCCACGTCGGCGGCGGCGTTGTCGGCGAGAACCGAGAGCCCACGTTTGACGAGGGTGATGTTGTCCGGCGTGTCATCGACCAGGAGGTCGATATCCTTTGTGAACCGGGCGGCGCCGTGCGCGATGACGGCAAATCCGCCGATCAGCAGATAGCGTGCGCCAGCCTCGTTCAGGGCTCGGCAGATGCGGACGACGTCTTCGGGTTCCGGCGCTCGTGCGTACGCAGGATCATCTCGTGCATCCACGTGTCGGCCTCATCGAAACTGGCGAACCGGTAGACGCCGCGGGGGACGAGAGCCGCAGTCCCTCTCAGCAAGGCCGCGGTGCGGACGAGACGACCCTGATCGTCGAACGCAGCTCCGTCGACGCGGCGGGTTCCTACGACGCGCATAGTGAAATTATCGCACGCCCGCACAGCGTCCTTGTTCTTTCGCTGGCTCTACGGACCACTCCAGGCTCATGACGCGCCAGCCTTCCGACGTGTTCTTCAGCACAGCTCTTTCGCTGACTCTGACATCCAGCGGCATCTCGCCGGCCCGCCCGGTGATGCGCGACGTCGACACGATCTGCGTCGCCTCGCCGGCGGGCCGTACCTGACGATCGAGCAGCACGACCTTTGCGCTCTTCAGGAAGGTCATGTCGAGTGCCATATGCTGGCTCGCATACCCGTCGCGTGAAGTGTCTGTGACGCCCCACTCGGTGACTGTCACGTCAGGCGCGAGCCATTGCGACGCGACGTCGCGGTTGCCGATCTGCAACGCATCCTGAAACGACTGCAGCGCCGCTTCCGCCGGGCCGCTGATCTGCCGGACCGTCGTCGGGGCCGCGGCGGCACCCGCGGGCGCCGCGTGTCCCATGGCGGCGTGATCCCTGCCGCCCGCAGCCGGCTTCGCGGGGGGTGCCGCCGCAGGGCTGCCCGCACCTCCGCGGCAGGAAGCGAGGCGGCCTTTCAGTTCGAGGAAACCTTTCTGCACAGCGTCGATCGCGGGGCGGATCTCAGCCTCGTTATTGGTCTGACGCGCCCGTTCGAGATTGGTGCTGAGCACGTCGAGCCTCGTCGTCGCCTGCCGGGCGTTCTCCTCGCACTCGGATGTCCCGGCCGGCGTCCTCATTGTCGCGGCCATCGCCTCCGTGACGTGCTGGGCGCGCGCTTCGTCCGCGAGTCCGAGCAGCGCCGTCGCGACGATCGCTGCCCTGAGGAGGGTGGGTGTCGAGCGGTTCATGTGCTTCACGGGGTGCCTGACATCAGCAGTTTCAACCACTATCCATGGCGGCGCGGCGGCGCGCCGAAGTTCGGATCCTCGCTGACGCGCGAGGCCACGGTCCCCTCCGGATGCGCATAGAAGCCCGGATCGGTGTAGTCGCCGGGAGCGACCTCGTTGCGCACCTTCACGACTGTGAACATGCCACCCATTTCGATATTGCCGAACGGGCCTACCCCCATCAGCATGGGCAGCGTATTGGGGGGCCCAGGCATCCCGCCCATCGTATGATCCTGATGCTCGGCCATGCCGTACCGTCCCATGGCCATGTAGCCGGGCAGCATCTCGCGTATACGCGCTTCCACGCCGGACTGATCCACACCGGTCGTGTTTGGAATGCCGTGCCCCATCGCGTTCATGGTGTGGTGCGCCATGTGACAGTGCAGCGCCCAGTCGCCGGGCACGGCGGTGAATTCGATATCGCGCATCTGCCCGACGCCCACAACCGACGTAACTTCACGTCGCCACATTCCCTCAGGCCAGCGGCCACCGTCAGAGCCGGTTTCGAGGTATTCCACGCCATGCAGATGGATCGGATGGTTCCACATCGATAAGTTGCCGATCCGGATTCGCACGCGCTCGCCGGTGCGCGCGACCAGCGCGTCGATGGCGGGAAACACCTTACTGTTGAAGGTCCAGAGGTCAAATTCCTGCATGATCGACGGGTCCGGCCGCCAGGTGCCGGCATGCAGCGCCCAATTGTGGAGCAGAAAGGCGTAGTCCCGGTCGACTTTGAGCCGCTCCGGCCGCCGGGGATGGATGATGAACAGGCCCATCATGCCATACGCCATCTGCGTCATCTCGTCGGCGTGCGGATGATACATGTGCGTGCCGGTCTGCACGAGGGTGTACTCGTAGACGTAGGTCTCACCCGGTTGAATATGCGGCTGGGTCAACCCGCCTATTCCATCCATGCCGCTGGGGAGGATGAGGCCGTGCCAGTGGACGGAGGTGTGCTCCTTCAGGCGATTCGTAACGAAGATGCGCACGCGGTCCCCTTCCACCGCTTCGATCGTGGGGCCCGGGGTGCTGCCGTTGTAGCCCCAGCAGGTGGCCTTCGAGCCGGGGGCAAATTCGTGCACGATTTCCTCGGCGACGAGATGAAACTCTTTGACGCCATTGTTCATTTGCCACGGCAGTGTCCAGCCGTTGAGCGTGCGGACGGGAACGTAGCGACCGTCACGTGGCACGGATGGCGCGGACGTTGTCTGACTGCCCGAGGTCAGCGGCGGCTGCGGCGCCTGTGTGCCGGGCGTCTGACCCTGAGCGGATGTGGGTCGAAAGATGGGAAGCGCCTGGGCGATCGCCGTCGCGCCGACGCCCATCAGGAGCTTCCGTCGGGTGACGCTCATCGCTGGCCTCCAGGATTCCGATCAGGGGCAGCCATCGATTCGCTTGGCAGGCGGGCACCGACCGCACGCAACAGGTCGGTGCGCGCGAGCCAGTAGTCGCGGATCGCTTCGAGATAACTCTGGTAAGCGTCGTACTCCTGACGCTTGGCCTGTATGAGCTCGAACACCCCGATGATCATATAGTTCTGCTGCTCCTGGCTGCGCGCTACGACGCTTTCACGCTGCGGGATCAGGACGTCCCGATGGGTCTCCACGATTGCTCGCAGTACGCGCACGCGTTCCGTGCCGAGGCGCACCGCATTGCCAGCCGCCAGTTCCAGCTGGCCAAGGCGGGCACGCGACTGCGCCAGCAGCGCCTGGGCGCGAGCGACGCGGGCCTGTCCCTGATTGAACACCGGTAGTTCGAGATTGATCGTGGGACCCTTCAGGCGCGCTCCGTCCTCCTCACGCTCGCGCTCGTACCCGATCTCGGTGCCGCCGAGGAGGCGAAACCGGCGAGTGGCGGCGAGCGCGCCTTCCATGACGAGCACCTCTTGCCGGGCAGCCATCAACTGAAGGTTGGTGTTCCGGCTCAACGTCTGCAGGACCTCGGCCGAATCCTCCTCCGCGACCGGCGTCGGCAGTTCCGGGCTCACAGGCCAGTCGGCGTCCGTGCCTGACAGTCCGATCAGCGTATTGAGCTGCAGACGTGCCCGCTGGGCGTCAGCCCGCGCACGCGCTGCGTCGATGCGCGCCTGACTTGCCGCGGCCTGCTCTTGCTTTAGTTGAAGCTCGTTGATGTTGCCGGCCTCGAAAAACCGTTGCGCGAGATCAGCCGCCGTCGCCATGCCGCTCGCGACCGTCGCGCGCATGTCGGCGATCTGCTGGGCGCCGACGTACCCGTACCATCCGGCCTCGACGTCGGCTGTCACGGCCAGAATCGATGCGGCGATTTCGCGCTTCGCGCGTTCATAGTCGGCCCGCGCCAGGCGGACGCGGCTCGGCAGCACGAGCAGATCGACGAGGGGCATCGCCAAACCCAGCGTCGTCGTCACGAGCCCGTCGCCGGAGAGCCGTCTGGCGTTCAGGCGGGGGTTGGCCACCTGAATGGCCTCCTGCACGTCCGCACGGATCAGCCCGAGCCGCGCGTACTCCTGCTGGAGTCGCGGGCTCCGCAGGAGCGCCATCTGGACGGCGTTGACGGGTGTCATCGGCTGCTCGCGCAGCCTCGCGGCATCGGCGTCCGCAGTGGGTGATTGCGCCCACTCCAACGCAGGGTTGCTGCGCGAGCTGACCAGCGTGTCGGTTTCTATTCGCCCCCGATCGGGCCCAAGCGTAGCGCAGCCGCCGCCGGCTAGCGCCACCACCAGCAAGGCCAGGCCGGCGGCGGAACGAGACATCATCCAAAAGCCTCCACGAGCATCCTTGCGAGGATAGAGCCGGCCAATCGACGGCCGAATTAAATTGTTTTCATTACGGCGTCAGGCCGACGCAAGCGGGAGGCGTACGGTGAAAACTGCGCCTGCGCCCGCGCGGCTCTCCACAGCAATCCGGCCCCCGTGCGCTTCGACGATGCGGCGGGCGATGGCGAGGCCCAGCCCCGTTCCGTCCGCCCCCTGACCTGCCCGCCGCGACCGGTAGAAGCGCTCGAAGATGTGCGGCAAGTCGTCTGCCGCGATGCCGGTACCGGAGTCCGAAACCGTCAACGCGGTCTGCGCGCCGTCGCGCGTAAGGCCGATGGTGATCCGCCCTCCGGGACGGCTGTATTTCACGGCATTCTCTCCAAGATTGAGCACCACCTGCTGCAATCGTATGGCGTCTCCTCTAATGAAAATACCGGACTCGATCGAGACGTCGACACCAAGATCGGATGGCTCAGCCAGCGCAACGAGGAGGTCGGCCGCTTCCGAGACGATATCGGACAGGTGCACCGACGGCCCGCTGGATGACTGGACGGGGGCGTCGGCAAGGCTCAGCGCGCGCAAGTCCATCAGAATGGCGGACATCGTGTCGGCCTCCTGTGCCACCTGCCCGAGCACTTCGCGGTAGGTGTTCGAATCGCGTGGCGCCGAGAGTGCGACATCAATCGAGCCTTTCATGACCGTGAGTGGTGTCTGCAGCTGGTGAGACGCGTCGCCGGCAAACTCGCGCAGCGACGCAAAAGCGCGCGCCAGTCGATCGAGCAGACGGTTGAGCGTACCGACCAGTTGCCCCAGTTCCCTCTCCCGCGGGTGCACATCGATTCGCCGTGACAGGTCTTCCGCCTGAATGGTCTCGAGGGTGGTGCGCATCCGCTCCATCGGCGCGAGCGCCCGCCGCGCAATCACCAGCCCGCCAAAACCCGTTACCGCCAGCACCACCGGAATGAGCACCAGCGAGGCAACCGTCAAGAACCTCAGCGTTTCTCCCACCTCGCCTATCGGCTGGCCCACCTGCAGGTAAAGACCCCGCGGGTTAGGCAGCGGGAGGCAGATGAATCTGACGGTGCCCGCTGACTCGAGGACGGCCGTAAAGAACTGTGCGCGAGTAGCTCCGATCGTGGCGGCGTGGACGAGTACTTCGTGTCGGGCCAGGGCGGGCTCGCCGTCTCGCAGGGCCTGCGAGCGATACACCATCGCGCCCGAAGCATTCAGCACGAGGACCAGCGATTCCACACCCACGCCGCTGTCCAGTGCCGCGGCAACCTGGCCGGGGGAAGCGACGTCAACGAGGAGCGCCGTGATCTGTTCCGCCTCGGTTGAGAGTTCGTCGTCGTGATGTCCATAGAGCCGTTGAGAAAGCGAGCCATGGAGAAGAGCCGCGAACAGGCAGAGGGCGACGGCGAGCACCGCCACGTACCATGCAGTGAGGCGTGCGCGAAGGCTCTCAAGCATCCGCACGTTCGTCGGCGCTCCGCATCACGTAGCCGACGCCGCGGACCGCGTGAATCAGCCGCGGTTCCCCGCCCTCTTCGAGTTTCTTGCGCAAGTGGTTGATGAACACGTCGATCACGTTGGTCAGGCGGTCCCAGGTGACATCCCAGACCTGCTCGGCAATCATGGCTCGGGTCAGCACCTGGCCAGCGTTCCGCATCAGGTATTCCAGCAAAGCGAGTTCTTTCTGCGTCAGGTCGAGTCGCCTGCCGCTGCGGGTCACGACGCGCCGAACGGGATCCAGTATGACGTCGGCCACTGTCAGCACCAGAAAGGCTCCCGCGGGCTGCCGGCGCAGAAGGGCGCGTATCCGTGCGCTGAGCTCTGAGAACGCGAAGGGTTTCGTCAGATAGTCGTCCGCGCCCGTGTCGAGGCCACGAACACGATCCTCGATCATGCCGCGGGCCGACAGCATGAGAATGGGGACGTCCAGGTGCGAGGCGCGGATCCCCTCACACACCGCGAACCCATCTATCCCCGGCAGCATGATGTCGAGAATGACTATGTCGTAGGAATTTGACCGGACGAGTTCGAGCGCCGTTTCTCCGTCGGGCGCCGTCTCGACGGTAAAGGCGTCTTCCGTGAGCCCTTTGTGGATCAAGGCGGCGAGCTTCGGCTCATCCTCAACCAGCAGCACACGCATGGCTGGGTCGGTTGCTGGGTGTGCCATGTCCGGAGACGCGATTGTAGCGCGCGCCACGCGCTGTGCCAGCAACGCAGGGTCACATTAAATTGTGTTCACGTTGTTGCGGGTGGCCGTTATCGGGGAACGCGAGCCTTACGATAGTACCGGCGCAGGACAGGCAAGAGCAACGCATGAGTCCGCGAAGAACCATGACCAGACGTCTTCCGATCATCCTCGTCGCCATGTCGATCGCAGTCGCCGATGCGTACGCTCAGCACGAGGGTCACCAGATGGCGGGTATGACGGCTTCGGCTGCGTCCAATCCAGCCTGCGCAGAGGCGGGCCGGAAGGCGCTCGCCATCGTCGAGGCCGCCAGCACGAGGTTCGAGAGCGCGTCAAGAGAAAGCGGTACCGCGGAGAGGTTGGCTGATCTGCAACGGGCAGTCGGCGCGGCGCAGGCCCAGCTCTTTACCTGCCGGGCCGCCGTGACGAGGACGCCCGCTGCCGCGCCCCCGGCGGACGCGATGGCGGGGATGGACCACTCGAAGATGGCGATGGGGAAGCCGCCGCCCGGAGCGAAGCCCACCAAGGCCGGCGCGAAGCCGGCCGACGCGATGGCGGGCATGGATCACTCGAAGATGGCGATGGAGAAGCCGGCGCCCGGAGCGAAGCCCGCCAAACCTGGCGCGAAGCCGGCGGAACCGATGGCCGGGATGGATCATTCGAAGATGGCCATGGCCGGCGCTCCGCCGAAGACGAGCGACGACGCCGCGCCAGCACCGGGGGAAGCGATGCTGCCGGTGAACATGGCGGAACGCATCGCAGATCCCGCCTGCCCGGACAACGTGGGCCAGGCCACGGCGCCAAAGGCGGTCTACGAGCGCAAGGTTTACTACTTCTGTTCCACGAGGACGCGCGACGAGTTCCGTAAGAATCCCGCCGCATACTTGAAGAAGCATCCTCGGTGATACGCGCGAGGACGCGATGAAAGCGTGGAACCTGCGGCCTGTTCTGAAAGCGGCCTTGTTGCTGGCGGTGGTGGGAGCCGCAGCTGCCGCCGCGATGTTCCTGTGGATTGGCTCGCAGGGTATCAGCGCAAAGGCGGAGCCCGGAGCGCTTGAAACCTTCATAGCGCGAACCATGCGCAAGCTGGCGGTGCCGAGCGGCGATCGGAAGTTGAAGAATCCCGTCCCCGTCACGAGTGAGGTATTGGCCGCCGGGCTGTCCCACTATGCGGATCACTGCGCCGCGTGTCATGGCAACGACGGCAGCGGCGAAACCAGTATCGGGGTGGGTTTGTATCCAAAGCCGCCCGACATGCGCCTGCCACCGACACAGTCGCTCACCGATGGCGAGCTGTTCTACATCATTGAAAATGGCATTCGCCTGACGGGAATGCCCGCATGGGGCGACGGGACGCCTGAAGGGGCGCAAGGGTCATGGCACCTGGTTCACTTCATACGAAGGCTGACGACGCTGACGCCGGAGGAAATCGCGCAGATGGAGGCGATGAATCCGAGAAGTCCCGCGGAAGTGCTGGAGGCAGAGGAAATGCGGAAGTTTCTAGCTGGCGAAGGGGAGGCCCCGAAACCCGGGGGAAAACCGATGCCGGCGCACGGAGGTCATAAGTGAGAAAAGCACTGATTATTCTGGCATTCGCGCTCGCGCTGGCGCCGCTGGCGTCGGCGCACGAAGGACACGCGAAGAAAGTGATGGGAACCGTGGCGGCCATCAATGGCGATCATCTCGAAATCACTACCTCACCCGGAAAATCGTCGACGATCATGCTCAATGACAAGACGAAAATCATGAGGGGGAAAGCAACACACAAGGCTGGCGACATCAAAGTCGGAGACCGCGTCGTGATTACCGCGGCCGACGTGAAGGACAAGGACGGGAAGATCATGTGGGTGGCCAAGCACGTCACCATCGGAAACGCGCCGGCCACGGCTCCGAAGAAGTGACGTCGATTCAACTGAGGGAGGAGTGATGAAGCGATTCAGCGTACTTGCGGCGTTGTTGGTGATGATCCCTGCGCTCGCGTCCGCGCATGTGAGCGTTTCGCCGCGTGAGGCGAAGCCCGGCATTCAGCAACAGTACACGGTGCGCGTGCCAACCGAAGGCCAGGTGGCGACGACAGCCGTCTATCTCCAGGTGCCCGAGGGGGTGACAGTGACCGACGTGCCCCAGCCCGACGGCGCGACCCACGAGGTGAAGAAGGACGGCAACCGCATCGTCGCGATCACCTGGACCAGGGAGATCCCGCCGAAGCAAAGCGCGCAGTTCCTCTTCACGGCGAACAACCCCGCGGCCGCCGGGCAGATCAGCTGGAAGGTGCAGCAGCGCTTCGCGGACGGAACCTCGCGCGATTGGACGCCAGGCACCAAGCTGACGGAGACCCCGGCCGCTCCGAGCGTGGCTCCAGTCGCTACGCCTGCCGCGGCTCCTGCCGACGCTCAGGCGGCGGGGCACACAGCCGCCGGACATCAGATGCTCCCGCCGTCGGGAGAGGCGGCTGTCATTGAAAAGTGGCTCGCCGAATACGACGCCGCGTTCAACGCCAAGGACCTCGACAAACTCGGCACCTTCTACCATCCTGACGTGACGATCTACGAGGGCGGAGGGATCGACAACGGGTGGGCGAAGTACCGCGACGGTCACCTGGGACCCGAGCTGAAGGCGTTCGAGAACCTACAGTTCGGTCACTCGAACCGGCAGATCCATGTCCTTGGCGACGGGAAGACTGCCTACGCTGTTTCGACATATTCGTTGAAGGCAAAGATGGGCGAACGGACCATCGACTCAGGCGGTCTCGAGACGCTCATCCTGGTCAAGGGCGCTGACGGGGTGTGGAAAATCCGCCACTCGCACACTTCCAGTCGTCCGCGTCGACCGGCGCAATAGAGTGACTTCCCGGGAGAGAAGACCTGTTTGACAGTGTCACGCGCGACGAGGTCAAAGCGCTCGCCGTAAAGATTCGTGAGGCGCAGGGGCGTGAAGTCAAGGAGATGGCGCATCACGCCCGCGAATAAGCGCCTCGAGGAGGCGTCGGGAGCGGCCGTCGATCAGGCGTTCCTCGAGGAAATGGCCAAACATCACCAGATGGCGCTGGAGATGATTTAAAGGCGAAGCTCAAGGATGCCAGTCTGCGCAAGCTGTCGCAGAAAATGGCGGCAGACCAGAAGCGCGAACTGGGCGAGTTCAAGAAGCTGCAGGCTCGCTAATCTGCGTGACTGACAAAAAGGAAGGCACATGCACAAGGATCCTGTCTGCGGTATGGAGGTCGACCCGGGCACGGCGGCGGGTCGAAGCGAGCACAGGGGGCAAACCTATTATTTCTGCTCGAAGTCTTGTCAGACGAAGTTTGAGGCCGATCCATCCCAATACACGAAGTGACGGACCGGCTGAGCGGCCGTGATTCTTAACTGGGATCCGATCCCTCGGCTCGGTTCCGTGCCGATCAACTGGTACGGCCTCGGCTGGGTCGTCGCGTTTCTGGTGGCGCGGACGCTGGTCAGGCGATGGGCTCCTGCATACGGATTGAAACGCGAGCAGGTGGAGGACCTGGCGATCTGGAGCCTCGCTGGGGCGTTCATCGGCGCCCGGCTCTACTTCATCGTCCAGAACGACCCGCTCGCGTACCTCAGCGAGCCGTGGCGGTTCCTCAGGGTCTGGGAGGGAGGGCTTGCGTTCTTTGGCGGGCTCCTCGGCGCCATCCTCGCCGCTTTCCTGTATGCGCGCTCACGAAGGATCGCGTTCCGCCGGGGTGCGGACTTCTTCGCGCCAGCTGTTGCCGTGGCCGCGGCCATCGGCAGAATCCCCTGCTGGCTCGCGGGGATGGATTACGGCACGCCGACGACGGTGCCGTGGGGCGTTGTCTATTCACACCCCGCGAGTTCTGCCCCCAACGACGGCATCGCGCGGCACCCGGTGCAGTTGTATGAGTTCTTCGGCGATCTCGATCGCCGCGGTCCTGTGGCGTCTCCGTAAACGGCTCCACGACGGTGCGCTGTTCTTCGCCTACATCGTGATGTTCGCCGTGCTGCGCTTCCTGCTGTTCTTCGCGCGCGGCGATGTTCCCGTCGTCGCGTGGGGATTGAAAAACGGTCATCTGACGGCGCTGGCCATTCTGTTCGTCGCGCTGCCGTGGTTCATCACGGTGGCCAGACGGCCGCCCTCGCGCCGGCACGCCGTCGTCCGCTGAGGTGCCGTATCTCGCGCTCTTCGCGTGGAGCTTCCTTGCGGCGACCGTGCTGCCGCTCGGCTCCGAGCCAGCGGTCATCTTGATGATTCGTCAGGACCATTCGTTTTTCGCCGTCGTGATCGTCGCCACCGTGGGGAATTATCTTGGCGCTTGCACCACCTGCGGGCTTGGTCGCGCCGTGTCGCGCGCGCTGCCGCAGGAACATTCTTCGCGCGCGGCGAGACGCGCGGCCGACGTCGTCGCACGGTACGGCGCGCCCGCGCTCGTCTTCTCGTGGGTGCCGATAATCGGAGATGCCATCGTGGCAGCGGCCGGCGTGGCGCGCCTGCGCTTCTGGCCCTTCTCGATCTGGACGGTGGTGGGGAAGGTGGTTCGCTATGCGCTCGTCGCGTGGGGGGCCAAGGCATTGATCGCATGACCGGATGAAGGCACGTTATTGTTACGTGGATCCCTTCGCTCCTCGCAACCGGCTGCGTGCGACGTGAACGGCAAGGAGCGTCAGTGGGAGCGCGAGCGCCAGCAGCGACGCCGCTCTCTTGATCACCGTGATGAACGGCAGAAGCCGCGGCAGAACCTCGAGCTGGTTCGGGTACTCAGCGAGCAGCGCGAGGAGCAGGCCATTCTCGATAAAATCAAAAATCACGTACACGAACGGCATCGCCAGCAGCGCCGTCCGCGCGACTCCACTGAGCGTCGCCGCGGCCACTGCACGGCGAGCGACGAGAAACAGGAATGGCAGCACGCTCAGCGGCAACAATACATCGACGGTCACAGTGCGGGTCGCGTAGTTCTTCCGCCCCGCAGGCCCGTAGGCATCCAGACGCGCGTAGGTCTCAGGCGACGTGAAAGCAGGCACGGCATCGAGCAACGTCCCACCCCCGCTCGCGTGTTGAAAGTCCGGCACGCTCCCAGGAAAGTCGAGAAGGTGCACGGCGACCGCCACAGACAGGCCCCAGACGCCCGCAAGAATGAAGATGGCGCGTGAAGTCACGGTGGGGCGATGGACAGCCGTCTCAGAACTGCACCTTGACGCCGACCTGGACGCGACGCGGCGGTCCTGGGAGGATGCCTCGCGAGCGATCGGAAATGTAGGTACGGTCGGCGACGTTGTAGATGACACCGAACAGCGTCAGGCGTGCCGGCAGACGAACGTTGAGCCCCGCATTCCACGTGTGCACGGTCGGGATCAGGCCGCGCTGACCGTCCGGCGTGCTCGTCACGGTATTGAGATCGTCCGCAAACTGTTCGGATGTGGCCACGAGCTCGACAAAAGCATCCGCCCGTGTCGAGTACGCATACCCAAACCTGGCAGAACCCACATGCGCGGGTGCGTAGGGCAGCCGGTTGCCAGTGACGCTCACGGTCTCGAATCCGCGAATGGCGCTGAACCGCATGCCTCTGAATGCGGCGACGGGAACATAGCTGTACGCGACTCGCGCATACGCGCCGCTCGTCCATGCATGCCCGGGCAGCGCGTCCGCGCGCGCGCTGACTTCAAAGCCCTCGTGCCGCGTCCGCCCGCCGTTGGTCAGCGCGGCGCCAACGCCCCCCGCGAGCGACGCAGGCACGACCTGGTTGGCATACGCCATCCGGAACCACGTAGCATCGATCCGCACCCCGTCCCTCAGACGCGCGCGAACGCCGATCTCGGAATTCCAGCTCAATTCCGCCTCGAGCTCAGTCAGGCCGCCTGCATTGCTGATGACGTCTTCGACCCGCGGCGGCGCAAACCCTCGATGGATGCCTGCGAAGAGCACCGCCCGGTCCGCGATGTTCACCGCGCCGCCAACCCCAGGAATGGCCGTCGTCAGCGTCGTATTGCCGGCGACGCCGTGTCCTCCGTCGCCGAGGCGGTTCGTCCGCTCGAAGGCGATGTGTTCGACCCGGATACCCGGCGCGAGCGTCATGTTCCTCCACGAGAAACGGTGCTGAGCGAAGGCGGATAACGCCTTCGCACGGCGGTCGTTGTCCTCCACCACCACTCCCGAACGGGCGGTCGGGTTATCGCCGTTCGCCTGCCGGCGATCCTGCAGCTCGCCGTGCATACGACCCCCGATCTCCGACTCGCCGGCCGCACCGAAGCGCACGCGGACACGCGACTCCAGGCCGCCCGAGACGTAACGGCGAAGCCGTCCTTCATTGCCGCAGGTGGTCAGGAGATTCGCCATCCCACCGCACGCGGGATCTGCGCTGTCGTTCGGCCGTTGCGCGGAGTTGCTCGACTGGCGCCACCAGTGCCGCTCGAACCGCGACAGGTAGCCGGTCGATGCGACGGTCAGCCGGCTGCCTGCCGCGAGGTGGTGCGCGAGAGACACGGCGGCACGGTCTCCTCTGAACGCATCATTCTCGAATGGATTCTGGCGCGGGTCCCGCGCGAACTCGTCATCACGAAGGCCCGAATACGTCACCCGGGACCGCTCGCGGTAGTAGGTGCCCTTGGCGGTGAAGATCTGCGAGGGTGAGGGGCTGACGACCAGCTTGGCGTTGAAGTCTGAGAGTGCGCTGTAGGTGTGATCGCGGGCGCCGTCTCCCTGTTTCCGCATCGCATCGACGAAGAACCCGACCGCGCCCCGGGTGGACCCGAACGTCCCGACCGCATCCACGAACGACCGATTGCCCATGGCGAGCATGGCGGTGCCGGACGGGTGTGCGGGAGGCATCGGCGTCAGATAGTTGATGACGCCTCCGATGGTCGATGGCCCGTATGCCACTTGCCCGGAGCCTTTCAGCACCTCGATCGCGTCGAATCGTTCGATCGGCGGATGGTAGTAGCTCGCATTGTCGCCGTAGGGAGCGAAGGCGAGTGGAACGCCGTCTTCGAGCAGCAGGACCTTGGACGAGCGCGTCGGATTGAGGCCGCGGAGCGCGATGTTCGGCCGCAGGCCGAACCCTTCTTCGTCGCGCGCGATGACGCCACTGACTTTCCGCAGCGCCTCATTGACGCTCGGCGCATGCAAGCGATCCAGTTCCGCACGATCGATCGACTCGTAGCTGCCCGGCAACCGCGGTTCGAGGGGCTCGTGAGATCCGAGCCGTCCTGAGCCGACCGTCACGGTGTCGCGCACGGCCGCGATCCTTAGGTTGATCGTGAACGTCCGGTCCTCCCCGGCGGCGATCGCGACGCGCGCTGCACCCGCGTCGAACCCCGGCGCCTCGACGCTGATCGAATACGGTCCCGGAGGCAGCGCCGGGATGACGAATCCCCCGGAGTGATCGGTGCTCGTTGTCTTGATTTCAGAGGTTGCCGCGACGATGACCTTCGCACCGGCGATGGCGGCGCCGCTGGGGTCGACGACCGTTCCCTGAAGGGATCCGGTGCCGCTTGGAGTTTGCGCGGACGCGGGCAGGGACAAGAGCGGGCAAAGGACCAAGAGAAGAAGACGCCGAACGATCATGACTCTCCCGGGGAAAATGAGACGGTCCTCAACCTCCGACTCTGTATCCGACCGATTTGGTCGTCAATAGCAGGCGACGGGGCCTTGGGCGAGGGACGTATTGGTATGGTAGTATGGCAATGTTATGGTAAAACTAACGTTCTCGGTGGACGAGGGCACCGCTCAGACGCTGAAGAAAACGGCGGAGCGGCTGCGCAAGCCGCAGAGCATGATCGTCCGCGAGGCGGTCGCCGAGTATGCCGCACGGGCTGGACGACTCACCGAGAGCGAGCGTCGTCAGATGCTGAAGGCCGTCGATAAGATGATCGCCCGGCCCCCGACTCGAGCCCAGTCAGAGGCCGACCGTGAGCTCCGCGCGGTCAGGCGCGTGAGGCGGGAGGGCGGGCGGCGCCATCCTGCGCAATGATTCACCTCGACACGTCCGCGTTGATTGCGGCGCTGACTGGCGCTCGAACCGCCGCACCCGTGCTCCGCGCGTTTATCCGGGACGGTTTCCGGGTGGCGATCTCGACGCCGGTGCTGTACGAATGGGAACGCGGACCGCGCAATGCAGAGGAGCGGGATGCGCGCGAAATTCTTTTTCCCAACGGGACCGTATTCGACTTTGGGCTCGACGACGCGCTGTTGGCGGCCGAGCTGTACCGTCGAATGGCGCGGCCGCGCGGCCGCGAGATCGACATCGCCATTGCCGCGTGCGCGCTGGCCAACGGGGCCGCGCTGTGGACACTCAATCCGAAAGACTTCGCCGACATTCCGGGCCTGACGCTCGCGACATGAATCTGCGCGGCACGGTACCATTGACCACGTGAGCTCCCGAGTCGTCGATCCTCGCCGTCGGTGGACCCTGGCGCGGGTTCTGTCCCCATCGGTCACCGAGCGCACCCGCGCGAAGGGCTACAGCTATTACGTCACCGGCACGGTGACGATCACCAACACGACGACCGAACTGGTCACCGCGCGTGTGCGTGGCACGCGCCTGTACCACGTCGTCCTCGCCCGCGAGGACGGCGGCTTCGTCGGCAGCTGCGAGTGTCCGTTCTTCGTCGACCGCCACGACATCTGCAAGCACATCTGGGCCGTCGTGCTCGCGGCGGATGCGGAGGGGCTGCTGCCGCCGGACGGCCCCGACGGCTTCCTCGATGTCGCCGCACACGTTCTGGAGCCGGCCGGATCGCCGCTGGGGTTCGCCGCCGGAACCACTCCTCGTCACCCCGACCCGTGGGAGCGCTTCCTGGACGGCGTGCTGCACCAGGTGGCCGCCAGTGAAAGGTCCACCGCCGCCGTGCCGCGCCACATCGCCGGCGAATTGCTCTACGTCATCGACCGCGACCTCACGCTGCTGGGTGACGGCGTGGCGGTGACGGTGCTCTCGCGTCAGCGCAAGAAGAACGGCGAGTGGGGCAAACCCCAGCCCGCGCCGGTCAGCCTCGGTGAGATCGAGCTCTTCCCCGA
>Ga0136617_10002110_pt1 | contig 17799 bp, 13 predicted proteins | sample AntDrymUQ3222106_2_FD_129672 | JGI IMG/M metagenome (GOLD analysis project Ga0136617, IMG submission 129672) | Polar desert sand microbial communities from Dry Valleys, Antarctica - metaG UQ322 (21.06) | ecosystem: Environmental > Terrestrial > Soil > Desert | place: Antarctica: Dry Valley... | reverse complement strand
TCGGGGAAGCCGCCGATGCTCCTGCCCATCAGCCGGCGTCCTGCCCGCTCAGCCCCCCAGACCGGTCACGCTCGCGCGCCCGACCAGGCCACCGCTCACACCCTCAAAACTGCGAAACCCGAGTTGTATGAACTACGGCCCGAATTGTGCATCTCGTCGCGTAGCCGCTGGCGAACGTGAGGCGATCGGTCGCCTGTCGCTCAGGGCGTCTGCTGCAGCTCGCGAAGCCCGAATTCGATGTCGTGCAGCCCGCCGCGTCGCACCTGCGGCGGCTGGACCCGGCCGATGATCCGCTGCCTGCCGAGGCGGGGGTCGTCGAAGACCAGCTCGATCGGCTCCAGGGTCTCGGCGACTCGCTGCGCCGCCGCGCCGCGGCGATGGACGAGCTGCGCAAGCTCGCCGCGGAAGGCTGGAGCGAGACGCTCCAGGAAGGACGCGGCGAGGTAATGGCGCTCGCGTGGCGCGAGACCGAGCCGGATGTCCCGCCTGACGGTGAGGTCGACCCGGCCGCAGACGAGCTCGCCGTCACGGTACGCGCGCGCTCGGCGGTAGCGATGCTCGGCCAGTCGGTATGTGGTCCTGGCGCCGGATGCTTGCGTGCGTGGCGCGGGGATGGTTCGGTCTCGGGGCACGCCCGCACCCCACAACACCGTGGCTATCTCCGCCAAATCTTGGAGAATGGCGCAATCTCGTCGCAGCCATCCCGTGCTCGCGGCGCTACTGCGAACGCCCCTCGAATGCTCTGCCAGGGACCTCGACGTCTTCTGGCACGATCCGTCGATGGACGGTGCCCGAATCCACATCCGCTTCGGCCGGCTGAAGCCCCTCTTCAGGCTCCTGGGCCTGACGTCGGGGAGGTCGTACCTCGAGGTCGATCCTGACCTCGTGCGCGTTCGCATGGGCTGGGGCTTTCAGGCCGACGTCCCGCGGTCGTCGATCCGGTCCGTGCGTCGCGTTCGGAACGCCGTCAGCATCGGCGTCCACGGTTGGCGTGGCCGCTGGCTCGTCAACGGTGCCGGCGGGCCGCTCGTCGCGCTCGCGATCGAGCCGCCCGCGCCCGCGCGCACGCTCGGCTTCCCCATCCGATTGAGGGAGCTGATCGTGTCGGTCGACGACCCGGACGCCGTCGCCGCCGTACTGAGTCCCGTGAGAGCGGGCGCTGCCTAGTACACCCGCCCGCAGGTTCTGCGGGTTTTCCGGGCGCCCGATCCGTGCCTGACGGCCGCCGGCGCCCGCCCCCGTGCCACCAGCACGAAGGTGGGCGCCGTCGACCGTCAGATCCCGGCCGGGCATCCCGGAAAACTCCCCAGAACTTCCGGCCGGGTGTACTAGCGCTTGACGGCGAGGATGGCGGTCAGGCCCGCTGGCAGCTCGACGCCGGCGTAATCCGGCAGCGTCTCGGCGGTGCACCCGAGCTGTCGCAGCGCGTCGAGGACGTCGTCGCGGCGGTGGGGCGCGAGCAGGTGGATCTCCGCGTCGCGGCGGAAGACGCCGGCCGCGTGCTCGCGGAAGGTGACGATCTCGCGACGGAGGAGCATGTCGGCGCGTCGCACGTCGACGAGCACTGCCCACCCCTCTCCGGCGGTCCAGGTCCGGTACGGCTCGTCGGGCACGCGGTCGGGGGTGACGAGGTCGAAGAGCAGGAAGCCGCCGGGGGCCACGTGCGAGACGAGGTGCTCGAGCGTGTGTCGCAGCGGCGGGGCTGGCAAGCCATCTGGTGGGAGGTAGCTGAGCACCTCGCTGACGGCCAGGATCGCGTCGAGCTCGGTGGGCAGGCCATCGTCGACGGCCGATCCTTGACGGACCGTCGCGTTCGGCGCGCGCTGGCGGGCGAGCTGGACCATCGCCGGGGCGATGTCGATGGCCACGACGTCGTGGCCGGCATCAGCCAGGCATCGGGCGGTGGTGCCGTCGCCGCAACCGACCTCCAACACGCGCGCGTCCGGGCCGAGCCGCTCGAGCGCCTCGCGTGCGGCTGCCTCGGCCAGCGCCGTGAAGCCCGCCGCGTGGATGTGCGCGAGATCCGCGCCGTAGAAGTTTCCGATCGTCACGCGTTGCACGCTAGCCGGCGTGGCGCGGCCGCCTCGCTTCGCCAGCTCGCGCCGGCGCGCTCTGGAGGGTCTCCTTCAGCCCGCGCGGGTCCTTGGCCGTTTGCGGCGCGTCGCCGCGGCCGGCGAGCCCGAGCGCACTCGATCTTGCCGCCGGGTGTTTGGGACCCGCTTCCGGGTGCAGGGAGGGACTGACCTCGCTGCGGCTCAACCGCGCGCGTGTGTGCAGCGGGAGCATGCAGAAGTGACGGATGGGCGGTCGGTGGCGGACGAGGGGTCACTACTGCACGTATCTCATGCAGAAGTGACCGCGGTTGGTGGACGATTCGTCCAAGTGTCACTTATGCATGTGCCAGGGTTCAGCGCTCGCGGCGCTCGCGGCGCTCGCGGCGCTCGCGGCGCTCGCGGCGCTCGCGGCGCTCGCGGCGCCCCCGGGCGTTCAGGCGGCTCGCGGGCCGGCCCCGGCTGCGGCCTCACGCGATCAGCCGATGCCGAACTACCCTCAGCACGGCCCTACACTACCCCCGTGACCCGCCGCCGGCGAGATGACCCAGGGCCCCGAGCAGATCGTCGATCAGGAGCTCCTCGGCGACCCCGGCCTCCAGGGCGCTCACTGCGTCCTCCAGCGTCGCGGTGGATCGCTCGGGAGTCCTACGCCTGAGATGAGCGAGCGCGTCGCAGAGCGATGCGGCGTCGAAACGCCACGGCGCTGCGTCGTAGCGCGCCTCGAGATCGCGAAAGATCTGCACCCCGGCGAGATCGAAGTCGCCGTGGTGGTGGATGTGCGCGCCGCATGCGTGCAGCGAGGCGAGCAGCAGCCGCACCGCATCCGAGGGCCGGCCGCCCGTGCAGATCAGCGGCGGACACCTCGGTCCGAGCACGGCTTCGGCGGCGGTGAGGACCGACGGGTTCTCACAGGTGAAGCACTCGAGCTCCGGCGGCCATCGCAGGTCGGCGCCGGCGAGCTGCCCGTGGGTCAGCACGACGTGGGAGCCGCGCATCAGCCGCAGGAGCTGCGTGAGGCGGTCGTCTGCGGGCGGCGGCAGGTTGAGCACCGCGACGCTGGACGAGATCGGGTCGACGAGCACGTTCCACGCTGCCCAGACCTCGCGCGACGGCGCGCGCTCGTCGAGCCCGCCGGCCGCCGCCAGCAAGGAGACGGTCAGCCGGTGCAGGGGCGTTTCGGCATCGAGGCCGTGGGGGTCGCCGTCGAGCATCGCGGCCGCGAGCACCGCGCGCTGGATGGGCTCGGGCGTGGGGAGCGCGCCGACGAGCCGCAGGGCTTGGTCGACGAGTGGTCTTGAGTCCGTGCGGATGCGACCCTGCCGTGCCGCCTGGTCGAGCCAGGCGGCGACCGGCGGGCGTTCTCGGGCCACGTCGTGCTCGGCCAGCCACGCGCGCAGACCGGTCCGGCTCTGCCGGGCCGCGGCGCGCTCGGCGGGACGATCGCGCAGCGCTCCGTCGCCAACCGTCTCGTACGCGGCACGAGGATCGATGCCGTACTCGCGCAGCGCAGCCTCGAACCGGGACAGCGCGATCTGCAGCGGCCGGCCGGGAAGGACCGGCTTGGGCCGCGAGAGCAGGCCGTCGAGCGCCAGCGCTTCGTCGGGCTCCAGCGCCGGCATGACCACCGTCCCGTCGCCCGTCGGGCCGCGCTCCTCTCGCTTCTCCCGCGCCGCGAGCAGCGCACGGCGCAGCGCCGGGTCGGGCTGTGGCGGCCGGATCACACGGGCAACTCGGCCTGCTGACGCTCGTGCAGCACGTCGCCGTCCCACAGGAACGGGATCGCGTGCACCCCGAACGTGCCGTTCTCGCGGTGCAGCTGGTAGATCGCCAGCTGCGGCACGGAGCGGTAGGTGCCCCACAGCTCGTGGGAGGTCATCACGACGTCGAGGCCGAAGGCCACCGTTGCCTCGAGCACGCGCTCGCGCGTGTCGTCGTCGATGCCCGAGAGCGCCTCGTCGAGCATGATCAGCCGCGGCGCCCGCGAGTCGCCGTAGAGCGCCGCCGCAGCGGCGAACAGCGGTAGGTGGATCAGCACGGACTGCTCGCCCCCCGATCCGACCGCGTGGCGCTTCTTCGTCAGCCGGACGCGGCCCGCGTCGGAGCGCTCGTGCAGCCCGAAGGCGAACCAGCGTCGGTAGTCGAACGCGGTCGCGAGCGTGTCGGCCATCGGCTGAGGATCGCCCCCGAACGCGTGCTCGCGGCGCGCGGTCTCGACGCGCCGGCGGAAGAACGAGACGAGCTCTCCGCGCGTCTCGTCGCCGAGGTGGCGGACATCGCGGCGCAGCAGCGCGAGCGCCGCGCGCTGCGTGCCGCTGTCGTCGTCGAGCGGCTGCCAGTCGAGGTCGATGGTCTTTCCCGCCGCGGTCGGGCTGCGCCGCAGCACGGCGTTCATCTGCTCGACGCGGCCACGTACCTCGTGGATGCGCTGGCGGAGGTGGTCGGCGATCTCCTCCACGAGCGCATCGCTGAAGACGCGGCGCTCCTCGGTGGTGAGGACGCGCTCACGGTCGGCGATCTCGGCGGCCAGCGCGTCGAGCACCTGCGCAAGCGGCTGCTCGCCGCCGCCCTCGGTGACCCGCACGAGCAGCAGCCCGTCCTCGCCGCGGCTGGCATAGGCGCCCATGTCGGCCTCGGCGAGCTCGCGGTCCAGCAGCTGGACGTTGCGCTGAACCTCGACCGCGAGCGGGCCCGACGCGCTGCGCACCGCCACGAGCTCGTCGGGGAGCGCGCGGGCGACCTCCAGCGTGCGGGTGACCGACCAGCCGCGAGCACGGTCGACGTCGTCCGGGGCGGCCTCGCCCAGCACGAGCTGCAGGAGGCCGGCGGCGCCGAGCTGCGCGAAGCCCGCGCTGGCGTCTTCCCGCTGCCCGCGCACGCGCTCGTGCTCGTCGGCGTGCGCCGTGGCGTCGTGCTCGAGACCCGCCGCCCGGATCGCCGCTGCGTGCGCGAGCTCTCCGGCCCGGCGGTGTGTCTCGCGGCGGGATCGCAGCTCGGTCTGCACTTCTGCATGGCGCAGTCGCAACTCCTCGCCGCTCGTGCCGAGCGCCCGCTCGCGGGCGGCGTGCTCGGCGGTGAGCCGATCCGCTTCGGCCTGCTCGTCGCGTGCACGCCTGTCCCGCTCCTCGGCGACCCGCTGCGCCTCACCGACGCGGCTGGCCAGGCTCGTGACCGCCTTGGCCTCGCGCGCCGCGAGCGCCCAGGCGCCGGCGACCGCGCTCACGGTGCCCGCGAGCTCGGCGCAGGCCTCGCGCAGACCGTCGAGGGCCCGCTCGTCGACGTGCGGCGCCAGTCCGTGGTCGACCGCGTGCTCGCGACGTGCGGCGTCGGCGGCGATCTCCGCGTCACCCGCCGTGCGCGCCTCGGCGAGGCATTGCTCGTGCGCGCGACCGGCATCGGCCTCCATCGCCGAAGCAGTCCGCAAGGCGCCCGACGCCGACACCACCGCGTCCACCGGCGGCAGCGAGCCGAGCTCCGCCTCGAGCGCATCGCGTCGCCGGTCGATCGCGGCCAGGCTCTCGTCGTGTCCTGCGACCGCCGTTTCGAGGTCGGCGATACAGGCCCGCAGCTCGGCGATCCGGCGGGCCCGGCGTGCCTGCCGAGCGGCCGCGCCGATGTGCTCGGCCTCGGCCTTCGCGCCACGGCCGGTAAGCGGCCCGAGGACGAAGCGCCCGTCGAGATCGACCCAGGAACCGGCAGCGCGCTCGCCGAGCCCGACGCGCGCGAGCAGCCTCGCCACGACCGCGGCCGCGACGGGCTGGTCCGCCACGGGCTCGAGCACGTCGCGGAGCGTGGCGCCGGCTGCCCGCGCCCCGTCCGGGAGCACGACATCGGCGGTGTCGACGTCCTCGACGCGACCGCTCGGCGTGACCCAGGCGTCCAGGAGGCCCGTCGCCTCCAGCGCCCCTTCCAGAGCGGCTCGCTGCGCCGCCGGCAGCGAGTCGCCGAACTCGACGAGCCGCCACAGCGGCGCGCCGGCGCGCCCGGCACGGACGGCGCGAGACCACGGGGGAGCGGGGGGTCCGTCGTCGTGTGCGGAGTCCAGCCGCTCGATCTCCGTCTCGGCCGCATCCCGCGCCTGGAGGGCTGCGCGCCGCTCGGTCGCGACGGAGGATCGCGCGTCGGCCAAGCTGGCACGGGCGCGATCGGCGGCCGGCGCCAGCGCCGTCGCCGGTGACCGGCCGGCGCAGGCGAGATCGAGCGCTGCGGCTGCCGCATCGTCGTCGAGTGCGAGCTCGACCAGCATCTCGCGCCAGCTGTGCAGCATTGCCGCCAGCGCCTCGCGTGCGGCGTCGAGCTCCTCCTCGCATGCCGAGCGGCGCGCGGCCAACTGCTCGAGCCGAGCCGTGGCCTCGCGTTCGGCCGCGCGCGCTTGCTCGGCCGCAGCGCGTGCGCGGCGAGCGGCGCCCAGCAGCTCGTGATGGCGGTGCAGCACGTCGCGCCAATCGCCGGCGAGGTCGCGCAGCAGCGTGCCCCAGGTCTGCGGCGCGACCGAGCCGTCGCGCAACTGCGCAGCCAGCAGGCCCGCCCGCTGCGCGAGGCCCGCCCGCTCGGCGAGGGCGAGCGCATCGGCGAGGTCGCTCTCGGCCTGCTCGCCCTGGCTGCCGGCCGCGGCCCTGGCGGTGATGAGCTCGGCCTCCAAGCCGCTCGCGTTTGCCGCGGCGCTGTCGGCATGCTCGCGCGCCGCGCCGGCGGCGTTGCGCTGGGCTGCGGCCTGCCCGCGCAACGCTTCGACCTCGGCGACCGACGACCAGGCCGCCGAGCTGATGAGCGCGTGCTCCTCGGCCGACAGCCGCGCCAGGTCGGCCTCGGCGGCGTCGCGATCGGCCGTCGCGGCGTCCGCCCGCTCGCGCTCGGCGGCGAGCGCCGTGCGCGTCGCCCGGAGCTGCTCGGCGGCGCTGTCCACGGCCGTCTGCGCCTGGCGCAGCGCGTCGGCGCGTTCGCGCACGGCGGCGCGCGCATAGGCGCTGTAGGTGCGCTGATGGAAGCGGCGCACGCGCTCGCGCACGTCACGCAGCCGGGCGAGACCGCGTTCGAGCGTCTCGAGCTGTTCGAGACCACCGGCGCGACGGCGCATGAGCCCGTCGTCCACCTCGGGGAGACCGGCGGACAGCTGCGCGGCGACGCCGTCGGGGTTCAACGTCTTGGACAGGTGCGGCCGGCGAAGATCAAGCATGAGTCGCAGCATCGTCTGGTACTGCTCCTCGCCGCTGAAGCCGAACAGCAGGTCGTTCAGCCGCCCGCGGTAGTCGCGCTGGCTGTCGAGCACCTCGCCGTCGTCGCCGAGCGCCGCGGCGAGGTCGGACTTCCCGATCGGGTCGCGGCCGCGCAGCAAGGCGAGGTCCCCGCCCACGCTGCGGCCCCTCGCGACGAAGTACCAGCGGGTCACGGTCGGCAGCGCCTTGTGCGCTCGCAGTCCGATGCCCGCGGTCAGCCGCTGCGTCGTGCCCGCCTCGTCCAGGCGTTCGAACTCCAGCCAGACGTAGCCGACACGCTGGTCGGTGTCGGTGCAGCCCACGAGGTTCCACTTCATGTCCTTCGAGCCCGACGCGAACGGGTCGAGCTTCGTGGGGCGGATGTCGCCGTCGAGGCAGAACGGCAGCAGTAGCTCCAGGGCCTTCGTCTTGCCGGACGTGTTGTGGCCGCGCAGCAACAGCCGTCCGCCGGCGAAGTCGAGGACCTGGTTGGAGTACTCGTAGAGGTTGACGATGCCGGCGCGGCGCGGCCGCCAGCGGTGGACGTCGGCGGTCATGGTTGCGCTCCTGCGGTCCTGACGGTGGGCGTGCGAAAGCGGGCGGCCAGCGGGCGCGGCAGCACCCCGCCCGAGCTGGCGGGCCGCGCGAGGTCGCATGCGACGAGGACGTCGATTGCCGCGGCGGCGAGCGCGGACACCTGCGCCGGGTCGTCGGCGTCGCGGCCCCAGTGACGGCCGTGCGCGACCACGAGGTCGGACATGGCATCGCGCAGCGCCTCCGCGCCGACCACCGCCCCCGCCTCGGCGGCCGCCAGCGTGTCGCAGAGGAGCAGCGCCGCCTGCTTCACGGTGGCGTTGGTCGGGAACGGGACGTCCGTGAACGCGCGGTCGTCGGCGATCAGCGCGCTGCCTTCGGCCCGCCGCTCGACGCCATAGCCGGTCGCTTCCGCGACAGCCGCTTCGATGCGGGCGCGCTGGCCGATGAAGTAGGCGCGCTCGTCGTCGTCGAGGTCGGCGAGCACGAGCGCGGGATCCTCGGTGAGCCGGCGCGCGAGTCGCTCGGCGCGCGCCCGGTTCTCCCCCTCGGGGGTCGGCGGGTAGCGCGACGACTCGTCGAGCAGCTCGTCGAGCGTCGTCGCGGCCAGTGCCGAGGCGGGGTCGCGCAGCAGCAGTGCGAGGCGTCGCCGGTCGACGGTGAACAGCGCCTCATCCTCGCCCTGCTCGCGGCGCGCATAGCTGCCGTGCGAGCCGGACGTGTGCTCGAGGACGCCCCACGTGCAGAGGAGGTCCAGCCCGTCGGCGAACGCGGTGCGCTCCGCACGCTCGCGGAACTCCACCGTCACCGGCGGGTCGACGTCGGCACCGGCCAGCTCGACTCCGCGCGCGAGATCGGCGATCGCCGTCTGTGCGCCGCCTCGCTCGAGGGCGACGAGCGTCAGCAGCACCAGTACGCACCCGCGGTCGCTGAGCGCCGGCCAGTCGTCCGGCGGCCGCTGGCGCCCGCTGGCACTCGCGGGCCGGATCCGCAGCGGGCGACGCAGCCCCTCGGGGGTGGGTGGGCCCGATGCGCGAGCGGCGGTGCTGCCGACCTCGAGCTGGTAGCCGTAGGTGGACTGCAGCGTGGAGGCGAGCTGGCGCTCGTGGCGGCGGACGAGGGCGTAGGCGGGGTCGGCGGCATCGACGAACGGCGCCGACAGGAGGGCGCGCAGCGCGCTGCCGCGCTCGTGGCGGTCCTCCTGCTCGCGCTGGGTCATCGCGGCAGCACCTCGACGTGGAAGTCGGGCAGGTCGAGCGTGCCGTGCGGGGCGCGCAGGCGCGTGCGCTCGCGGTGCGGATCGCGAGGCTGGCGCAGCGCGATCGTCACGCGACCGTCGCTGGAGCCGGCCCGTCGCGTGCCGTCCGCCGTCGGGGGGGCCTCGTACGCGCGGCCGATCCAGGCGAGCAGGTGGCGGAACTCGTGCGCGTCGACCCGCTCGAGCATGGACAGCGTGAGCGGACCGCGGGCGCTCATGCGCCGCAGCAGCTCGTCGAGCTCTTCGCGCTCGCGCGCACGGCGGGCTTCCAGCCGGCGGCGTCCCTCGGCGAGGTCGGCGATCGGCGCGCCCCGCCCGCGTCCCGGTGAGCCGGTTCCCGGAGAACGGAGGTGGGCGACGACCGGCGCCGGCGGCGCGTCGCGCCACGACGTGCGACCGCGGTCGGCGACCTGCTCGGGGTCCGCCTCGGGGACGCCGACGTGCCGGGGCGTGCGCAGGCCGAACGCGGCGCGCAGCCACGCGGTCGGGTCTCCCGGCGGCGCCGTCGCGGCACGGGCGGCGAGGTGCAGCAGGACTCCTGCGCGGTCCACGCGCGAGGAGCGCCGCTCGACGAGTCGCTCGGCGATCGCGAGCACGGCGCGGATCGCCTCGACGACCTGGTCGTTGAGCGTGCGCCACGGGGAGCCGGCGTCGTCGCCCACGAACCACGCCCGCAGGCCGCGCCATCGACTGAGCAGCTCCGCGCGGCGGCGGGCTCGCTGCTCGTCCACGGTTGCGCCGCCGGGCAGCGCAACGAACTCCTCCGCTTCGATGATCTGGGCCACGAGCCGTTGCACGCCCGCGACCTCGATGCGATCGAGCAGGGAGAGCACCTCGGCCGAGTGCCGGCGCCGGCACTGGCGAAAGCCCTGCAGATGCTCGAGCAGCGCCCCCTTGCCGCGCTCGAACTCATCCTCCTCCACCTGCTCGACCGTGCGCATGAGATCTCCGAGGGATCGCATGAACGCGAGCGCGCCGGCGTGCAGCGCCTCGACCTCGGACAGCACGCTCTCGACGAGCTGACGCAGCCGCGTGCCGTCGGGCTCTGCGGCGTCGAGCTCCGCGGCGAGCTTGGCGAGCGCATCGCGGATCGACGGCAGGCGCGCGCTGTCCAGGCGCCCGATCTCCTCGCCCAGCGCGTCGAGCGCTGCGAGCAGCTCCTCGGTCAGCCGGCCCGCGGGCGTGACGTCGTAGGTGTAGCGGTTGCGGCGCCACTCGGCCGCCGTCGACGCCAGGCTCGAGTCGTGATCGCGTTCGACCGCTCCCCAGCGATCGAGTGCCTCGAGACGACCTTCAAGCCAGCCGAGGTCGACCGGCAGCTCGAAGCGCTCGCGCAGGCGATCGGCGACCTGCGCGGGCCGCAGGCGCAGGCCGAAGGCCTGGTGCTCGAGATAGAGGACACGCATGATGCGCCGGTAGGCGGCGGCCTCCTCCGCGGTCGCGTAGCGCAGGACGTGGTGGGCGCCGAGCCGCTCCGCCGGCGGCTCGGCCGGCGACGGCTCCCCGACGCCGGCCAGTGCGAGCGCGCCGACGACGATCTCCGCAGACAGCTCAGTGGCCATGTCGCTCTCGCGCGCTCGGCAGCGGCTCGGCGTCGACGAGATCCGAGCGGCGCAGCTCGCGCAGCACGTGCATCGGTGGGGCGGTGCGCGCCAGCGCGTCGGCGGCGGCCTGCGCACCGGCGGGCAGCTCGAGCCGTGCGTCCGCCAGGGCCATGAGCTCGTGCTGCTCGGCGACCGTCAGCGTCCGCCCCGCAGGCTGCTGCTCGCGCCGGCGCTCTGTCGAGGGGACGCGCCCGCGTTGCACCGCAGTGGCGAGAACGGCTGCGCCAAGCTCGAGCAGCCATGCGACGCGCTCGGGGCCGTCGGGAGCCGATCTCCAGCGCAGCCGTGCTGCCGCCAGGGACTCGGTCGCGAGGTCGTAGGCGAGCGCCGGCTCGCGCCCCGCCCGGAGGAAGACCGCGACGATCTCGGCCAGCCACCGCGTGGCGAAGAGCTGGAAGTCACTCGTCGGCTGATCCGACAACTCGGCCATGCGGGCCAGGATCGCGGCTGCGCCGGACGGAGCTGACGCTGGCGAGGTCTATGCGGTTGGGTCGGGGGGCCGTCCGAACTGCTCGAACCAGCGACGAACGGGACGGTGATCGGTTGCCCGGTCCGCTTCCGGGTGCAGGGAGGGACTGACCTCGCTGCGGCTCGACCGCGCGCGTGGGTGCAGCGGCAGCATGCAGAAGTGACGGATGGGCGGTCCCTGGCGGACGAGGGGTCACCACTGCACGTATCTCATGCAGAAGTGACCGCGGTTGGTGGACGATTCGTCCAAGTGTCACCTATGCATGCGCCAGGGTTCAGCGCGGCGCTCGCGGGTGTTCAGGCGGCTCGTAGGAGGCGTCGGAGTGCTGACTCGGCCATGCTTGCCACGACGGCGGCTGCGTCGGACGGAGCTGACGCTTGGCGAGCCCGTGGATCGGCAGGACGGGCAGCGCTCAGGCGACGAGGCCCGTGGCCGCTCGGCGGCGCTGTGCCGCGGCGACCATGTTCTCCAGGGCCGGCTGCACGTCCTCCCAGCGGCGGGTCTTCAACCCGCAGTCCGGGTTGACCCACAGGCGCTCACGGCCGACGCGCGCCTCGGCGAGCTCCAGCAACCGCTCGATCTCCTCGACGGACGGCACCCGCGGGGAGTGGATGTCGTAGATGCCCGGCCCGATGTAGTTCGGATAGGGCCGCGAGGACGTGAACGCGTCGAGGACCTCCATGTCCGACCGCGACGCTTCGATCGAGATCACATCGGCGTCGAGACGCACGATGTGCTCCATGACGTCGTTGAACTCCGAGTAGCACATGTGGGTGTGCACCTGGGTCTCCGGACGGGCCGGCGCGACGGTCAGCCGGAAGCAGTCGACCGCCCATCGGTTGTAGTCCTCCTGCAGGTGGCGCTGCAGCGGCAGGCCCTCCCGCAAGGCGGCCTCGTCGACCTGGATCGCGAAGCAGCCGGCGGCCTCGAGGTCCGACACCTCGTCCTGCATGGCCAGCGCGATCTGCGTGCAGGTCTCCTGCCGCGGCTGGTCGTCGCGCACGAACGACCACTGCAGGATCGTGACGGGGCCGGTGAGCATCCCCTTGACCGGGCGCTCGGTCAGCGACTGCGCGTGACGCCACCAGTCGACGGTCATCGCCCGTGGCCGCGAGACGTCGCCGTGGAGGATGGGCGGCTTGACGCAGCGGCTGCCGTAGGACTGGACCCAGCCGTTGGCCGAGAACGCGAAGCCGGACAGCTGCTGGCCGAAGTACTCGACCATGTCGTTGCGCTCCGGCTCGCCATGCACGAGGACGTGGAGGCCGAGCCGCTCCTGGAAGGCGATCACGTCGGCGATCTGCGCCCGCATGAACTCGTCGTATTCCGCTTGCGGCAGCGTCCCATCGCGCAGGCGACGGCGAGCGTCGCGGATCTCCTGGGTCTGTGGGTAGGAGCCGATCGTCGTCGTCGGCAGCCGAGGCAGCGCAACGCGCTCGTGCTGCAGCGCGCGGCGCTCGTCGGCCGGCGTGTCGCGAGCGTAGTCCTCCGGACGCAGCGCACCGACGCGACCGCGCACGACCGGGTCGTTCGTCCGCTCCGACCGGCGCCGCGAGCTCTGCCGCTCGCGGGCTGGAGCCAGCAGCGCGCCGCGCTGCTCGGGCGACGTCGCTACGGCCTCACCGAGCGTCCGCAGCTCTGCAAGCCGCTCGACGGCGAACGCCAGCCAGCCGCGGACCTCCGCATCGATGCCCGTCTCGCGCGCCGCCTCGTGGGGCACGTGCAGCAGCGAGCAGGATGGCGCGATCGTCACACGGTCGCTGCCGAGGGCGGCCACCGCGGCGTCGACGCGATCGAGCGCCGCGTCGAGGTCGGCGGCCCACACGTTGCGCCCGTCGAGCACGCCGAGCGACAGCCGGGTGCTGCGATCCTCCAGCGCCCGCAACACGGGCTCGAGCTGGCGGGGGCTGCGGACGAGGTCGAGGTGCAGCTCGGCAGGCTCCAGCGCCACGACGCGCTCGAGCGTCTCGCCGACGTCGAGACCGGCGAAGTAGGTCGTCAGCGCGATCGGCAGTCCGGCGCCCTTCAGCTCGCCGAACGCCTCGGCGAACCGGTCGAGCTCGACCGCGGTGCGGTCGAGCGCCAGGCACGGCTCGTCGAGCTGGACCTCCCGTGCGCCCGCCGCTGCCAGCTCGCGCAGCAGCTGCGCGTAGACGGGCGCCAGTCGCGGCAGCAGCTCAAGCGGCCGATCCAGTCCCTTGCTCAGCAGCAGGAAGCTCAGCGGCCCCAGCACCACCGGGCGCGTGTCGACCTCGATCGCCCTCGCCTCGGCGAGCGGACCGGTCCAGTGCTCGGCGCGCAGCGCGAAGCGCTGATCGGAATCCAGCTCGGGGACGAGGTAGTGGTAGTTGGTGTCGAACCACTTCGTCATCTCCAGCGGCCGGCGCTGCGCGTCGCCGCGAGCCAGAACGAAGTAGTCGGCCACGGAGTCGCGGTCGACGTCGCCGAAGCGGGCCGGGACAGCGCCGAGCGCCCATGCGGTGTCGAGCACGTGGTCGTAGAGGCTGAAGTCACCGGACGGGATCACGTCGATCCCGGCCGCCTGCGCCCGCAGCCAGGCGGCTGCGCGCAGCGCACGCGCGGTCTACAGCAGCTCGTCGACACCGAGGCGCCCGGCCCAGTGCGCCTCGAGCGCGAACTTCAGCTCGCGGTCAGGTCCCACGCGGGGGAGCCCGAGAAGGGCGGTGCGTGCCATGGTCCTGCTCCTATCTTCCGTGCGGCCCGTCTCGCGAGGCCGCGATTGTCCGGTCGCACCGGTGGCGAACGATACCGCGGCCCTTGCCGGCGCGGCCGCCTACGACGCCAGCACGACGCGGTTGCGTCCCGCGCGCTTGGCGTCGTACAGCGCCTGGTCGGCGCGGGAGACGAGGCTGTCGGCGCTCTCGTGGCCGTCCCACGTCGCGACGCCGATCGAGACGCTCTGCTCGTCCACCGTTGCCAGGCGCACGCGATCGATGATGTCCAGCGCGCTCTCGGCGCTGCAACTGGCAAGCAGGATCGCGAACTCCTCGCCGCCGTAACGCGCCAGCACGTCGGCGGTGCGGAGGGCGCCGCGCCAGGCGACCGCGGCGCGGCGCAGGAGGGCGTCGCCGGCCGGATGGCCGTGACGGTCGTTGAAGGCCTTGAACTGGTCGAGGTCGATGAGCGCGACGTACATGGGCTGGCGGCGCTTGCGCAGCGAGCCGGTCAGCGCCATGTCCCACGCGCGGCGGTTGAGCAGTCCCGTCAACGGGTCGCGCTCGCAGAGCTCGCGGAGGTCCTCCTCGGTACTCCGGCGACGCTCGACCTCCTGCGCCAGGCGAGCGTTCTCCTGCGCCGAGCGGGTGAGCTGCTCGCCCATCCGGAGGTGCTCGAGCGCGACTGCGGTGCTCGCCGCAAGCGCGCGGGCGAGAGCGACGTCGAACGTCGTGTCTCGATGGCGCTGCGCCCAGTACATCCCGATCGCGCCGAGTGACTCGTGGACGACGATCGGGACCATGAGCATGCTCTTGACGAACGTCGGGCGGTATACGTCGTGGGGAACGCGCTCGTCGGCGTAGACGTCGTCGATCGCCGCCGGCTGGCCGTTGAGCATCGCCCAGCCGCTGATGCAGGCGCTCAACGGGAAGCGCCGGCCCTTCCAGAGCGGCTGGATCGCGTCCTCCTCGACATACAGGCACTCGTCGACGTCGCGCAGGACGAGCGTGGCGCCGTCGGCTCCGGTCAGGCACCGCGCCGCGGTCGGCACGATGCGCTGCACGTCCTGCATCGTGGTTGCGTGCGAGAGATCCTGTGCGCTCTCGGCGAGTGCGTTGAGCGCGTCGGGGCCCGCGACGTCGGCGGGCGCGAGGGGGTCGGGCTCGCCTCGATGGAGCGGCACGGAGGAAGGATCATGCGACACCCTCTCCCACCGTACCCGCCCGGCTGCGAAAACGCTCCTCACCCGCTGGAGATCGGGGCAGCTCGAGTGCCGCAAAAACGGTTCACAGTGGTGAACGGCGCGCGCCGGAGCCATCATTTCGACATGCCCAAGCGCCTAGGCCTCATCCTGGTCACACTCGCAGCGATCCTCGTCCCCGTCGTGTCGACCGCCGGCGGCGCGAGCGCGAAGCGCGAAGCGGCCGTCACCTGGGCGATGTCCCAGGTCGGCACGCATGAGCGCGGAACGACGAACTGCTCCCAGAAGATCGACCGCTGGGAGCGCGACATGGGCCTGAAGGTGCCACCCTGCCGAGTCTGGTGCGGCGCGTTCGTCCACCAGGCGTACCTGCAGGCCGGGGTGCGGCTGTCGTCGCGGCTCATCGATCCCGACCGCTCCTACGGGGACGCCGTCGCCGGCAGGCGTGGCCTGAAGCGGATCGCGCTCTCGCAGATCCGTCGGGGGGACATCGTCTTCTACGCGTTCAGCCGCGGGTCGCGGGCGTCGCACCTGGCTATCGCTCGAGGGCGTCCGAGCAACGGGTCGCTGGACACCGTCGAGGGCAACACGAGCCACGCCGTGCGCCTCGAGCACCGCGGGTTGCGGTTCGCCGTGCTTGCCGCGCGCGTCGTCGCGGCCGGTGAGTGAACGGGCCGCACTGCGCAAAGATGGCAGGTTCGGGGGGCGCAGGGGACATACTTTGTTCACGTTGGTTGAGCGCCGCTGCCGTCCCGGCTAGCGTCGCCGCACAGCCCATCGGAGGTCCGGTGAAGGGGTCGATGCGCACGGGGTGTGCCATCGGTGGCTGCTGAGTTCCCAGGCCTGCGACCGACTCGCTGTCAGGCGTCTTGGCGCCGCACGGCAGTCGCGCAGCCCCTGGATCGTCCGTGATCTTTCTCGCGCGGGCATGCGAGCAATTCCGTGATCCGCGACATCGCCACCGCTCAGGAAGACGCGCCATGTCGCCGGTTTCGATCGCGCCTCGGCGGTCGTGCCGGCTGGCGCTCAGCCGGCTACGCCGATCGTCCGATGGGTGGGCGATGAGCCGCCAGCGCCAGCAGCTCTTCACACCCGGGGGTGGGGCCCACGAGATCGAACAGGTCCTCCTCGGCCTCGCCGACGGCAGCTACATCCTGAGCACGCCCGAGGGCATGGTGGCGGAGTGCGGCGTCGGCATCGTGGCGCTGCTCGGCGCGCCCGCCGAGACGCTCGACGGGCGCTCGACCGCGGAGACGCTCACGGCGGGCGCGGACGCCGAGACGCGCGCCGCCCTCGGCGAGCTCCTGCAGGCCGGCAGCGCCGGACGCGCCACCCCGCGGGTCTTTCGCGTCGCGACCGCAGCGGGCGTGCAGCGCTCGCTGCGGTTCGTCGTCGTAGCCGTCCCGCTCACGCTCGGCTGGGAGTTCACGTCGCTGCTGAGCGAGCTCGGCTCGCGCGACGCCGGCATCTGGCATACCGAGGCGCTGGGTCTGCGCCACGGCCGCGCCCTGGAGGCGATCGAGCGTGTCTGCGTCAGCGGTGCCCAGCCCGATCCGGGCGCGCGTCTGGCCGGCATCCTCATCGTCGTGCGCGACGTCGACGCGCCCGCGCTCACGCGCAAGGACGTCGACCGGCGGATGGCCGAGCAGCGCGCCGCCGCGCGCGCCGCAGCCGCCGAGGCCGCCCGCCGGGGCGGCGACGTGACCGGCCGGTCGACGGTCATTGCCGGTTCGCAGGCGCAGGCCGCCGAGCTCGAGGTGCTCGCCGAGCGCGCGGGCGTTCTGCGCGAGCGGGTGGAGGAGGTCGAGCGCGAGGCCGCCGCGGCGACGGCCGAGCGCGACGAGGCGCGCGCGCGTGCGCAGGCCGCCGAGGCGCAGGCCAGGAAGCTGTGGGTGATCGCGGCCGCCGCCCGTACGGAGGCCGACGCCGCGCGGACCGAGGCCGAGCGCGCCCGGGCCGACCTGGCGACCGCCCTCGACGACCTGCAGGACGCCCGCAGCGAGAGCGCCCTGACGCGCGGCCAGCTCACGGTGATGCGCCGCGAGCTGGAGAGCGCGGACGCCGCGCTTGCGGGTGTGCAGCGGGAGCTGGACGTCGCTCACGAGGAGGAGCTCGCCGGCGCACACGCCGAGTGCGACGTCCTGCGCGCCGAGCTGGCGACCGTGCACCGCGACCTCGACAGCGTCCGCGCGGAGCTCACCGGCGTCAGCGGCGAGCTCGAGCGCACGCGCGCGCAGCTCGAGGCGACGCTCGCCTACGAGGTGCCCGCCGCGGCGCCGAGCATCTCCCCGGCGGGTGCGGCCCCACCCGCGTCGCCGCCCGCGCCCGATCCCGAAGCGGCGCTCGAGCTGCCGCCCGGCGCGCCGGGCGAGGCGCTCGCCCTCATCGGCCTCGATGGCACCTTCAAGCGCCTCGACGACGCCTTCTGCTCACTGCTCGGCTGCAGCGAGGAGGACCTGCGCGCCGCCCGCTGGCCCTCGATCATCGACCGCGAGAACGTCGCGGTCCACGAGGAGATCGCGCGCGCTGCGAGCCGGCGAGATCGACAGCGCGCCCGTCGAGACCGTCTACATGCACGCCCAAGGGCTCCTCGTCCCGATCGCCGGCACCGTGTCCCTGCATCCCGCCGGCGACGGCGCGGCGACGCACCTCCTCTTCCGAGCCGACGTCAGCCGGACGTCGGGCCCGCCGTCCTAGGAGGCTGGTGTTTTTCGCAGCGGCGCGGTTCCGTCCGACCCTCAAGTCATGATTGAGGGTATGACTTTGGGTTTGTCTCCGCGCCAGGCCGACATGTTTGTCACGACGACCGGT